>Ga0228711_1000293_pt1 | contig 55059 bp, 15 predicted proteins | sample MedpolnodulmetaG_2_FD_177996 | JGI IMG/M metagenome (GOLD analysis project Ga0228711, IMG submission 177996) | Root nodule microbial communities from Medicago polymorpha collected in Santa Monica, California, United States - brown nodules | ecosystem: Host-associated > Plants > Roots > Nodule... | reverse complement strand
AGTACATGTAAGTCCAAGATGTTGCAAGCATTACTAGATGAATTACTATTGATCATTAATCAGTAATCAACAGTTTAAAAATGAATCAAACATTAAGATCAAAATTAACTTTTTCAAAAAAGTCAGTTTCCTGACTGCACTGTAGAAGCTCCCTCATTAAATATCGATACTAGACTTATTTAAAAAATGGTTATATTAGAAAAATGAGCTTTGCTCAAAAAAAAAAATGAGCAATTTATTATTTTGTTTCACAAAAAATGGAGTAATTAGATATTATTAAAAAAATTACAAACTTTTTTAAAAAATGGTTATAGTAGAAAAAGGAGAAAAACACGGTTTTAATTTAAAAATGCATTTGTTACACTTTTATTTTAATATTTAAATTTTTTTTTATTTGTTAGATACATTTATTATTTGTATTAAAAATTGAGGGATTTTTTTTAAAAAAAAAGTCAGCTCTAAAGAGCTAAAAATGATTGTTTTAATTATATATAGTATAGAAGATATAGATTATTATTATTATTATTATTATTATTATTATTATTTAAAAAAAATATTGAGACATCTCCTTCATAAAGGTCATATTCAATAAGATAATATTCAACGATCCGATTAATTATATTTGATAGTGTTAGTCGGTTGAATTTGATTTGATCGTCGCAGTAATATCCTTCTATGTTGACTACGTTTTAATGAGATAGTTTGTGAGATCGACTTACACCAAAGATTCTGGATTTACGAATTTTCAGTTTCTGCTTCTTTCTTATTCTAATAAAGTCATATTCAACGGTCTGATTGATTATATAAGCAATGTCCTTTCATGTTGACTAGGTTTCTAATGAGATAGTTCGTCAGATCGACTTTCATCGAAGATTCCGATTTCCGAAATTCCAGTTCCCGCTTTGTTCTTATTCCAGTAAGTTCATATTCAACGGTCTGATTGATTATATTTGATAGCGTTGGTCGGTTGGGTCCGTTTTGATCGTCGGAGCAATGTCATTTGATGTTGACTAGGTTTCTAATGGGATGGTTCGTCAGATCGACTTACATCGAAGATTTCGATTTTTGAAATTCCAGTTTCTGCTTCGTTCTTATTCTAGTAAGGTCATATGCAACGACTCATCTCCAATAATTCTCACAAGAACTACACCGCAACAAACAACAAGATACAAATACAATCACTACAAAAACCTAATCAAGTTGTAAATAACAAAATTAATCAGAAAAAACCTAGCAAGAAAAAGTCTAATTATGATTATAATTAACCCTAATTGAGGTTGGAAGTAAACCTAAGAATTATTACAAATCTGGGTAAAATTGGAGTATAGATTGAATTAAAATTGAAGAAAGAACCTGTAGTAGAGCGAGATCAAAAGAAGGAGAGGTTTGATTCGTTGCGATTTGATAGAAGAAGGAAGAAAAGGAAAGGATTAATAATGACAGCGTTTTTAATTTGTATCAGTTTCGTGAAGCAACGTCACTAATTGTAATAATGTACACACTATTAGAAAACATTGCAAAGTTTTCCTGCCACTCATTAATCTTACAAAAATATAGTCTGTTACTGCAACATGTTATCACATCATAAAGTTAACATCATTTTAAATTACTCTTCTTTTCCTTTTCTACAGCAATATTGATGAGACTTTTATATTTTATGTCACCAGAAAAATTAATGACCTTAAATTTTGATCTAGACAGAGATGACTGTCAGGTGGAACTGACTGGCGACGTTCTCCGGTGAAGCAGAGGGAGTACCTGCAAGTATTCATCGCTCAAGTCAGTAGGAATTTGAGACAGTGAGAGGTAGAAATAGCAGTGCATACCTTTTATAGTTGGATCTTTATTTATAGACATGTTTTATAATAGTTTTGATGGCAACCCTTTCTTTAGCTTAGAGTGAGCCGAAGGAACGGGTCTTTATGAGGCGAAGCATGGATTGAGCATTGGTGTAGTCCAAAACAGTTTCCCCAAAGTCGGCAGCGTTGTGGAGACAAGATACCTACTTGGTGATTGTGCAAAGTGTTGGAGGTTATTATTATAGAACGAAGTGTCTTCATTTACTGATGTCGAAGATGTCATTCTACTTTGATAAAAGAAAGATGACACATAGCATGGAATATGGATTTAGTGAAGCAACTTCATCGACCACAGTCAAAGATGTCATTCTACTTCGATGAAATAAGTGATTGCACTGTCATCTACTGTTGGAGATTCTTCATCTACCGAAGTCCAAGATGTTATTCTACTTCGATAAAGAAGTGATGACACATGGCATCACTCTGTTGAAGCGTCTTCATCTACTGAAGTCCAAGACTTCATTCTACTAAGATGAAGAAGTGATGACCCGTGAGGGCGTGACATGCCTCTATTGAAGTATCTTCATCTACCGAAGTATGTGATATCAATGTTTCTTGGTTGAAAACTTATGCTTCAACCTTGATCAGGTTCTTGGTTTGAACCTGGCGTCAGACTAATACATCAAAAGAAGAATGACACATGACATCACTAAAATGATTCTTCTTCATTTTCTCCTTCATTTTTCGAAACTTGATTTGAAGTTAAAATCAAAATTGATTATTGTCTTCAATTTTTATTTTCAAGTACAAAAACAATCCAGATTTAGAAATTCGAGAAAATATAGCAACTTCAGCATTAGGGTCTATCCGATTTCTCATTTTTTGGTGCTTTCTGGTAATGCACCCTATTTACCTCTTCAGAAAAAAAATTCTAATTTTTTTCCTTATAACAAACTAGGTTGTTCGTAGATGCTTACAAATTATGTTGTTTTCAAGTATTTTACTGAATTTCTCTACAAAAAAAAGTATTTTACTGAATTATTGAATGGTTTAATGAGTTCTTACGAAAAAAGATATACAGAAGATGTGCTTTAAATTTCATATTGAGTGACACAGAAGAAAAAACTATATAGAATCAACCCTTATAATTTTGTCAAAAAATAAATCCATTATAATGATAAGCTAATTAGTGAATGTTAGCAGTTAGTACATATGTGCATCACATAATCTTGCATCAAAGTCAAAAAGCCTCCAAAGCTGCACCAAGCGCAAATAAATCACATTCTTCGGCGCTGCACCAAGCATTATGATCATGACCATTTTTGCATCCACACTCATTCCAATTATTCAACCTTCTCTTATTCTTCTTTTCCATCTCAGCAACTGAAGTCACTCTTATTTTAATTTCCACTTCCACTTCTGGTGTTGTGAACATACCCTCTTTGCAATCAATTCCATTCACCAAATCCATTTTCATCCATTTTTTTAACTCCATGTTTTGTGATTCAAGAATTACCTTCCATGGAATCTCACCTTTGCCAATAAGTTGTGACCCCCACATCTTCCTTTGCCTTAGCTCCACCTCTAGGCTTTGTTGATTAAGGTTTTCCAAGAATTCTTGTGGGCAAGAACAATCTAGATTAAAAGACTCATCCCAAAAGGGCACTGATTTGGTGGTAACACTTTTGCTGTTTAGTTGAATTCTTTTGTTGTTTCCTGTTGGAAGATATAACCTTGCAAATAAGTTTTTCGTGGACTTGACGGATTCAACGTTTCGTGCTTGTATTATTCTTAGTTCACAGCTGAAGTTTGCATAAGCAGGTATATGGAATGGATCCATTGAAAAATTGAGTATAGTAATTAGGAATTTGTCTAGTTATGTGTTGTAGCTAGAAAGAGAGGAAATGAAAGCTAAAGAATATGTTTAATGGGTTTGTTTGAGTTTGAGTTTGAGGTTTCCTATGTGATGTATTATATAGTGAGGAAAAGTAATTAATTAAATCGAAAATGCTTTCCATGAAGGAGCTCTTATCCTTGAGCACTAATATAAAATATAAGACAGTAGCTATCCAGTATCTCAGTAGTGATTTTTTTTGTATATTTTAATACCAACTTAATCTTAAATATTCATATACATGAGAATGAGATTGTGCATAAGATTATATCTTATAAAGAAAGCCTTTAAAATATTGAAGGGGTTGATTTTCCAATCAACAGTATCTTGCTGCATTCCATAACTGGGGACCCCAAAGGTATAAGATTAGAATAAACAAGATTTTTAGTGTACTAAACTAGAAGGCTTGAATGCTGGCTTCAACTTAGAATCATGATCGATAAAGCTAGGATCTTCAGTAGGCATTGTTATCTATTTACTCATGAACACTAGTTAATGTAATGACATGTACATCAAAAGTTACATTTAAGTATACAAAACTTTTCTTTTGACTGGTTGAGTACAATACAAAAGATATGCAGCACTACAATTGATAGAGATGGATCCGAACCACAACTCGCAACCATGACATACAACAAATCTTAGAATCAATACTGACCATATATGATACTTTGTCTCAACTAGTGTTATAAAACTCAAATCAGTTATCTACTCGTAATAAAGGTACATTTTTTTTTAAAATGCTTTGTACATAACAGATATATATGGAGTGTAGTAACCACCACATTCACTGAAAAAGTGTAGTGGCCACTTTTTCATCTTAATTGAGGATGGTTTTAATTATTTTTACAAGGATGATTTAAATTTTTAATGCATAGTATTGTCACTTTATCAAGGATATTGATTCATTAGTAGTGTTGCAGTAATTGTGAATTTATGATCCATAAAAAATATGAAGCAATACATGCATGCAGTGCACACTCTAGAAGACGCGACTCTTGATTTCTTAGGCAGAAGTTGTAATTGATCCAGGGTTTTGATTTATTCACTTTCAATTCCTTTTTAGATACCAAGTTTCAATTTTTCTTTTCTCTTTGTTAAATGAATCAAATGAACCAAATGGTATGGATGGAGATTCTAGTGAAGACGAGACTTCGCTTGCTGAACAAGTTACTCACTAAAGGAAAACTAGATGCATAGTTGACTGAATCATAGGATTGGTATGGTGAGACCTAGCTTAGATTATCATACCTTCGACTCCTTTCTGTTTTTACGTGACAGCAAAACGGTTAGAAGTTAGTTAAGCTATGGCTTGAGGTTGTTAGGATCAAGAGTTGCATATAACTCATTGTACCTTCTTTGATTCTTAAATTCAATATATGCGAGTTTTCCTCTACTTTTCTCTGATTTTGCGAGTTTCTTCATCAATTTTACTCATGTTTAAGAAATTCAAGATGGTATCAGAGCTCTTTCGAGCTCTGCTGCACATCACTATTGCAATCATGGTACACACCAGTCCTCAGTCATTCAAATTATCATGCCTGGGCTCTATCTATGAGAAGAGCTCTTGGAGGTAAAAATAAATTTGACTTTGTTGATGGAACAATTTCAGTTCCTATTGATTCTGATCCAAGTTAAGGCTTGGAATCATTACAATATGTTTGAGCATTCATGGATTATTAATTTTGTTGATGAATCTATTGCACAATGCATTGTGTTTTTTGTGAATTCCATTGATGTTTGGAAGGAACTGAAGGAATATTTTTATCAGGGCAATTACATTAACATTTCGGAATTATAAATCGAGATCTATGAACTCAAGTAAGGATCTCGGTCCGTCTCTGCATTTTTCACTACTCTAAAGGTGCTTTGGGAAGAACTTGAATCTTATCTTCCTACTCTTGTTTGTGTATCTCTAGTTCGTTGTTCTTCTGCTACTGGTTTGAGTAATGCAAGAAACCAACATGATCTTATTCGCACGATTAGGTTTTGTCAGGGTTGCATGAGAATTTTGATTTGGTTTTTGATCACAAATTGTTTTAGTGCACCTATTGCCAACCATTAATAAGATCTTTTCTATGTTGATTCAACATGAAAGGCAAGGCAATTTTACACAAATTGAAGATTCAAAACTTCTAATCAATGCTGCTGATTTTCGGAAACCACAGTATATGACTTGGTGATTTTATCCAAGGAAACAATAGAAATTCTGGTAAAGTGTGCATGTATTATGGAAGACTAGGGCACACTGTTTGACATGCTATAGCAAGAATTCAACTGCTATGATAAATAATTCCTCACTTGAGAACTGTGAGGATTTTGATGATATAATGAGTTCACGAGGCAGTACCTTTGTATGAGGCCTGAATCTCTTTTTATTTAGTATGTACATATTGTACAGTAATTTAGCTTAAACAGTCCGCAACACAAATTCAAATTAATTTATTTCATTAGGTTATATCAATCTTTTTATATAGTTAATCTGATATGAGACCTTTCAACATCTTCATGAATGTCTTGGTTAATCTGATATAAGAATCTCAACCAACAAGTAACACCAATATTAGATAATGTCCCACGAGGAGATTTAACGATTGGGACAAGTTCTATGTACTAGAGATAGAGAAACCATAAACCATATACAAAGTTCTAATATACAGTCTAAAATTTAATGTGTCCGCAAAGTCATTTTAGAATGGGCACAGATAAGTAAACTCTAATCATATAGAATCAATCCATTATAATTGTCAAAAAATTCAATTCATTATAATGATATGCTAATTAGTTGATATCAGTGCATATATACATTGCATAATTTTGCATCAAAATCAAAAAGCCTCCAAAGCTGCACCAAGCGCAAATATATCACAATCTTCTGCGCAGCACCAAGCACGATGGTCATGGCCGTTTTTGCACCCACACTCATTCCAATTATTCAATCTCCTCTTATTTTGCTTCTCCATCTCAGCCACCGAAGCTACTCTTATTTTAATCTCCACTTCTACTTCCGGTGTTGTGAACATACCCTCTTTGCAGTTACTTTCACTCACCAAATCCATCTTCAACCATTTTTTTAGCTCCATGTTTTGTGATCCAAGAATCACTTTCAATGGAATCTCACCTTTCCCAATAAGTTTTGAGCCCCATACCTTCCTTTGCCTTAACTCCAACACTAGGCTATGTTGATTAAGGTTTTCCAAGAATTCTTGGGGACAAGAACAATCTAGATTAAAAGACTCATCCCAAAAAGGCACTGATTTGGTGGAAACATTTTTACTGTTGAGTTGAATTCTTTTGTTGTTTCCTGTTGGAAGATACAACCTTGCAAACAAGTTTTTTGTGGACTTGATGAATTCGATGTTTCGAGCTTGTATTAATCTCAATTCGCAGCTGAAGTTTACATAAGTAGATATATGAGATGGATCCATTGAATAGTTGAGAGTATAGCTTGTTAGGAATTTGTGTAGCTATGTGTTGTAGCTAGAAAAAAGAGAGGAAATTGAAGGTAAGAATATGAAAAAGGTTGGTTTGAGTTTGAGTTGTTGTATGTGATGCATTATATAGTTTTGAAAAAGTAAAATGGAAATGCTTTCCAAGAAGCTACTCTTATCCTTGGACACTAACATAACATATATGATATAGTATTGTATAAAATTGATCCAGTATCTCAGTATTGCTTTTTGTGAATATATTAACACCAACTTAGTCTTAAATTGTGCACATGAGATTGTCCAATTTGGCTAGATTGTATCTTATGTTATTATATCTTATGTTATTAATCTTAAAGTCTTCAAAATCTTGAATGGCTAGATTGTCCAATTTGGCTCTTGCAAATTGCATTATGGTATTGGGTTACAATTCAAAAGTATCTTGATGCAATCCGTAACTGGGGACCCCAAATATAAGATTTGAATAAACAAGGTTTTTAACGTACCAAAAGGTGAAAGTGCTGGCTTCAATTGACAGCCATAAAAAAGCTTGGAATATATGCATGTACATCAACTACAAAGCATTGCAAAAATTTCCTACCACTCATTAAGATTACAAAAATATAGTCTGTGACACATTATTCCATCATAAGTTCATCATGTTAATATCGTTTTAAATTACTACATATCTTCATTTTAAATTAGAGTATCTTAACTTTGGCTTTTCTAAAGTAAAATATTGAGGAGCGAATTTGTTTATGTCACTTTTTCTTTTTTTTTGACAAATTTTTTTGATCCTGATACTTCTGAATTTTATATATCTTAATTTTGAATTTTATATGTCACTAAAAACTAATTACCTTTAATTTTGATCCAAACCAAAAATTAGAGATGGCTGAAAGGTGGAGATAATCAGTGACAATCAACGATTAAGCGGTAGAGGTACTTGCAAGCACACTCACGTCAATAAACGTTTGAGAGAGTCAGAGGTATAATATGAAAAGTGGATACATTTTTCCTAAGAGTTGAACCTCTATTTATAGAAATTCTGAGGGCAACCTTTATCTTAGAGTGGACCGAAGAAATGTGCTTTCATGAGGCGAAGTCTAGATTGGGCCATGGTCGAGTTCAAAATGGTCGGCCTTAAGTACATAGTGTTCAGAGGCAAGAGTTGTGCGAAGTATGAGAGTTCATTATTGGAACGAAGTGCCTTCAACTATCAAAATCTATGGTGTCGTTCTACTTCGATAAAGGAATTGATAACACGTAGTGTCGGTCTAGTAAAGTGACTTTGTCTAATAAAGTCAAATATGTCATTCTACTTTGATAAAAGAAGTGATAACACGTGTCTAGCGAAAAATTTAAGTTATAATAATTAGGGGCATGTGCCTACTTTAAGGCCATCACTCGTTTCTCGCATTAGATGTTTATGTTCCCTTCGTCCATATCCTCCGGGCTAATGAGTCCGATTTCGACTCCAAATAGGTTTTACTCAAGGAATCCGGACATTATAATCAACAAATTCATACTAGGAGGCCTCCTTCATGAATACAACTTCTTTGTTTAAGCACTTGATATAATATTGCAATAGCTCATGCTTCTTTTGTTCGACTGTGGCCAATGGTGATGGGTGATCTGAAGGATTCCAGTCGCCATGCATGGAATGAGTAGTAAGAGAATGTACATGGTTTTAAATTGTGGTCTACATCTGCAATTGTGGCCGCAAAATTGTTGATGTGGTAGCTACTGCATTGCACCGCCATTGTGGTGTGATCTTCAATCATGTATATGACCGTAACTACATTAGGAACCACATATTTGATTTCGGTCATGTGAGTTCAAATCTTCTCACAAAAAATTAAAATTTTTGAACCCCAAATTTCAATATGCTTAAGATATAATGAATTTTTTTTTTTTTGACAAGTAGTCAGGTGGTTAGAAGTGTGAAGTTTGAGGTTCGAATACCGATGGCTGCATATATAATACAATATCTCTATTATAGTAGATAAATAGTGTAGTAGCATGGTGGTGTCAATTTATATAGTTTTTGAAAATTAAAAATTACTTCAAGCCACAACAACCGCAATGCACGTCGAAGTAGCTGCAAGACCTCATTCGCAACGACCGCAGCTGCGACGGCATCCCCAATTTAAAAACCATGCCATATTCTAAGAACGAACATGTGAACCCCAAGGGTGTTGTCGGTGCTCGACCTGCATCTGCACTCGAAAGAGGTCCTTTTGTAATGTTTTAGATAAGAATGCCTACTAGGGTCCTTTCTCTTTCGATGGCTTTTAGTAATTAGCACACTAAAAACCTTGTAATTATTCTAATCTTTATATAATTTGGGGTCCCCAGTTACGGATTGCATTAAGATACTCTTGATTCATAACCCAATACCACATTACAACTTGTAGTTGTAGTTACAAGACAAGATCCGAATTAGAAAATCCACCCTTTCTAGATTCCAAGGTTTTCTTTAATATGATGATTAAAATCTTTAGAACAATCTGATGTGCATGATTTAAGATTAAGTTGGTATTAAAATATTCACAAAGAGCACAACTGAGAGATAATGGACAAATATTACTATATCTTAATTTTATCATAGTGCTCAAGGATTAGAGTAGCTTCTTGGAAAGCATTTCCATCTTCTTTTAATTAATTAATTACCTTTTCCACACTATATAATACATCACACACAACAACTATAACTCAAACAACAAACTCCTTCAATATATTTTTTAGGTTTATATTCCTCTCTTTTTCTAGCTACAACACATAACAAGAAACATTCCTAGCTATTCTCAATTCAAGATGGAAACATCTCATATATCTTCTTATGTTAACTTCAGTTGTGAATTGAGATTAATACAAGCTCGAAACATCGAATTCATCAAGTCCACGAAAAACTTGTTTGCAAGGTTGTATCTTCCAACAGGAAACAACAAAAGAATTCAACTCAACAGCAAAAATGTTTCCACCAAATCATTGCCCTTTTGGGATGAGTCTTTCAATCTAGATTGCGCATGCCCTCAAGAATTCTTGGAAAACCTTAATCAGCAAAGCCTAGTATTGGAGCTAAGGCAAGGGAAGATGTGGGGGTCAAAACTTATTGGAAAAGGTGAGATTCCATGGAAAGAGATTCTTGAATCACAAAACATGGAGTTAAAAAAATGGTTGAAGATATATTTAGTGAGTGGAAGTGACTGCAAGGAGGGTATGTTCACAACACCAGAAGTGGAAGTGGAGATTAAAATAAGAGTGGCTTCGGTTGCTGAAATGGAAAAGCAAAATAAGAAGAGGTTGAATAATTGGAATGAGTGTGGATGTAAAAATGGTCATGATCATCAAGCTTGGTGCAACACTGAAGATTGTGATATGTTTGCGCTTGGTGTAGCTTTGGAAGCTTTCTGATTTTGATGCAAGTTTATGTGATGTATATATGCACTAACATAACTAATTTGCTTATTATTGTAATGGATTCATTTATTTTTGACAAAATTATATGGACTATGATTTGGAGTTTCCATTTATGTTACCACTCTATAATGAATTTGCAAATTAAACACGATCACCTTTAATTCTATATGTTTGAATTGCGTTGGATACCACCATATGCTCTTAGGACACTTGTTAATTAAGAAATTAAAAAAATATATTGTATTGAAAATAACATTCTTTAAATTTTCAACCAGAAATCTTTCTCAATAGTTAAATCCTATGGTTTTGGTTATGGGTGTGTATGCTAATTTTTGTATATAATACTCTGTCTGATCACATTTATAAGAAAAAATATTTTTTTTAGATTCATTGAATAACTAATGTATTTGATGTATATATAGACTAGATACATTAGTTATTCAATAAATCTAAAAAATTGTTTTTTGCTTATAAATGTGACCAGAGGGAGTATATCTTAGTGAGCATGATAAAAGTTTAATTAATCTATAAGTCCTTGAACTATTTAAGAATTTTTGAATTTGGTCATAAACTAAAAAAATATGCAATCAGATAACCAGCAGCAACATATAAGTTTGGCAATACTGCCTTAGGGATTATGCTCCATCGAAGAAAGTTTTACAAACTATATCTAAAGGATCTTTTGGTGACACGTTTGCAATGACTATTTGGTGGACCTGACGCTTCAGAAATAAACACACACTTGGAGCCTAACTTCTGTTAATATACTTTCGTCGGAGCACCACATCAATCGTCACATTGTTAAGTAGAATCCTCCTCAAGATGGACGCTTTAGGTTGAATATGGATGGAAATTGTTATGCTTCTATTGACATTGGTGCTGGCAGTTTACTTTGTGACAACAAGGGAGATTGGACATATGGATCTTCTAAATGAGGGAGGGGGGATGCGCTTTTTGTCGAGCTATTTGATGTTTACAAGGTTTGATGTTGGTCATCAACAACTCTATTCATCAGGTTATTTTTTAGAATGATTGTTTAGAAGTCCTCCATCTTTTTCAACATCAAGATCACTTGCATATGCATGTATATGGTTACGTTCCTTGTTGATGAAGATTTTTTATTTAAAGGATCATACTCCCAACATTTCTTTCCAACGTGTGCTTAGAGAAGACAACAGTTATGTTTAAGGGAAATGCTAACAAGTGTCTTAAGGGAACTCTTTAACAACCTTAAGTAATAAGTTTTTATAGAAAATGATAAAATTAATGCATTGAAAATTGAACTATTTGACTTTTTCAATAAACATTTTTTTAATTGTAAATCCTTAAAGATTGGGACACTCATTAGCAAGACACATATTTTTTTTATCAATAAAATGTATATATTTTTCACCCTATTTCTCACTCTCTTAAAATCTTATTGTCCTGAACATTGAAGTACTTGCACTGTCATTGCTTCACCCAAGAACGTCACCAATAAGCTTCATTTTCTGATCATAATTAGTTTTTAGAGTGACATTAAATTTTTAAAATCGTACCCCAATATTACTTTAGAAAAGCTAAAATATAAAGGATACATCATACATGGTTCATTAATGGCACTCAAAATAAAGAGCAATTTTTAAATTAGAAAATAAAGAGTAGTATAAATGAGAGGTAGGAAAAATTTGCAATGTTTTATAATTGATGCGCATTATTACAACTAGTGTTTAGATAAAAATGCTTCCTGATTGAGAATCCAATTGCTTTTTCGATAGCTTTTAGTTGCAGCCAGCATTCAAGCCCTTTTAGTTTAGTACACTAAGAACCTTGTTTTATACTAATCTTAAATCGGGCTAGCAAGAGCCAAATTTGAAAATATAGCTTTCAAGATCCTAAAGGCTTTCTTTAATAAGATATAATCTTCAACACAATCCTATGTGCATGATTTTAAGATTAAGTTGGTATTAGGAGGATATTCACAAAAAGCACATGAGATATATACTGAATCAATTTTATACAATACTATACCAAATACTTTATAGTAGTGTTCAAGGATAAGAATAGCTTCTTGGAAAGCATTTCCAAATTACTTTTTCCACACTATATATATAATGCATCACATACAACAACTCAAACTCAAACAACAAAACCCTACAATATATTCTTTAGCTTTAATTTCCTCCTCCTCTTCTTCTTCTTCTTCTTCTAGCTACAACACATAACAAGAAACGTTCCTGGCTATTCTCAATTCATCAATGGATCCATCCCACATATCTGCTTATGCAGACTTCAGTTTTGAACTGAGAATCATTCAAGCCCGAAATATTGAATCCGTCAAATCCACAAAAAACTTATTTTCAAGGTTATATCTTCCAACAGGAAATAACAAAAGAATTCAACTAAACAGCAAAAGTGTTTCCACCAAATCAGTGCCATTTTGGGATGAGTCTTTTAATCTAGATTGTTCTTGCCCCCAAGAATTCTTGGAAAACCTTAACCAACAAAGCCTAGTGTTGGAGCTAAGGCAAAGGAAGATGTGGGGGTCACAACTTATTGGGAAATCTGAGATTCCATGGAAAGTGATTCTTGAATCACAAAACATGGAGCTAAAAAAATGGTTGAAAATGGATTTGGTGAGTGGAAGTGATTGCAAAGAGGCTATGTTCACAACACCAGAAGTGGAAGTGGAAATTAAAATAAGAGTGACTTCGGTTGCTGAAATGGAGAAGCAAAATAAGAGGAGAATGAATAATTGGAATGAGTGTGGATGTAAAAATGGTCACGATCATCAAGCTTGGTGCAACACTGAAGATTGTGATATATTTCCGCTTGGTGCAGCTTTGGAGGCTTTTTGATTTTGAATCAAAATTATGTGATGTATATATGCACTAACATGAACTAATTAATTAGCTTATCATTACAGTGGATTTATATTTTTTTGACAAAATTATAATGGATCGATTCTATTTGATTAGAGCTTTCTTCTCTGTGTCCACTCTAAAATGACTTTGTAAACAGCAGAATCATTAAAAACTTTATCCAAAAAACTCAATGGAATATAACCATGGCGAAAGAAAAAATAGTGCAATGTGATTAAGCTACAAAAGAAAAAGTAAACTCATAACCTAAGTGAAACGAAAATTAGGAAGACCAAATATTTTACGGAAAAATGTCCTCTCTAATAAACTCAAGAAGAGAACACCATCAAGTAAAATTCTGAGTAGAAAATCCAAAGTTAGTCTCTGCTTATCAGCACAAATATTTTCTTTAAAAATATAAGAAACATGAAAGTTCACCCGTTGTGTTAGAATGAAACAGTTTTTCCATCCCTTCAATAACTATCAAGGAACCATATCAAAATATTTAAAAGTCATAACCACCAAAAGTGAATGGCGTTCCAACCAAAGGTTCAATCACCTACGGTGATAAGCAATTTCAACCGCATAAATAGATGTCTTCCGTTCTTCCTTAAAAGACGAAGAAATATGGGACCAAAAATATGGCCAGCTAACGAAGCTAGCTAACCGTATGTGTTTTTTTATCACATAAATAGGGAAACTCTTTGAAAATACGGCAATGGAAACTCTTGCAAGGAGCTTCATATTGCTTTGGCCTCCCCTCCTTCAAGCTTAATGTTGACTGATCTCATAACTCTATTGATAAATCGTTAGTTGTGGAGGTCTTATTCGCAACTCTAATGGTATTTCCTAGACACGTGGAAAGCAAGTCATGCCTATCGAAGACATATAGCTTAGGAAAGCGGGATCACAAATCATATATGAAAGTTCTTCACACTCGAATTATCCAAACGTAGAGAGAAAAGAGTCAAGAATGTAATGCAAATTTATTTTTTTTAAGTTCCTTTTTTTTTTTAACAAGCAGTTCCTTTGTTTCTTATTTCTACTTTTTTCTTAAATTCACAAACTTTTTTGTTGATTTCTGTCGGGGAAATGCTTAATTGTACGGACATATTACAACGAAATTTCACGAATGGTAGCAACACACGACTTCTCCTTTCCTAAAATGAAATTTCATCCACACGTGGCCCACACATGCGGGCTGCGCCTCTACTTCATTTTCAACATGCACGTATTTTTTTCGATGTGGCCTTTTGGCAATTTTTGGCTTGGAGAAAAGACAATTTTCTAAATTGTTTATGGTGACATTGGGCGAGTGAATACCCAAATTCGTCCCTGAATTTGCACGAATCACGAATCATACAAAAACATCCCCAAATTCATCGAAATGCACGTTTTGTCCCTGAATTTGTCATATCTCAATCAAATTAATCCCTCCGTCCATTTGGGGCGTTAACGGTGATGACATGGCCGTTAACCTCTCACATGGGTTGCCATGTCAGATGCCACATAAGCAGAGACTAAATTGATCGATAGTGACAAAAATTTCGAAGGACGAAATTGATTGATTTCAAAAAATATTATGCAATAAAGTCCCTGTTAATTTTTACATACTATCAAATCGATCCCTAAATTATATTAAAAAACCGTCAAATAAGTCCTTGAATTATATAAACGTATATCTAATTTGATCCTTGAAGCATATATTTGCAGAACAAAGTAAAAATGACAGAACACACAACTTCATCCTTGAAAATAACATTAAATAAGTCATACGTCTTAAGTTTGAAATATTACATAGGCAAAAGCAACCCAACTATGGAGCATTAACAAGTTAAATATTACATAACCAAAAAGAAACCCAACTAGGGGGCATAATTTAAACAAGTCAAAATATTCCAAAGGCATAATCTAAACATGCATCAAGTATATACTCTAATAACGCCAGGGGGTTGGGATAAACTCCATGAACTTAGATTGAGTTGAACCGGATGGACCATAATTTGGATATGGAACTCTAGTAACGCTAGGAGCAGTTGGATCTGTTGGTGCAGGACCCCTCACTGGTGTTTGCTTAGGCCTCTCATTTGAAATAATTGGTCGTCTAATGTCATACTTCCTTGCAGGAACACCCTGCAACAACGTTTTCAATCATATCAGTCCCTAAATCATAAAACATTCAATCAAATAAGTCCCTAAATTATATCACTAACTATCAAATCGATCCTTAAGATTTAACAGTCATACCTATCCAGACATTACTTCATTTGCAACAAAATTGAGAGCATTTTGTCCCTGAATTGCAACATTTCTAGCAACAACATTTCCACCATTGACATTTTCAGCAGTTTCTGCAACTTGTCCATCATTTTCAGCAACAAGATTTCCAGGATTAACATTTTCAGCAACAAGATTTTGCCAACATTAGTCATAATCACAAGCAAAACAACATAAAAATGTAAATCACAGTACAAAATAAACCCTTTTTATAAACTGTTTTAATCAACCACTTATTTCGTTCATAATTATTCTAATGTTCATCATTTTTAGTAACCAAACATAAAAACGTGAAATTTTATAGTCTTTAACACAAAACCGTTGAAAACGAATGCCTAAAAATTGAAGACGAAAATCACAAAAACATACACAAAAAAAAAGGAGAAAATGAACAAGACTTAATGGAAAACGAAGAGGAACGACGTTACCTTAAGAAACGACAAAATATTTTGTCAAAACAGAATCTTTTGCAACATTCCTTGCCGGAGATGATGATAATTTTGGAGAGGTGAAGATGATGAAGGTTTTAGCGGGAAGGAGAAAGGTCAAGGACATTTTTGATGTCCCGACTGAAATGTGAGGATGGAAAGGTATGGGTAATAGAGGGGTAAATTTGGAAAAACATGAAAAATTGAATTTAAAAAGTGAAAATGAAATTTTTAGTGTTTCCATCAAACTGGTCCTTGTACACATGACTTTCTTTGTTGACACGTGTACAAGACAACAGGACATGCAGGACGACAACTCAGCAGCACTAACAGAGCATTTGGACGGAAGGGCTATTTTGATGGATGTTTGTTATATTCAGGGACAAAGCGTGCATTTCGATGAATTGGGGGACGATTTTGTCCGATTCGTGAAAATTCAGGGACGAATTTGGGTATTCACTCGACTTTGGACTCTAGGATAACTATCACCGATTGATGTTTCCCCTTGGAGTAATGTACTTTACCAAATGCTTAAAGCTTATCCCCTCACATTAATTTGAAAGAAGGATAAGTGTATAAGTGGGAGTATTAGTTTGGTTACATTGAGTGGGAGTATAAGTGTATAACTAAAGAGGAATGGATTTTTTTTGTGTATGAAATTAAAAAAGAGGGACGTGTTTTCTATTAATAGCGTATCCGTGAAAATTCGTATGGACAAAACCTGTACCATTTAGCATTACTCTTCCTGCCGAATATGACAGTTATCTTCATCTTTTTGCATTAAAATTCATGAGTATCATGAACACTTAAACAATTTCTGGAAAAACATTGCACAACATGTCTTAAGATTTCTAATTTGATCATACAAGTAACATTTTAAAATTAAAACTTTTGTTTACCAAAAACACCGGTAAACACAAATTCTGTCATTTTTCTTTAATACCCTTAATCATTTATTAGCTCATTCAACTTATTTCTCTATGCAATAAATTGTTAAAGTATATTATTCATAAAATAAAATATATTTCTGCAAAAGCGACAATTATAAAGAAACAAATGAAGTGCTTTATTTTCTTTGAGGGAAAAGAGAGTACTTTACACTTTACATAAGCCAAAAGAAAAAGATACTGTAAATCTGTAATGGTTTATTAATGGCAATCAACATAAAGAGCAATTCAAAATATTATTAGCGTTATGATGGAATAGCATGTCGCAGGCTATATTTTTGTTAGCTTAATGAGTGGTGGGAAAATTTTGTAATCTTTTTATAATTGATGTACATGTATATCATTACAACTAGCTACTAAGTTATGGCTGTGAGTTGAGGCCAGCATTCAAGCCAAAGTACACTAAAAATCTTTTTTATTGTAATCTTATACATTTGCATTAAGATACTCTTGATTCGTATATTGCTACTTGCAAGAGCCAAATTGGAAAATCTAGCCTTTCGAGATTTACAAGGTTTTCTTTAGTAAAATATAATCTTGAACACAATCTAATGCGCATGATTTAAGATTAAGTTGGTGTCCATATATTCACAAAAAGCACAACTGATATACTTGGCAATTTTATACAATACTATATCATACTACATATTAAATTAGTGTTCAAAGATAATAGAGTGCATCTCGGAAAGCATTTCCAATTTACTTTTCTCAACTCTATATAATACATCACTAGCAACAACTCAAACTCAAACAAACCCCTTCAATATATTCATAGCTTTCATTTCCTCTCTTTTTCTAACTACAACACATAACTAGACAAATCTTTCCTAACTATACTCAAATTTTCAATGGATCCATCCCATATACCTGCTTATGCAAACTTCAGCTGTGAACTGAGAATAATACAAGCCAGAAACACCGAATTCATCAAATCCACGAAAAACTTGTTTTCAAGGTTGAATCTTCCAACAGGAAACAGCAAAGGAATTCAACTCAATAGTAAAAATATTTCTACCAAATCCTTACTCCTTTGGAATGAGTCTTTTAATTTAGATTGTTCATGCCCCCAAGAATTCTTGGACAATCTTAATCAACAAAGCCTAGTGGTGGAGCTGAGGCAAAGGAAGATGTGGAGGTCACAACTTATTGGAAAATGTGAGATTCCATGGAAAGTGATTCTTGAATCACAAAACATGGAGTTAAAAAAATGGTTGAAGATGGATTTGGTGAGTGGAAGTGATTGCAAAGAGGGTGTGTTCATAACGCCAGAGGTGGAAGTGGAGATTAAAATAAAAGTAGCTTCGGTTGCGGAGATGGAGAAGCAAAATAAGAAGAGGTTGAATAATTGGAACGAGTGTGGATGTAAAAATGGTCATGATCATCAAGCTTGGTGCAACACTGAAGATTGTGATATATTTGTATTAGGTGCAGCTTTGGAGGCTTTTTGATTTTGATGCAAAATTATGTGATGTATATATGCACTAACATCAACTAATTAGCTTATCATTACAATACACCACAAAAAAAAAAAAAAAAAATTAAATTACAATGGATTTATTTTTTTGACAAAATTATAACGGATTGCTTATATATGATAGTAATAGTTTTCTTCTTTGTGTCAACTCCAAAATGACTTTCAAATGCATCAACTTTAAATTTTTAATATTGAATCTTCTCTTGACAAGGTTTTGGTTGTGGCTGTGTATGCTAATTTTGCTACACAATAACATATTAACGAGTATAATAAATAAAGTCGACCCCTAGAAAAAATGTGTAATAAATAAAGTTGATTTAAAAATTTTAAGAATAATTTCTCATTTGTTAAAATTTAAATTTGTCTCACTAATTTAAGTGAGTCCGACTAATTTATGAGTTCTACGTAAATTTGATAATTCTACATTAATTTGATAATATTCCAATGATTTTTTATCAGTAAAATAGTATGTTGAAGATAATGTATTGTTAACATTTAGCATAAATATATTAGTTTTAACAATACTCTAAAAAAAATCCCCTGCATCACAACTTAATACATGCTACCTCCGACCTAATGCAAGAACCTCTGGTCAAATTATCTTTTTTATTTTTTTATGTATCTTGTCAAATTACCTTGTCACTTATTACAACACTCTGTAAATTACAAAATGTATGATTATTTGTTCTCCACAACATCCTAATTAAATAAAGAAAACTAAAATATCAACCATTACTCTCTTAATATATATTATTGACAAATTAAAAAAATAAAAATATACATTATGTTTAGAGGAAGTTGTCCAACCCTTATTTGTTTAAAAAATAGTTTCGTCGAAACATTTTACGTTTTCATCGTACACTCCTTTGTTAAAATTTACATTAGATTTACTTATTTGAAAGTGAGTCTGACAGTTACAAAATCATGTGGCTTCCACGTAAATTTTAAATTAGTCTTTGTTGACCAACACCTTCAATGTGTCCAACGTTGGCAGTGATTTCACCCACACTGTCTTTCACACTCGCAAAACTCATTAACTTAAGGGAAGCTCTCACAGCGGTAGAGTGGCCGTTCAAAGTGAGAGATCGAAAGATCTTTTTAAATTTCAAAAAAATTGAGACTAGAAAATAAGAATGAAATTGTAGATATGTGATCTCCTAACAACATAGTCAATTTTGTGGAATAAAATCATTTTTGTTGGCACAGGAGTTATCCAAGTAATAATGGACTTGGTGAAAAGAAATCAAAGCTAAATGCACGGATTGCGGTATTACTAGTTACTGCGGTACAAAATAACTCAAGGAGCTACTATATTTCAAGCTACTTTTTATTAACAAAATAATGGTTACAAAATATGAATAAATATCAACTACCTAGGAATATGAGGGAAGAGACTGTACATGATTGATCTTAATATACTGCAGCGATCAAGACATGGTTGTATTTCGACTTCTTATCAACCATTTTGGCTGTTGCTGCTGATTCACTATTTCAGTTTGTTTGCCCTAATAAGTCTATGGATCAAAAATTGAAGCTTGGAGAATATAGTAAATGGTAAACCCGAATAAAAGAAAATACAGATACAATCACTGGCAAACCTTATTTACGCTCACAGGCAGCCAGTATATTCAAGACTCCCCAATATCTCAAATAGTAACGATATGAGAGTCTGCAGCAACACTACTTACCAGAGAATCATTGCTTGATCGAACGGAGTTGCCAATTACCCTCGCCATCAATCAGCCGTAATTCCATGGAATGATATGGTATTAAAGCAGGACGCTGAGGACAAGAGACAAGACAATTAATTAGTTTGACACTTAGACCGGATTTGGAATTGGGAGGCTATTATTAATGTATAAGTTTAGAAATGTCAATAACTGACTCAGCTAGAACTATATAAAAATCAAATAGTTATGTGCAGAGAAGGAACGTGCATCTATGATCATATAAGTAATCCCATACCAAACGAGAGTAAGTGCAAAATACTAGCTGTATTTGTTGTAGTGAGAAACAATTAAAACTAACTATTGATCTGCTCATAATACTCTAAATCTGGCTTGACAAAATTTAAAATTTATCATTTTTTTTAGTAAAGACTTACTTGTGAGGAAGTAATAAATGTGATTTCCATTTTCTTCGCTAACCCATATAGGTGTTCTTCCACATCAACACTTGTTGCACTGCCATCATTTTTTTCAGGAAGAGAGCAAATCATGGTTAGCAACAAATAAGAACAAAGCAATTCTACAAGAGAAAAAAGGCAGAGGTAAATCATACATACTTGGTACACTCGTCCAGGATACCAAACTTAGGCTTATGGAAGAACAAGCGTGCCTTACAGAAGATAAGGTAAGTGTTAAAATCCAAACAACAGAAGAATACCAGATATATTATAATGTCTTCTGATTAAGCGCCAAGCACAAACTGAGACCTAAGACTTATATTAAAATATTATTGAAGAAACTTAACTAAATCATTCTAAAATTACAAATTTACAATAAAATCAATTTACATACCATGCCTAATCTCTGCTGTTCTCCAAGAGAGAGAGTGTCTTCCCAATTTAGATTTGCATCCCAGCCGCTTGTGTCCCTTTCTAGAAGATAATTCAACCGAACATTCTCTAGGATAACTTCCAAGTGCTTGTCCAACAACTTTACAGTGTCAGGATGCTTTTCACCTGAATTAGCAAGATTACAACGATCAGAACTAAAATGGAAAAGGAAAAATAAACTAAATGCATCTTTGAAATGATTACAAGAGAACAAAAGGAAACTGAACAGTAATTTTGCGCAACTAAACTTAAATGAAAGAAACTCTTCAACGCTGTCAATATAAATAACATATAATCAATTTCATGCATTATCAAGAGTCACAACTGCAGGGAAAAACCCGGAAGAGAACCTATTCTCAGGTGGTGGTGATTAATCAAAATCAAAGAAAGCAGCGTCATTTTAAATTAAAGTCAAATGAACCACAGGTGCTTATGTATAGTTAGGAAACGCCATTTTACATTTGACAAGGGCATTTCTGAAGCTAGTGATATTTACCTTTTCCATACATCTTCAATGCTCGCAACTCGGCTTCCTCGCGGGATAGAGGGTATATAATTTGGTCCCTTAGTGTTCCTAGGCATGTATACGGCCGTTGAGGAACATAGAAGATGCTACAACCTGATCCAACATCTTGATCCAAATCTTCAAATGGTCTAGAGAATCTTCCACTTGCAATTGGCCAAAGTCCTCGAAGAACTCTGAAAATGGAACTTTTTCCGCTTCCATTTGGACCTTTTAAAATAAGATATGCAAGATTTAAATTCTAATCAGAATGCAATTCCCTCTGCCAGAAGGATAAATATGCTAAAATAGCAACTATACCAACCAGTAACAAGCAGGCTTCTCCCAAGCTCAACATCACATGTCAACTCCCTGGCCAACATCTTCTGAGAAGGGGTAACAATATTGACCTTAGAAAAAGAAATAACATCTTTGGAATGATAATCCGTTGCTGAAGACATAGGACCACCATTGATGAATTCCCCTGTACATAAGAGATATGATTAGCACATGATGATTATTATATATAATTGCTGCTATATAAACAAGATGTTAAATGGCATGCTTGCATAGAAAACAAAGCAACAGTTATGACGAACCAGAATGGGCTGCATCCAGCAGCTCTTCGAGCTCAAATATCCGATTAACACCGCCAGAAAGCTCTACAAGCTTCCTGTTCAATTCAAGAATGTCACCAAAAGCTAAAAAGCTTTGAGAAACGACAGATGCTAAGAACCTCAATGCATGTGCCAGCTCACCTGTAATATAGTGCTGTGTATATTAGTGGGGGACGACAGAGAAATAAAGAGAGTAACTGAGAACAGTCCAACAATCCTACCCAGGGTACTTATAACTGCACGGTCTCCTTTGTGTTCCATAGCATACAACAAGCTCAGCAACCATGTCACATTATGAGGTAGTTGCTTTGTGATGAAATCGTCTAGTATACCAAACAGACACTTCTTTTTCAGAAGGTACTGGGAGTGTATGAGAAGGTCGCTGAATCTTGATTCAACCATCTGCACAATATTAAGAAAGTAAAATTACAATCTGCAATGATAAAAATGCATAAACTGCAAGCTGAAGAAAAATCAATAAGCCATACATTTCCTTTTGAACCTTCAACCTAATTACATGCCCCCTATTAGAGCCTAAGATCAATAAAATTTTATAAACTAAAACTCATGGACAAGTTTTACATTTAGGGTTTGTTTATCCAAAAAAAGTGGTAAATGAGAAAGTGAGAATTTATGAAACAGACTGGAATTTACTCCTTATTGCTTGTTAAAAGGGTCGTGTAATGGTGTGTCCGATATTTCAGGGGTGGAGTGTAAATGAATTTCACTTCATTCCATTGCCAATTGTCCCATGGGGAGAAAGTGTAAATAACTTTCAATCTTAATTTAATACACCTCAAATAAGCACATCCTAAAAAAAATGCATTAAATACGTAGAGTTGGGATGCTCACAGCTTTTTCTCGAGCACCACCTCCAAAGAAAGCAACGGACTCAGCATGAGTACAGAGTCTCTCATGCATGAACCTAGCAGAAGTGTAAGATTAAAAAAGGTCAGCATCATTTTCACAACACTAGTGTGCCATAATTGAGGCAACTCAAACAACTATTGGTTTACCTAAAGATTCCTTCAAGTTGTTGTTCTTGGCTTATCAAATCACCAAAATCAGGAGTAACAGTTCTTAAAAACCCAAGGCCAAGTAACATGTAAGCATAGAGTATGGCAACTCCCCTTTGACCAGTTAACAGCTTCATTCTCCATGTGAACCTTGAGAAGCAAAGTCATAGGGAAAAAAAAGCATCAAATATGTTGATTCAAGTGCTAGTAAAATACATATGACTATACTAGAAATATGATAATTCAAAATTATGAACGAGTTACTCACCACAAAATATCTACGGATGGCTTTACCAGTCCAGTTACCAGTCCAGACAAGTCTGTTGTTAACTTCTCCAAATCTTGAGTTATCCTCTGATCTGCATCAACACTTTTGCTTGCCATGTGGAAGACCTACAAAGATATGCATGTAACAAAAATTTGAAACCAAATCCCAAACTTCCTCCTGGAGAGCTTCAATGCCAAAATGAAATACTAATACTAATGTTCATAACATAATGACAGAGAACAAGTCAAAATTCCTATCCCTAAAATTTAAAGCGATGACATTCTATATTGTTGCTTAGGGACCATTGGGTATGTGCCATCCTTTAAGATTCATGTGAATGAACCTTCGGGAGATTTGAACTCCTGTATTTAGAAGACCCAATATAATTAATTCCTGCCTTATTTTTCCACATTTTGTGGGAATACGAATCCAACGTAAAAATAATATTTCACTATCAGCCTACCAAGCTACCCCGCCAATACTCTTGCACTCACTATTTTCCTCCAAAAGAGTCCCTTTTGAGAAAACAATTGTACCATGTATTCTCTGGTAATTCGTACATACCTTTTTAAAAATCATCCACCTCTCTCAAGATTACCTAATTATGGTCTCTAGTTCCTTATTTAGAGAATTTTTTTGTATTTTACTCTATTTTGAATTATTATTAAATAAACATTTTTCAATGTGTGTATATAGGACGAGGACAGAATTGTAAAAGTACAATTTTACATTTTCCCTTGAGGGTAGTTTTGGAGTAACAGATTCCTCAGCAAATCAACTGTTAACCAGAAACAACAAATTTATTTATGAACACTAAGGTATATTCCCATGACAAAACAGACAAACAACATGCTTTCCAGTTTCCAGCTATCATTATTTACATGGCTCGGGATGTAAATTTCAGACTCTGCATACCCATTGTGGTCAAGGTAAACTGAAGAGGTCAAGGAACCAAGATTAAAACTGAGTTGAATTTGAAGGGGAAAAAGTGTAAAGCAATCATAACAACATATTACATAATAAACTGATCTACAAAATCATTCCAACAAAAAGTCTCACATTAAATGGTAAAAATGATACTTAACTGAGTTATCAAATAACAACAAATCCTGAGCAACACAATATGCTTGTAATGCTCAAAAAAAATAGAGGAAGGAACAAAACTAATGAATAGTTCATATTCAATTACCTTGTAGAACACATTGCTTCTCAAATAGTTCTTGAGTAGATGTTGTGTCAAACGAATCCGCCACCCAAGGGCCAGCCTTGCGGTCAAATGTCTGAGGAGAAACATATAATTCACTCAAATTTGCAATATATAAACTCCCCCACCCTATTTCAACACTTCAACTATCTTTTCAACTTCCTCCCTTTTCCCTTTTATATACATCAGAAAATTTTCCAGAAACTGGTATGGACTACTTTAGGTAATCAAAAGTTTCATCGGCAACCTTGTGTAAAATTAGCATTACCAATTATTGGCTAGAGATAAAAGAAACGCATATTCCAGATGAATTTGTACCCAATTACCTTATAGAAGGTGCAATGAAAGAAGAGGCAGCACTTTGAAGTACACTTATACCAATTAACCGAATAAAGGCAGCTTTATCCTGCTCCAAAACAAACTTCACAGTGGTACCTAAGAACATAAATTTTAACATTACATGCATGGATTCTCATAATCATGAGTAGCCAAAGATGAGAAAATACCATTTAGAGATGCAATACGATCGGAGACCCATGTTCTTGAAACAACAAGAAGAGCGACGGCAAGCAATTGTGCACCTTGTTTGTCAAATACCGTGGGTACCTGAAATCAACGGTCCACATAAAATATATTGTAGTTGTAACTACAAACTAAATTGTTCATACATTACATACTTTATAAGAACGGATGGCTCATCTTAAGTCATCAATGGTTGCATTCATTTAATCCCAATAGCATTGTGTGATTGCAAATGCATTACTGAAGGTAAGCTCAAATATAATATAAAATCTGGTTTACGTAGGCATTAATACTGTAATTTGTTAGAAATATAATTGATGGGCATTCACGTAACATCGCTTAAGAACCAACATGGATTTACCCCCAATTTGAATTTCGTTCAAATTCCAACATAAATTAAGCGCGGGCTTATCCATTGCGTGCTTTAAGCCCAGAGGACTCAAGTAAAGGGTGGATTGTATTACGTCGTTGTGACCCCTTCGCTGTTGATCAACTAAATGATGGAACAATATTCTTTGGGAAGACCTTCAAGAATGATATCAAGTAACTCCTATGGTGAGACCAGATCACCAACAGATAAGAGTGAATCAACAGATAGTTCAATCCAAAGTTAAGTGCATTGTTGACATGCCTTGGCTCTAGTTTGAGCACAAAAATGATTATGAATCTGCTCCTGGAGTTGAGTGAGGATTAAACTTGTCAGAGAAGGTAGTAGCCAAGAGAGAAGTAATCAGTCTTGCTGCTCCCAGGTCAAGCAAGCACCCATGATTTCACCTAGATCTTAGTCGTCTTTGATGAAAGAGCGAGAAGGACCCAACGGATTAACAGGGAAGTGATGGAGATGGTGAGCTTTAATCACTCACTCAACTTTATTCCATACCATAATGGGAAAATTTGTGATCAGATTTCTTTAAGAGGGCACGAATAATGAGTTCAGTATAGTTGGAACAAAAACCAACGAAGCAGCAGTTTGGAACTCGCCAGCAGGACAAACTAGTTATGTGGCATGGGATTTGCCGCTGATGGCTGAGGAGGATTTAATCCTTGTATACTGAATTGGGTGGAGATCAAATGCAAGATAACTTACAGATGTGGATTCGAGTTAACAGAACCCATTGATAGGGTTAACTGAACCAAAAGGTTATTATTACGACTTACATATAGCAACTTTAATTGAATCATAACTTTTAACCAACTTAACTAATAGTGGGTATTATGTACAGTAGCTATACATGCAAATCTATAAAAGGCATCACCTAACAGCTTAAGTTTTTGTAAGAGTTGGTCTTCACACAATTTTTTTGAATAAGCCGAGTCAGATTTCTAAATCGTATCACTATGTTATTTATGGGAATATCATTTATTTTCAAAAATTATTTTTGGAGCCCTAGTTTCCTGTTCTGTATTTGGGTTTGAATTGATGTGGCTTATATTTCACGTGACTGCATTTTGATGTCCAAATCTTGTAATTATATTGAGGAGGTCGAACCCATAGAAATAAGGAAGTGTTATGTAGCCTTAGTCAAAAGCAGCTTTTTACATTTTTCATAACTGTCTGCAAGTTTAACATTAAAAATTAAGCATGTTATGAGCAACACCATAGGGCTCCTGAAGAAAATAAGTGATGAATGTGCAAGTAAAAAAAGTGGGGTGCTAAACCCTAAGTTAAAGCTACAAGATGTTCAGTTTCACATTAATAAGCAAGTAAACAGCAGAATGAAAATCAGGAGAAAAATGAATTACAATATAATTCTAATAATTTCCCAACCAATACCTGAAAACATAACTGGTTGTAAGTTAGTCAACCAACAACAATTCTGCTATTAATGGACAGTACATAAGAAGTCAAGAATTCTTGGTTCCAGGTGTGAACTTGAGAATATTAAATTGGTTAAGGAGATGTTTGTTATAATGCTTGGACTTATGATTACAACAGCAAAATATCAATACATAAGAATTTTATAAATAGAAAACCAAAAATGAATACAGAATTAAGCACCAATTTGCTACTGTGGGAGTATCCAACTATACAGTATATGCATACACACACACAATGGAGAGAAAAAAAACTAAAAGCTTTGTAAGATCATATATATGGAAGGTACTCACCAATACTTTGAACATGGCAGCTACTCTAAGTGGCAATATCCTTGTATTACCATGAAGTTGGGGAACAGTAGATGGCAAATTAGTATGATTCGTAGATGGAGATGAATATATCACATCTGCAATATATGACTCTGTCTTTGAATTTGAGAATGCAGAGTCCTGGAGGAAAGGTATGAAAATCTTCAAAACCAAGGCAAACAAAGAGCAATGACGACATCACAATCAAAATCAGAAAATATCAGCACCTTTTTACTCATGGCAAATGCTCGCTGAACTGCTTTTGCATCAGTCTGTCGTTTTGTTTCAGATGCCTTCATTGTATCAATCCCCATTTCAGTAGAAGAGTCCTCCCTGGAGTTTATATCTTAATCTCATCAACAGTAACATAACTATAGAATTTTTTTTTTATCAATAACATAACTATAGAGTGGAACAATGATAAATAGCATAGATAAGTTCAAACCTTCTATAATGAACACTCCATCCTCCTTCACCATCTAAGGATAAAACCACATCATGGAATGCAACCAATGCTGGACGATGTGATATGGTAATACATGATGTTCCCATGGCCCGAACTTTAGCACAAAACCGTTCTTCCATGTCAGTAGTGACAGCACTTGTGCACTCATCAAGAATGGCAAATTTAGGTTTGTGGTAGAAAAGTCTAGCCATGCCCAATCTCTGTTGCTCACCCAACGAAAGTTCATCACCCCAATTTACCTCTTTTTCAGGCAGGTAACGGTCCAACAGGTATTCAAGGTCAACCTTGAACACATACACATGCAATTTTAGTGAATGATAACAATACAAAAATAAAATTATCAATAAACTGCTTCATATGTATGTGGCATTGAGAAAGACATGGGGTTAGCGGTGAACTTTACATTTTTCAATAGCTCCACCATCCCATGATCTGTGAGTGGTTCAACCTCTTGATTGGAAGTAAGAGGATAAATCAACTGATCGCGAAGTGTTCCCACGGCAGTGTATGGTCTTTGAGGCACATAGAAAATCTCCTTATTAAGATCAGAGCCAATGCCAGGTTTCACAATATGTCCAGATATTAACGGCCAAAGACCGCCTAAAACCCGGAATAGCGAGCTCTTGCCACTACCATTCGGACCTTCAGCCAAATAATCATCAATAACATGTTAATCGTCCAAAAAAAATATTTCAAAAAACCAACCATTACAAATAATATTTAGAAGAGACTTCTGCAACAGAAGAAATGCATAAATAACATCAATTATCAATTCTGACTCAACCACGCAAAAAAAAAAAAAAAAAAAAAAAAAATTAGAAAGAAATGCCATCAAGAAGAAAGTTCGGATGTCTACCTGTAATCAAAAGATTAGATCCTTGCTCAACCCTGAGAGACAGATCATCCACCAAGACATTACCAGTGGGGGTCACGACCTGAATTTGGGAGCAACATCGCTGTTAAAAAACATTAAAAACGCAACATGAAGTCATGGTCGACAGATGGTTGGACAAATTTCACTTGCCTTGACGTTAGAAAATTCAATGTAGTTAGCTTCGCTTATGCAATTTCTACTTCCTTGTCTTTGCAGAGATGATTTCTCATCCACCAAGCTTAGCTCCCTTGATACAGCCATTAACTCATAAATGCGATCAGCATACCCACTGTAATACATACATAAAGGTCAGAAATTTTAGGCAGACAGTATGAATCCTATGAAGGAATTGCATATAAGCCACAATTAGTGAGTGATGACCAATAAAAGCGCCTCTAACATCAAATTATAAAAAACAAGAAAAGAAAGACCGGATATACCTAAGACGATTGAGCCGTCTTGCACCGATAGAAAGAGTTCCTAGAGACTGAAATAAGGAAATTATGACACTGGTGTGATATCTTAAATTGCTCAACATTTCTGCACGCCCTAAAGTTGAACTGTCGGGCCTTAGATTACCCGAAAAGAAAGGTTCAATAATCAAAATAACAGCAACAGTTGCACCGAGGTATTTCAACAAGAAGTCCTGAATCATGCCAAACCACCAATGGTCATGCAGCACTCTTCTCATGTGCCTAACCAAGGTCTTAAATTTCTGTTGAATGTGAGCTTCTTCTCTCCTCTCTCCACCGTAAAATGCTATACTTTCTGAGTGAGTCCTTAATCGTGAATGAAGCTGTCGATAGTCTCCTTCCAGTTGCTGTTCTGTGGACATAAGTTTCCCAAACGGAGGAGAGAAGTTCCTGATTGCAGCCCCAGCTCCCAGTACATAGGCCTGAAAAGGCCAAATCAGTAGATTGAGAAGAAAATCAATGATTCTAACATCAACTCAATGTTGTAACAGCCTCTAGCAATCAGAAAAAAGTATGAGCAGAAGCTGATATGAGAAATCTATTTAACAATATAGTTCATTTACTGAGATACCAGTATCCAGAAGACATATTTTGGGCTAGCATACGAACACAGCCGCCAAGTATATAGAAGTCCATCAGTCACTGCTGCTAGATCATCTTGAACAATTTCACTCAACTCTGAACAGAACTTCGGCACATCACTAGCAATTCTTTGCTCTGGGTTTGTTATCCGACCGTCAACGTGTGATATTTTGTAATATACCATGTTCTGAAAGCAAAATAAACAATAAATATACAGCCACAATAACAACTAAATTGAGTATTATTGTAACTCATAAGAAATTACTCAGACAATTGAGACTATAACAAATATGAAAGCTGTCATTGCATACACAGAATTTTAAGGCATCTACTGGATACTGGAAAATTGTTCTGCTTCAAGAGGGTAGAATATCTGCTCAAGTAACTTCCCATTAAATTTAAAGCAATGAGATGTAGAAAAGCATCTAGAATGATCCTGGTCAGACCATCCCAAGATCCTAAAGTTATGCCAAATGATAATCATCCCAATGATCCTGTTTTCTTTTTTTAATTTTCATCATATTATTAATAATACTGAATTCCAGCAGACCAGAGATGACAATGGACTTATCATATAATATGAAAGGAAGAAGAAAAGAGTAAGGAAGGATAGAAGTTGATAACTTTTTTTTCAAATGACAAATGAATAATTAGTTGTTAGATGACAATGGACTAATCATATTATGTTAGATTAGTTTTTTCTCACAAGGCAGGAGGGAACTAGGAATACATAAATTAACCAATAGTTCAACACAAATAATCTAAACAGATGTATACAATTCAACAGCCCATACCTCAAAATAGTGGGAATGGATAAGTTTTGTCAATACTTTTCTGAAATGAAGACTCAAAGTTCCTGTTATGTACTTTGATGTAGAATGAATGGTTGACAAGAGGAAGCATAAAATAATATTTTCTGAAATTAACCGGAAAAATAATGGTGCACGCCGAAGAAAAGCAGCACGAAATAGGAAGCCTTGCACTTTAGCTAGCCTGTTGCTCAAAGCAGTCCGCAGCACCTGTAAAAACAGGAAAATTTCAATGTCATTGGTTTAAACATCTTTTTCTTTTTTCTTTTTTCTTTTTCTTGTGTGTGGGGGAGGGCAACTATAATATTACCCATGACTACATTATATAATTATGGTTCATCTTAAAAAAAAAAATTAAAAAAAAAAGTCAAGCACATAACAGCCTTACCACTGTGACAACTAAAGCTAGAAGATTCTTCACACCTAATTGGCCCATGTCGGATAGAAGAATTGCAGTAAGGACTTGAAGTGACTTCATGCCTCCTTTCTTTTGTTTATTTTTTGGTTTAGTAGAGTCATTGATAACCTCCTCCTTTTTTACTTCTTTATCATTGTTTTGCTCATTGCAATGGCCAAATAAATCATGTTTATTAACTCTAAACCTTGATTGCATATATGCAGCTGTTCCACCGGCAATTAAGATACCAGATGCAAGTAGTATAGCTTTCCTGTCAGTAACCACATGAAGAAAGCATCAACAATAATACAGTATGCGTGCAAACAAGTTACTAACCTAATATCTTATTAATAACATGAGCAACCCAAATATGAAATGAGTAAAAAGATGCTGCCATTAATACAATGAAACATGACTATAATCAACGCAGAGCAGAGGATAATATGATATTTCATGCAGAACCAACCCAGCAAATAAGATGCATTGCCCTTAAAATGAAACAGAATTAATGAGAAGAAAATTCTAAGATCAAATATGAAATGTTATACTGACTCTTCAGGCTCAGCAAGATTTTTCTCTTTCCTGGATCCACGCCTTATTGCAACTAAGTTTCCCCAAGTGTGATGAACAGAGCATAATAGAGTGTGTTTTGTAACTTTGTTAGCATTTCTTTTATTCATAATTTCTAGTTTCTAATGGTTTAAACAAAAGCATTGAAAAATCTTGAGATTGCAGCAGAATGATTTTGAAATAGTAGAACCATTATGCTGCCATCCGATCTTTTCTTTTTGGATTGAACATTTATCAGTGTACAGTTCTGTAGCAATACCCATTATCATGTTTTTTGACATTGTTTTTGTTGATATTTAAATAATATAGTATATTCTGTAAATATAGGAATAACATATTCTCTTATGTTCCAGCATATTCTATTGTAAATAATGATGCAGAGCCTATATAATGAAACCTCAGTGGTGTAGTTGAAACACACGGTTTAAGCATATGCCTCTCTCGTTTTCTCTTATTTCCTTTCTTTCAACAGTTTTTTCCATTTTTATTATGAGAATGCAGTAAAAAAGATAATAAAAATGGAAAAACTTTCAACTAAATGGAAAGAACAACAACCAAGTCTTATCCCACTAAGTGGGGTCGGTTAGATGGATCAAATTACGCCATAATGTTCTATCATAAACCAGATTTGGATCCAACTCATTAACCTCTAAATCTTTCTTAATAGTTTCTCTTATAGTTTTTCTAGGTCTTCCTCTACCTCTTGCAATCTGACTATCCTCCATCTGATCTACTCTCCTCGCTACAGAATCTACAGGTCTTCTCTCTACATGCCAAAACCACCTAAGCTTGTTTTCCACCATCTTTTCTACTATAGGTGCTACCCCAACTCTCTCTCTAATGTTGTCATTTCTAATCTTATCCCATCTAGTCTTACCACACATTTAGGCAAATGATAAGGCAAATTCGATGCTACATGAGATTAAGAATCACCAAAAGAAACATATACAGTCCAATACCTCCTTGAAGCCAGAAAACTCTGGCCATGCCGAGTGAGTTTCAACAGCTGAAGGGAAGGCATGGCTGAAGTGCAACCTCTCCCTTACTTTTCAAATAATAGAATAGTTGTAGTTGCTCCTCTTACAGCCAGGAGCACGAAAAATCTAACAAGAACATCCAAACCAAGTGATAGATCAGTAAACAGAATAGCAGGAATTATAATTCTTTAAGCGAAGTAACATACTTTAGACACCCTCTGCTCATCACATGAATGAGGGTTCCATTTTTGCGTTTGAACTATGTGAATATAATAGTGATATACAAAACTCCAATAACTATTGATCATTATGCTCTAAGGGCACATAAAACATAAGCTCGCCAAATCAAAAGCTAATTATAGAATCAAAGTTTCACAATTAGAAAAAGGGTAAGTGTTTCAACTTGCAACAGCTATTTCTTCAGACATAATAGCATTTATAGACTTTCATGCATTGACAAAATAATTAGGGAATGTTCGTGTATCTAAAGTCTCCCCAAGCATGAAAACTTGGCCAGGCAAAGATAATTTAAAACAATTTCCCAAAAAGTAATGTTTTATAATTATCTTTACTCTACTTTCGTCAATTTGTTTTCTTCTTGGAGGAAACAATACAGTTGGGTTGTCATTTTCTACCATTACCATGTGTAAATGATCACACAAATCTACAAACAAAAAGGAAGTCGTATTATCTGCAAAAAAGGATCTTATCGTTTACCTTTTCATTTTTTTTCTAGAACCTGAATTGATTGTTTTCTTATTAATAACTTTCCCTTAAAGATTAACCTATCCCTGAGTAGATAAAATATTCAAAAAAATTGAAGGGAAAAAAAAAGGCAAACGAAAATATAGCATTCATCAAAAGTAAAAAATTTGTTTGAGAACTTGATAAACATTTGTTGTCTGTATGATCAGCACACACAATGCATGGTTATTCTTAAACAATTGACAAACCCACATAACCCAATACTCGGGCACAAGCCAATCCATGTAAAATACCAAGTTTTTCTACCAATTGTCTGCACGATCAGCACACATGATGCATCAGTTTTGTGAGGCTGTTTGGAAGAGCTTATGAAGACAGCTTATGACATGTTCATAAGTTGTTTTCAACTTATTTTCATAAGTTCTCCAAGATAGCTTATGAAAACAGCTTATAACTTATACGGAAACAATTTAACATTATTTTATCTATTTCTATAGAAATAGCTTACACGAAAGCTACAAATAAGTTGTTTATCCAATCAGGTCCTAACTAGTTTGGTTTCCTTCTATGGGAAACAAACCCAGCTGCTTGTACCTACTTCACTCCTTCAAAACTTGTACTGCCATCTTTAAATATTTCTTATCATTTCAGCCACTCCCTCCAGTCCTAGATATAATAGAAGATTCTTTTTACCAGTTATTTAATGAACCTGATATAAGAACCTTCTCTTATATTTAGGTACTTTATTGTTCACATTTTTTATACTTTTCTATGCAATATATCATGTCGTACACATACCCTAATTTTTAGATATTTTGCAATACCCCTATTGGTAAGTAAATACACAACAACCGAACAAATGAAGGTACTAGTTAAAAAAAAAACAATAGTCGTTAACACACTAAATAACGTATTAATCATCTAGATTTCTAGAACACTAAACCACCGACACGTTAAAATTAATCATATAGTACGGAAACGAAAAAGATAGCTAACCTTCAAATTTCGATAGTGTTAAAACTTAACCATGCTTCATCAAGTAAAAATCACCTTATAGAATATAAAATCCAATCTCAGTATTCGGTGCAAACATTTGCACGCATAGAAGAAAATTGTTTCAAAATCACTTTTCAGCAACGATCCGAATCAGGAACCAGAATCTGCAACAAAAATTTCAACAATTCGTTTAAAAAAACCTCGATTAACAACAAATCAGATTAAAAAATTAGAGTGCCAAGGTGTGAAAGTGATGAAGAATCAAAGAAGAGATTTATATACCTGCGTGGTTATGGAGAATTGAAGATTGAGATGAACGCAAGGTGTTTGAAAAAATTCCGCAATGGATTGAATTGGGAAAGGAGAGGGTGATGCAAGATAACGAAAATGAGTTCTACTTTGAGTAAGACGGTTTTGTGATCGGGTCGGGTTATTTTGTTGGTAATAGCATTTATATCAATCGTGTGAACGCTGACGAGTTTGGTTTGGAGTTGAGTGATGCGGTACGATATGAGATATATACGCGATGTGTTCAGTAGCAATGATTTTATCTAACTAACAACGACTTGGATAAAATAAAGTACAAAATAATAATGCAAAATCAACTTTCTAAGGAATATGTGGAAACTTTTTAAGGTGGTCAAAATAAACGTTAATATATGACATTTAAGTAAAAATAACTAATTTTATTGAATCGAAATAATGTAGAAGGATTCAAAAAACAAAACTAGAAAATCGATTTGAGAAACTAATAACAATATAAATTATTCTTAAATGAAATTCTAAATGTGCATAATTTTTTATTAATAAAAAACGAATAATAAGGTAAAAATAAAAATAGAATTACGTGTATATACAATGCAAAAGGAATTATATTAAAAAAAATATCAAATCGATTCAATAAGAATAATGGTGATATTCAACTGTATAATGCTGACAAAGAAACAAATTAAATAATAACAAAAAGAATTATTCTTAAATGATATTCTAAAAAATGTATAATTTTTTATAAATGAAAAATATATGATAAGATAGTAATAAAATTAGTAATTTTGATAATATGTTTATATTAGAGATGTTAATATACATCCACTTAAAACATGAAGGTGTAAATTAAAACTAGTTAATTTTTCCATTAAGCCAAAAAAACCACTAATATTTATAGTTTTCTTTGTTAAGTGGCCTAATTGTTAGAAGGTTGTGTTAACCGGTGTCTTTGGGGTATCAGTTAAGAAATCTAAAGGTAAAAAATGTGTCTTGAAAATATAAGTTGTTAATTTTAATCAACTAATTATCACACCACTTTTTAATAAAATCTTATCTTTTGGCTGCTTAACTAATGTCATTGGACACTATTTAAAATTCTGCTTCCTATAATTTCACCTTTTTAAGATAAATAAGTATGGAGTTTGGGGTTTGAAATCCTTTCTCTAAATATATTATTCAATGTTTGTCTTTGTGATTTTAACTCAGTTGATAGGGACAATGCATAATAATATGCAAGGTCCGGGGTTCGAACCCGGTCACAGCCAAACAAAAAAAATATTATGCAATGTTTCTATCAATTGAGTTATGTTAACGAGACAGTAATATTTATCATTTAAACCTAATCAATGTAGGTTGATTTTATGAGTTTCGTTGAATTATATGCACTTGTACCAACTTTTGTTTTGAAGGATAGTTTTGTCCTTTTCAAATTAGTTTGTTTTAACTTCTTTATTCTTGGTTTAGTGTCTACTTCATACTTGTCTTATGGAAACTCGACATCTGACTCAAGAACCAGGTACTCCAAGGGATTTAATTTCATTGTCCACTTGCATGGCTAACATTGAAAGCCAAAGCATAGTTTTGTATGAACTTAATCCACCAAAATTAACACCGGAGAATCAAACATGAGAACCTGAGAGAAACACATTTTAACCTTCCAAGCCAACACAACTAGACCTTGAGAGGAGCACACTTCATACTTGTTATATGTTACATGGTTTATTGTTGTCTATTCTATTCCCTAGTGGCTTAATGGTAAGGGTATTTAAATTTAAATTTATTCAAAATAAAACCACAAATCTATCAAAAGAAATTGAAAACCGCATAAGATCAAATATTATTAGATCAATTTGAAATCGCATAAGTAAATTTTAATATTTATCTATTAGTATAATATAATAAATTAATCTATTGTTCGTTGGTTTTTATTTAAAAACAATATTTTAAATTAATCGATATTTTTACTACTTCACATGTTTCAAACATTATTGATCATCTTCGTTATGTAATATTAATTGATAATATATCTCATATTCTATTTTTTACAAAATCTATTATTTTACCATGTTTGTGTAATATTTTATAACTAGTGTTTGGGAGATAACAATGGATTCTATGTTTAATAGAGTTGGTTGTTTTGTGAATCATCTTTTAAAATGGGGAAAGGAACGCTTCATTTATGTTACAAACCAAATAAAAATTGTTTTAGAAAAACAGAGGCTGAATTGTATGATTTGGTGGAGAGTGAGTAGATTTGATCGGTTCAAGGTTTTTGTGCTTTATGGTTAAAGTACGGTGATTGAAAAAAAAGTAATCAAAATACTTCTTAGAGAAAGTATATAAATTTAGTGGATTGTATATGGGATGATAATTGGTAAAATTTGACCATGAGGAAGACATTGCCATGGTGTTTAATAATTTATGTCATGACCCTCTTATTACTAGTCATCCTGAAAGTTTTTTTTTGAAGTAGTGTAAGTGATCAAAGATATAATATCAGGTTCTATGTATAACATATTGGAAGCAGAATTATCATAAGATGATATTTTCTTAGCTCCTAAAAATATAAAGCCTCGCGTTGCCAACTTTATTTTTTTAATAGTTTTGGAGTATAATTGGTAACGATGTCTTCTTTTACTCTGGAGATTCTCAATGGTGGTAGAAATTCGAGCAACATCAAGTAAACAAATATATGTTTCATTCCAAAAAAGAAAAGGTCGAAGGTGCCAGGTGATTCCAGACCTATCTATTATTTCTACAATGTTGTGTTTACAATAACCACGAAAACAATGGTAAATAGACTAAAATTGATTCTTTATGACATTATTGAAAGATTTCAAACTAATTTTGTGTCGGGGAGACTAATTTCTGATAATGTCTCACTAACCTTTGAATATTTCCATTACGTGCTGAGGATTTCTCTCATCATCTAAATAAGGCACGTGAAAAGAAGGTTCTTCATGGAATTCAAATCGCTCGAAGGGCTGCAAAATACAACCATTTATTCTTTGCAGATGACAACATCATTTTATGCATGGACTCTCTTCAAGATGTTCAGACTATTCAAAGAGTGCTCGGTACTTATCAACATACTTCTAGTAAACTTATTAGTTTGATTTGATAAGAAATATCTTTTAGCTGAAATGTACTTGACGATTGTAAAATATTGTTCCAAGGTTGGATGCAAATTAAGATTGTTAAGTGTCGTTCAAAGTAGACGGGCTGCCCGCTTTTGCTGGTAGGTTTAAGCAACATAGTAAGGAGAGAAACTTTTATCAAAGTAGTGATTTAATAAATTCCTATACATGTGACGAGTTGTTTTCTTCTTCCAATGGATTCATGTGAGCATATTGAAAGCATGATTAGTAAGTTCTGATGAGATAAAAAAACAAGATGAATAGAGAACTCATTGGATTAAATGGGATACATGTAAGGAAAAAAGAAAAGTGGGATGGACTTTAGAACATTCCACCACCTCAATCTTGCATTGTTAAAACATGCTCAGAATGCAATCAAAATACACTTTCTCCGCAAAAAAAAATAAAAACTAAACTTCTTTATGTTTTTGCTACGGAGAACTACAGTAGTTTCTCTTATATTTTGTTATATATAAAAACACACACACATGTTTTTTATTATACAGTGGGTCGAAATTCGAACGCTTATTTTGTTACACATGAAGTATGTTATTTCAATAAAAAGAGCTTATGGTTTTATGGTAACAATAGTAAAAAGTCAAGTAAGTCAAGTAGGACATGTAAACCAAACTTAAGAAATTAAACTAGTTCACCCAAATTAACATTGAAGATAATCGAACATGAGACTTTGAGGAAGAGCATACTCCAAGGTATGTAAAACAAACATTTGTGATGAAGCGTGGAAAAGAAACCGTGAGGTGGTTGAGGGAGAATGAGGGTTATCTATTCTTAGCAAGATGTAAAAATTGACAAGGTTTCTAGAAAAAATAAAGGAGGTAAATGTAAATTGGAAACAAAAAAAGTAATTGAAGAGCTATACAATAAAACGAAGGTGTTGATATCAATTGTATAAGACTAGTACAAAACTTACTTTTGATTGGGTCTCATCAAATAGTGATAGAGGTTAGCTCGAATAGAAAGGCCTCTCAATTTATTTTTATCTTTCTTTCAAAAGATTTACTGCATACTGCATACCTTCTCCTCTCACCCTTTCATTATTCCAAAATTTGTTATACAATGTATTATATTCCGAAACTCAAATTTGTAATCTATGCTTGGTAAGATGTTTCCAGAAATAGAGGAAAAGTAGAAGTGGTTTATAGGAATAAACAAAATAAAGGAGGTAAATGTAAATTGAAAACCAAAAAATTAGTTAAAGAGGTATATTACAAAACTGGGGTGTTAATATTCATTCGTATGTTGTTTTTAGTATAATATTCATTTGTATATGAGTTAAAAAAAAAAAAAAAATTATTTTTATATTAACTTCGAAACCTGCTTTTGATTGAACCTCATCAAAAATATTAATGATAGAGTCAACTCCCAAACAAGATAGGCCTTTCACCTTAATTTAATTTTGCATTTAGGTTAAGGGATGTGATAGTAACTAACAAGTTAAGCGACTTATAATTGTTTGATTGAGTACAGGTACACATTTCTTTTGAAATAATCACATGACACTGACTAGTGACTATTAGTCTACCTTAGATCACTTTGACAGATTGTGACTTTGCAACTAATTCGACGGCAAAATACACAGGAGGACCAATATGTGACGATGATTTTATAAAACACACCACATTTGTTCTGTGCATGTGGAAGTTGGAGGTTTCTCTATTCTAGCTAGGAAAAGAAAAGAAAAAAATGAAGGGAAGGTACTTGAGGTTCTGCTACTGCTGCCATATCCCTATATGGCCAGAGCCACTTGCCTACGTTACATAGCACCGACACATGGTGTGTAAACGTCGGTGTTCCACATAAATTACCGTCATAGTCTCCTATGAGTCTTTCAATTATGCTTCTTCAAGTCCTAAGAATGAACGTATTTTACACACACGAAAATAATTAATGCATTTCATAGTGGCAAATACAAAAAGTTAATTTTTTTTCTTTCACTTTTATAAAATTTACCTTTGTATGGAGGCGAGGGGAAAAATACAAAAAGTTAAAATGCCTTTTATTATATAAGTTTAATACTTAAGCAAAAATATTTCACAATAATTTGATTCATATAAAATGTAAATTCATATAAAATGTAAATTAAAGCAACATCATAGGAATAAAAACTGAAAATAACTAATTAATAATTATCCAAAATTCGTGATACCCACTTTAGGATGGATAGGACTATACATGAAACACAATTTGAGAATCAACTTAAAAAATGACCCTTTTCATATATATTTTTTTTAAATATAAATATTAAAATAGTTCGATTCCATTACATTGAAGAGTCTTAGAAGATCCAACACTCTCTTTCAATCGTCACGAGATGATGAGAAAAATAATCTTAAACAGAAATAAAAATTGTGTAATAATCCCTCAAACACAGTAAATACATTGATTAATTGAAAAAAATGCACTTCTTCCCTCTTCAATTAATGGGTTATGCTAACAAGTGCACTTAGGCCACTAGTTAAGAAACCAAAAATAGAAATAAATTATAATTTGATGTATAAAAAGTACATTTTTAAAATTTCAAGGTGTTGAATACACAATTTCCAATATAAACTTTCTCTTAATATACAATTCCTTTAAGTTATTTAATTGTGTCAAGCTAGTGCTTTAAATATTTTTCTTAATATATAGATCCTTTAACTTATTTAATTGTAACTTTTAGATCCTGAATAACTTTTTTAAGATTTGAAATCCCAAAAATTGTTACTATTAAATATCTTAGAAGACTTCATTGGTATGGAAAAAACTTAAAGACCAACTTGTTACAATTTATTAACTTAAAGGACCTAAGTGGTATGAAAAATACTTAAATAACCAATTTATTACAATTAAATACTCCATCTGTTTCAAAATGAATGTTGTTTAAAGTTTTTACACACATATTAAGAAACGCATTAATTAAAAGAAATAGATATGTTATTTTACCAAATTATCTTAATCAACTATTGGTTTGTTTCTCATTAAAGAAACAAATAATACTTTGGAAGTAGTGTATATAATATTAATTGAAGGGTGCAATTGTTCCAGTGAGCTTAACTCAGTTGATAAGGACAATGCATAATATATGCAAAGTCTGGGATTCGAACCCCGGACACTACCCAAAAAAATTGAAGGGTACAATTGAAAAGAAAAAGTTATTATTGCATTGAAAACTGAAAGTGCTATTCATTTTAAAACAATTTATTTTGCTAAAGGACATTCATTTTAAGACGGATGAGTAACTTACATGATCACTAGTGTAATTCAGTTTATAGTATTGCAAGCTCCACTAACTTATTTAATACCGGTAGACACATTAATGTCATTGATGAAATTGACTTTGATAGACTTGAAATTTTAAATCTATCCCCCGACTAAAAAAAAAAGTGGCATTTATTAAATTGACTTTGATAGACTCGAAGTTTTAAATCTATCCCCGATCCAAACACTTTTGAATTAGGTTTGACCTGACCTGGAACAAGTTTGGATTAAATACGGGTTGAATCAATGAGTTGATTAGATTGATAATACTATGGATACGCGTAGCAAGCAATTAAGAAAGCATTATTTAAGGAGAAAAAAAAATCTAAACATGTGAGGAGAACCAATTGCATGACCTAACCTAGATGTGTTTTGGAATTTCTATGGAAAGATACGAGCTAATCTGGTTTAAGTAAGAAAAAAGAAAAAAGAAGAGAAAACCAATTACGCGCATTCATACGAATTAGGGTTACTATTATTTGACCTTATTAACTGCTATTGCTAAGCTAGAGGACAAATTAAGGTTATTATTTGATGATAAAAACGTTTTCATTTGTTAGAAGGAAATACTTGGAAAAGTAAATAACCAATGTGCAAATCACCGTACAGCGCGGCAACAGATAACATAGGACTAAAATGACAGACAAATAGTATCCAAAAACCATGTTAAGGAAAGCAGAGAGATTCTACACTTTACATCAACAACAATGAAAAAGTAGAGTCACATTCTACACAAGACACAACAAATTTAATTTTTAATTCAAATCCAACATCACTATTTCTTAGCAAGGTAGGTAATGCTTCAATCTAATAATGTAGTACCAAAGGTATTATCACATGTCATTAAATTAAGGGAACAATGAAACATAGGCCTACACTCGACATGAAGCAGAGTGATATAAAATATGATGAATTGTACAATTATAATCATAACCATGACCCCAATTTATTTATGCAACGAATCTGAATGCTGGCTAACTAATAAGCCAAAGCCTTACGGCATTACATCACAATATCACATCAACAAGATTGGTATATTGCTTCAAATAATCCAAATTTTTAATCAAAATGATGTAGGAAAAAAAAAATAACAACACTGTAAATTTTGTAACTATAGCTAATTAATTTTTCTTTCCTTCTTCTCCACCTTCTTCCAAGTAAGTCTTCTTCCTTCTCTCAGCTCTTGCAAGAACACAAATCATGAAAAAACACGTGGCATAAATCCCGTGAATTTTCCAATTAGTCTTTGGTGGTTGCCGTAACACCACCTTATGAAACACCGTCATATAGTAATGCAGCCCAACAGAAAAGCCCACAAACATTTGGGCCAAGCCCAATAGTTTCGAGCCCAAACCACATTCCGTTGAAAAAACCAAAACAAGATACATCAAAAGCATCATAAGGTAGAGAAAATAAGCTAGTGTTTGAATGATCTGCAGGATAAGATAAGTGGACTGCGAAGTAGAGTAGAAAAACTTCAGTGGTTCAAGACCAGTGATCAAAGAAGAGAAACACAGAATAGAAAAGTAGATAGATAAATAAGCTTGAATAAAGATTAAGAGTTTTTGAAGTGAGAAATAAGCTTTGATTTTGTTGAAAAGAAGTGAGGCTAAAAGTAAAGGAATTAATACACATGCACATGAGAGTAACGTTGCAATGGTTGGTGCGTATTTGTTTCCTACGTAGGGTTTGAAGTTTTTTGTGATTTCTTTGTTGGCTTTTGTTATGTAAGCTTTTGAAGTTGTTGAGATTTTTTCTAAGTCTGGGATTAATGTTTGTTGGAATTTTATGGGGAGATCTTTGAAGTCTGAAACGAAATCCATGTCTTCTTCGTCGAAGAGCCAGTTACTAGGTTGTGTTTTTTTGTTTGGTTTTTTTGACGAGGATTGTTGATCTGTTTTTGTGGCGGTGGGTTTTGTCGTTTTGTTTTTGGCTATAGCACCACTTGTTTTCTTCACAAGATCCAATGAAATGGATTTATTGGTACTTGATTTTGTTGAGTTTGTGGTGGAGGCTTTTGATGTGGAATTTAGTTTCTTGGTTTTGAAGGTTGTGGAGTTGAGTTTTTTGAGTGAAGTAGTAGTGTCGGTGAGGGTGGTTTTGGAGGTGAGTTTTGAATCTTTTGATGGTTTTGTTTGATTTTTGGAGGAAAGATTGTTGGTATTGGATTTGATGGTTTTGGTTTGGTTTTTTGAGGAGAGATTGTTGTTTGGTTTGATCAACTTGGTTTGGTTTTTGGTACTTGATTTCTTTTTCAAGGGTTGTTCATATTCTACTTCTTGTTCAGCTTCCAACAATGTTCTTCTACTGATATTTGATAACTGTTTTCTATTGAGTTGAGGTTCTGAACATGTAGTGAAGGAGATGGAAACAAAAAAGAAGAAGAAAAGAAGAGAGAGGAGGAGAATTTTTTTGCAATGAAAGTACAATAGTGGAGCCATTTTGTGAAATGAAACACAATTAGACACTGGTTTTTCTCCTATAAGATCTAAAGGGACATATTGGTATAAATGTGTAGGTGTATATGTACACTGAGAGTGAAAAAAGGGTCGGCAGAGTGAGGAATCAGATTCAGAGATTAATGGTTTTATAGTTTGATGATACTATACTACTAGTAAATGTGTGACTTAATTAAGAGAGAGAGAGTGAGAAAGCACATAGAGTAAGATCGGAAGTATTTATTGTGAAAGTGGGAGGAGTGAGAAAGATGAGACAAATCACATGGTGCATGGAGACAGTGTATAGAGTAGAATTCCCCACACCACAACGCGGTTTTACATGTTGCTTACTCTCATTTTGATGTGAGCAATAATTATAATGCATATGGGTACTCTATTCTCCCTACACAGTGCTCTAAGTGGATATATTTTATAATTAAATTTGGGTGATCACACTCTTATCTTATCCTAGATTTTTTTTTCAGAACGAAAATAAAGAGTTTTATTAGATGCGTCTCAATTGTCACATTTACACACTTTATTTTTCTCAAAATAATTTATAACTTTAAAATATGAGATTTTAATAAAATTTGTACTATATAAATCAACAAAACTAATTGTTTTCTTAAGAATGGCATATAATTCAAATATGACATTTAAACCGAGACGAGGGAAGTATCATTTTTAGATTGTACGAAGAAATACTTAAGTGATTACATCCAAAAATAAAAATAATTTTAAAATTATGCATTACTATTTAATGTGTTGTTCTTTTTTTTTTTTTAAACGATTTAATGTGTTGTTCTTGTTCTTTCTTTTTTGTGTGTATTAAATACTGTGTCTAAAGATCTTTTTGACCGGACAATACTTTCTCATTAACTTTTTTTTTAGGGGAACGAACAACTCCTTGTTAGTGGCATTTTCATTAATATCAGACAATGACTTTCATAGGTCAATAATTTCCGTAAGTTTGGTAACTAAGTGACAAAAAATTTATGGGATTCTGCCTACCTAGCCTGGATCGTTGAGAGAATAAAATAATTCCATGCCTTTCTTTGATTCAAACATTGATTATTTTTTTCTTCATGATTTTCAACTAAATTTGAACCTTTTACCTAAACCATTACAAGTGATACTTTTATTAAAAAAAAATTGTAATTTCTAATAGCTCCTCTCATGTAGAATGGAGGCACATGTCTAAAATCTTTTGCTGTATTTGAGCTCAATATGGTTCCATAGGAGTGAATTTTGTCGCCATGAGATGTACTACCAACATTTCTTTTTTAAGAAAGAGATGTACTACTAATTTGTTTCCCCTAAGGTCTTTCGCAATTGTGAACAATTCGTTCCAATCATTTTTCTCTCGTGTCTTTTATGTGTTAATAATATTACCATTAAATAAAAAAGATGATATTCTATTAATATAAAAAATAAGAGTAAAAAAGTTTAACGGTTCAATTGTTAACATAAGAAAGAAAAACAATTGAAAGAGTCAATTAAGACGATACTTAGATGATATTGATCAACCACAATATATCATGTATCATTATTTATTTTAAAAATAACAAAAATAAAAAGGGATGTCAAGTCTATTCCCTTCTCAACCACTCCAGCAACGATGTAACTGTTGGATTGAAAGGGGAAAAAAAAAAATTAAATGTGATCCGATAAATGAAAAAATATGCGACACCGACATTTGATGAAAGACAAGCACGTGTCAATGGCAAATTTAATCTTTGTGGAATGAGATCTAGCCAAAGTTTGATTTGGACTTTTTGGAGTGTGAATTAGAAGAAACGCTGGTGAATCAACATTTATTTCCGAGCCGGTACACAGCTAGAATATTTTTTTTATGGGAAATGTTAACATGTGCCCTCAAGATAGGACACAAGTTAATGATTCAAATATAGAAAAACATATTGAAATGTGTGCATTGTATTCAATATTTAACATTTTAATCATTTAAATGCACAAAATTTTAGAGAATGTTTCTTCCTTTAGGTTTTTTAACATGTGTCATAAGGGCACAAATTAACATTACCCTTTTTTTATTGATGTTTTTCTCTATCATGTTTAGGGGTGTTCAAAACCGAACTAATCTAATAGAAAAACCGCAAACCGAACCAACCCAAACCGCAAAAAACCGTATTTGGTTCGCATGTATTCAGATCATCTTTTTACTCAACCGCATGGTTTGCTTTGGTTTGCGGTTTTTATTTTACCAACCAAACCAATCCAAACCAAACTGCAACATAAGAAAAAACACTAATTAAACATATGTTACCTAAACCAATACTCAAATGAACTCAATGGAAACTTTTATAAAATGACATATATTTTCTCTTGTTAAGTTTCTTCTTTGCTTTTAACTTCAAAAATGTATTTATGTGCTACTTAAACTTTTAGAGAATGATAAAATCTTAGCTTTTTGTATTTCTTACAAAATAAGATTACTTTTTGTCCACGTTTTTAATCTGATCTATGCAGTTGCGAACATTGTTGGATAAAAATAAAATTGTAATGTTCGATGGAATTTAAAACATTATTGAAAACTAATGAAAATATTTTGTGTTTTAGTTTTTTAACTTGATTTTATTGTCGGAAACAAAAAATTATATTGTCTCAAAAAACCGCACCAACCGATCCAACCCAAACGCATTGGCTTGGTTTGGTTCAGATTGTATTTTAAAAGTCAATCAAATCAAACCAAACCGCACACATTTTTATCCTGCGGTTCAGGTGACTTTTATCCTCAAAACCGAACCAACCTGCACCGCGAACACCCCTAATCATGTTGTACTATTTCTTCTTAAGCTAGTAACCAAATTGGCATATTAATATGCGGAGCTAGGTTTTAAACATTGTAGGACCAAGTTTTAAAAGGTGTAATTTATTAAAGAAACGCTTAATCTTCAAATGCATTAATATATAAGAAATTTAAGTTACACTCAAAGCTAATATTGTCGAACAATAACCCACTTCGATTGGTTTGGTGGTATTGACTTGGGACTTAGGAGCAAGGTTGTTCCTGTGAAATAGGAGGTTCGACTCTCTTTTTAAAATAGGCCCCTAGTTAAATAAAACGTAATTTTTTTGTGTAGCTAAACCTCAATAAAACAAATGGTTTATGCGGAAAAAAATGATTGTTGTGATTCTTTCAATGAAATAGCTTTCTAAATTGACTGATTAATTAAGTGATTATACAAATTAGGGGTTGTTTGATAGGATCAGATCTATGTAAAAAAAGGAAAACTAGAGTCTAGAAAAAAACTCAAACGTTTATTAAAGAAAGAAAAGGATAAAACATTTTTTTTTTATTTAAGTGGGGGGTGGGTATTAGACTTAATTTTTTTGTTTGAGGCCCGTAGCATTTGGAGGTCCGGCCTGGTTGAGCACCTTGCACTCCCCCAAGGTCGGGCCTGCTTAGGAGTATGCTCCTCCTTAAGATCTCGGGTTTGATTCTCTCTGATGTCAATTTAAGTGGGCTAATTTAGCTTCTTTGAAAAACAAAATATTGTCGAACAAATATATATATCTTTACATTTGAAGATCTACTCCGTGTGTTTATAATATCAAAATCATCAATTATCATATTTGAAGTGAATTGTGCAACAACTTCATCTTCGATATAAACAATCATGTAATCTTTGAGAAAATCATCTATCTTATTGTGTAGGTTTGTCTTTATAATTTTTTATCGCTTAAAAGTCACGTTCTGTTGTTGCTGTTGACACGGGAAGAGTCAAAACAAATCGGAGAATTCTATAATCAATGGATATGAATTTGATTTCCTTATCTTAACTAATTATTTTACACATTTCACAAGTAATAATGGAAAAGTTCTCAAAGTTAACATTTTTAAGCACTTTAAACTTATAGTGTTGCAACTCATATTTCAATTGATTTATTTGATTCTATTGTTGATTTTATACTTACATAATTAAAGGGGTTTTTCTTTAAGAAGCTAAAAGTTTTTTTTTCCCTATAAAAGACAAAACCCAGTACACATATAATATATTACTTATGTTGAAAGTACTAATAGAATAGATGGGGGAACCGCATTGAATAAAAAATAAGATCCCATTAAAACAACGTGTAATATCACAAGACTAGTAGTATGGGGAAAAAAATTGAAAAAATTGGGGAGGACCACGGCCACCCTGACTCTCCTTGTGCATCCGCCATTAAATAATATTCATTTGAAACATTGAAGTGTTTTTTTTTTTATCAATTTATGTCCGCTATGTTTTGACTTTAATTAGGTCATTAAAAGTGGACGGTAAAATTGAATCTTTTAAATTAAGTTGTATTTAGATTAGATATCAAATTAAAAAAATAAATAACCAAACTAATACTCACCGTAAACATCCTTAACAAAAAGAAACTATGGCCTTGTCTCTCAATTTTGCTAATCTTATCCTGATAAATATTTAAGCTTTGATCACTGACTTAATTAGAAACAAACAATATTCAACTGCCGACGAACTCTTATGTCACGAAATGAACGTGTATTTAATATTGTCCACGGTACTAATATTGGAGAATGGAGTGTCAAGATTTTGTTTTCTTTGTTAACGATTATAGTTTGGTGAAGATTCTTCGTTTTTATTTGACCTAGGGAAATATATATTACTAGTAAACATCTGCAACATGATTTATTCTAATGGAAGCTTCCAACTTGGGATTAGAAAGTATATAGTAGCATTAATAATATATAGTTGGACCTTGGGGCTCTATCTATTTTGATGCAATAGTGTGAACCAAATGTCATGGATGAATTGATTGCTGCAGTTATGGATTGCAATGGGTGAAAGAAAATAAAAGCCACTTATAATTATAATCATCCAGCTTTGTGGCTTTCTGGTTTTTACCTTGTTAATTTCATCTTTGTATTATTACGAGAGAATACACTGAATGCCTTCTCCAGCATTATGTTAAAAAAAATTGTGCTTGTGTGAACATGTCAGTTAGATTTTTCTATAGCTGGATTCATGAATTGCAAGAAGATTCATCACCAGCATAATGTTATACTAGTAGTCCACGATATAGCTGGTTTTAATAATGTTGACGAAGCTTCTACATCTAGTTTAATGTGTTGAATAAAAAAGAATAAAAAGGGAGGGACAAGTCCCTGGTCCCAATGTCCCATACATCACTATTTTATCCAAACTTGTGCTTCATACTTCACATGCAAGTGTATGTTTTAACTCGCATTGAACTTGATAAAATCACAATAAATTATTGTAATTTTAAAAAAGTAGCATTTTATAGTTTCAACAAAATTAGGGTGGCACAATGAGATTTTGTTAAATAATTCTTAGTGATTCCAAACATACACGTAATCTTTTGGTTTGTCATCATTTATCAAAAAAGAAAAAAAATACTACTAACAAAAGTGATTCCAAACATACACTTAATCTTTTGCTTTGTTAGAAAAGAAAAAAAGTACTACTAACAAATGTTGATAATCACGTTGAATTTGACCACATCAATTTATTTAATGAAATTTATGAAATCACATTGATACCGTGATTTTGATGAACTTTAAACTAAAATGTACTTTTGTTAAAATCACAATGATTTGTTTTGATTCTTTGAAACTCAATGTCAATACAAACTTATGAATAAAAGGGTCAAACATTTGAGATTCCTTTCTCACTAGCCACAAACAAAATGGAATTAGATTTTCCTTAAATTAATTCATTTGGTACTGAAAATATGGGCAAACGATGATTTTGACTTCAATGTTTTTTTGTCTCTATTCATTATTGCATTGGAGGGTTGGCGAATATTTTTTTACAAAATGAAAGCCTTGCATAAGATGCAAGAAATTAATGAACATATACTTCATGATAAAATTGTTACAGAACTATACTTCATGTGCCTCTCAAAACCAAAAAAAATAAAACTATACTGGATGAGTTCATGTGATCAATTTCGAATTATGTGCTTGATCCGGTAACGGGGGAACATACATGATGAGAAGCCAATAATGAAACAACCAAAAAAAGAACAGTTAATGTGAAAACACGTTTTTAGCTTCTATTTTATGAAGTCACAAATTGATGAATACTGAGTACTGACTACTGAGGGGACCTGCCCCCTCACGAGCTGGATAATCAAATTTTAATCATATATAGTTCGTAGCACTATTGGCTGATAAGATTTGTTTTTGACAATAAGCTGATAAGAATGGTCAGTTCAAAACAAGAAAGGAGTCCAATAATTGGGATAAGCATATTATAATAGTAATGAAAATTTAACCCCATATCTTAAGTCCTAACTTTGGACTCTATTATATGGTCTTAATTAATCCATTCCTAACTAACTTTGGACTTTAACCACCGACTTGAAAATTTTCCAAAATAATGAGATTGGAAAATTTTGATTGCTAAATTGGTCTTTAGAAACGGAAGACTAACGTTATATGTATTTCAATCAAACTTATATTTTTTTTTTTAACAAATGTAAAATTAATGCATTTCATTCATGAGCAAAGAGTCAAGTTGTTGATACGGTGTAAAAGATACGGGGGTTATGCTCAGGTAAGGAAGTTCTAACTATACTATGAACAATTATATTAACTTGTTTCTTAATATATGACACTCTAAAGTGTATTTATAAACAAAAGATGTCTACATTTCATACTTATATTTTATTTAAATAAATTATAGTTTTTGTTATATATATATTTTTTAATTATATTACAATTTTTTGCTTAATTTCCAATTATAGGATAAGATCTAGAGAATATAAAGTAATGATCTTATCCTATGGATATCCTTGACAAAGGTACATAAACCTTCACCATAACTCAACGAAATATGGAAGAAAATTGCTATATACATATGTTATAAGGCTGAAAAACACATGTAAAAGACGAAAATACTCTTACGGTAGTTAACTACCGAAGTAAAAAACCGACAGCAGTTAACTACCGAATTTCCTTCGGCACTTAATTGCCGACGAAAAAAGGAAGGAAAAAAAAAAACCATCCGGCACTTAAGTGCCGAAGAACTCATATCAATATTTTTTTAAAATATTATACTATGTTGTGCTATAATTACACATGATATTCAAAGAACCAAATTTACACAACGGTTACTTAATTTTCAAAAGAGATGTATAGAATTTCTTAAGATATTCTTAAATTTATAATAAATTAAATTACCTGTGATGCTATACATCTGTTTATACTTTACACTGAAAAGGATGGAACATAAAACAAGATGTCATGATGGTCGTCACGTTGTTAATTTGCCATGGGTTATAGTAATTAATTCCACACACTTTGCTAAAGTTAATTAACTGCTGTCATGTGGAATTATAGCATAGCATAGTATAATATTTTCAAAAAAGATTTGATATGAGTTCTTCGGCACTTATGTGCCGATGCATTCTTTTTTTTTTCGTCGGCAGTTAACTGTCGAAGGAAATTCGGTAGTTAACTGCCGCTGGTTCTTTACTTTGATAGTTAACTGTCACAGAGATATTTTTGTCTTTTACATTTATTTTTCAACTTTATAATATGTGTATACAACAATTCTCAATATGGAAAGATAGACGCCTTTATGGTTCCCAGGTAAAATATTATTGCACCATGCACAATTTTTTTTAATATTAGATTATTAATGATGACTATGTTGATTACACATTGATAGGCCTCAAACGCGCAGTTTTATCGCGCAATAAAAAGTATTGATCCCATGATGACTATGTTGATTACAAATTACTTTTCCTATGGTGATTACCTAAAAAGATTGAAAGTTTAGAGATTGCTTTTTTTGTAGAGAAAAAACAAAAATATTAAAAGCGCATTAAGATTGTGGTTTCATCACAATGACAGAAACTCCAATCTCAATCCTGATTTGTTATGGAAACCAGAATTCTAAATGGTAGGTAAACTAATGTACCGGTGTCTCTTTTCAGAGATATAATTGTGTGTTTTGAACCAACGCAACATTCTATTTTCATGGCAGAATCGTTGACGAAAGTCGTTAAGATTAATTACCCTATATCGCCTTAAAAGAAAGTTGATTATTTTCATGTTTCGAGTCTCTTGTTCAATCTTATATGTCTGACACCAACCTTCTCATTTAAGATCATTAGTTGCTGTCTATAATCATGTCTTTTGTTATTATAGTTATTCATTCTTATTATGCCTGTATCATGTTTCACCTTTGAGTCCTTCACTCGATGACTAAGATTGTGTAACTGTTATTCAATAATACATACTACACATAACTATAGTCATATGATTATCTAACCCTATATGCCAATATAAAACTTCCATCGTCTGTTATTTAGGATTAGATAACCATACTTTTATGTGTATACACATGAAGAATGATAAGATATTATTACAAGGGTTTTAAAATCTATAACAAAAGGTGAGACTTGAGTCTATGAAAAGTCTATCATTGAACTTGTTTCCACAATCCTTAGATTAAGGGAGTCTACCCACTCATATTTTTTTTTGTAGAAACTCTCAAATTACCCATGATTCTTTCTCGAATGGCATTAATGATTTCTTAGTTTTTGAGATTTTGGTTGTTTTTGGGTGAATCAATTTTTGGCCCTGCTTGTAAAATCTAATAAAAAAATAGGGTATTACTTTTCCCACCCTATCCATTTCTCGCGCACCCTATTTTTTTCAAAAATACCCTTGAGATTTCCGGATTTTAAAATCCGAACTAGTGTTTTCCTTTGTAATAGGGTGAAAAAAAAGAGTTTTTCACCAATTCGGATTTTGTAATCCGAAAATCTCAAAAAATAGGGCGCGCTATTTAATTTTTTCGGATTATAGAATCCGAACACCCCTTTAACATCATTTTTTCATGGTGCTGGTGATGTTCGGATTACGTAATCCGGACAACACCAACACTAATTCTGAACATGTTCATAACATGGATAGTCATTTTAAGGACAATTTTAATCTTCTTAGCTTTCATCCTTGTATTTTTATGATCAAGATTCCCTTAGAACAGACTTTTTACGGGGCTCCGCTCTCAAAATCCAAAAATCCATCGTTTAGACCCATTTTTTCATGGTGCTGATGCAGTTCAGATTACATAATTCGGACAACACCAACACCAATTCTAAACATGTTTGTAGCATGTATAGTCATTTTAAGGACAATATTAATCTTCCTAACTCTCATCCTTGTGTTTTTATGATTTTATTTGACATGAATAGACCCTTTTTTTGTTTGTTTTTGAAAGCAAAATTCAAAATTGCTAAAATGAGAGAGATTATGACTGCTGATTATACATAAGCATAATCCGGATTATAAAATCCGGACTGTAAAAGGACATTTTTAGAAATTTTACAGGGTGCGTGAAACAGTCATAGGGTGAGAAAAGTAATACTCTAAAGATAATCTTTTGTTAGGAGGCCTAAAGCTAGGGTTTTGGTGGCCTTACCCTTAAACTGGCCCTGCTCTTTGTGATGAAAAATAATACATGCTGAGCTATACAAACAACTTACACGCAGAGCATCCACACCGCATTCAAAACAATTTGATGGACCTTCCGAGAACATCATAAATCACCAAAAGATTAATCAAGTTCCAACAAACCATTTGACATTACGCTACTAACACCCAACCAATCCATAACGAAATTCCAAACCTTGTCCAAAACTTAACACTCTGTAAATGAATGTTGAGCAGATTTAAGTAATTCACACTCACTAATATAATGTAACTTATGTGTTGATTGCCTACTTATAAAAAAAGAAAGAGGAAGCGTTGATTGCCTTTCCAAAAAAAATTCTTTCGTGAATGGGGCATATCTTCCTTAGAGCTAAAACAACTCGAAGGGTTTGGTCTAGTGGTAAAAAGACATGTATTGAACCCGAGAGGTCAAACGAGGTGAGCCTTCACTAGTGCATTTGGAGGGAGGTAAATGTAAACACCTATGTAAGTGTTTTTTGAGCTCGAAGGATTTCCTTACCTTAGACTGGGACACCATCCTCTCACCATAAATTTAAATATTTCCAAAACAAAAATAAAGAAGTCGCCACATCCCTCAAATAAATAATTTCTAGAGTATCGATAACTAAAAGAAAGAAGAAATAAGGGAAGAAAACAATAAAGTTGAATCAAAATCGCAAAAATAAAGTTTACGCCGTTGCCAGGGATCGAACCCAGGTCACCCGCGTGACAGGCGGGAATACTTACCACTATACTACAACAACTTGATGGTTCTTGGAAAGAATTAACAAGACATCACTCTTAACGATGGCTGAATGTAACAAGTTATATATTTGTTTAGGACCTGCTCGTGGAACTGTGTGCATATTAGCAAATGGGAATTCAGTGTTTGTCTAATAAAAACTTGTTCTACAACATATGGTCTGTAACTATAAGAGAACTTGGACCATCCATTTGTTAATTAGATATATGCCACTTGCATTTCCATAACAAACTCATGTCTGGTAAGAAATGAAAAGAAAATTGTGTTCCAATCCTAAGACCCGATCTGGAGGAAATGTGGCACATGTATTTCACATCGTAACATGGCAAGTTGTACTTAAACCTGTAAAATGTTATGTTGGATTCCTTTCCTTGAATTGAGGTCCGTTTATTATAACTTTTTTAAAAATAAATTTTGGTAACATAATATGTTTTTGTTATAATTTTTTTAATAAAGAAATTTTCAAGAAAAGTTTCAAATGAAAAATGTGTTTGGATAGTTTATCTTAAAATGTCATTTTATGTATTTCATCATTTGGTTATAATTTTTTTTGGATACTAAAGATTTGAAAAAATCTCTAAACAAAAAAGCTATTTCAAATAGCTTTTCATAAAATCATTTTTGAAATATGTCATTTTGAAAAAATATGTGATTTTTACCATATAAAATCTCGAACAACGAACATTTAAGTTAGTGAATATGAAAATATCTTTTTTAACGTTTATCAAATGAGTTTGAAATAACTTTTACTATTTTTGAATAAATTTCAAAAGTCCATTTTTAAAAATACAAAAGAAAATCAATTTTTTTAAAATCTAAAACAAACGGGTCCTAAATGTAGTGGTAACTACTGACTTATTCTTAAAAACAAACACACAAAAAAAAAGAGGGTATTCTATAAAGTCCATGAAGTGTGAGGGAACAAACATGATCACTTAACACTTGTAATAAAGAATAAACTAGTAACTTAAAGAAAAAAGAAGGTACAGTGGCACTGATTCTATAAAGTACAAGAAGTGTGAAGGGAACAAACATATCGAAGATGTTTGAAGATCTGAAGATTGACAAAAAAATTAGTTGGGGTGAGAGAGGCTCGAACTCTCGACCTCAGGATTACTCAGAAGCTATGAGACCTACGCGCTAGCCAACTGCGCCACCACCCCGTTGATGTTTGTTGGCTAAACCAAACTATTTTATATATAGAACAATTTATATAAAAAACAATGAACCACTCCTATGACGGGCCTTTTCTTTTGGTCGGTATAAATGCATGCTAATTTTTCGTTAACTTTACTTTTATTCGTATCTATTATCATCCTTTTTTTCAAGCAGAAATATATGTTTTCCCCAAACTTATTAGACAAATTTGCATTGGATAATATGGAGTGTATGAGTTCTGATGAACTTAACTCAGTGTGTGTGTATATATATATATATATATATATATAGGGTTTTGCTAGAAGCCACCCATGAAAGTGTCTTTTAGCAACCCACACATTAAAGTGTGGTTTTCACTTTTTAGTTATAATTTTGCTAAAAGACACCTTCATAAAAATTAGTTGGTGTCTTTTAACAAATGCTTATAGAATAA
>Ga0228711_1000291_pt1 | contig 55178 bp, 32 predicted proteins | sample MedpolnodulmetaG_2_FD_177996 | JGI IMG/M metagenome (GOLD analysis project Ga0228711, IMG submission 177996) | Root nodule microbial communities from Medicago polymorpha collected in Santa Monica, California, United States - brown nodules | ecosystem: Host-associated > Plants > Roots > Nodule... | reverse complement strand
AAAAAAAACTATGACTTGTGGACGAAGCTGTCTATATCTACTGAGAAAATGTCCCGGGTAAATGAATATATCCATCTCTCATATTAATGTGACATTGTTTTTCAATTCTAAGGGATATAGATAGAAAATCCAAATACTGAATGAGTAAGGTAATAACAATTCATCAACATGAAAAGATTTTTATTTTCATTTCATGTCAGCAGTAAAAAATCCTCCTCATCATCATCATGAATTATCCCTCTCTTTCACTTGTTGAATTTTCTCAACAGCTTCTTTCAAATCACATCTTTTATCAACATCCACTTCACAACAACTCAATGCAATCTTCAAAAGCTTTCCCATCTCTCCCTCACCATTCTTTGTTGCACCCATTTCTTTATCAAACACTGAACTATTCCACTCCTCAGGTACTACTGAAATCACCCAATTTGCTAAACTCACCTCACTTCCTTTACCTTGTTGTAAAAATGTAGCTGGAAGTTTACCAGTTAAAATCTCCAATATTAATATTCCAAGACACCAAACATCACTTTTCTTTGTGATTCTTCCATGATGCAAATACTCAGGTGATTTGTATATTACCATTATTTCCTTGGCCATTTCTTGGTTTGTTACTGGTACTAATCCAAAATCTGTGAGAAGTGGCTCAAATGTTTCAGTGAGAAGTACGTTTGCAGATTTGAGATTTCCATGAGGTGCAATTAGGCTTGGCATATCTTTGTATAGATTTTCAAGACCTCTTGCTATGCCTTTCACAATTTTCAACCTTATTGGCCAATCAAGGCTTGGTTCCCCTAGTGCTTGGTGTCCTGAAACACAAAAAGTAACCATGCATAACTATATTCATAAGCAAACAATATTAGTGAACGAATAGACATGCAACTAGTAAGCCAGTGTTTTAAAAATCAGACGTTTAACTAGTTGAACCAGGAATTAGTCAGTTGGTTTGATCCCGATTACATTACAGTTTGATTGAACCAAGGTTGAAAGACTGTTCAACCGCAATAGTTCAACTGATTTTTTATTTATTTATCATTTGGTTGTGCTTTTATTTATCATTTGGTCCAACCGTGGTTGAATCAATTGAACCAATCAAACCATGACCTGAAGGTCTCACCAGTTAATTTTTTGGTCTAGTTTTTAAAACATCGTAGTTAACTCAAATCTAGCCTTTGTTAAAAAAGTGGAAATTGCATACATCTCCCTCACTTAAATGATATACAAACCCTATCCTTTTACGTAACAGAAAGGAGGTGTGTATGATCAAGGGAAGGTCGATGTCCAGGAGAAAGGAGGCCCCGATAAGCCCTCTTCTTTTTTGTGTTAACTACTCGATTTCCAGAAAAAATTGACCTTAATAATCTGAAGTTTGGCTGTGAATTAAGTAAAATTTGACTGAGGATTTTAGCCATGATTTGAACTAGATTACCATTGATCGATTCTGTCTTTAAAAAAATTAGAAACGGGTTCATACATATATAAGACGTACCATGAAGGCGAACAGCTAGGCTACCATTCTGAACAAAGTCAGTAACCAAAAGCTTCTCTTCTTTTCTATAATAGTAAGCAACAAGAGGAATCAAATTAGGATGGTTCAACCTTCCAATCCTTCTCATATGCTCTTGAAACTCTTCCTTCCCTACATTGTTCATTTGCTTAAACCTCTTCACCACTATTGTTGGCCCATTCGTCAAAGAAGCCTTGTAAGAAGAACTATAAAAACCACTTCCCAAAATCTCAGCAGAAGCTCTCAGCAACTCTTGCAAATCAAACCTCTCTCTGTCATCTCTTATAAAAGACAACTTCATGTGATCATTTCTTCTACTGTGGTTGGAACTCATTGATCTTGATGATCTATTACTTTCATCATCAATATCTCTTTCACTTCCAACTTTTTTGTTGTTGTAGTGGCCTGAAGGTGGATTTTCTAGAGTCGATGATGGCTCTCGGTGTCTTCGCCGCCGGTGTAGGATGAAAAACACAGTAACTCCAATCACAGCCAGTGCTACACAAACAACCACAACAACCACACAAATACTTGCAATTGATGCCTTCTTTGTAGGACATGCAGCCAATGGTGCTCCACATAAATTTTCATTACCTGCTCATCATTTTGATACATAAATACTAGTTAAGATTGATGCTGCTTTATAAACTTATGTCATGTTTGGATAAACAGCTTAATTAAGCGCTTCTGACGTAAACATTTATCATAAAAGGGTTTATGCATTAGCTATTTCTATAATAAAATAGAAAATAAAGTCAATTGATTTTCATATAAGCTATAAGGGTTTATGTATTAGTTATTTCTCCCAAATAGCCTCGCAAGTGTTTATGTCGGTAGAGAAGCTATAATAAGTCAATCCAAGCAGATCCTTATACTTTAATCAGTGTCAATAATACAAAGAAAATCAAAGCATATTATGATAGCTTTTATTTATTTCTGAATTTGCAACGGCCACCTTCATCTATATACTGTTTCCATATAAAACTCGATGACTCTTGTGGGTTTGTTCAAATTCTGACAACACTGCTCCCAACTTTTGTCAAATCCACAACTATCCTTCTAGGGGAGTCGATCCTGTTTGAGGCAAAAGACTAACAAAAATAGAATATCTCAATTTTTTCGTGTACGCGTTATCCTAACTTACAGACGTAACATGCTTCCACTACTTTAATCACAGTGAGTTATATTTATAATAGTCATTTATACATAAACCATACATGCATTTGATGTGTGTGCGCTAATAGGATATTTGTTACTCACCGGAAAAGGAAGAAGCGGCGATTTTACTAAGAGCGGCTGGTATTGGTCCCTGCAACTGATTATTAGCTACATTGATTGTTTTCAATTTGGATTCTGTTGTAAATCGAGGAATAGGTCCAGTGAATTTGTTTCCATCCAATCTCAAAACCATAAGCTTTGGCATCAAACACACAGAAGATGGAATAGTACCTGTAAACTGATTATTTGACAAATGAATTTTCTTTAACCACTGCATACCGTCAAAAGCATCCCAAGGAAGCTCTCCAGAAAATTTGTTATTTGACAGATAAAGCGATTTAAGACCAAAAAGTTTATTAATCTCAGGCCAACCACCCTCAAAATCATTATTCATGAAACTAAGCGTTCTAAGATATGGTAACTCCCTAAGAGAATTCACATCAATGAAACCTTTTAGCCCCATATTCTCAAGCTTCAATCCCCAAACTTTTCCTTGATAACAAAGAACGCCACGCCAATTGGCATGATCACCATTACAAGGTGTGGTTGATGTGTTCCATGTTGACAATACCTCAGGGTTTTTTTCAAGATTGTCCTTTACCTTGAGGAGCAATTCAGAGTCAGAAGCACCATAAGATGACGAAACGACACAAAACAAGAGAATGAATGTGATGAATATGGTTTTATTGTTCATAATATGAGTGACGAGTGCCATAGTGAAGAAGGGTAGATGGCCCACACGCGCTACGGGCGGCGTGCGCGCCCTCAGGGAAGGTTTGATTCTCAATGGAGATTAAAAGAAAAGAGGAGCTGCTAGGGTTGAAGAAGCAAAGGGGTTGGTGATGGAGGGTGGAAAAGTTTTGATGGCCTTGAAACAGGAGAGAGAGAAGAAAGAAAAGAAGAGCTAATAATAGGAGATGGATAATGTATTTGATAGAGTGAGGTAACAGAGGTTGACCAAGTCTTTTGTTTCATGGTTGCATAACAATAACAATGTGTAGAACTATTCGGACAGCCTTGAAATTTAAATAAGACACCACTTTTTGTATGCCTATTTTTAAGGTTTCTGTTCTGCTGACTCAACCTTTTACAATAAAAAAGGAAAGGCCAACGACACTCACACTGCATCATCAATCCATGCTCATTCATGCTTTCTTCATAATCACATCTCTCTGCACTAACTTGTCCCAATTCCCACAATCTAGTACCAAAGCTATTAATCTATTATTGTTATTAGCATTTTCCTTAACTGGTGCCCCAGGAACTAGTTAGCATTTCCTCATTTTTATGAGAGAGAAGACGTAACATATAACTTATAAGGCAGGAAAACAACTAATGATAAATATTGTTTGTCTTAAATGTTACTATTCTTAAAACATGATGTCTTCCAAATATTAGTTTCTATTTAATTTTAATATATTAAAGGGAATAATCATTTTAAAACTAAAGAAAAACTAATTCAAATAAACATCTATTTTAAAAATTAAAAATATTCAAGCCTATATTTTTCTTATAAACTAGGATTCGAATTTTAAAGATGAAAATGAACACTCAATTATTATCAAATGGGTAGTTACAGTAACAAAAACTTTCAAACAGCACTATACCTTTGAATACTTATATAGACACATTTTATTGTAGTAGATAACATTCACACTGCAACGTCTATTTTTCGTCTCAAAAAAAAGAAGAAAAAAAAAGACTAACGTTTATTTTAAATGATACGACCTATATGTATAGATTTGCAACTAAAACTTTTCCTCAAACCCCAACAACAAGGATGTGAACCTGTGCTTGATTGGATAAATAAATGAAAGGAGAATGAGAAGAAGTTAAGTCAATACACAGATTCAAAGAGAGAAATCAGATCTGAAATTCCTCCAACAAATGAATCGTGAATTTAACGCAGACACAATCTAAATTGTTCAATATTGATCAAAAGCTCTACAATGATGTTACTCCCAATTTTGGGTGAACCGAGTCCAAAATACAAGAATGTGTTATCCAATAGTTTAGATCAGTGCCTCCACGATTAGAGGGAATCCAAATTGCTCCCTTCCACTTTCTCCTCTGCACTAAGGTGAGTTTAAGAGCAATGTGGTTTTAGTTTTCCCCTCCTTTATAAGCACAGTTTTAGTTTTTCACATATGTGATGTGTTGGCTTTCATTTTAATCCTTCGTGCATGCATCCGCTTTCACTTTGCTCCCTCAATGTTTTTTGCTTTTAATATTGACCCTTTAGAGTCATTTACAAAAATGATCTCTTCATAGAAATTCACTTTTCTACAACTTACCAAAGCTCTAATCTTTCATGATGAAACAATTTTCCCGTTCAAATTCTGCATACCCAACATCAACTAGACATAGGCCATCAGGGGGTGCTGGAGGAGCAGTGGCACGCCTACACGTAGCATCCATAAGCTTTAACAGGGCATCATCTTCAGCACCGGCTGCAGCTTCCCTAATTGTGGTTGCCACAAGCACTCTAACCATCTGCAAAAATTTGATTAGCCTCAGTCGAGTCACTATGTGAGAATACAGAAATAATAAATCCACATGCCATAACATGCCAATTATTAGAGACGGTCTATGTACCAGACTGCAAGCCCAATGGCATTTCCACAATCAGGAAATCAGAAGAAGAAAAAAAATCTATGGGCATAACCCTCCATTACAGATGGATGAAATATAAATGATGATATATAATGTATGTGTCCTTTAAATTGATTCATTTGTTTTTGAAGCATCAACATGTTAATATTTAGAATGATAACGGTCTTTTCAATACTCACTCTCTCTTATTGAAGCATTCTAATACTCTCTCTCTCTTTTAGAATGATAAAGGTCTTCTCAACACTCACTCTAACATTCTCTTTTCAATACTCAATCTCTTATTAAGTGAAATTTATGTAGATCTCACCATTTTAAGTGGGGCCTGTTCTCAAAATGGTGGGACATGCCTTGTTCAGAAAAAGAAAATGGTGGGACATACATGAATTTCATCCAGAGTGTTAGAGTGTACCAAAAAAAAAAAGAGTGTTAGAGTGAGTGTTGCTAACACTCTAATAATAATATTGAGTTACATCTACAAAGTTTATTGATGTGATTGTTCCAAATTGGAGAAGCAAAAACCTTCAGTGAATATGGTTTCCTCTAAGGAAATAAAAAACATACAATGTTTACCTTGCGTAAAAAGCGATTAGCAACTAACTCAATGCACATAACCCTCGTTTCTTCTCCATTTTCCTAGAAATGTCACAGGTGAAATGAAACATCAATAAGCTTCTCTTCAACATCAAAGAACTCTATAAAACCAAGGCGTCTGAGTTAAAGCATAACTAGAAAGTATTAAATTCCTATTGACACTCGGAAGGACAAAACTTGAAAGATGTGATAGATAAAAAAATATACTGGCATAAGAATTCATATAGCTTTTGAATAGTACAAACCCAACGCAAGGTTTCCTGGTATGGTTAAATATTTCACAAGAAAAACACTGAAAAGACATTTTTGTCAAGGTTATATAGACAAAAATCAAGAGAAAGAAGCCAAGGACTTATAAACCAAGTAACGACAGATATTATGGACACATGAAATCTGTTAATATCAAAGTCCATGGACAAATAGCATAATTTGCATGTTTTCTTGTGTCCTCCAATCAGAGAGACGTGGTTAACATCATCCTTGGATGCATCAACCATGGTTGGTAGGTAGGCTAATTGGAATCAACAATATCAAGCTCAATCCATTTCAATGCAGATTGGACTAAATGACCAAGATGTGTAATGCAAATAATACGATAGAATCTTCATCTCGTTTGGAAGATTCCATTATTTGTTGCTGAAGGAGACATGAAAACACTAGTGGGACCATATATCTTAAATGCTAGCTGAAGAACCCCATGCTAGGATGAAAACAAGCAAAATCACAGACCTAATGTATGATTCAGAAATTTCTCCAGTCCTTTTCTAGCATTTCTAACAGATAATATCTCATAAGATTCCTGTCATACAAAAAATAATATAAACAGTGTGTATGTAAAAAAAGGCTGTGACTAATGTCAAGTGGCATTAACAGATTTAGTTTTCACTTAATGTTCATATGTCTGCTACTATTCTCACTCTCCTTTTTCCTTTTTGCTGTTTAGAAACTATCATCTGCTATATCTTGACACTATCACTTCCCAAAGTATCCCCCCAAAAAAAAACAGTACACACTTTACTGTGCAATGTGAAATATATTGAGGTTGATGACCCAGCTCAAGCCACCGGTCCAATAAACCCATCATAAACAAACTTCCATATTTTTGTCATTCATAAATTTAAAAGGTGAAGTAAAATGATGAATGTCTGTGCATTCTTCAGAAAAAGGTAGAGATCCTCTACATTTCTCAAAAAAAAAATGGAGGGCTCCAGTATTAATGGTTTGAGTGTATAAAAGTCAAGTAATACAAAACACCTGTCACCATTTCTAAAAAATAGCTCTTTATACGCCAGAAACCTTAGTGACGGAGCTTTCCCTTTCTTTTGAGAAATAGAGAGGATCTTTACTCCTTCAGAAATTGCCCTTATTTCCCCTATTCAGTGATTACTTGGACAAATTTACCCTCTCAATTCTGATGATGAGCAAGCAAAGTCACGAATAATTCATTATTTACCTAATGAATATGACTAGAATTTGAGGCTTGGTCTGCCAGTAATGTTCTGCTTAAATCATATGAAAGGAAAAATGTGAAGATAAGCTAGAAATAAAGTGGATTTGTTTAGTGATTTAATGGAACTTAGGCAGAGTAGACAAAACAAAATCCATAGGCCAGTAGTGGCCATGTCTCCGGATCAACCAATGTATCTTCACAAACAAATGTGCCCCGCTTAGGGGAATCTGTTTTTCTGAGCTAACGCACCCTCTACCATTTGGAGCAAGTCGCATCTACAAGCACAGCAAAACGTACAAAGAGCACACAACTCAAAGTGCTTCAAATTTAGAATAATTGTGGGGAACAAAAAAGAGATAAAGGAAGTTATAAAAAGAAGTTACAGAGTGCACAAATATTAAAAATTTAAAAGTTACTCACGGTTATAGGCAACTTGGCTTCCATAGCTCGAGCATGGTGAAGAAAACACTCTGTTGGTGGACCACTGAAACAGAATGACAGTCATAAGTAAACGACTAAACTCAGCGAAGGACAGTTCCCTTCTTAAAAGTAGTATCAGCACCAAGGAAATATGAAGGTGGCCCGGCTATTCCTTGAGTGCTGTCAAACAAAAAATTATCATTTGAATGATAGATCTCATTTATCTAAAAACTGTATACACCATACAATTTAAGATTTGATTCCAAATAATAGTCGCATAAACAATAAAATTTGCTATCTTCCCCAAAAGTATAATGTGAAAGTATCTGATTCTGAAATGTGCACCGCAAAGATAGAAACCCGAGTATTAAGTTCTTACTTGTTTCTTGAAGCTTTTGTATCACGGGCAAACATCTTGTAGGACAGCAATTTTCCTTCCAATTTTTGCAAAAGCCGGTTCACCTTCCTTACACTGAACACATATGATTTATTTTCATTTTCTAACTCATCCTTGCAGTCAGAATCACAAATTTCATTATATATAAAACTGTCACAAGACTCTCCATTGCCACTGCTTTGGTCCTTATCCTGTCCATCGGTGAGTGGGAAAATATAAAGGTAACGCCTCCATTTGGCAGAGAAGTTTGGATGAAAGGCACGCGATACCTACAACAATGCACATTATTACTGTTATCACATTTATAAATGTGAGACCAGCAAACCATTTTTTCTGTTTCTTTTTCTTTATATTCATGGCAACTGCTAATTGTATTAAACATTAGCTTAACGTCGCATATTATTTAAAAGGATATTACCTCATATACAGATATAACCCTCAATTTTCCTGGTGCTGCATCATTTATTGCATCTTCAATTTCTTTTGGTTTAATATCCTTCTTCCAAGTGTCTGTGCATAATGAACTCTAGATTAGGGAGGGAAGGTTCAATCAAATCCAACAGAGTGCAAAAAAAGAACCCACTCGTCTATACCTCTGTCAGTTGGTTAGTCATATTTCAATATTCAGTTTTTCATCTCAGAGAATTCTCTTTTCAGATTTCAGTTTTCTTCACTTTCCTTTATTTTTTTCTATCTTTCTCAACCTCAATCCTTATTTATCCATAACAATTTTACCATCAAATTAAGTTAAATGTACTAAACATAATTGTTATTTATTAAAACAGCAACAAGTAACAGAAGAAAAAAAGAAACGAAAATTGCAAGACAATGAGACACATCTTTGTTCACGGCTTCACGCGGTTGCCAATTGTGTCTATGTCAACGGACATAGAGCAGCTAAGAATAGGGAAATGGCTTACAAAAAGAACAAACTTGATGAAGGGCTGTTACTCCTTTGTCTGTTCGACCAGCAACGGCAGCACAACCTTCGATCGGCAAACCTTTGTCCTTGAGCAGTTGAGTTTTGTATTCATCAACAAATTTACCAAGTGACGCTTCTACTAAGCTGTATGAAGAAGCAAAATGAGAATCCAATATGATTTAAAAAGTGTAGAGCGCATAGTATTTTGCAAGAAGAAGAAGAAGAAGTTGCCTTTGAACAGTGTTCAAGTTTGGCTGCTTTTGCCAGCCATCAAAAGAAGCACCGTGATAGGAAAGAAGAATTTTGAAATTGAATCTTGCCCACTTCCCACTGCGATCTTTGGATAAACCATCACTTTCCAACTCAGAAACATGATGATGATGATGATGAGGAGGAGGAGGAGGAGGAAGGGTCTGTTAGAAAGTGAATAATAAATAATTAAGAAGGAAGTTGATAATTGAAATTAGTTAGGGTTGAGATGAGACCTGAGATTGAAAAAGAAGGGGCAAAGAGAAGTTGGCACGGACAGTGTTGGAGTAGAAATCGTTGACTCGTTGCCAAGGCCTTGCATACATGAATTCGAAGCTTTCCCTGTCATGTCAAATAAAACAAAATCAATAATAATAATAATAATATATGATGAATTCGTAGTATTAATTGAATTGAGTTTAACACACCAACCTAGCGTTCCATCTAGCGTATTTGGAGGGATGGGTGTGGTTGTAATGAACGTGATGACTGTCTCTTTCTCTTTGGTGTTCCATCGAATAATTACAACGCCGTGAAAGTGAACCTATGACTATCAATGTGTGTTTCGTAATACAAGAATGCATACCCACTTTCCAATATCACTCAGTATCTCCGCACATGGACAACACTGAAAAGAAAATTGTGAGAGTCTCACAGAATCTCACAAATTTTGGTGAGATTGTTGAATAAGCATTTTATTCACATTTTTAACTAAAAAGTCTTATAAAATTCATTCCATGTTTAAGAAAAAAATCACTTATTTAAAAAAAAAAATATTTTTAAGAGTTTTACATCCGTTTGTTACAGCTTTTTAAAAAAATCAGAATCTAAAAACGAGAAGCTGAGCAGCTTCTCAAAAAATAGATTTTTTTAGAGGAGAGAGAAAACATTTTTTAAAAGATTGAACTAATTTTGTAACAAACAATCTCTTTTATATAGTTGTATTCAAACAAACTAGATTATTTGTTTTAAAAAAATGATTTTTATTACAGTTAACAAACGGATGACAAAATCTCTAAAATATAATCTCTAAATTATTTTATGTCAAAATCACTTTTATTTTAATTCGTAACAAACGGATCCAAAATTTATTAATTTTTTAATAACGAATGACATTTTATAAGTTGTGAGAAATCCTAATTGAATACCGACAGATTTCGTTATATTGAAAAAAGTCATGATTGTCTTAATTGAATACTACAAGATTTATTTATATTTTATAAAGTCTTGATTGAATATCACGAGACTTTTTTATAATTAATAAGTCTTTTAAAATCCCTTGAAATCTCAATCCAATACACCCCCTTAGATTTCAAAGGATTGGTGTCATAAAATTTTATAGGATTAGAAATGATTTTATGGATTTATAATATTTCAATAGACGTTTAAATAATCATTATAGAGAAATATTACAACACACTCTCTAGTACAGATATACAACATTATCAATACACACTTTTTACTTGTTAAAAATCAAATTAATCCCACAAAATTCAATTCTACATGTTTTGAAGAGAAATGCATAATCTTAATTCTATTATTTAGACAAAATTGTCTCATATTTTTACTGTATTTCATGTTAATTAATTTAGGGTAGATCACATTGTTAATATTGAATCGTGGTATGAACAAGGAGATAAAATGAATATAAAGTTTGTTGAACATAAAACGTTGAACAGGTGCAATCAAAAAAACGTTGAAGAGGTAATGACATAAAAATGAGAGGCAATGACTCATGAAACTGTAACACAAACAATACACAATAAAAAATAATATTTTCATCAAAAACCGGAAGTAGAAGAAAAGTTCAGCGGAACGATCGTATGTTTTTTGTTTTTTTGAGTCAATATGTTAAGTAAATTGATGATGGTGATAAATAAATACAAGAAAAAGCGTTGAAGAGTGAAACATATACGACAATGAAATAAAAGAAGTTGGTTGTACGAGATTGTTGAGTGGTTGTAGTGTGTGTTTTTAACTAAAAAGTTTCACAAAATTCATTCCATAAAACAATCTATTAAAATCGATAGACTATTGAATATCAAGAGACATTTTATAAATCTTAAGAAATTTCAATTGAATGCAACCAGATTTTATTGTCCTCTTTAAAATGTCTTGATTGATTACCACATAACTTTTTTTTATTTTCAACAAGTACGGTGCAAATATTTAACGGTGTTTAAAATATAAAATAAAAATTTATTTAATAGAAACGCTACATTAATTTTGATATTTTGAAAACACTCGTGAGTTTTTAAAATTTTATCATATCGACTTTTACATATATGTATATAAAAATTTGTTTTCACATATATAAGAAAAAAAAATCCACAACTCGCATGATTCAACTATTTAATAGATTCTTGTATATATATATAAAAAAGAATTTTTTTTAAATAAACATCACACTTAATACTGATGATTTTCATTTAATATTTTTAAACATTCAACAATATTAACAATCTATCTTAAAGAAAAACAATATTAACAATCTAATTATTTTTGATATAATTACCGTAATGTTACGTGACCCGTGCGAAAGCACGGTTCTTTTACTAGTTCAATTGAAATGAGATTTTTTCTCAACCCATAACAGCAATACTTAGATGAAAAGATTACAACGAGGACAGGAGAATGATATGTGCAGAAATTTTAAAGATATTTTTCAATAATTTTTTATTTTAGGAAATTTGTCAATAAAATATTGTTACTAACCCAATTGCATTATATATGCTTACTATTTCAATTTTCTTATCATTTGCTATCAATCATTTAAATTTAAATAAACTAATATTGTCATTATATACTAATTCATAACATTAAAGATCATGATAATTGGTAGCAAAATTGATTAATTGATGGCATAATTGATAACATAATCATCACTCCAATACTTCTACAATAATCAATTTTGGATAACAAAATTGTTGACTTTGTGCAGCCATACAACTTCATAAAACCACCAAGTCACAATTTACAATCCTATCATTTATCAATTTTAACGTGTATACAAACATACAAATAATATTATGACTACTAGCATACATTCTATTATGTTTCTTTTTTTATTACGCTAACCTTATAAATTATGGATAATATTTATCTAAAATTAGTTAAATTTTGATTAAAATTATACATTTTTTGACAAAAATTAAAACTACAAAGATAAACACAAGTTTAATTTTCAATAAACCTATGGAAAACATGTTTTATGATTGTTGTTTTTTAGGGGGAAATTTCGTTTATGTTGGTTGGTCTTTTTGTGAGCACATTTATATCGTTACATTAGTTGCTCTAATAGGCACCAATACATAGATGTACCAAATATATTGACATAGAAAAATAAATCTTGATAATAAAGTTGCAAAAACACATCTAATAATTAAAGAACTGGTATAGAATTACCATGATTATGTTATCACTAAAATATTAATTTATTTAAATTTTAAATAATTGATAACACATGATAAGAAAATTGAATTAGTCAGCGTATATATTGTAATTCTGTCAGAAACAATATTTTATTAAATAAGGAAAAAATATCAACATTAATGTAATATTTCTTATTCAAAAAAAAAGCTTCTATGGTTCTATTGGTTTTTTTCCATATGCAAATAAGTGAGATTAAGTGATTAAAAGAGACGAGAATAAACTATTTTTCTATGGTTATAGAATATAAAATAGTAGAATAAAATTGTTTTTCTATATTTATGTCATAATACAGTTGTTTTTTTCCTATATTAAATGAGATTAGATATTAAGGAGTAGAAAGAGGAAACCAATTATTTTTATATTATACAAATTAGTAGTGATACATTGATTAGAGAGAGCAGATCGCGAGAGAGAAGGGAAGGAAGTGTCTGAATTTATTTTTCTCTCCCCCTTTGCCCCTTTTGCTACTACTTCAGCCCATGGTAATAATCATTATGTCACTGGTTGTGAAAATGATCGATATATCATTTATTTTCATTAAAATAACCAAGTTATATCTTCTTAATATGATTTTAATTACTTTTCGGAGCATTAAATGAATATGGTAAAGCTGAAGGTTTTCTATTAGAGAATGATGGCGATGGATATGGATTTACTAAAGACAATTATTTATTAACACATTATGTTATTGAACTTCAATTGACAATTGTTACCTGTTACCATGGGTGTGCAGAAAACTGAAGATCTTAGAAAAGACCTAAACACCGTCTCCACGTTCAATTATTGTTATTAGATTAGAGTCTAATGCCTGATAAGAAGATGAATATTGTCTACAGAAGAATGTGTATAGTTTATTTATGTGTCTATGCTAGTATCTACTGCTATGAAGCAATCCAATGAATGTTTGGATCGGTGAATGTGGATATTTGCAACATCATGGAATTAAAAATGGCATTGCAAGGAATAATTCCGGCTTGAAATGTAGAACTAGTGTAATAACTAAATTGTTCATACCATGATTGATTAACCGCCGTAAATAGTGATATAAGACTACAACTGGGTCTGACCTTGCGAACCACCCAACTACATGGTTGATTAACAACAAATATTTATAGAAACTAACAGGTGTGATCTTTATGAAGTTTTTTTTTTTTTTACTTTTATCCCTATTATTAATTAAAAATGGGTCGTTACATTACACAGTGAAATCCATCAATTCTAATGGCTTAAATCAAAAGGGAAAAAAACAATGAAATAAGTCAATCCCAACCGTATTTTTCATATATTGCTAGTGGATATGCAAATTAGTGAGACTAAGAGTTAAAAAAGACGAGAATAAACTATTTTTTTATAGTTATGATATAAAATAGTAGAATGATTTTTTTTCCCTATATTTATATCACAATACAGTTGTTATTTTTCTTATATTAAAAGAAATTAGATAACAAGGAGAATAAAGAGGAAACAAATTGTTTTATATTTTCCAAGATGATTATTAAGCACGTAAAATTAAGTTGATCGTGAGTTTAAGAAAAGGACATTTGTGATAATTTGCTGGAATACAATTTTTATACATTGTTAGTGGATTTTCCTTTAGATTGAATCTCAAAACTTGATTATGTTGATAAAATTCCTACCCAATAATGCTTGCAAGAACTATTCATTTTATGATCTAAATATGTTTGCTAATTCATTCGCCTTTATAACATCATAGAAAATAAATACATTTCACCTTCAGAAAATATACATCTAGTACAAAATTACACACAATAGTATCAAGTATAAATTCATTATAAGATAGAGAAACCGAACTATACATCGGATTGATGCTTAAAGATTGGAAAGGGGCTTCAACCGGTAGTAATCAAACATATCTTTCCAGTATATATTACAAAACAAATATAACAATGTTAATAACCTTGCAACATTAAAAAATAAATTTCACTTAAAAATGTTCATATAATATATATATATATAAAGAAAGTATTTTTTTACAAATACTAACTCATCAAATATTTGGCCAGCGCACAAGCTAACACTAACCCATCATATATTTGGCCCAAAAAGCCTAATCCACTAAAACATATATACTTTTTCTAAAATAGAGTTATTGAAATTTGATAATGTCTCGTGATGCAATATAGAAGAGCATATGTCATAAAATGTTACCCCATTAAACAAAGGATAATGCTTTTTAGTGTGAACGGTAAAACGAAATTCAACGAAAAGTTTAATTAATTAGTTTTGTTTTCAACCACCCATGTATTCCTTTACATAGGACTATTATAGTTTTATTTTTTATTAAAAAATTATCTTTGATTGTAATCATCCTGTGTATTTCGTAAATGGACTAGCGATGTCATTAGCTTTCCACTAACAAAAAATGCAACTAGTGCACTGTTTACGGTTGTTTGTTAATTTTCGCACTGAAGATTTCACACTATATAACATTGTTCTTAAACAAATATTCATATTTTGAATGATTAGTCTTATGCACTCGGCATACTCATAGGATGTCACGTGTAAATAAAGAAAAAGTTTTCCACTTTAACTATTGTTCTAGTTATTGGAGAGATGTAGTTTTTAAGTATAAGTTTATTATTAATGATATAGACACACACGCGTGCGTGCGTGTGTCAAATAAAATATAATAGTCATTGTTTTAAAAAACACACCATAGATCGCATTAGTTGGATACGAGAATCATAATTAATTTGATTCGTCATTAATTTAATGTCATACTTTTTATGTTAATGGTCATGGTTTTAATAACACATTTGTTCTACAGTTTCTGAGGTTAAAGAAATGAGATGCAACATTTTCCACAACCAAATGTAGCATATGCTATATTATTAACAAACACGGTTGATTGCTCTCTTATACATCAATCAATAGTCGTTGCAGCACTGGGTTTTTCATCTGATGAGAGTGTACTTCTTGAAATTGATAAAACTATACGAAAAAATTAGTATTACTATTATTTTTTCAATGTCATTATCTCTAAGTTGAAATAGATAATGTTATGTATTAAAAATATACAATGCTATAATCTATAAATTTCAGTTAGTTCTTCATATCTAATATAATTTAACACATCCTACCGTGTGCACATAAACCACATTATCTATTCGTTGTGTTGAATGGTCTTAAGGGGACGACAAGAATTTAGCATGTAGGATGCATTATCTCTTTGTTTCAGCGAATGATAATTATCTCGGTTTATACTATGAGCACCAAAGTAATCAGAACCGGACCGGTTATTAAACCGGTGTGTTTATGGGTTCGAGGTTTAATGGTCGGACCATTTTTAATTAAATATATATTTTTTTATATAAATAAAAATTAAAATAGTGTTCATATTTTACTCTACTAAAAATTAAACTCACTCGCTAATTTCTCATGCTTGTTAAAAATTAAAATGATACAATACAATAGTTTTTATTTTTGTATGAATTAATAAGTGTAATTGTTTTATTACAAGTAATATTTTTTTTGACAAACAAATAATAATTAAAATTGTTAAATTCGACTGAACAATATAATCAAAAGAATGAAGAATAAATCACTATAACAAAAAATAAATAAAAAATCAGGCTTAACAAGGCAAAATGAGTTGTGGGCTTGTGGCAAAATGATATGTTTTAGAAACAGGCCCAAGCCCAAATAAACTCTAGAAACTAACATTGTTGCAAGCATGACCTTGAATTAGACATTGTCAGTTGTCACATATCTTCGGTTAACCTACTTTTCTTCTTTCTCTACTTCATTTCTTCTCATCTTCCATATGTTGCTTATGCCACATTGTTTTTTATGTCTGTGCTTCTTCTTCCTTCTTGCTTCTCATCTTCTCTTTATCATTGGTTTTTTTTTGATCTAAAAAGGCAAAAAAATGGTCCGACTGTCTGAACTGTTGGATCGCCGATTTTCCGGTTTTTAACCGATTATCCGGTTTACTCTCCGGTTTTTTACCACAACAGTTTTCATGATCATCCAGACTGGTCACTGGTCCGGTTCCCAATCGTTCTAGTTCGGTTTTAGTTACCTTGGCGAGCACAAAACTCATAGACTGCATTATCTATTCGTTACGGCGAACGGTAATTATTTCAATTTATATTATGAGTAATGTTAAATCCACCTGCTCTTGTTTTCGTTGTCGTATTTTTTTATTTTACATTTGTTGTCATTTCATAAGCTATCATACTTAATGAATCATTAAAATTTGAAATATATTACTATTTAGAATATACCAATTGATCACTTTGTAATTGCATCAACTATATAACTATGCCCAATCATCTTGAATACAGAAAAATACTCATAGTTTGCAAAACTTAATGAAGATGTGGATATAGGAAAGTACTTGTATGCATTTACTCTTTTAAATCTTTGAATCCAAATATGTTTACATCCTTACTAAAAAGTAATAATAATAATGTTTACATCCAAATAGTACATACGTGACAATTGCACAAATTATAGTTTTTGCTATTAACTAATTTTGAATTGTTTAAAAGATTTTAAAACCAAAAGTATTCCAGAAGTAGATCCAACAACAGCCAATACATAAACGATGAGAGTAAATACAATAAGCCCTTGATGTCCGATCTAGTCACTACTACAATTTTGACTTTTAATAGCACAACTTTAATAGCGTTTTATGTTAAGTGCTATTAAAAATGCAACGGGTAGACCTTTCATAGCGTTTATGAGCGAGCGCTAATATAGGCTACTCATAGAGAAGGTTACATAGCGCTTTTATGAGAACGCTATTACTTTTATACACCTTACTTAGCTTTTTGGCAAAACGCTGTTGATGGGCTTTTAAAAAATAAGCGGAAAAATTAAATGTTTATTTTCACTCTCTCACAAAACACTACCAACTCATAACACTCTCTCTCTCTCTCATCCAACTCCACCGTCCTTCATCAATCCTCCACCAACCATCAACCCTTTTGTCTCATTCTTCACCAAACACAGGCACACTCTCGATCCTCTCTCTCTCTATCCATCTCACTCGTTCTCACCCTCGAACACACCGCCGACTCACCACCGTCCACCTTCAGATCTCTTCGAACCCATCGAGTGAAGCCAGAAACCAATTGAATCCTTAAGGTTCCATCTTGGTTAGTCTCAATTTCATCTTCTTCTATTTTGAATCTCAGATTTGTTCGTTTTGATTTTGAATTTTGAATTTATGGTTTTGATTTTGATTGTTTTTCATTTTTGGTCTGACCAATACCAGAAAAACCCATATTTAAGACTATATTTTACTACAAATAATGAAAATGGCTTCACCTAGAAAAGCATGTCAACTTTTACAGATTAAAGATTGTAGACGCTAGGATTGATGGGTCAGTTATAAGAGTCCTCGTGTAAGGTTCACAAGACAAGTAAATATTTTAACTAATACTACATCGTTGGAACCTTGTGGAATTTTTAATGTTATGGTACTGTCAACAATTTCATGCCTGATTCATTAGGAAAGGATAATCTTTCAAAATTACTTGCTTGTTCTTTACTTGCGTCATCTCTTTATTGTGATTGTTCAATTTGATTCTTCAATTTACAACACAAAAATCAAAGGAAAAATGAAGGTGTGAATTGTGATTCTTGTGTCATTGTAATGTTATAAGAGAAAATTGTGAAATATTAGTGTTATTTAAGTGAGAAGAATGATTTTGATTTATTTGAATTCTATGTGTAGAATATGAAGTACGAACACGTCCACCGAACACGACACCGACACGCCGACACAACTAATAATTTGAAAAAATCATGTGTCCAGTCGGTGTCGGACACGACACGTGTCCGACACCGGGACACGCCTAATCCGAGGAGTGTCCGTGCTTCATAGGTAGAATGAGACGTGGAAAATTGGTTGAAGTTCCAAGTGTCATTTTTTCAAAGTCTCTAAAGCATGTATTGTGCACAAACTTTCCATTTTTATGCAAGTGTACATTAGATGTCATTTAAGATTGATGATTAATATTGACATTTGTAATGAAGTTTCTGATCATCACATTACTCGTTTTTTTTTTTTGGGTACAAAAGAGGGCCAAAGCCCAATACTAGTGTTTATTTCTATCAATGGATTAATAGTGTTTTTAATAGGTATACTTTCTTATTGTCAGATCAACATTTTATTTTAATGCTCTTGGTTGTAGATTTAATTTTAAAAAAACACTAATAGGGACTTTTATTAGCGCTTTCCGTAAAACGCTAAGAAATAAGGCTAATATCAGGTTTAAAATGGCAGAAAAATAAGGCTCTAATAGCGCTATTCTGAAAACGTTATTGAATCAGTTTAATAATAGCACAAAAATAAGGCTATATTAGTGCTTTTTTGAAAGAGTTATTGAAACATTTATCTTTAATAGCGCTTGGAAAGCGCTATTATAGGATTCTAACCTTTAATAGCGGGGCCTTTCTTAGCGCTTCAAAAACGCTATTAAATGCCCAAAATGAGTGCTATTAAATGGGGTATTTCGTAGTAGTGAGCTTTTACTCCATCTTTAAATGTTTCCCTTTGATGAGTATATATGAGTACATACGATTTGCAACGAAATTCAACGAAAAGCTTAATTAATTAGTTTTGTTTTTAACTACCCATGTATTCCTTTACATACGACTATTATAGTATTATTTTTTATTAAAAAAATAATTTTTATTTTAACCATCCAGTCTATTCCGTCGATGGAGTAGTAATGTTATTAGCTTTACAGTAACATAAAATGCAACTAGTGCACAGTTTACGGTTGTTCAGCAATTCTTGCATCGAAAATTTCGCACTATATAGCATTGTCCTTAAACAAATATTCATATTTTGAGCGATTAGTCTTATGCACTCGGCATACTCATAGGATGTCACATGTAAATAAAGAAAAAGTTTCTCAATTTAACTATTGTTCTAGTTCATGGAGAGATGTAGTTTTTAAGTATAAGTTGACTATTAATGATACAGACACACATGCGTGCGTGTGTGTGTGTGTGTGTGCATGTGTCAAGTAAAATATAATAGTCGTTGTTTTAAAACACACACCATAGATCGTACTGGTTGGATATGAGAATCGTAATTCATTTGGTTCGTCATTAATTTAATACGATATTTTTATGTCAACGGTCATGGTTTTAATAACATATTTGTTCTACATTTTGCGGGGTTAAAGAAATGAGATGCAACACTTTCCACAAACAAATGTAGCATATGCTATATTATCAACGAACATGGTTGATTACCCTGCTATACATTAATCAATAGTCGTTGCAGCACCGAATTCTTCATTTGATGAGAGTGTACTTCTTGAAATTGATAAAACTGTACGACAAAATTAATCCTACTATTATTTTATCAATGTCATTATCTCTAAGTTGAAATAGATAATGTTATGTATTAAAAATATATAATGCTATAATCCATAAATTTCAACAATACTAAATCGAAATGTTATGTATTAATTTGTTGCCAACCTTCTTGAGAAATTACTTGGGTGCTTTGACTAGTCGGGAATAACTCAAACAATAACTCCAACATCATTTGATCGTGATGCTTCATTATTGCCTCTTTCAGTTCTCAATAACTCACTCACTTGCTCTCCTTCTTTTTGGAGACTTCCATGTATTTATAATGTGTGTCCTCTTGGTCTTGGTGAAATTTTGTGTGTACTCTTGATTTTGTTCAACATTTCTCCTCCCTCGTGAATAATGTTGTGTATGAAAATAGAAGAAAAAATCTCTTCACTCCAATTAGTTCAACATTCACCAAGCAGGCAAATGTACCACTAAGACATTAGTATGGTGACACTAGTTACACCACACATTGGTTGGGTGACAATGATTATACAATTTGCTATACCAATTATTTTACATCTCTAAATTAAAAGTAAAAAAAAATTCTTCAAATGTTGCTATTTTCTTCAAAAAGAAAGAACCATATACCAAATAATAAGGTACTGTTATTCAAAAATACCTTACAACAACTTGAAGAAAGTCTTTGGTATATGATTCTTTCTTTACGAATAACATCTTATCACCAATAACAACATATGCGCATTGGACTGACATGCACATTGTTGCAAGGTTTTCTTAAAGTTTTACAAGTTCTTAATTTTTTGTATTTTTGGAAAAGAAAAGGAAAAGGGATTTGTTGTTTTACGATTTGCAACCCTGTTGTGGTGAAATTGGTTTTTAAGTATTACTGAGATTTTTCTAATTTGGGGTCAATAAGAAATGAAGAACTTTTGATGCAAACACAGAGTTAACCTTACCTTAGGCAATCGTGGTATGCATAATTATTATTTATCTTTATCCATTTTATCACATTTACAAGGGAACGAAACCATGGATTGAGGAATTAAGACCTAAAGGAAATAGTATCACAACAATTTGTAGGTCAAATGCAAGACAATTACTTATTCATCATCCCTTTACTTCTACATATTTTTACATCCGTTGTTAATTTTTTTTTGAACTTATCCCTCCTTTTTAGCGTAAAATCAATTTGTCTGTAAAACAAAACAAACTTTATGAATTGTTCTACAAATGGTTCATTTTTATTATGTCTCACTGATTGAAAAAAATCTAAAACTCGGGATCTCTTATTTGAGCAACATATCATGATGTAAATAGGAATGTCTTGTTGTGCATGTGTGAATTTCAGAGCAACAAGATATGCATCGATGTATTTTGGTCAAAATGTTGCATGCTAATAAGAACTCATTACATGCATACACAATGATGATTGTAAGCTATAAGTAAGGCCATCTTCAGTGATTATTATTAGCATCAATGTTGGTTTTGTATTCTAGACATTATAATTGTACTTTAAGTTTTGATATTTGATTAACAATAATATTTGATAGCTTTCGCAATTGTTTGATTGTTCCTAAAGTGCAGTGTCAATTAACTTTTTCTTATAGGTTTATGGTTTTCGAATATATATTACTTTTTTCCTTAAATAAAATCACTTATATAATTTGATCACCATCATAAACTATATTATTTTAATTTTTGATCTTCAAATAAATTCGCAAAATCATATTAAAATAAAGAAAGCCTATCACATAACATTCACATGTCATGTTGTACCGAAATAATAATAATTATTTTTCAATAAAATAATCACATGACATATATCTAAAACTTGTTATTTTATTTTATGTAATAAGAATAAGACAGGGTCGGAGCGGAGCGGCAGAGCGAAAGTGAAAATCTGAGTTAATAAACAAACGGAACCCTCACTTTCACATAGCTTCGTTTCGCTTCGCTTCGCTTGGCTCCAACATCGAATCGAGTGAGTTAATCAACCTAGGGTTTTTTTTATCATACCCTTTCTCTTTTACACTGTTACTCATGTTTCCTTGCTCCTTTTGCAGTTTACTGAAACGAGATGAGTTCATCTTCTATCGACGCTTTTCCTGCAATTCAGGTAATAATCTCTTTATCTTTTACTTTCCTTTTGTTTTTTGAGTTTTGACCAAACAAACAAATCAAAAAAAGAGTATATTACCAGTGTAACCTTCAAGTTAATAATGGTTCGCTCTTGCTGTTTTCGATGCTATGATTGATCCGTTTGTTATGTCTATTGACAGGAAACTCTGCTTGAGTTTCGTGCTGGTAAAATGTCCCTCCAGGGAAAAAGGGTAGTTCCTGATACACGCAAAGGACTCGTTCGTATTGCTAGGGTATGCTTCGCTTCAATATTAGTTTCATTTTTTGCCTTGCTTTTAACATCCTTTTGAATTTGCATTGTTGAAGTTTGAACATTATTCTTTATTATTTCAACCATGACTTCCACTGGTTTTTAGTTTGAAGTGATTGTTTTTGTCTCAGGGTGAGGAGGGACTAGTTCATTTTCAGTGGCTTGATCGCACGCTAAATGTTGTCGAAGATGTATCCTTTTTTCTTCCCAAATATATATAATTGGCGTTCATTTGAATGATGTTCTATTATGTTCAGTTCATTTAAGTGACGACTTGTTGTAGAATTGATAGGATTAAGAACTTGATTTGCATAAACAGGAGATTAGAATTTGTATAGAATAGCTGGACTGATTAATTTTTTGTGCAAAATAAATCACTTGAATATTTCTGCCTATAACCACTCCTAGTTTACTACATTACAAATCAGAACAGAATCAAAGAAATATATACAGGGAAATTAGGAAAGGGGATCTTTATATAGCAGAAAATAGGGAAATAATATTTGAATAGTATCCCTCAAAAAAAAATAATATTTGAATAGTAGGAAATGTGGAAAGAATCCGCAAGCAAATAGTGAAAAGATCAACAGTATAAACAAAAGGAATGAGAAAACAACAATTTCCATTTTCTTATTGAACAATTTTGTTATTTATTGGGACGCTGGTACAGGCTAACACGTACCCAAACAATACACACATGTACCCAAATTGAGTAGCCTTTTATCATGAAAATATTTGGTTCGTAGTGGGTGTGTTCCCATGGTTCATGGTTTTATAGTCCCTTAGTTATAACTAGTAAAAACAAAAGGGATGTTTATGTTTTGCCTGAAGTTTAAGTTTTTTTTTTTTGAAACAGCCTGAAGTTTAAGTTGAATTGCAGCAAAACAAACCAATTTTTATTTTTCTCACAAAGCGGGGTTGGCTACATAGACCATATGCCATAATGCTCTGTTGTATGTTAAGTTTAAATATAGACCATTTATCTCAAATCTATTTTGAATGTTTCCCATGTAGTAGTTTTCTTTGGTCTCACACTACCTCTAACTATTTGACCGATCCAACATTTCCTCCATCTGCTCAACTCTACTATGGTGTTTCTAATGGGTCTTCTCCACACATTTCCGAATCACCTAAGACGAGTACCATCTTTTATGTAATAGGAGCTACCCCAACTTACCCTTTGAAATACACTCACTGTGTATGGGTCAAATAGAGTTGGTAATTAGCAAATATTTCTTATTTGTTTTTGAACAAAATTTACTAGAATTATTAGTAAATGAAATTTATAGGGGCAGATTAACCCCTAGTGTTTATTTTTCATGGTAAATGAAATTTATAGGGGCAGATTAACCTTTAGTGTTTATTTTTCATGGAACTGCAGAGTTGTCCTTATTAATCGTCTCTCTCTCTCTCTCTCTCTCTCACTCACTCTCTCTCTTGTCGCGTGTCAATTATGGATATTGCTAGTTTCCTTATTTATAAAGATAATATGGGCCAGTTTGTTCTAGAAAAGACAGATTTTCTCTTGTTTTCCCCCCTTGCAACAACACTCCTCCACTTTCCTCCTTTAGTATGTCACAAAGAGAAAGATAGAAAATGTTATATGTGACTAAAACAGCTACTGGCTAAGTGGCAAAAATGGCTGGATTGAACCAAGTGGTCGCGGGTTCAAATCCTTGCAAGGCTTTTGTCAATGAGTTGGATCCGAATATGGTTTATGATAGAACACTATGGCGTCAGTTGATCCATGTAGCCGACCCCACTTAGTGGGATAAGGCTTGGTTGTTGTGTTGTTGTTGTTTCAGTACATTACTTGCAGGACCTATGGAAACTGTTGGGGAAGGTTTCTCTCAACTAGATAATTATAAAAAAGTTTAATAGCTAACAAATATGGTTGTTAGAAGTGAATAAGTGTTGGGTTAATGTTTGAAATTTATTGTCTGTAAAACAGTAGCACTGTACCTAAATTCACACAGAAGGCATATAAACCAAGTTAACCTTTGTAGGATAGGTTCAAATTTTTTTTTGTGTTATTCTCTCTTCCTGCTCTTTGTGAAAGTTGGAAATCATGTCATATACCACAAGTTACACGCTTTAAATATCTTGGGTCCATTCCATAGTGCTAAACGACGGAGAAATAGAAGGAGATGTAAACCATGGAATTTAAGCTGAGTGGTTAAAATAGAGGAAGGCCTCGTGTGTTTTATGTGACACGAAAGTACAGCTCAAGCTGAATGGAAAATTTTATCACAGCTGTAAGACCGGTGATGTTGTATGAGACAGTGTGCTAAGTTGTAAAGAACCAACAAGAAAATAAATTAAGCATAGCAAAGATGAGGATGTTGCGTTGGATGTGTGGTAAGATTAGAGAAGATAGGATTATAAATGACAACATTGGAGAGAGTTGGGGTAACACCTATAGTAGAAAAGATTGTATAAACTAGGCTTAGGTGGGTTGGCAATGTAAAGAGAAGACTTGTGAAGATCTAGAGATTAATGAGTTGGATAGAAATATGGTATTTGATTGAACACTATGGCATCGTTTGATCTATGTAGCCAACCCTACTTAGTAGGACAAGGCTTGGTTGTTGTTGTTGTTGTCTTTCTTCCTGCTCTTTCCCGACCTCTATTATTTTGACTTGGCAACTATTCTTTTTTTACTGTATCGTATGTTATGCCAATTGAAATATTAGTTGCTTCCTTCTGGATTTATTTTGATGCTTCTTGACCTAAGCCAACACAGGATCAGATAATATTTCCGAACGAGGCTATTTTTGAGCAGGTTCCACTGCTTTACTCTTAATATCTTGGGTATGATTATTTTAATGGTTTTGAATATTCTGACCTCTGATTCTTGATTTGCTTAGGTTAATCAAACATCTGGAAGGGTTTACATATTGAAGTTTAATAGTGATGGCAGAAAGTTCTTCTTCTGGATGCAGGTTGGTCTTATTACTGAATACCCCCTTGTCTCCCTAAGTACTTTGACTGGATGATTAGTTCTTATATTTCTATTTTCTACCTGAACCTTTATTGTGTATAGGAATCTAATGCTGATAATGACTCACAACTGTGTAGCTCTGTGAATGATTACCTCAACAGACCATTAGGTAAGTATCTCTCCTTTTGCTTTGAATTGTGAGCTTCCTTTCTATTAACGTGTAAGCCTTATGCCAGTGGAGGATCCTGCTATTCTGCCTACTTAAGAAAGGTTTAGAGAATTTCAGAAATAATTTCTGAATTGCTCAGCAAGTTTAATATTAATATACATCTAGAAATTAATAAAACTTGTATTTACAACATTATAAATAAGGATGCTACTAAATTTGTACTAGTACATGAACCTACAGATGCGTGAGTCTGTTTATCAATTTCTACTTTTATTTTCAACGTACTTAAATATCACTGTGGAGTTTGAAGTAGTATTATTGTCTTAATATTAATTAATGCAAAGAAGCTAGGCTCCATTTAATTTTTTTTTTTGAGGCAAAGTAGCATTTTGAAGAGAGTGAGATAACAATTTGTTTCATTTAGTAGCTAACTAAACAAGTTAGTATTGGGTACCCACGTAGAGCCAATATGTACTTGCACCAGATAAGCACCTTGTATGGTTTTGAACAACCATTTATGAATACTTGTGCACATTGTTGTCAAATAGCGGCTAAGCGTAGCGGAATTTCAACAAACTGCTATTGTTTTGCGAAATGTAATTTAGTACAAAGTGTTGTCAAATAGTGGCTATAGCAGCGTGATATCACTGCAGCGCAGCAGAATTTGAACAAAATTTTATATTCCACGGCCCGCGACCGCGATTGACAACACTGCTTGTACATAATTTAGTTTCATTGAGCAGTTGTGTACAGTACTTAACAGGCCCGTACTTTTTGCAAATCTTAGAGTAGCGTTTTTGTTTGAAGTTTTACGGGAACATGCAATACAAAAAGTATTTCCATTTGATTTTGGTGGCGCTATATTCTGTCATTGAAGAGCTAATAGTCTGATATGATATGACTCCATATGATCTTAAACTTACACATATGTGGTTTGATGAATCCTAGATTTCGTTAAAAAATGGATATCAGGTGAAAGCGAAACATATTAGTATGGTTACGTACACAGGTGCTTAGAATATGGCAGAAATTTTTGATGTTGGTAACCTTTTATTTGGTTTTGATTCATGCATAACTTTGCAACCTTTCAAAGTGACATAGGCAAATAGCTAAGTGTATGGTGTTAGAGTAAAACTTTCATCTCTAGAAGTAAAGAGTAACACACTCATTAACATTTACTCACTAACAGAGCTCCTTGGTGAAGAAGAACCTGATGTATCCCTTCCGCTTGAAGTTTCTGAAGATATGGTTGAAGATGACATCTCATCCAGGTACTTAGTTTGGATATTCAAATGTTTTCAGATGCATGAGCTTGCAAATTAAAATTGAGCTTTGTGATCATTCATTTAGCATGGCTATTTAGTTACCAAATCCCTTACTAGTGCATTGCATATCTATTTATTTACCCGACTGGACACTAAAAGTTTGATTTTTTGTTGGAAAGAGCTGCAAACTTGGTTGTCCCGAACTTTGGTGTGGATGCAACTAGCGATGTAACGTCTTCTGGTCCTGTTAAATTGGCAGATCTCCAGAGAATATTGAGCAACATCGGACCTGCTGCAGGTAATAAGTTACATTTAGAGAGATGGTCTTTTATTCCCTTTTAACTGTGTTGAGATCGGACCTATTACTTTTCTGATGATATGAGATCTGACCTATTACTTTTCTGATGATATGTTTGCAGATAGCATTCTTGATCCTGACGAAGGTAATCACTTGGCATTGTATTCATTTCCTTGCTATCTATTAAGACTAAGACTGTGTGATAAATATGTGTCAACAGATAGTATTGCAATTGCATACGATAATACTCGAATTTCAATCTACTTTTACTGCTTTCTCTGTACTCTCTAAAAATTCAAGCTGTCAGCTTAATATTCAAAACTGTATCCCATGATGAGGGGCATTAGTATGCAGTTTGATGGGTTTAGGTTTTTAACATCATTTTATAAAAAAATATTAGCAAAAGGCTGTTCACTCTACAAATTTAACATCATTTTATAAAAAAATATTAGCAAAAGGTTGTTCACGCTACATTGACAGTTTTCTTGCATTTAATTAGGCTTTGAACTCGGTGACATTTTGAAGCCTGATCTGATATTGCCATTGATGGAGACGTTACCATTGGAGCAGCGTCTAGCTTCCTATTTACCAGAGGTAATGTTATACCAATGTAGCGATTTAGTTTTCGTATTCCTCTGTTTAGTGATTCATGTAGTATTCCATGATGTAGGGTACTTGGTCTCCAGAAGATATATTGGAGTTATTGCAGAGCCCACCTTTCCGTCAGCAAGTAGATTCTTTTACTTATGTAAAGGCTGCTGTCCCTCCCTTTTTCTTTCTTACATTTCATTTCAAAAAATATTCGGTGTGATTATATATTTTATTGCTGCAGGTACTTCGAACAGGACAGATAGATTTGTCTCAGTTTGGAATTGATCCAAGTAAATGTAAGTTTCTAATACTTTCACACTCTTCAGCTCCACCTTAATTGTTATTGATTTTGATTGCTTGCATCTTAAACGCCAGCTGTAGTTGTTTACTTCTCCAATCTAGTGTGTTGTAGGGACATCTAGAATTCCTCCCACCTTTATTCACATTTTCCATTTGGTATATGGTAGAGGTTCTAGTACTGGAGTGGCAGTTATAAGAGAATTGCAAATGAGCACAATACTTGTATTCTTTCAAAGTTTCACGTCTTCTAGGTTTCAGGCGTGTGTAGGGAGTTGATATTTTATAAAAATAAACAAAAACCGAAGGAAAAAAGCATAGTTTTAAAAACCGGACCGGACAGTCGGACGGGGAACCGGTGGCATGACCGGGCCGAGCTGCTCACTGGATCGGGCATGCAATAGAACCGGTGACCCAGGCGGTTTGATGAACCGGACCGGTTCAATACATGATTGTTCATTAAAAAAAAGGCTAAAATGCACTTTTTGCCCCCTAAGTTTGCAAAAGTTGCAATTTTGGCCCCCTATTAAAAATTGACTGAGTCAAAATTGACGTTTTGCAAAAAGGGGTAACCATGGGGAGTCACTTTTGCCATTTTTTTTTTAATAGGGGGCCAAAATTGCAACTTTTGCAAACTTAGGGGGCAAAAGGTGAGTTTTAGCCTAAAAAAAAAACAGAAAAATTCTGAGAAAGAAGCAGGACAACCTTGTAATCACACAGATGTATAGATGTCAAGACAACAACAGTATTCATAAATTCAATCAAGAAAATTAGAAATGAGATGTAGATCTTGGACTGGGGTAGAGAGTGAAAATATAAAAGTCAGCTAATGGAGGGGCTGCATAGTACAGATCTAGGCTAGAGAGAAGAAAGTTTGGAGTGATGAGGGGTGAAGGGAGCGCGGCTGCTGAACACTGTTGAGAGAAGTAGGGTTTTTTACTTTCTTCATTTAGTTGCCTGCCTTTATTTCATTTCATTTATGTTACTAAAAAAATGTCTTTCTTTTTAGATATACTCTATAGTCATCTTGTTGCCTTTTTTTAAGGGATTTCGTTGCCTCTTTTCAATACATTTTAGTAGTAATAATAATAATAATAATAATAACATAATGAAAATCTCTACTGTGTAGTCGTTTGAGTATCCTTATTAATAATTTTATTGATTCTTTCTGTTACAATAATTTTATTGGCTTTTAGTAGTAGCTTTATAAAATCGGTGAATAATAATTTATTTATAGAATCTAAATAAATAATATACTTTCAAAATAATCTTTTTAAAAATATGAGTATAAAGAAAGACATTCTTTGAAAATAATAATTTAAAAATTATATTGTATACTTATATTTGCCTTTGATTTAGAATATGAAAATACATTAAAATATTCAAAATAAATAATAGAGTAATTGTATTTTTTAATCAAATGCATCACAAAGTTTGACATTGGATCTTCTGATTCAATCCAATTTTATAAAAAAATAAATTATAGAGACCGAGTCATATAACCGAGTCATTCGATTCAATCCGATTCTGTCATGCGGTTCGACCAGTGACCCAATGGTTCGACCAATGACCCAGTACCTTGGCCGAGTCGATCACCGGTCCGGTTTTTAAAACTATGGAAAAAAGATACGAGGAATATTTTCTGAGAATTACTACCGGCTTATTGACATGATTATTTCATATTGCTGATTCTTTGTTTTCCCCTTGGCAGACAAGTTCACAGTTCTGTCTTTTCTGGAGGCTCTTGAGGATTCTGTCTCCAAGTCTGAGGAATCTAGGCAAGATGATCAGGAATTAATATCTCAATCTTGCACCCCAATGGATGAATCCAAGTAGCCTGGCACTTTCATCTTTTTTCTATAGATACAAGAAACTTGGTTTTTCGTGGCAAACACATTTCTGCTTGAAAAAGGAAAATTTAAAGGGGCTTGCTATTTAATTGAGATTTTTCAAGGCTAGAGTGAAATGATTTATTAATAAAAATTCAAATCTATTGGTTTCTTTAGAATCTGTAAGTCTCTCAGAAGGTTATGGGCTCAGAAGTGCACTTTGAATATATGTCGAGTTGCCATCCGGAGTTATACCGTTAAAGAATTATATTGATCTGCTAAAATATCAGTATAAATTGCTTTGCATTTTATTGTTTGCCCTGTATTGAGAAAAAAAAAATTAAGTTTTGCATTGAAAAAAATGTAGACAGATAATGTTTATAAAGAATTGCGCCCTTTAGTTTTATTTTATAAAAATGTGTTGTGTCCAATATAGAAAACCCAATAGATTTGAATTTATCATCATGATGCTCAAGATCTAGTGTTGAGTGGGTCCGAGAGAGTGCATTGAATTTTTTTTTTATGTTTCGCTTTGAAAAAAGAGATAATCATTGAAATGTTATTAACGGTGATACTCTCTAGTCTCTACCTTATAATTGGTTTTGTAAGAATGGGTTAGGTTTAAAACCAAATTTTATTTTGTATAAAATGACAAATAGTTTCTGACATAAATATTTCAAATGTGACAAAATTATGATATAGAAGAGTACAATATACCCTAAAAAAAATAATTTGTTGTCAAATGCACATCAAATATAAAGTAAGACAAAAAAAAATTATACTCCCTCCTTTCTTAATTGTAAGACCATTTACAAAAGAAAAATTGTCCATAAGTATAAAACTATTTAAAAAAGTCTAGCTTAATTTATTACTTCTTTTTTAAATATACCTTTCATTAATACTATTAATTTCTTAAAAAAATTAATACAATTAATTTGTCTTGAAATATGAATTATGAAGAGTAATTTGAATACATATGTACACATTCTTGTGAACTTAACTTAGTTGGTAGGGACAATGCATAATATATGCAAGGTTTGAAGTTTAAACCCCGACCACCACTAATAAAAGAATACATTTGTACACAGAGATAATTTACTAAAAATCACACACATTTCATACAAATATTATTCTAACAATTTTTTTAATACATGTGATTTTTGTTACATGTTCTTGTAAAAATGGTAAAAGAAGTATTTACACCCTATGATCACTACTATAAATAAAAATACATTTTTTAAATTTATTGAATAAACGATGTATGCAGTCTATAATATAGACCATATTCATAAATTATTCATTAAACTTAAAATGTGGAATTTTGATTATTTTTTTTACCCAAATGTAAATTTTTAATTATAATAATATAATATTTCATCCTTAAAAGAATATATAATATTTCATCATAAATTCTGCAAAATCAAAACAATCGTTTTTTTTCTCTTCCTAACACTGTTACTAACCAAGAGAAACATAGTAATCGGAAATTAACATACATAAATAAATAAAGTCTGATAAAAAAGTATTTGAGAATGGTGGTTGTCTCCTGAGTAATACCTCAAATTTGTCCTTGAATTTTCACCAATCAGCCAAATCTGTCCTTGCATTTTGCGAAATATCTATTTAGTCCCCAAATTTACAAAATGTCAATCAAATCAGTCCCTCCGTTAAGTTGTTCTATGAACGAAGGTGTCATGTACCGTTAACCTCTTACAAGGCTTACCACGTCAAATGCCACGCAAGCAGGGACCAAATTGATTGATTTTCAGAAAATTGCAAAATTCTCAACAGCTCTTTCTCATTAACGACTCTTTCTTCCCCGAATATATAAATTTGGAACCCTAATGTTATAATTTGTCACCTAAAGTTCAAAATCCCCAAAATTTCTTCCATGAGTTGATGCCAAAGTTCTTCCCCAATTCAAAAAACTTAAAACCCTAATTTTTTTGATTCAATTTGAAATTCAAAAATCAGTGGTCACTGTTGAAGATTTGGTGTTCAGAAATGATGGTGGTGGGCGTATAGGCAAAAACAGCTACAACAGTCGGTCTTCATCTTCAAGCTCTATGTACAATGATGATGTGAGAGAGCTTTAATGTTGGTGTCCTGGAATTTGTATTGTAAGAAAAGCCAACACTGTCAATAACCTAGGAAGGCCTTTCTATGTCTGCCATCTGCCAAAGGTTTGTTTAACAATGATTATGTGATGTGTGAATGGTTTGTTTAAATAGTACTGATTTTGTCTTTTGATTGTATAAGATGATGATGAAAATTGTAAATTTTTTGTGTGGGTTGATGAAGCTGAATAACTAGGTTATTTTAAAAACAATGGTGCAGGTCATGGAAGAAATGCAAGGTTGATGGAGAAGCCAAAGGATAGTGTCAGAGAAGAGGTTTGGAGGGCAAGGTTGATGGATAAAGTTGATTGTGTAGAAAGTGAGTTTAGGTTGATTAAAATATTGATATGAGTAATTTGTTTGATTGAGTTGTTTAAAATGTTATTATATTGTGCCAAGTCTGTGTAATGTTGTAATAAAAAGAGGTTGTCAATGAATGAATCCAACCCTTATGTCAAAAAATTTCAATCAAATTGGTCCTTCTATTGTATGTGTATGTCTATCCATCATATCAATCCCCTAATTAATGAAAATACCATCAAATAAGTCCTTGAATTTTCACAACATATATCACTGTGATCGTTGGTGCATACATTTGCTGAACAAAGTAAAAAGTAAAAGAGAGATACTTTGATTGTAAAAAGACAAACATTTGCATGCCATCGTAAGTCATACATCTGATGTCCATAAGTTATTACATAGCCAAAAAAATAACATTACACAGCCATCAAGTCATTTGATGTTCTTAAGTCAATACATATCCAAAAAAACATAAATTAAACAAGTCCAAAAAACATTAATGAAACTAGTCAAAAAACATAATTTAAACAAGCATCAGTGCTTTGGAAATCCTGGAGTTGGGATAAACTTCATGTATTGGGGTTGTGTAGAAGCGGATGACCCGTTATTTGGATTTGAAACTCTAATAACTCCAGGAGCAGTTGGATTTTGTGGAGCAGGACCCCTCAGTGATGTTTGTTTATGCATGTCATTTGAAATCACTGGTCCTCTCATGTCATATCTCCTTGTACCCATTGCCTGAAATAAAATCAATCACATCAGCTCTTAGATTATAACAATATCCATCAAATTAGTCCTTAAATTATGACAATTAGTCTCAAATCGATGCTTATATAATAGAGGGGTATAATTGAAAACACAGGAAAAATTACACTGAAAAGTTAAATCTCGAATTTTTACTATTTCCATCAAATTAGTCCTTCTACGCGTGGTTGCCTTGTTGACACGTGTACAGGACAACACAACATGTAATAAGACACATTATCACTATTAACGGAGCTTTTGGACGGAGGGACCATTTTGAAGGACGTCTGTAAAATTCAGGGATTAAATAGATATTTCGCAAAATTCAGGGACGAATTTGGCTCATCGGTGATTTGAGGCATTACTCGTTCTCTCCTCCATAACATAACATAACACTTGCTTTAGAAAGGTAACGCCCGCCCGCCCGCCATTTACTCACTCCATCGCTGCCTGGAAACGCACGATAGGTATTCATTCCTATATTCACTTCTCACTTTCATTCTTCTTTTCTTTTCACATTTTTTTTACTCGCTAGTATTTGTTAATTTTTATTGCCCTTTTTTTATGGCGAAAGCAGCTTCTCTTTAGGGTTTTTTCAATTCAATGATTCCGGTAAACCACCAAACTAATATCTGAGAATGACTAATACCAGAAAATTTAACAAAGTCATCAACTTTTCTGCGATATTTATAAGGCTTAATTGCAGTTTTAGACCCCTAACTTTTCCAAAGTTGCGATTTTGGCCCTCTAAGAAAAAAAATTACAAAACAACCCCCTAAGTTTTGCGACTGTAGCAGTTTTGGCCCCCAAGCCAAAAAAAAATTAAAAAAAAACACATGGCACCTCACTTAGGGTGCCACGTCAGCGTAGACCGAGTCAATATCAGCCTTGGGGCCAAAACTGCTACAGTTGCAAAACTTAGGGAGCTGTTTTGTAGTTTTTTTTCTTAGGGGACCAAAATCGTAACTTTGAGAAAGTTAGGGGGCTAAAACTGCAATTAAGCCTATTTATAATGGCAATGACCTATTTCAGAGTCTTTTACTAAGTCAGGGATTAGTTTGGTGGCTTACTCTTCATTTATTCGTCGAAATATTTTTATTTTTATTTTTTCCTATGTAGTTCAGAAAAGTAATGGTCAAGAATCAAAGACTCGATTCTTTTTTGAAGAGGAAACTTGCTCAGCAAGATGAGGAGAATATACCTTCCACCTCTGAACCCGAAAAACCACAAATTGAAGAAAATGAGAAGCAGCAACTTTCCAAGGTTCGTAGAGTTGCATGTGATGAGTTTGAGAAGGTATCGAATCAAGATGGGCATAATGACAATGCTATTGATTTGATTCTTCAAACTTCAATTGACATTGTTCTTTATCTAACATTTCAAGATCATGCTATTTGTGGTGGTGATGGAGAAACCACCGAAGAAAGATATGAAGATGTTTTCAGTTCAATGGCAATACTTAATGCATCATTTAATGATGAGTTTTCCCAAGCCATGTTGAAAAATGGCCCATATCTTGACAAGTGTGCTTCACTTCAATTTCGAAAAGAGATTTTGCAAGTTGTTTCTAGTCAAGTGAAAAACCATATCCGCCAGGAAATCGGTGATTCCAAATTTTGTATAGTTGTTGATGGAGCTCTTGATAAATCAGGAAAGGAACAAATGGCCCTTGTTTTGAGATTTGTTGATAAAAATGGGTTTATACAAGAGCGGTTGTTTGATATTGTGCATGTTTAAGACATTAATTTTGAGGCATCAGCTCTTAAGGAACAAGTTTGTGCTATACTTTCTCAGCATAATCTTGATGTTTCTAACATTCGAGGTCAAGGATATGATGGTACCTGCGAAATGAGAGAACAATGGAATGGTTTACATGCACTACTTTTGAATGAATGTCCTTCTGCATATCATATTCATTGTTTTGCTCATAAGTTGCAATCTGCCTTGGTTTGTGTATCGTCAGAAGTTATTCCAATTTACCAGTTCTTTTCTGAATTGAATTCTATTGTAGATTTTTTCTCTTCTTGTAGTAAGCCCCATGATGAGTTACTTGCTGCCAAGTTAGATGGAATTGCACATTTGCTAAAGATCAATGAGCTTGAAACCAGCGAAGGGGAGAATTTTACTTGGCAAACTCGTTCGAGGTCACATTTTCCTTCTATTTGTAGCTTGATAAACATGTATGGTGAATTTTGTTCTCTTTTAGAAAAACTGACCAATGATGATTCAACTTATTGTCAAAGTGGGGATGCTTCTATTGCTTTTGACAACTTGACTACATTTGAGTTTATATTGATCTTGCATTTAATGAGAAATATTATGGGGATAACTGATATTCTTTGTCAAGCTTTACAACAACAAAATCCAAATGTTGTTAATGTCAAACATATAGTTCGTTCTACCAAAGTGCTGCTTCAAAAAATGAGACAAAATGGCTGGAGTAAGTTGTTAAAAAGTGTGACATGTTTTTGTGATAAAAATGGTATTGAGGTTCCTCAATTGAAAGCTCCGTATGTAGCAAGACCTGCATGGCGCTCTAATCACCAAAAGGATCACATCACAATAGAGCATTATTATAGGGAAGAAGTGTTTTCCATTGCCATTGACAAACAATTACAAGAGTTGAATAGCAGGTTTAGCGACCAAGCAATGGAGTTGTTAACTTTAAGTTGTGCTTTGGTTCCGAAGGATACTTACAAAGCTTTTAACATGACGATATTTGCACTCTTGTAGAAAAATAATATCCCATGGATTTCAATGAGCAGGAGAAGCTTAATCTACAGTGTCAACTTCAGCATTTCATCATTGATGCTCGTCAAGATTCAAAATTGAAGAATTTATCAACTATCCAAGAATTGTGTACATGTTTGGCAGCAACAAAAAAGTCAGAAGTTTACTGTTTGATTGACAAGTTACTCCGTCTTATCATGACTCTTCCAGTTTCTACTGCTACAACCGAAAGATCTTTTTCAGGAATGGAAATTTTCAAGAATATGTTGCGAAAGATGAGTGAAGATGCTTTTCTAGCAGACGGCGTGATAATTTACATTGAAAAGGAGATTGCTAAAGGTTTTACTTTTAATTCAATTATTGATGATCTCGAGTCACTCAAAGAGCACAATGACTCACAACCGTGTAGCTCTGTAAATGATTGCCGTACCAGACCATCAGGTAACTCTATCTCTGCTTTTGCTTTGAATTGTAAAAATACTGAGCTTCCTTTCACTTAGCTTAAACCTTATGTCACTGGACATTCCTGCAATTCTGCTCACCTGAGAAAGATTTATAGAATTTCAGAGAAGCAATTTTCTTAGTTGCTTCATGGAATTGGTCAGGAAGTTTGATATGAATATACATCTAGATAATTAGATGCTACTTCTTATGGACATTAACTTACAGATACATGAATCTGATTATCAATTTCTACTGGTATTTTAAACATACTTAAACGTCATTGTGAAACAGTTTTCTTTTTATCATACGCGAAAGCAAAGAAGCAAGGACAACATTTTTTTCGTATCTATTTTTAAATATTGTTTTGAAACAAAGGAAGTAGCATTTTGAAGAGAGCAAAGTTGCATTTTGTTTCATTTTAGTTGCAAGCCCAACAACTTAGCAACAAATCCTGGTGTTTTGCAAGCACTGTTTTGTACTCTAGTGATAAGTTTGTATTAGGTGCATAGTGGAAATGTAGCGGCACTGGATATTTCATTGAGCACATAAGGAATTAACGGCATCCATACTTTTTGTTGATTTGGACTTTTGTTTTTGTTCAGTTGTGTTATTAGTTTTATCGGAACATACAATATAAAAGACATTCCTCATTGATTATGTTTGGTTGTTTCATCTTGTTGGTTATGATAGCTCACATATTTTCTCATTTAGGATCAGTAGTCTGAGATGACTCCATATAATCCTACACATACGAAGTTTAATGAATCTTAAATTTCACGAATCACTGCATATTAGGTAAATCGTAAAACCATGATTAATTATGTAGAGCAGAAGACCTGTTTGGAATATTGCAGATTTTTTTTGGAAGTTTGCAACCTATTATTCGGTTTCGACTCCTGCATAAGTTCATAGTAGTTTCAAAGTGACATGGGCAAATCGCCAAATCAAAATGTATGGTGTGTGTGAAATTTCATTACTAAAAATAAAGGGTAACTGTTTACTCACTAGCCCCCATGTTTTGGTTTTTCATCTTGCTGATTATGATAGCCCCCATGTTTTCTCATTTAGGAACTAGTAGAGATGACTCTACATGATCTTACACATAGGTAGTTTAATGAATCTTAATTTTTCATTAAACACTGCATATTAGGTAAATCAAAATACCATGATTAATTATGTAGACCCATTGAGGTTCTAAGAATATGTTGAGATTCTGTAAATTGCTCATGATTCTCTTTGAATCTTGTCTTGATTTTTGTATTTTGTTGATTGTGTAATGAATCATTAGAACTGTAATTCATTTATATATACCCTAGCACTAGACCTGTTGTAGCAGTTTTTTGGGTCAAAGCTGACTGATACTTGTCAGGCACTTTGTTAAAGCTGTTCTGACTGTTTTGACAGCTAGTTACAAGGCTTTAATAGAGGAAGGGAAGGTCAATGGCAAGCTCTCATGAGCTTGCACTAGGTTTAGCTATACTACTCCCTTTAATAGAATACTAGTTTTTTTTTGTTTTTTTGTTTTTTTAAGTTTGCAACCTTTTATTTGGTTTCTTACTCCTGCATAAGTTTGATAATTATTTCAAAGTGACATAGGCAAATAGCCAAATGTATGATGTGTGTCAAATTTCCATCACTAAAAATAAAGGGAACCCATTTACTCACTGACAGAGTTGCTTGACGAAGAAGAAACTGATGGACCTGTTCCGCTTCAAGTTGCTGATGATATGGTTGAGGATGACATCTTATTTAGGTATTGATTTTGGATTTTCAGATGCTTGTTCATGCATCTGTTGTGTTACTCAATCTTATCTTCTCACTTGTACCATCTATTTTTCATGCTTCCCATTTCACCCATATGCTAGATACCACCATTCTGTTTAGTACACTGACCAAATCTATAAGATGGTCCCTCTTTGCGAGAAAAAGTCATTAGATTTCCATCTTTCACCGATTGATTCAAAACAGAATCATTAAGGCATGGCTATGAATCGTGTAGCTTTGCCTTTTATGGGCACAATGTCTGTTGAAAACAGAATAATAATCATTATCAAATTTTCCACTGGCAATTGTATTGGACAGCAAATGTATTAAACAGCAAAAGGCACGTGACTTTATCTCACTTCTAAATATCTTTTAGTAGGTGAGAATTATTCGTTAGTCTGATTCATCTATTTATAACATAATGTTGTCATTTTAGCATGGAAATTTAATTGCCAAATCAGTCCCTTAATATTGCATACTCTAATTATTTTCCTACTGGACATTAAATGGTTTGGACATTTTTTGTTGTTAAAAAGAGCTGCAGATTTAAGTGTACCAAACTTGGGTGTGGAAGCAAGTAGCGATGTAACAGCCCACCTTTCTGTCGGCAAGTAGATTCATTTGCATATGTAAGACTGTAGTACCTCACTTTGCTTTTGTTAAATTCCATTTCAGCAGATACTTTGTGTTTATTTTTTTTGTAAATTTATTCAAGATTATATATAAAAATCATTATTTACACTTGAATAGAAGGCAAGCGGGCAACAAGCTGCGCCGCTAGACCTTTTCGGATGGCAAAACCAATCCTCGTGAATACAACATTCATGGACCTAGGAGACATAACATTGCTATGCATAACCGTTTGAACTCTATGTAGAAGGTCAACAACATCTGGTGCTAGGTAACCAAAAGTGTCAAAAGCAAATGGTATAAAAGCATGTTGATTGTCAGAACACACTATCTCATGTTTGGCCACTTTGCTTGACGCAGCTTTTAGAGCTGCCTGTCCTACGGTAAAAGGTCCGACACCTAATCCCACAAGTGGTGAAACCCCAATCAAGTCTACACAAGCATGTTTTCCACCTACACATCCGCAGGCCTGAGTGTTGATCTTCTATCTAGTGGGTCAGTCAGGAAGTTCACATGCGCCTCCTTCTTCACTAATTATTGTGTTTATATATTTATTTATTGCTACAGGTACGTTGAAAAGGACATATAGATTTGTCTCAGTTTGGAATTGATACAAGCAAATGTAAGTGTGTACTATGTAGTACTTCCATACTCTTGAGCCTTGCCTTAATTATTGTTGACTTTGATGAATGTATATTTATGCTGCCAGCTGTAGTTGTTTCTTCTCCTATCAAGCATGTTGTAGGATATCTAGAGCTTGTTTAGTATTTGTATAAGTATGATAGAAGAATAAGCTTGTAAAGTGAGTACTTGAGAGATAGCTTAAGCATTAGAAAGTGACGGTTATAAGGGAAATGCTACTGAACACACAATACTTAGATTTTTTTCAAACTTCCACATCTTTTTTAGGGTTCAGACGTGTGATGGAATTTGGTATTTCATGTGTTTTAGATTAAGGAAACAAAAAGTTAAGAAAGATAAAGGGAACTATTATCTGCTTATTGTCTTGATTATTTATACTCAATAGTTAATAATGCTGATTCAATTTCCCCCCCTTTACAGACAAATTCAACGCTATCTTTTCTAGATGCTTTTGAGGATTCTGTTTCGAAGTCTGAGGAATCCGGACAAGATGACCAGGATTTAAGATCTCAATCTTGTAACCCTCATAACCATATGGATTAATCTAAGTAGCGTGGCTCTTTCAGTATCTATTTTTTTCAGTATTGCTTTTCTACAGACACAAGAAACTGTGTTTTTTTTGGCAAACATATATTTCTGTTTAAAAAGAAAAGTTTAATGGTTTTAATTTAATTGAGATCTTTCAAGGTTATGGAGTGAAGTACATGATTAATAAAATCCAAACCCATAATTTTATTTCATAATCTGCATGACCGTGTCTCTCAGGTTAGAAGCTTTGAAGCATATGGTGAGTTGGTGACAATATGTTGTGTTAGTATCTCCTACCTAGCTTTTCTCATTGAGGTTTTTAAGGGATTTGGATTGCATGCATGTAGTAAGTGCATCACATGCATCTGAAACATTCCTTTCATTCAATGCTTCTTAAACATACACATAATTTCTTTCTCAAATTGAAGAAATATGTTAAGGAAAAACCTTTTAAATCTTGAGTCTTTTTTTTGTAGTTAAAAAAACGAAATTATATAATAAAATCTAAATATCCATCACATTTCCTGTTTCTTCTTATCATAAAAATACATCAATTTGTAAAAAGATGTGTTGATACTTGAGAGCAAAGGTAAATGTATAAAAAATGGGAAGGACAATGAAATTACTTACATTCTGTCAGACATAAAGCATGCCTTGTCTCGTATTATGATAATATGCAACCGAAACACCCTAAGCAAACATTTTCGGGTTTCTGGAACTAAAAACATGTCTGACGCAACAAATGGCAATTTTTTTTTTTTTTAGTCTGTTGGAGATTGCATGCACACTCTTCCTAGCTTGCCGGTTTGTTTAATTTAGAAGAGTTGACGTGACATGATAGAAGCTTCACCTATTGCATGTTTTCTACTTGAATATTCGATCAACATTCATTCCTTCAACTCAACACCAGTATCCTACACTTGTCACTATTACTCGTTATTTGAACACCCAATTCGCATGACCTGCAAAGTGCAAGAGTAGAGTACATACTATACTTTGTTTGGTACCATAAGAAATAAAGTTATGATAGAGAGGTGGCTATTTGGTACCATGCCACTTATCAATGGTTAAACTCAGAACATAAGGGATGCTTACTATGCATGGTGGTGTCTTGCCAATACATATAGGAAAATGTTAACAAATGTTAACAAGTGTCCTTGGTAACAACCTTTAAATAGTACAGTTTTATAAAAATTGATGCATTTAATTTAATGCACTGGAAATTGAATTATTTAATTTTTCCTATAAACATTTTCTCAGGAATCCTTAAAGAGTGCTCTTAGGGCACTCGTTAGCAAGGCCCAGAAAGAAATGATTAATTATTGTGATATGTTTAAATGCCAACGGTCTATTCAACCATCGGTTGCTTGTTTGACATGCTAAATTCGCTAAATGGTCTTGTAACCATTAACTTGTTAGCAATAAGACCAAAGTTAGATGATAGAAAGGTTTAAATCCAGGTAAATAATTGAACGATATTATATTTGTAAGAAATAAAATAAAAAAGAGCTGAACAATATAATCAGAAACGATCTATTGTAACTATTTACAACAGCACTGGGCAATCACCAAAAAAATTGCAGGTCGTGCCTTGCAAGAGCATATCAAAGTTTCAATTGATTAGTGAGTTCATTTCATGTGCAAAGTAAATAATTAAGAAATAAATGTTTGACACTATGTAAAATATTTCAACAAACATCCCAATGATTCAAAATTGGAAAGAATAATTGAAGTGAAATGCTTAAGCTACATAATTGCCTTTGCCAAATTCTGCTCGATAAACATGTGAAAACACCATCATGATCCACCTACTGTATTTAACATTTTGGACAATTTTAATTGCTAGTCATACAGATGAAACTTCAACTTTTGGAAGGAGCTTATCTAGGGAGCATCGGAATCGGAATCTGGTGAAGAACATAAATTATAGTCATTTGAAGGTTGCGTTCTGCTTTTTTCTGATCTTGCCTCGCTCTTATAGATGTCATCATTTGAAATTTGGTTAGCTCTTAGTTGGAGTGTCATTGCTGCCCTTTGGAACCTCATAAATGGTTACACTGCTACCACCACTTTGAAGGATTTTATCTTCCTCATTTTCCTCCTTTGACTGAAAGTTTTCAAGGATTTCAACAACCTGGCTCATAAGAGGTCTACTTTTCGGGTTTTGGCTAAGACATTGGTATGCTAAAAGGGCCACCTTTGTTGCAGTTTTACTTGAATATTGCCCTTCAACTTTCGGGTCTAAAATTTTCAGAAGTTTTTTATTATGATTCAACAACGGGCGAGCCCATTCAACCAAGTTGTGCTCTCGGCTAGGCCTACTCTTGTCTAGTGCTCTCCTACCAATAAGCAATTCCAGTAGCACCACTCCAAAACCGTACACATCGCTTCGAGCAGTTAAATGCCCTGTTCATATTGACAAATAGGTTAGATAACAGATATAATCACAACTGATATATGATAATAGACACACATGTTAAAGTAGTGAATTGATCATCATTTTTAAAGGACTGTCAAAAGGAGAAAAGTGACAGTTTCCCATACCATAACAAATTAATAATATATACTGGACTTCAGAAATAAAGTTTACTAAAATTTGACTCAAGGGAAAAATTCACATCATGTTTTTGGGACAACCTGGCTCATAAGAGGTCTACTTTTCTTTTTCATTAAAAAATGTCTATCAAGAGAATGAAAAAGAAATTGAAAAAGCACAGGTTGTGATTTACAAGACACGGTAAAATAGAAAAAGATTCAATATCACAAGTAAAATGGCATACCAATCATAATATAGTATGTCATAGAACCCCACCTATACAGAGAGAAATTTAGAATATTGAAACTCATGTACTTGTTACTTGTTTCTTCTTCCTTACTCCTCCATACAATACCCAGGTTGAAGAAATTAAGAGGATCCAATTTAATACCTCTTCAATTTGGTAATGAAATTCATGCATGCTTTCATTTCCAACAATAAAGTACACAAAAAGGCCACTAGGTCAGGATGGTCTTGCAACGGGTGTTTATGTCAACGTCAACTCGTGTAAATTGCATAAGTATTGATAAAGAAAATACACTTTTTATTGTCAATGAAGAACTTTTTATGTTTCAGAAATTTTAGAAAAGTGAAGATAACTGACAATAATTCAGCAAAAATAGATTCAAATAACTTACCAGTCATGACATACTCCGGAGCAGCATATCCATATGTGCCCATTACTCGAGTTGAAACATGTGTTTGGTCCCCCATCGGCCCATCCTTTGCAAGGCCAAAGTCTGAAAGCTTTGCATTGAAATCCTGCAGATTTATGCCTCAATATTTAGATAGCTGAAACCAATGCAATCTTTACTTTTATAAAAAGGATGAATTATGATGCTATTGAGTAGGACAGACAACTTTTCTTCTTCTGCTTGATAAATTTAATATTCTACTGGAGATGGAAAGTAGATAAATATGGTTTTCGGGGACAAGATTCCTCCAAAAAAAATTCAAGACAACGCCAACTACATGACAGCAGAAAGACATATTAACGAAGCAAAGCTCAGCAAACTCTCTACAGTTGACAGTAATAACCATTAGCTGAGACCATAAAGATGCTAAAATAAACTTCATCGACTGTTCAAGTGTCTAGTAAGTCAGGTTGAACAGAGGAATGATATTAGTTATGGATATGATAACATTTCGATTTTTTCCTTTCAATAAAACAAAAAGTTGAAAGCAAAACTTATTCCACATTAGAAGGCAACACACCGCATCTAGTAAGATATTTGATGTCTTGAAGTCGCGATATATGATAGGCCTTTCTGCACCATGAAGAAAAGCAAGCCCTCTTGCAGCATGCAAAGCAATCTTCATTCTTTTAGACCAAGTCAATGTTGAGCCCGCTCCTACCATCAAGAAATAATGGGATGATTAGGACTCTATAAGAGGAAGTTTCCTTATCAGTATTTTCCTTAGTATACCATTAAATTGATTTATTCAATGCACTAAAATAATTGAATGGCAAGAATCATTAGAAATGGGACGCTAAGCACATGCATTGATGATAAGACGCTGCTTTGACCTATTTGCTATTATTTTTAAAAAAAAAAAGCTGATTTATTTATTTAGAGGTTATGTAAAGCAAAAGTTATTTTTATAATTTGGTTGCAATTTAAAACAGTTACAATTACAGTTTCTTTCAGAAAGTGAAAGAAACTACTTAAAGTAGCTTCTCAAAATAATCAGAAATATGAGCGTTTGGATTCTAATTTCTTTCTGCCAAAACTTTGAATAAATGCACTATATAGAAGGATTTTCTTTCAAAATAGGTGGCTGTTCTTTAAAAAAATTTGAAACAATTATGTTCTTTATCTTATTATTATTACCATGTCAAATTTCAAAAGAGGACAACTACAACTGAAACAGTTTTTCGAACATCTTGTTTACCTTTTATATTTCATCAAGCAAAAAGGAAGTACATCATAATCGTGTAGGATGTCAAAGGATAAATATTAAGGTGTTAAAATTTCGGGACCTTGGCTGCCCCCAAGCAAACTACATATGGTATCAACTACCAAGGCCACCGACATAGAAGAGACAGAGGGCCATAGAAAGAGGGAGAGCTGGAAGATGGTCTTTACCATTTTGAAGCAGAAAGAAGGTTGAGCATAATAGTTGATTAACTAGTCTTTTAGATATAAAAATAATTAAGACGTAGTCAATGGCAATATTAAGCACAATTGATCCAGTACCAGTTACAAATATGTTAATTATGTGAGTAGTCCGGTTTCATTGCATAACCCTAATACTACTCAAAATTTAAATATTTGAATCTTACTGCGAAAAAGATGTTTCTCCAAGCTGTCACTAGCCATGTATTCATAGACCAACAACCGGTGTTCATCCTCACAGCAGTATCCAAATAGCTTTACGAGATTCGGGTGACTGAATTGACCCAAATAGTTAACTTCAGCCTGCAATACAAACAAAATCAGACCATTTAAGTTTGGCCCTGTTCACTGCTCACTTGCAGAATATCTTTCTAAACTCTCTAACTATCAACTGTCATTGTTCAACCATAAAATAACTGTATTTGGTTTCACACTGGATGGTATCAGAATTGATTGATTTTGCCTCGTGTGTTTGCTTTCGGTCAGGCAAAACTGATTTTGACACCAAACCTCAGTTTTACTAGATGTGATAAAATTGAGTTGGGATCTTCACCATTTCTTTTGAGGAAATGGAGGGTTCCAATTGGAGATAGAAAAACACAAAAAGTAAATAATTTACAATAATTCTCACATCAAACTTGCTTCTAAAGTAAAGACATTCATAGAATGTTCGGTTCAACTTCTAGATGAGCCAAAGTTGATTCTAGAGATGTATAACTGCTTTTATAATGCTTGGTTTCTCTATTGTAGGATTGATTTTGCCTCCAGAATCGATTCTACTTGAAACTAGATATTAAAGCTTCTAATTCTAGAAATGGTTTTTACACTTGAATATATTGTTCAACTCGCTTTTACATGAATGTATCCGAACATAAACTATTTTACCTTCAACTCGATTTTAGCTAGAATCAATGTTATAGAATCAATTCATTCAAAACCAATTTTTCTCACCGCACCAACTTTTAATTCAATCTAAACCAAACCAACTTAAAACACAAATTAAAAACAAAACCATTAATGTGTAACATAAAACAAACATTAAATTCAACTATGAGGAATGCTAGACATTAAATACTCAACCCTTAACACTAACCCTAACCCTACATATGAATTGGAAAAAGTTAAATAACTTACGAGCCATTCACGATCGCCTTGAAATCCTTCGCGGTTAAGTTCTTTAATGGCGACTTCAGTGGATTTATAACCAGCCCTTACACTATCATCTATAACACCTTTATACACAACACCAAATCCACCTTCTCCTAAAATGAAATCGGGTCGAAATTGTTTGGTAGCGAGTCTCAATTCGTTGTAAGTAAAAATGTGAACGTTTCTGTATCCAGCACCTTCGCGAAGTTCTTTGATATTCATGGAACCAGTACCTAATGGAGTCGTTCGTGCACCGGAATCATTTCCAACTGAAATCGGAATCGAATTATATAATCGATTAATCAATTAATCAAATAAAAGAGAGAGAGAGAGAGAGAGAAAAGGATCGTAATTACTTACCTGCGGATTTAGGTTTAGAATCGGAAAGAGAAATGTGATTATGTTCTTGTTCAATGATGCTGAAGCAAATCCCCATGAATCTGGATCTGAACCGAAATCACAATCACGACATTTCGATTATTCTGTGTGAAAAGGGAAAAGGAATGGAAGTGGATTTTGAACAGTTAAGAGAGAAAGAGAGAGATAGTGAAGAAAGAAGAAAGAATGATTCAAACAGTGAAGGCGAGGAAAGCGCCAAACAAAACGTTTTCTAATCAATCAATCCTTGTCTCTCTCCACATTTGCTTCCATTTCTGTTATTTCAAACAAATTGCCTTTCACTTTACATTATTTCCACCTTTGCCATTTTTTATTTTATTTTTAATATTGTTCAAATTTCTTATGAATAAGACCAAATATTTTTTTAAATTTTTTTTTAGGCTTAATAGCACTTTTAGCCCCTTACCCCAATTTTGACTCGGTCAACGCACACGAGGACGTCACGTGTGTATATATATATACAATTTTTTTAATTAAAAAATATAAAAAATAATTTTTTTAAATAATTAAAAATAAAAAGATTAATTAAACAAATTGTTATGAATCTAAATAAATAGGAACAAGAATAAAAGAAAGAGAAGAGAGACGATTCTATTATTATCTTGTTATGTACAATTAGGTTACATATGAGCTCTATTTATAAAGAAATACAATGACTTAGGGAACAAACACAATATAGTCCAATAAGCTAATAGTGTGACTTGATAACCCAATTGTTATATGGACATCCACTTATAATATTCATAACAGTCCTCCTTGAATGTCCATCGAGGATATGCCTCGTTAAAACCTTACTAGAGAAAAACCCAATGGGAAAAAAAATTCTAGTGAAGGAAAAATAGTACAATATCCTTTTATGTCATAATCTGCCTCATTAAAAACGTTACCAGGAAAACCCAGTGAGATAAAACCATGGTTAAGGGAAAAGAAGTGCAGAACACATTTTTGTCTCCCCCTCATAAAGACAATTATATATGAGACGAAGAAGTTTAAATAATCGTTTATACTAATTACTCAAAATCTTTACTTGGCGGTGACTCTGTAGAAAGATGTGATTTATCTCCATACTCTTCTTCAAATTAGCAACTTCTGAGATATCTTCATATTGAGTTGTTGAAAGAACCTCCTTTCAAAATTAAAAAACCGCAAGTTTCTTGTATGTGTAAAATCATAATCCTTAATAAAGAGTATTTTCCACTTCCTTGATGTGTGTCGCGTCATTTTTCGGTGGTCAAGGCTATTTGATTAGCGTTTGACTCACTAATTATTTCACGATCGAACATTTAATTTTTTTAAGAAAAAGGGGAAAAAAGTTCAAACTACCCCATATTGAAGAGATTTAGGGTTCGAGGGTTAGTTACATAAAGAGAAGGTATTAGCACCCTTTATGTCCGTAGTATCCTATGAGAACGTCTTGATTTTATTTAATGTTTTGTGTTATAACTTACTTGCTTTTAAAAATGAAATTTAAAGTGATAAAAGAGAAGGGAAAAAAAACCGATTTTATTTACATTTTTTATTGTTTGGGAGGACAAATGTTCTTTGCCTATGTACTCGTGAGGGATCAAAACCTCGTAGTTCGGGGTAGAAATTACTGTTTGATTGGTTTTGTATTTTTTTAGTTTTGAAAAAAGTTTTAAAGTAAAAAGCCAAGTGGCAAAATAGAATTTGTTTGTATTTTTTATATTAAAAGGAAGATGACTTAAAGTATGATTAAATGGATTGAAATTTGATTAAGAAAGAAATAAAAAAAAGGAATCACTTGATTTTGGATCAAGGTTTATTATGAAAACATTTTTGGTGATTTTTGGTTACTTGCATATTTCTGTTGTTTTTAAATGTTAAATGAAAATTAAACTAACGGAGCAATAAAAATAAAAGCGCGTGGATTTTTGTAGTGACGTTGGATCACCACAAAATCCCTAATCTAATTTTTTTTTGCATTTTTGGATATATATAAAGCGGTAAAGAAATAAAAGGACACACACACACTTTTCTCATTTATATTGTTTACATTGAACCTAGATACATTCTAATTGCTGGAAAATAAATGACGATGATTAAAATGCTAAATGATAGAAATAAAACAAAACACAAAAAATGCTAAAAAGTAAGAAAATAAAAGAAACTAAGAGAGAGGGACAACCGAAGGGACAGAAAAAGAGGGAGAAGAAGAGAATAGTTCGTCAACACAAGTTAAATGAGGGAGAAGAGAGAAAAGTTCTTTGACAACTCAAGAGAACTTTTGGTGTGTTTTGAAGTGTGGAATGAGGGCTCTATTTACAGGTGAGAAGGTTGATGAGAATGGAAAAGTGGTATAATCGTTTTTTATGGTGATTTGAATAGTGTTTAATGGTGAAATTTAAAAGAGGAATGTGAAAGTTGACACTTAACTTGAAATTTTTTGGACCTTGGACATTTTATTTTTGGACCTATTCTAAGTAATAAATAAAAAAGAAAATAACCTAAAAAAACAAAATGAAATAAAAATAAAATAAAAGAAGGAAATACAATATAAATAAAAAGTAATAAAAAATAAAATAAATAAAAAAGACTAATAAAAAAGTAAAAAAACCGGGCCCGAGAAAAAAAAAATGATGTATTTTAAAATACCTCTCTGCCGATTTTTTCTCTGAAAAGTCAGAGAATATTCCGGATCAGAGGACATGTGATAGTAAGACTTTAGGTCAAAAATTGGGGTATGACAGATGCCCCTATTTAAGTTTCTTCGTCCGGAGATTTGAAGATGGAATCTTTGATTTGACGGGCCGAAGAGACTTAAATACAAAGTACGCCATTTTTTATCTAAGATGCTATGAAATGCTCATGATGCAAGTATGAATGCAGGACGACATAGATGACTTGACTGGAATGAAAAATAACAACAAGATACCCAAATTCGTTGAAGAAAAGGGATCTGACTCCACTAGGGGGTAATGTAGTTTCAATGGGGAAAAATGGTTGTCTACAATCACATCGGTTCAGAGCGATTGCTTAATGCAGACAAAACCTTTTAGTGACACCTCTTGATCAGACACACTAGGGATGACACTCATGAGAAAAAGAAGGGTGATTGCAAGTTGTTCGTTTGTTGCAACTTGCTACTTGACACATGATAAATGGTAGATGCAAGCTGTCCATTTGTTAGGACTTGCCACTTGAAACATGATTAAAAGGTAGACTCAAACTCTCCGTTGTTTAGGACTTGCCGCTTGAAACAAGATAAAAGGTAGACTCAAGTTGTCCGTTGTTTTAGGACTTGCCACTTGAAATAAGATAAAAGGTAGACTCAAGTTGTCCGTTGTTTAGGACTTGCCCCTTCAAACAAGATAAAAGGTAAACTCAAGTTGTCCATTGTTTAGGACTGACCACTTGAAACACGATAAAATGTAAACTCAAGCTGTCCATTGTTTAGGACTGACCACTTGTAACATGATAGAAATGTATCTGCATGCTATTAACCTGACTCAAAGGGTATTTGCAGGGTATTAACCTGACTCAAAAGGTATTTGCAGGGTATTAACCTGGCTCAAAAGGTATTTGCAGGATATGAACCTGACTCAAAAGGTATTTGCAGGCTATCAACCTGACTCAAAAGTAATAGCAGGCCTCAAAGGTATGTAAAGGTTTTTGCAAGCTATTAGCTTAGCACAAAAGTAACAAAAAGGTAGTTGCAAGCTATTCACTTGGCACAAAAAGATAAATAGTGGTTGCAAGCTATTGCTTGACACAATGATGAGTGATGACTGAAATGAAAGGATACAGCCAAACAGGACTCTAGGTGACTGATGCAACCATGTAAGAATAACGTTGTGTATATGCTGTATACACATGAATGTATGACTACGTGAAAAGTATTGATGTATGAATGTATGAATGAATGCATGAATGTATGGATGCAAGTATGACTTTGTACGACTGTATAACTGTATATGATCGGTGAAATTGATGAGACATGACAGGTAAGATGGGAGGTAGACCGACATCACAGTAGCAACACTCAACAATCTTCATTGGAGATGGTATCATTGTGAACAAATAGAGTCGTTGACGGGGTAAAATCAGGCACAAGGTAGCAACTGATGCCTCTTGGGGATAAAGCCCATTGTTGACCCAAAGTCTGGAAGAAGTCGCCATTTGTAAACTAGCGCAGAGTGTTCTTCCACTAGTATGTCTTAGCAGTCGGGCTTTTTGTTTTATTTTTCTTTGTAAATCCCTAACTTTTGTCTGGACCGCGCTTTCGGGTTTTCAGTCCACCGGGAATATATTCCTTTTTTATGCCCCTAATTTTTGCCCGGACCGTCCTTTCGGGTTTTCAGTTCACCAGGACGCTCTCTATTGCCTAAGATGCCTTTTCAGGTTTTCAACTTAGCGAGCTTTTATTTTTGTATTTTTTTTTTTTTGTATTTTTGGATTGTAACAACATCTTGCTCAAAGCAGAGGTCTTCTCCATAGTGCTTAGCCATATTTCTCTTCCGGAATGTAACGGTTCTCGAGGCGGATGCTGATGTACGCTTCAATTACTCACGAGTTCAAAGAGAGTGTGTTTGTTGTTCACATTTTTCAAAAGATGTAAAAAAAGTTTTGTATTTTGAATTTTTTTGCTTTAAGTATAGCCATCAAAAGTAGAAGAAATTTTGCAAATAGAATTAATGAGAGTTCCAAATAAATGGGCACATGCTCAAATTTGATGAATTGAGTGGTGACCTGCCAATGGTGTGGCTCCACGGATCTTTGAATTTTTTTGGAAAATGGTAAATATAGGGGAAGGTTCATTGAACACAATAACCGTTATTCTCCCTAACAACTTTGAATGCCCCTGTTCCGAGTCTTTGATCTGCAGATGTTTCGAATCAGAGGTCTTTTGATAGCTGGATGCCCCAAGTGGATGATGCTGACTGATGCAGTTACTTTGTAATGATCCTTATCTTTTGCATAGATCGTCCTTTCGGGTTTTCAATCTATCAGGATAGTCATTTTTGTTCATGTCTCTAATTTTTGCCTGGACCGCCCTTTCAGGTTTTCGGTCCACCGAGACGCTCATTTTTGCCTAAGTCGCCTTTTCAATTTTGCGACCTATCGAGCTTTTCTTTTTTGTATTTTTGACAAAGTATTTCTTGATTGCATTGGCATTCACAGTACGTGCGGGTTTGTCACCATCCATAGTTGTAAGAGTCATTGCAGATGGTCCTTCATAGTTAGGCGTCCACTTGCTCCTGGAGTCTGGTTGGAAAGATCGTATCTTTTTTAGCACAAAGTCTCCTTCTTGAAATTCATGGGGACGAACATTCTTGTATGAAGTTTGTTTCAACCTCTTTTGATATAGTTGTACAAGGTCGTCATACATTTAAATTCGATCAAGCTTGGATTCCAGCAGAACTCTTATTGACGGGGCTTCGACCTCCACAGGAAGCATGACCTTCATGATGTATGTTAATGAAAGAGGGAGTTGCCACTGTTGAAGTGTGTACTGAAGTACAGTACTCATGAAGTGCAGATGGTAGCATCTCGTGCTAGTCTTTGTAAATGAAAGTCATCTTCTAGATAATCTTCTTTTATATTTTGTTTGCAGCTTTGACGGCTAAGATGCCCTAGTAGGCGAGAGATCTTGTCGGGAATCTCTTCATTCTCCTCTTCTTCATCTTCGGACACATGAAATTCAAAGTCGAGAGAGAGCATAGGGTTAATGTGTTCAACAGGTTTATCAATGTTTAATTTGCATATATGATTGATTTTAGAAAGTGAATGATTGTATGCAGACATTTGGAAAAGATTATTCATTTAAGGTTCTTTGTATTACCATTTTTCCAGGAAAAACACAAAATAAAAACAAAGTCGGGAAAAAAGGGCCTTTTTATTAATGATGGAAAATACATTAAGCAAAAAGCCCTACACAAGTTCACTTTCGTCTCGGGCGGGACGAAAGAATTTTTTTAAAAAGCAGCAAACAACGAACAAACGCATTATTTGAACAGATAAGTAGTAGAAGGAAGCATCAACGGCGACCCAATTGCAGCCAAACAATCCATGTGCTAACATTAGGCACCATGATCTGGTAGTAGGTTAACTTGCATGTCTGAGTTTAGTCTAGGAAGGGTAAAATATTGTTTCGGATCAACTTATGAACTATTTTCTTCAAAGCAAAACATTGCTCAATATCGTGACCCGGTGCCCCTTGATGGAAAGCACAAGAGAGGTCAGCTCTATACCCCGTTGGCAATCTTGCCGGAACCGGAAGGGGTGCTTTGGTGTGGATCAAATTCCTTTCAAGTAACATTGAAAACAATTCTGCATACTTCATAGGAGTCAGATCAATCTGTGTTCTTGGAGCCGGTTGTCGAGGCTGTTGTTGATACTGTGGAAATTGGGGCTGATAACCCAGATTTTGAACATCATTGGTGTCGGGCGTAACAACGACAATAGGGTGATAAACCGAATATGTTGTTGAGGCCCACCATTCACCATACTCATTTCCTGGTCTTTCTCCTCAGAACTATCAGTAGGATTACATTCTCTAACCAAACGTCCTTCTCGGACTCCATCTTCAAGACGCATGCCCACGGTCATCATCTCTACGAAGTTCCTGGGTGCACTTGCAACCATATTCTCATAATAAAATTGATCCAGAGTCTTCAGGAAAATCTTAGCCAACTCTTTCTCTTTCAGAGGTGGACGGACTTGTGCAGCGAAATCTCTCTAACGTTGGGCCTAAGCTTTGAAGGATTCATTATCATTCTGGGTCATGGCTTGCAATTCGTCTCTGTCTGGGGCCAAGTACAAGTTGTAGTTGTATCGCTGGACGAAAGCCTAGCACAAATCATTGAAATTTTTGATATCAGTCCTGTCTAGACCCATGTACCATATCAGTGCGGCACCAGTCAAACTATCTTGGAAACAATGGATGAGGAGCTTATCATTTACTAGCATGTGCAGACATCTTTCTCACGTACATCACCAGATGAATCTTAGGGCAAGTGTTCCCTTTGTATTTCTCAAAATCAGGACTTTGAATTTGGGTGGTATCACGACATCGGGAACCAAGCAAATATCATAAGCACTCTGGCCAAAAAGTTCTTTTCCACGGAGAGCTTTCAATTCCAGCTGTACTCTATCACACTTTTCTTTCAGTTCATCTATCCAGTCGTATGCAGCCACACTTTCTGAGTGATGGATGGGTTTTTGGTCTTGCTTAACAGCGCGGATCAAAGGAGATGAGTAAGTCATAGCATCTTGAGGGAACAAAGGGCCCGGTTGAGGAATAGGCGTCGTCTGTTGCACAAAAGTAGCTCGAACCTCAGAGACACCAGGACAAAATACTTCACCAGAACTTAAAGGTGTGCTCCAGAGATAACCTTTCAGCATAGCATGTTGAGGAGTACTAGCAAACATTGTTGAAATCGAGGTAGTGGAAGCAATCGTTTGAGCTTGAGTGCTGACAATAGGAAGAGATAATGATTGACTCTGTGCAACCGTCGACAAAGATACTAAGCCCCTCAATATCTCATTTTTGGACCGGAGGGTTGTCACCTCTTCACGAAGCTTGTGGTTCTCTTGTTCAAGACCTTCCATTTTTTTATTCACGTTTGCTCGAGTGTAGTGAATGCGGGTTGGTTTGTAGAGAATGCGTTGGGCCACTTTTGAAACGGGCTGACCTTTTTATGGAAAAGAAAATTTTGTGAGACTCGGATTTGAAACTATGAAATGCAAGATGATGCATGATGTTTATGCAAAAAATGGACACATTTTTTTTATCGAAGGACTTTGTCAAAGTAATTGTAAACATTATAAAGAACATTGTTTCATTTGATAATTTGAAATGTTACAAACAATTTCCTTAAGAGCAAAAGCAAAGTCAAGGAAAGAGACCCCAACAAAAGCTAAGGTCTAGATAAGACTTTTGAAAATGTATTTCTCGATGTTCCTCGTTACAAGGTCCATACCTCTGATGTTTATTAAAACTTATCTAAGTCCTTCGGTATTTAATGAGAAAAAGTTTATGAATGTATGCATGATTATGCAACAAGAACGGTGAAAACATGGTGAGGTTTAAGTCCATATGTTGGAGTCAAGGGTAAAAACACTATATGGTAAGGACTATGGTTTCATTTGTACCTGTATTTCAGGTTCTACAAGGTTTCCAAAGTTTTCAACCACTTCCGAATATTTATCGGGTTACGGGACTACTCTCGGTCCAATAATATTCGTAGGAAAGTCTCGTTTGGGTGTAGTATCGCGTATCAACCAATTCAAGACTACTCTTGATTAGCTACCGCACTATGTCCTAAAAGGCTAAGATGAGTTAAAAGTAACTAAAGGTCCTCAACTTCGACGGTCATTTGAAAATAACAATGTCAAACACGACTACTCATGTCAACATAGTATTACTTCTAAAAGACCTCCATTGAGCGGAGTTATATCACATGTACCAAAACCCGAAACTTACTTTCGGCATGGGACTTTGATTATACCACCATCCTATCTTATATTTCTCTCAAGTCCGGGTGTAGGCCTTATCTCACTACTCACGTTAAGAAAGAAGAATGGAGAACATATATACACATATTTCCATCTTTTATTTTTTGTTTTTAAGCAAGTTATAGCACAAAAATTTAAATAAAGTCAAGTTAGGTTCAACCCTCTTAGGGATTTTCCCCAGTGAAGTCGCCATTTCTGTTGTATCATTTTTCGGAAGTCAAGGCTATTTGATTAGCGTTCGACTCACTAAATTATTTCACGACTGAACATTTTAATTTTTTAAGAAAAGGGGGGAAAAGTTCAAAGTACCCCATATTGAAAGATTTAGGGTTCGGGGGTTAGTTACATAAAGGGAAGGTGTTAGCACCCTTTATGTCTGTAGTATCCTACGGGAACCTCTTGATTTTATTAAATAATGTGCTATAAACTTGCTTGCTTTAAAAATGGAATTTGAAATGATAAAAGAAAAAAGAGACCTAGTTTATCTACATTTTTTATTGTTTGGAAGGACGAATGTCCTTTGCCTACGTACCCGTGAGAGATCAAAACCTCGTAGTTTGGGGTAGAAATTACCGTTTGGTTGGTTTTGTATTTTTTAGTTTTGAAAAAAGTTTTAAAGTAAAAAGCCAAGTGGCAAAATAGAATTTGTTTGTATTTTTTATATTAAAAGGAAGATGACTCAAAGTATGATTAAATGGATTGAAATTTGATTAAGAA
>Ga0228711_1000289_pt1 | contig 55286 bp, 33 predicted proteins | sample MedpolnodulmetaG_2_FD_177996 | JGI IMG/M metagenome (GOLD analysis project Ga0228711, IMG submission 177996) | Root nodule microbial communities from Medicago polymorpha collected in Santa Monica, California, United States - brown nodules | ecosystem: Host-associated > Plants > Roots > Nodule... | reverse complement strand
TTGCTAATAATAAAAAAAAAAAAAAAAAAGATTAAGAAAAATGAATATACAGTTAGCAAAGGTGATAAGCTTCAGAGGAGGAGGGTGTTAATTGTTAAACCGTTAGCCATAGGCATAAGGCAAACAAACTAGTTTGATTAGATTAATGGTATATTTTCTTTTGAAGTGGGAATTTCTTTTGCCTCCCAATGAATAGCATCTTGTTTTAGTTTAGATAACTAGTTGATTGACTGAGCTATATAACGATAAACCAAAGCTTTTTAGAGCAATGTTTCAACCATATCACAGATTTTTGGAATATGGATATATAAATTCCCTTTCAGTTTCAAAACAAAACTCATGTAAATCAGACACACGACAATAAATAATCCAAGGACACAAAATCAGCATTATAGCAAAATTGTGACTTGCACAATGAAAAGGTGGTTTGTTAACAGATTGAATGACGAAACATACACTACAAGAAAACTAGATATTTCCGTCCAGATTTTCTGAGTACCTAGTGTCCTCGGAACGTGCTTTGATCTGACTGTTGCAGGGTGCCAGTTTCAATGTTATTTCCGAGGAACTTTCTGAAGAAAGTGTCTACAGAATGCTTGAAAATATGACCGTTGCTGTCGAGTGTGTTTTCGAGGAAGATTCCCGAGGAAAGTGTCTTCCAAATGTGTAATAATCTGACTTGCAGCCATTATAGTGTGATACTAGGTCGATAAATGTCATTTGTTAAAGGGACTTACTATATTGTTGGATGGAGTTTGGAGCTAGTATAAATTTATTTTAATTGAGGCACTTCTATAAGCTAGAGGTTAACCCAAACTAGACCAAAAAATTTCCATTGGAAAAGAAGAAATATTGCTTTTATTAGATACTAAATAATTCAGAATATAACAAAATCAAATTGTAACACATAAATCCTTAAAATAAGACTCGTTATGTTCTGATATAACATTTATTTTGTTGTAAACAATAACAGCGTCGAATGAGTGAGATTTTTACATCCTCCACTCTAGGAGCTTTTCATCCAACAAGATTTCTCACTTAACATATTTAACAAACCAATCCAGCAAGATTTGATGCGCCTCCTCTGCAGCCTTCACAGCTTCTGGGTCTTCAGTGTCATACCTTATAGTCCATCCATGCGAGACATTAGGAAATATTTTTACAAAACTATCAACCTGCACAAACAAAAGGATACCATGAGTGATATATCTTAAAATACAGGACAGATTTGTGAATACGTGCACATTCAATAATACCGACATAATGAGTAAATTCTCATATAAGTCTGGCAAGTATCACTTTTCTTCTATTCAGTATCTAAAGTATATGAAAGTAATAAATAACTTCTAACGCTTAAGTAGTCCCTAAAGTTAGATGGTTGCAGTCTATTTGCCACATTATCACTTATCAGATAGTATCAACTAAAGGTATGGACTAGTATTAATGTTCAAATTGGAATAAGTATGACGTAAGTGCTCAAAATGTTTTGTATAAGGAAAATATATTTAAGCCACACACAGAAAGAAATGTATATGTGTGTGTGTAATGGTAAATAACCACAAAAAGAAAGAAGATTCACTGACTTCAGATTTAGCAGCCAAGACTTGTTCAAATTGTTTTATGACCTCTGGAGGAGTAATTGGGTCAAGCTCAGCTCCAAGTATAGCAATTGGAATATTGACACCTGAAAGGAAGACTGATAATTAATTGCTAGAATTTGAACATTGTTAGAATATATATGGAAAATATATCATAATGTTTGGGTTGTATCTTAGAGCAATTTAGAATATTCTAGCTTATCTCTTAGGATTATTTGTCATTTTTCTCTATATTTCATTCTTTGTTTCCCTATACAATTACCGACAACAAATACTTTTCAAAAAATTGAGGAAAAGGGAAATTATTATTATTATTAATTAAAGTGACACTAATAACCATTTTACAATCACCCCTGCTGGAATTTGAACTTTTCCCGGTTATAAAGTCAAACTCTTATCATTAAGCTAACACATCATTATGGACGACTGACAAAGAATATTATTTGCCTTTGAATAAGGAAAATATTTGTTCTAATAAGCAGTAGGTAAACACTCCATGTCAGGATGCAGACAATAAGACTAAAATTGATGGCATGGCAATTGACAAGAAGCTGCAGCATGGCTTTAGTGATATTTTTTTATTAGAAGATGCTGAAACTCTTAATTGTAGAATATGCAAATTAAGAAATAATCCAAAGGCTGAAAATCCATACCATTGATGTCCTCTACTGTGATTAATGATGGATGTGCCAACACAACAGCTTGGATGAGTTTGGATTTCGCCAGTTCACACACAGTCTTAGCTGATAGAAAGAAGAAAACAGTACTTTCTGAGTTTATAGTATATGTTAGTTGTATTTAAACTTATAAACCCAATATTATGCCTAAGACACGCGAAAACTGCTATATACACAGAGGAGGGTAAGAAAACCAAACAAGTAAAAGGCACTCACCACCCCAACAATAACCAGCAGCTCCAATAGCAGAAACACCTTTACTTTTCAAGGCTTCAATTATAGGTTGGGAAGCTTCAAAACCTTTGTCCTATAAATATAATATATGCAAGCACCGGAAAATTATGTATTACAATTCATAGACAAGTCACGATTCTTGTACACCTGAATTGAAACAATTTATGATATTCAATCTACAAATGCAAACCACCTATAAATGTGGCAAGCTTAATAACATTACACAAGGCAAACATCTTAGCGTGCGTTTGGTTAAAACTATTTCTGCCACTGTCATGCATTCACATGCCTTTTTATCTTCAAAATAAGAAGCTGGTATTTCTAGCTTTGAAAAAACGCACATTTACAAGTTTTCCACCGCAATTCCAAACAGTCACTTAATCATAACTGTTGATCAGAGTTATGAAAGCTCTACTAAGGATACCAAAAATTGAAATTCATTATAAACACGGTTTTTTCTTATTTAAAAAGAATCATAACAACCAAGTACTGTCATTAGAAAAGTACTAACCGGTTCATGGTCTTCCATCCAAATAGGTAAAGGCCTGTCAACACGGTCATCATCATAGGGATCGCCGTAGAAGTAGTCAGGGACTACCACATAATACCCAGCTGCCGCAACCTTGTCTGCAAGATTCCTTCACAAACAGATCAACAAAATGTAAACTAGGGGAACACATGCATTTAGCAAAACAAAAGAGAGCTGACATAGACCAAATCAGAAAAATGGCATATGATTTACCACAAAGAAATGTTATGCTGACTTTAAAAAAATGATGTCCAACACCGTATTTGTAGAAAATTCTGACAAGATGCTTTTTTATTACTTCGTTTTCTAACCTTCCAATCACATCAACGGTTATAATTAGTGTATTTTCATATGGACTTGGATTTAGTGCAGTCAGACTCCATGTCGTCAGCACATTTAAGTCGTTCGATTAAGATCGGATGGTTTGGATTTTAAGATAAGACGACCCCAGATGTGGCTGACAACAGTGCAATCACAGTCTAATGACTGCACACAACCCCAGTCTATTTTTATATTATGTCAATTTTTTTATGTTTAAATAACATCACTCTTTAGTCTTTACCAAATTATAAAGAAAAAGTTTAAGTGAAAAAGGTAGACAACCCAAGAAACCAAATTGTTATATCACAAATTCATCATCTTTGAAAATAAAATAAAAAATCTAGCTATGGTCCAACATACTATATAGAGCTTATGGTATTGTTTTTATTTTTATTTTTATGAACCATAGCCTTTATATTTTACACTTTCACATCTCTATTGACTTTAAGTACAGTAAATAATTGTCATTTGATCCTGATGTTGGCTCAACAAACTTCTTAAATGCAAATTAACAAATTTTACTAAATTAGGAACAGATAAACGTGAGAATTAGTTATCATACCTTATAATTGGAGCTTCATATCCTACAAAACAAATAAAGCATGTGAAGTTAATTGAAGATATATTGATTAAAGGAAAAAACTGTTAAACTATGATGTGAATGCATTCAATATATGAAACAAAAACCTCCTCAAGAAATTACATGAGCAGCAAAAACAAAAGCAATAAATTAGTACCATAGATATCAGAAACAAAGAGAATGGCTTTGGTGGAAAGAGGAGAGCCAGTGAGGTAAGCATCAAGACCACCAATTTTTTCAACATGACCAGCTCCACTCAAGGGGTTCAGAATTGGTGGGTTGGAGCAGCATGCATGACCAGACATTTTTGTTTCTTTGACCTTTTGTTTTGCTGTCTGCACTTCCCTCCAATACTCAACACAACCATTTGTATTTATAACTAGACTAGACTGGATGTAGCAAACAATTTAAAATACATGTCCCAATTTTGGAATGTCTACTATTCATATGACTTACTTTAATCATACTTTGTAACTAATATATAAATACAAATATTATGTTGTTTGATTTGTCTCGATAAATATATTCAAAATATTAAATTTTTATAATTTTTTACTTTAGATAATTAAAGATATTAACGGTTAAAGTTGTGCATTGGCATGTATGAAGTGGTTGACTGCGACATGTATTTTGAAATTGAAGGAATAATTTTTATTTTAATATAGAAATTGATTCCTAACAAATGCAAATAAGAAAATGCTAACAAATTTGAAGTTGTTAGCATGACTCTATCATTATAAATATACAAATTCTTAACTTTTTTTTTTAAGGATCCTCTCAATAATAGATGTCAATCATTCAATTATAAATATACAATTCCAATTTTTTTTTAAGGATCACTCCAATTAGACAAAAGCTATTGTCAAACGTAATTTATTTTATTTTATTTGTCAGTTTTGTCTTTCAACAACTTTCAGAGAAAAAACAAAATAATTCTATAATAACTAATTGTTTTCTCTAAAAAAAAAATAATAACTAATTTTTTTATACCAACAAACAAGACAAAAATTATAGTAAAACAAAATTTACAATAATTTAGCATTTTAGTATGATGTTTGAATTTACACATTAAGAAAGAAAAAAAATCAATAAAATGATGCAATAAATGTGATATGTTAGTACATCCATACAATACAAATCTAAATTCGTTAAAAACAAAAAGGATGAATCTGTGAACAAACTCACAACATCCATGTTAATAGCATAAAACGACAACGTACTTATGCCTATAAATATGACTATATTAAAGTCTCCAGAATATTCATGTCTCCGGATCTGCAACGTTGACGACACCAAAGTCATTATTATTAATCGGATATGCCCTTGCTTAAAGCTAATCTTTCAACCTGAATCAAATAAACACCACACTAAGACGGAAAATTAAAAACACACCGCACAAAGATGGGAAATCAAAACAAACAGTCGTTCAGAGACGACGAAATCACAAAAGCAAACGAAAGAAAACAGAAAATATGTGAATCACTTATTCAATTAGGATATAAGGAAAAACAACTCGAAGGGGTGATTTTTGGGTCAAAATTGACCCTAAATCACCCCTCTGACAAGAAGAAGAAAAGGGGTTAGAGTTTGAGAAGGAGAGCATATTTCAGATTTTCTATAAAATAATTATTCTCGCAAGTAATTTTTGTTAATTTAGGGGATTCATGCACTCTCCCAAGTAATGAATGTTTTTAGACATTTTTATTTCCTTAAAAACAAAGAAGAAAGTTTAAATTTGACAAGTAAAATCAATGACTTGACCAAAAAAAGAAACAATGAATTCAAAACGTTTCAGTGCAAAGAAAAAATATTTTCGAGTACAAGCAATTGAAAAAAAAGAAGCAAATCGTTTTCAACTAAAGTAGACAGTAGTATTTGCATTGAAAGTAACGATGAGGATTATGAGAAGTGGAGAAAATCAAAGACATATTAGAGAAAATTCTAAACTACCGTACTCTCTTGTTAAACATCTAGTCCATTTTACAATACATATTTTAGAAAATTACACTACATTAAAAGATTATTTATTTACATTTCACTCCCGTTTTATATTAAATTCTAAACTACAGTACCTTCTCTTGTTAAACATTTAAGGCCATTTTAATATAATCAAATTTCTAATGTAGATTTCTTCTCTATTTTTTATTCGAAATATTTGCAACAAATAGTTTTAAACCTCTATGAAGAAATAACAAATAAAATAAAAACCTTTGACAAATTACTAAAGCCGATAAAAAATACTATTTCTTAAAGGAGTGAAGAAAAAAAAGAGAAGGGCGTATGCATAAATCTTGTGCCTCAACTGCACCACAGGAAAAAAAAAATTATATATGTTTATCTCCGTCTTTCTTTCTTTTGTTTTTTATCTTCTACAACTTACACACATTTCAAAAGTAATCTAATTTTGATGTCTAAGAATCATTTCTCCCCCTATATTGTCCACTTTTAATGCCAATGGTAATCAACAATGCGTGTCCCTCAATACAGGTAGCAATCTCAATAAAGGATGTATAAATAATTCACATGGAAGATTTTCATTAAACAATGCTTTTCACTTTACATGCTTAGCAAACCATTCTAGTAAAATTTGATGGGACTCATCTGCAGCTTTTACAGCCATTGCATCTTCAATGTTGTACCTGATAGTCCAACCATGCGAAACTTCCGGAAATAGCTTTACATAACAATCATCCTGAAAGAACAAATTAGTTCATCAGCTCTACCTCGTTGCAGAAAGAGAATGTGAAAAGTTATGCAAAGTTTTAGGGCACATTAAAGTTGCTCTAAACTAATTTTGAAAGAACGATGTTGATGTTGTACGATTTTGTCGGGAAACATAAAGATTTACGTGATTCAACATTTGTTGCCTACGTCCAAAGAAACACTAAAAAAAAAAAGCACTCATATCCATTATTATAAATATATTCTACAAATTACTAATTACTTTATTCTACTAATTACTAACATATTATCATTGAGATGTTACAAAGATGAAGGAGAGGATCATACTACCCTAAGTTCAGTAGTTAGGAGTTGCTCAAACTGTTTGAGGAGTTCTGGAGGACAATATTTGTCAATCTCAGCTCCAAGTACTGCAGTTGGAATACTAACCCCTGAAATTAACACCAAATGTTAACTACTAACTTATGTCCATATAACTTACAACTGTAGCATTATGGTCTTTCAGAATTGATATAAAATTAATTAGTCCTCATCAAAACACAAGAAAAAATGAGTTTGCTTCCCAAATTAGCAAATGGTTTTTCCTCCTAATTTATAGTCGGAATAGACCAAGCCGACTGACACGGGTTGTCTAGTCTACGTCAAGGTCACGAGAAAGGCAATGATATACACTGGTGGACTATTTACGCTACGACCTTTTGCAAAACATGTATGATTTTAAGAAGGCATAGAAGAAAAAAAATCTTGATTCATGAATTGTTAAGTAATGTCAATAAACACATACACATGTAAAACTTCTTACCCTTGATGTCATCCAAGGTGATAAATGATGGGTGTAGTAGCACGGCAGCTTGGATTAATCTAGACTTGGCAAGTTCTACCACAACCTTGGCTTATATGTTCAAGGGAAATATCAAGACCAATCAATGAACTGAGTAATTAAGCAATATATTTATGATTGTAAGTTCATTTATCTATTTGTCTTATCAAATCCATGCATATGACAAAAAAAGCATATATTTGATGAATCAAATATGCTATTTAAACAAACAAAATAACCAATTCAATAGGATAAAAGTAAGCAGGAATTAGGAACTCACCACCCCAACAAAAAGAGGCAGCTCCTATAGACAAAACACCTTTGTGTTTTAAAGCTTCAATTACTGGTTTTGCATCTTCAAAAGCTTCATTCTATTAACAGAACATTATCAGTATATCAGATGATGCATTACGATTTACATTTTCAAAATATTTATTTGGTGAAAGTCATACTAATTAATCATCAAATACCAATACTAATGTCATTTAGGTAGGTAGCTAGTGAACATAAATTTCTAGAAAATCATCTATCAGAAATGCTCAAATATCATATTCAAATTTCCAACAAGCACAAAAATTATAGGTACACAATTAATCTTTTGAAGTAAAAGAACTCACTGGTTGATGATCTGTTAACCAAACAGGTAAAGGTCTGTTAGCATTTTCTGAAGTGAAGGGATCTCCGTATAAAAAATCAGGAACCACTACATAGTACCCTGCAGCTGCAACCTTGTCTGCCAGTTTTCTTTTCAACAACAAAAAAGGGCTCAAATTTTGCATCACAGCTAACATAAGCACAAATGAATCATTTTACAAAACTTTACTTGGAAAACAAAATTTATACATGGGAAACAAACATTAAAATTATCCATACCTTAGGTTCGGAGCTTCAAACCCTACACAATAAGTTGAATATATGCAGTTAAAAACGCGATACTACTAGTACTTGCTAATTTTGAATCAATGACTTTAAAGAAACATTCAAAAGCAGATTTACACATTCACACTGCATCTCAAAGATAGACAGAAGAAAATAACATGATGTTGACCACCTATTGTACATAAATAGAAGTATAAACACACACGAAAGTACTAAAAGAGGAAGAGTTTTAAGGTACCAAAAACTTCGGAAACCATAAGAATGGCAAGGTTAGAGTCAGAGGGACCAGTGACATAGGTGTCTAGACCTCCAAGTTTTTCAACATGGCCTGCTCCAGAGTTTGGGTTGAGGGTTGGTGCATTTGAGCAGCACTCTGGACCTGACATTTTTGTTCTGTAACTATAATCTCTTCACTACATGGCCTCATTTTCTCTGTCTTCCAATGTATTAAATAAGCCATCAACTAAGATGTTGTTCATTACATTAAGATTTAATCATAAGACTTTCTGGGTTTAGTGCTAATTTAATATTGGGGAGGCAACCAAAAGTAAAATCATCTTTAGAGAAAGAAAATGATTAGTTAATAATCTTCAATTTTTTTAACATGCGTAATCACTTACGTCCTGGTGATTGCTTGGCAAACACGGTCAAACTGATCATTGTTTATTCCATCTCCTATTAGTCAATGCATATTTTTTCAACGAGAATGAGAACATACTATTATGGCTTTTAACAACAATTGCAACGAATAAAAACAACAAAACCCGTTGACACAAGAACACAAACAAACTAAATCAGAAAACAAACCAGGAGTAATAGAGAATAAAGAAGAGAGAAGGAAACCAACGGGGGTTTGGTCTAGCGAAAAGGGTTAGACTCTCACAACGTGACAAACTAAAGTTCAAATCCCATTAGAAAGTAGTGGCCAAGTTTAGTATGTGACATGTCTCGAAGAAGATTACCTCCAATGGAAAGAATTTATGGAAAACCAAAAAACAAAAGGGAATGTAGAAGATAACACTACAAATTTATGTGAGAGAAAATGCAAAACAATTTCACTATAATGAAGAACAAAGAACAATACAAGATAAGTCTATGTTTTCCCTTGGCCCCTTGCAATACCCCTGCTGAGAGAGTTTACATACTTTGGTTCGTCATGATTTTCTTACATATAATATAGAGATACCCTGTGATTTTCCAACTGAAACTGGATTATGTTAGATCAGCTATGGCCATTAATTGAAATAACAAACTGTAACTGAATTTATAACTACTGTGATAAAATATAACAGACTGCTCCTATATGCTGAGGTGTTTCTATATCATCCAAAAGCTACAGCATTTCCTCTTCTATGAGACACTTTCAACACAAACTTGCTTCGTTTCAAAGATGATAGAAGCTTTAATACAACTTGGGGTACTTTTACAAAAATGGGACCAAAGGTAGTGTCCGTTCCAGCTAACTTAACAATAAACACATTTATTACTTCTAAATAAACTCAACTCTGAAGCTTCATAAACTTTAAAATTTATCTGCATTGTGAAATAATGACTTCCTTATTATTGTGAATGTTATCCATGCTTACGTTAAGGTCTTCATGTTTTACCCGTTATATAGCATAAACCGGAGAGCTAGTAAATTGGTTTTGTTTTGTTTACCACTGTTTCCTACGATTGATCACAACAAAACAAAGTGTCCTAGCTGTGGGGGAAAAACAAACAGAGTTTCCTTTCATTCAGCATAGCATAAACCAGATATTTAAAGACAAAAGTCTTCAAGTATGGTTTCTTAATATTTCAAACTGTTTCAAATCACAACTGCCCACAGTCAGAAACATTATATTATATTTTTACACATACGCTGAATCTATCTATAATGTGTCCAACACACAATAATACATCATTTATTATGTTGTAAACTGAAGTTATGTGGAATGAGTAGCATGTTGCATGGTTCACTTGAAGTACACACGTGGATACAGAGGATATCACCGACAAATATTTCTCACTTGAGATGTTTAGCAAACCAGTCCAGTAAGTCCTGATGTGCCTCATCTGCAGCTTTCACAGCTTCTGCATCTTCCGGGCTGTATCTCACAGTCCAACCATGGGAAACTTTAGGAAATATTTTCACAAAACTTGGCTGCACGACAAAAATAGGTTCATGAGTTACTAGTGTTTAAAAGGGTGAAAAGGATAAGTTGAACAATTTGACTAATTATATATTCGTGTAACTAACAATACATGTGTTTAGCTTCTTCAAAAAAAAAAATGTGTGTGTGTGAACCAAAAAAAGATAAGATTAAAATATCAAAAGATGGCAGATAACCACAAACAAAAGAAAAAATTAATCTGACCGCAGATTTAGCACTAAGGATTTCTTCAAACTGTTTCACAAGCTCTGGAGGAGAAAGTCTGTCGATCTCAGCTCCAAGTATAGAATATGGAATGTCAACAGCTGAATAAGAACAATAATTAACTGTTAGAATATGAACATCTCGGCAGTTAAGAAATATGTTTCTACTACTTTGCTTAGTCTTTATTCAATCATTGCAAAGTGAAAAGTGACTTGAGTTTGCATGAAAAAAGCTCCAAGTAAAATAGAACCTTTGCATAATCAATTAATACCGAGTTACCGACATAAGTTAGATAAACTGTAAGAAAAGATGCAAAGACAATGGGAAAAGGAAAAGAGATGTGAAAGTAAACTACCCATGTAGCATGTAACTAGTAATTAGCCTCTAGAAGCATAAGTAAAATGCCCAGTCCATTAAAACTGCATCTTATATAGTAGGCAACAAACAAATTCCTAATTTTTGCACTAGTATATAATCAATTGTATATTAACTTAACATGTACATAAATATAACCAATCATGAGGCAGCTAAGTACAAATATTAAGCTGCTATTTCAAACACAGTCCATTGTGCTTGAAATACCTCTGTTGTATGTTACAATTAAATAAGCATATTTTTGGTTTAGCTAATTTTTTATACAAAAACAAAATCAGCTAAAACATCTCTTTGCAGTATTTTTATTTTATTTTTATGCAAATAAAATTAGTTAATCCGAACATGCACTAAATTAAATGATTATGATAATTAATGCCAATAGAATATGTAAGGTACTAGTACCAAATAAAAGGCAAGTATGGTGTAGATCAGCATGAGAAAATATGATCATTTAGGAAGACATTAGCCTGACGATAAATACGGTCATTAAGGAAGTGACAGTAGGCCTATTACTTGAAAACATACAAGCATGATGCATGCTTAAATTGATGGTAATTGCAACTGGTAAGCTTCTTTTTTTAACAATAAGTCACAACATAAATTTATTAGTTACTTTCAGCAGAAGATTTTAGAGACATTCTCCATACAAACAATATGCAAATTAAGAAGAAAAAATACATACCCTTAATGTCATCAACAGAAACAAATGATGGATGCAACAGCACAGCAGCTTGGATAAGTCTGGATTTTGCTAGTTCAGTAACAACCTTAGCTGAGATAAAAAGTAAATATAGTACATTCTGTGAGTTCAATTTTTAGCCTAGTTTCATTTCAAACATTAAATCCGACTGATAAGTAAACCTATGACGAGCTCAAATGTTTTCGTACAGAAAAGGTGTGGGATGCATAAGAAAGCACTCACCACCCCAACAAAATCCAGCAGCCCCGACAGATGAAACACCTTTACTTTTTATGGCTTCAATTATGGGTTTTGCATCTTCAAAACCTTTGTCCTATTAATATAATAATAGGTATGCATCAGAGAATGGCACGATTTGTACATTTAATTTGAGACAATTTGTGATGTTCAATCAACTGATCAAAACCACCAATAAAGGTGGGAGGACATTGGCCTGAAGCGATAATTTTTTTTACAGAAACAAGACATCTGAATTTAGTGATGCACATTCCAAAATTAAAGTTTTAGTAAGTATACAAAAATTGGATTCTATTTATTAGAAAAAACAAAATGTGTTTCTCTTTTACTTATCAAAGGAAAAAATTATAAACAACCAAGAATTTTAAAATAGAACTAACCGTTCCATGATCTTTTATCCAAATAGGCAAGGGCCTATTAGGGTTCTCGGGATTGTAGGGTTCACCATTAAAGAAGTCGGGAACAACCACATAATAACCAGCAGCTGCAACTTTGTCTGCAAGCTTCCTTCAATGCAGTGAACAAACAATATTACTTACCATGTGAACACATTACAATGGACACAAATCACAATAGAGAGAGAGTAGAATGAAACATGTAGATTGTATTGGTACTGCAATCATATACCATCAACATGAGAAAATTTTAAGCGAGAAGGTAAATATTACCAACAAACCAAATAATTCTACGACAGATGCATTGCCTATAAATTAAAAATCTAGTCAAAATCTAACATATTATGTACAGCAGCATGCAATATTACTTTCTTGACCGATTACTTCATAAATTACAATTATATGCCCCTTCTAATTTTTGTAAGAAAAAAGATGATCATTTAGTAATGAAAAATTGGATTAGAGAGAACATGAAGAAAAAAGAAAACGGTGCTCACGTAAGCAGGCACTGGAATTCAAGAAACCTAACAGGAAAAAGTCAAAAAAGAACTCCATTTCTCCCTTGCAATTACAAGGTACATGCAAATGAACACCAAAAATGATAACTAAAAATGACTAAATTTGATACAGGAAATAGACATGAGAATTAGCTATACCTTAAATTTGGTGCTTCATAGCCTGCAAGACAAATTGAGCATATGCAGTTAGTAGAAGGTTTTGGTCAATATACCCGAATGCTGATTTTTGTAACTTTCAGATGGACATGAAATTCATAGCCACAAAAAGAACAAATTAAAAAAATCAAGAATATAAAATTAGTATGAGGGCCTTGTTTGGATTGGCTTATTTTTGAGCTTAAGAAAAATAGCTTATGCAAATAAATAAACTTATAAGTTAATTCATAAGTTCTTACTAACGAAAATTGTATCCTCATAAGCTGTTTTTTATAAACTACCTTGACAACTTTATGAATAGTTCGTAAAAACTTATTTATTTGCATAGGCTCGAAAACTTATGAATAGTGCATAATTCAATGGTTAATGGGTCTTGACACCTGAAGTATCTAGTAATCATCTGCTGCTATTGAACAGAATTAAGCACTTATTTAAGCAAAATTGAATGTTTGAATAAAAAAAAAAGAGGAGAATAAATTAGTATACTAAACCTTAGTAAAAAGAGTATATAGGAAATGGAAAGAATTAGAGAAGAGAAGAGAAGAGAAGGTACCAAAAACATCGGAGACAAGAAGAACAGCGGATTTGGAATTAGGAGAACCGGCGATGTAGGTATTGAGAGCACCAATCTTGTCAACGTGACCAGATCCTGCATTTGGATTCAGTGTTGGTGGGTTTGAGCAACATTCTGGTCCTGACATTCTTTCTTTCTTTCTTTCTTTCACACTCACAAACACTTGTTTCTATTATTCCAAGGGAGAGGGAGGTAAGGTAAGTTTCTATGATATTTAACAACTTACTTTTTCTTCAAAAATAATGGATAAAGAAAAAGGAAGAAAGATAGTAAGAATATAATGTGAATATGAGAGAGAAAATTATCTAAAAATTGTAGTTCTACAAATATCATTTCTCTCTAATATAATATCCAAGTAACATAGTCAATTTTGAGATTCATAGTTCTAAAGCCTTTCAACCTTTTGCAAAAAGAATAAACAATGGAATATTTCTTTGATATAGTTTTTTTTTCGTCGAACTTCGAATGTCAGACCTTACATATTATTACATATACATTTCAAAAATGGCAAGCCTTTTTATTTTTATAATGAAAAATATTACAAATTTTCCCAGGAGAATATTTGGTTTTTTATTTTTTATATTTGGTTTATAAAATTGTAAAAAAAAAAATAATATCTGGTTTATAAAATTGAAAATATAATTTGATGCCTTAGATTTGCGTCAGCTCTTACGTCAATGGATACGACAGGAACGTTTTGATTTTTTGTTTCGAGTAATTAAATGAAAATTGACAGCAATGGACCACCATATTATACCATACTACCATAGGTATAATAGTATTTATAATTTGACTTTTTTTTAAAGAGTAGATGCGTTTGTTTCAGCTTTAAAAAAAATTAATTTTGTATTTAAAGAATTTAAAGATTTTTTAAAAAAATTTTGAAAAAAAACTGAAGTTATTTTTATTTGTCTACTACCCATAAAAATCTTTTTTTTTATTTTTAAAATGAGTTTTAACTTGTACACGTGTTACCTCTTGATTTTGAAAAAAAAATAGATTTTAATAAAAACTAATCCTAGTAGTTTTTCATTTTAGGGTCAAAATAGATTTTTTTGCAAATCCTAGACAAACACTTAAAAATGGAAAAAGTGATTTTTTTTAAGAAAAAAATAAATATATTTTAAAAAAATCTGAAACAAACGGGGCCATAATTTGATAGTGAACACAAACTACGTTGCAGTCCCTTTTAGTAAAAGGGTGTGCAACTCGCTTCTATGTCCGTGCACTGGAGGTCATGGTGTCCTTACCAAGTCTTTGTTTGTTTGGTCTATCAGACATATCTACCCAATGAAAAAATCAATCAATTTTTCATTGAGACGTTTTATCAAACACATGAAGTTTAACATAGACATTACGAGTTCAGAAAGGTAATTTTGAATATTCTTGAGAAATATGAATCATTTTGTTGAGCCCCAAGTTAGATGTTTCAATCTAAAATTAGAGATAAATTACTTTTTTTTTTACGTTTAGAGATAAATTAGTTGGATTGAAGTTGTAGTGGAAGAAATCAGAGTTGTTGTTATTGAGAAAGAAGAAAAAGAGTTGTTGTTGTAGTGTGAGAGATAAAGTGAAGAAAATGGTTGTTGTTCTTGTTTGTTGATATTGTTCTTTTTCATTTTTTTGAACTCAGGTGTCATTTCTACTTTCATTTCCTTTTTTAATTCTTTAATTTTCATTTATAGGGGCTAAAATTGCTACTCTTTAAAACTTAAGGATTGAAAAGTGCGTTTAAGCCTTGTTTTTTTTGGAGAAAAAAATACTGTGTATTCTTTGTTTTTTGACTTTGATTTTCTCTTTAAAACATGTGTAACTTAGCAACAACTCCTTCATATCATCGCTTTGTTTCCTTCAATTTTTTTCTTCAAGACTTTTGGTTTTCTCAATGTCTCAAGAAAGATTAAATTAATTTTCTTTAATGTCGATTAAAAAATAAATGTTAAATAAAATTGATTATGATAATTTAATAAATGATTTAGCATCTTAAATTTTTTGTAAAATAAAACTTAAATAAAAATAAAATATCATTAATATTTTTTAAACTAAAAAAGCCTCACTTTGGAGTTCGCTTTAGACGTTATCAAGAGTTGGGTCGGCCCTGCTGATCACTTCATGTAAAGTTACTTTGCATATCTATCTAATCATTTCAATCACGTGTTGTAAGATTATTTAATAAATATGATAAGTCGTGTGGTTTTAAACATAATAGATGATGTGGTAACAAATTATTAGATGCCTCATTTAAAACTTTTTCTCTAAGCAAAAAAAAAAAAATTAAATTAAATAAGAGACCAGGAAGTACTAGACTCATTTAAAATGACGTCTTTGTTATAGTTTTAAATGATGTCTCATTTAAAACTAGAACAAAGATTTGTATGATTAATTATTAAAATTGACATAAAAGATAATCAAACTTGAGATTTTGAGAGAAACACATCCTCAAGGCAACATTATGAGGCCAACTTAATTGGAATTCCTTCAATATTAAAAACAAAATATGTATTAATAAAATAATATTATAGGAGTATATTTTGCTAGGAGGTTAAAAAAAGAAGTATAATTTTTTTAAGGCTAAATTGTATTTTTGGTCCCTTAACTATTTAATTAGTATCGTTTTGGTCTCTTAATTAAAATTTGATTTATTTTGGTATCTTAATTTTCTCTATGTTACACATTTTGGTTCTTTACGTTAGTTTTAATTCAAAAACGTTAGAGTTTCTTCATGTTCTCCTCCTTCATATCATCCTCATCAACCTTCAACAACAAAAAATTCCATAAAAAAATGAAGAAACCCTAACGTTTTTGAATTAAAACTAAAGACCAAAATGTGTACTTAAGAGAAAGTTAAGATACCAAAATAAATAAAATTTTAATCAAGGTACTAGAAACATAATTTAACCTTTTTTTAATTAAGGATATATTAAAAAGTAACTTAAGAAAATGAATAAATGAAATGTTGGAGATCACAACTCTTACTTGATTTATGTAAAAATTTAGGGATAAAATAAATAGTAAAGGAGGAATAGACAAAAGCGTAAAATGAATCATATCCATCCAATCCAACATTCTTTGGTAACAAGCAACTTTGTACCTCTCTGTTTCTTTGTTTCGGATAACAGAGTAAAGGGTTTTTGCAGGGTTTATTCTCCTTCTTCTTATCATCAAACAATATGGGTTCTTTGGAGAATGGAAAACCGAAGAAAATAAGAGAAGAAGAAAAAGAAGAAGAACCAATACTAATGAAACAAACACAGAGGTTTTGTATGTTCCCTATTCGCTACAAACAACTTTGGGAGATGTACAAGAAAGCCGAAGCCAGTTTCTGGACCGGTACGTAGTATCTAGTTACTTCTTTTCTTTTTTCAAACTTGAATTTTGTATTTTATTCATGCCTTTCTTTGGAGAGTTTCTCTATATGTTATGTTATTACAGAGTTTTATGAATATCTTTTCCTTCACAATTAATAATTCAATGAATATTTATTTATTAGGATTTTACCAATATTAATACTGATACTGATTATACTTTCATGTATAATTTTCACGATAACAGCTGCCTGTTGGCTGGGAGACATTTAGTTTCGTAATTTTGATAAGGAATATTCATAATATACTATATACAAAATTTGAATTTCGTATATAGTATATTATCAGTGAAAGATTAGGGTTTACGGTGTACACCTATTTAAATACTCGCTCCACTCAACCAACCCCGCCCACTTATATTTTAATGAATGATGGTTTGGAAGATGGTTATTTTGCTTGATTCGATAAGATTCTAATGAACAGTTACTTATTATTTGGCTTGCCGGCCATTTTTTGAAACTATAATTGAGCCATGTTGTTTTCATGTGATCATTGATTGGAATCATGGTCTTTAACTTGGAAGTTCATTCAATTTTAATAACTTTGAAGTTCATTGACAGCCGAAGAGGTCGATCTCTCCTATGACGTACAACATTGGGCAACCTTGTCTGACTCTGAGAAGCACTTCATATCACACGTCCTTGCTTTTTTCGCTACATCTGATGGAATCGTTTTGGAGAATTTGGCTGCAAGGTTTCTGAATGATGTTCAAATTCCAGAGGTAGTGTTTTAAGCATTTGCATTTTACTCTATTTGTTGCATTGTTAACTATGCCCCCTATTTACCGATTAGTTTCACATACTACTTGCTTTAGATGTTGTTAGATAAATTGGAGAACAAGCAGTGGAATCTGATGTTGTACACCTTAGACTGTACTTTATGTTAATTCTTCTTTTAAGGATGGATTTAATTTTCATAGTACTTTTTGGTGTAGCATAAACTTTCTTTTTCCCCTTATTTTAGCACCTTGTCTTTTGATTTTTTGTTCCTAGAGTTGTGATTTTGTTTTGCTTCTCTTTGGTTTTATTCATATGTGGCAGCACTTCCTGGGTTAACTTTTTAACCATTGACTACATTTATTGATAGGCTCGGGCATTCTATGGATTTCAGATAGCAATCGAGAATATTCATTCTGGTATAGCTTAGTGTTTTATATCCTCTTCTCTTCCTCAGCACAATATTTGTCTCCTGCCTGATTTGTGGTTTTATTTTTGTCAGAGATGTATAGCTTGCTGTTGGAGACGTATATCAAAGATTCTAGAGAGAAACATAAATTATTCAATGCAATTGAAAATCTTCCTTGTGTTGCAAGGAAGGCTGAATGGGCATTGAGTTGGATTAACAGGTGACAGTTAATCTTAATCGCACTATGAATAAACTGCCAAGTAGGCCTGTTACAATTTGTAATAGTAAAAGTCTGGCCCTATAATGTACCAAAAACTGATTGGTTTGATGGGCCAGCCTGCCAGGCCAAAATACACTGGCAACACCAGAAAAGCAGAAAAGATAAATCTCGGTGTTCTGGTCTAGCGTACTTATCTTTTAAAGGGAACATAGAAATTGCTTTCTAACAGCTTCTCATAATGCATGGGCTACAGTTCCACTTCATTTGCGGAGAGGCTTGTTGGCTTTGCATGCGTCGAAGGGATATTTTTCTCGGGAAGGTAGTTATCTCAAGAAAAAAACAACTTATAGAACTTCCCTTGTTTATTTTACAAGAGATTTAACGAGTCTTGTCCTATTTACTTAACTTTTTTTTCCTTCTTTTCAATTGCGGTTTGCTTTCAGCTTCTGTGCCATATTCTGGCTTAAAAAGAGAGGATTGATGCCAGGACTGACATTCTCAAATGAGCTAATCTCTAGAGACGAGGGTCTTCACTGTGATTTTGCTTGCATGCTATACAGGTAGTATTGGTTAACTTTTTCATTCATTAGTATAAATAAATGAAATTGTAATAGGATGTAATGTTTTGATATTAGTTTTGGATGATTCAATGGATTGCAATTGCCTGCAGCTTGTTACTGAGACAGCTAGATTCTGAGCGGGTTCAAAATATTGTACACGAAGCTGTTGAAATTGAAACTGAGTTTGTCTGTGATGCCCTCCCTTGTGCATTGATTGGCATGAACTCAAAGCTTATGAGCCAGTACATAAAATTTGTCGCTGACAGGCTATTGGTATGACGATAAAATGTTTTCGTTTTGCCTTAGTAACATGGGAATTATAAGTTCTTCTGCCAAGATTGGTGGTTACCCGCTTTTCTTTTTTGCCCTTTCAGGTTTCCTTGGGGTGCCTAAAAATTTACAATGTGGAAAATCCCTTTGATTGGATGGACTTTATTTCTCTGCAGTGAGTATTTATATTTCGTTGATACCATTTATTCCACTACATCTGTTTTATCATTCTTGAAAGTATTGACTTAGGTGTGACCTGTATTTTATGATACAAACACTTATGTCAATGTTTATAATTATAGCATGTAGCATATCTATTATAAGTTGTTTCTAACTTCTTTTTTTTAAAAGCATTCAATTCAATAACAACTTATAAAGAAACATTAGAAGTAGCTTATTAAATAAGCATTTAATTCAAGTGATTATCCAATCACATGATACAATGGCTTATCACATATGCAACATGATTGAGCAGAGGAAAGGCCAACTTTTTTGAGAGAAGGGTGGGTGATTATCAGAAGGCATCTGTGATGTCAAGCCTCCAAGATGATGGGAAGAACTTTGTTTTCAAGCTTGATGAGGACTTCTAATCATGAATATGTTAAGTTACAGCTTCAAGTATTATTTACGGGATGACGGTGATGTATTTGACATCAAAATTTTTGCTTATTATCTTTGTCAAGTTACAGTTTAGCCTACACATATATAGGTAATTACTAGCTGGTATTATTAATTAGGGCACTTGTATAATATTTTTTGTTCTGTTGTTCCATGACATTGGCATGAACTTGTAATGACTTTATGGCTGCCAAAACGGCCAAGTTACTCTATTTTCTATCTTAAAGTACTGTGTTAGTGCGCAGAGCAATAAGTTTATACTCAATAATTATATATCTAACACTTCTTTCCTTCATTTCTCTATCTCTCAATAGAGGGAAGTTTAAAGTATAATTGAGTGGTCTCTTATAAGATTTGAGAGTGAATTATGTCTTATGTTTTGAGCCAATTTAGGTGGATTGAATTGAAACTTGCAAATTATTAATTACTCAAAGCTTACAACCCATTTCAGGCCATACAATACAACGTTTAACTTCCCTGCATGAATTGAGAATCTAACAATATCAGTCTGATATTATCAGATGATCAACAGTCAACCAAAGTAGTAAAGCATGACAACACTAATCACCAATTTCTATAATGTAGCCACCGGCAATGAGGTGTATTAGAGTCTGTAAACGGAATGTTGGCCGGTGACATTTGGCGAAGTTGATATGTGTTACCACCATTTACTCTCATGTGTAAATTTACACATGAGAAGATCCATTCCCAGCTTCTTAAACTACTAAGAACTATGATATTTTCTCATATAAATCATAACTTTCAAGTCAACAAACAAAGGTGGCTATGTTTTGTCCCTATATGTCTACAGTTCTAATAAACAAATTATTAGCATTTCACATTGTTTGTCCTTTAGATTGTGTAATGCCTATTATCGTTAACATTATACAGATCACTGTTGTGTTTGTGTCGGAGTTTTTGTTAGACAACACCACATAAATGAGATTTCACCAGTATTATTTCAGACCAGTTGTATCTGTATTTATTTATCACACTTTCAATAACAAAAACAATATGGATATTATTTTTGTAAATCATATCCTTATGATTTTGAATTGAATTTTCACTGGTTTGTGTTACTGAAGTCAAGTCGTCCATGGGAAATTGTACAAAGATTTCCAAGATTGTTGGTTGATGCAACTTTATGGTTCATTCTTTTTTAATACACTTATTTTCTTAAATCATACACAACCAAGTTTCTTAAAATTCACATCATTCTCTAATATAACCCCAATATTATTTTGGTCAGTTTGATTTAGTGAAAATAAAAAGTAACAAAAAAATCTCAAAGATCAGTTGCTTAATCACATGAGCTATAATTGATATAATGACAATGAGGCCACAAATTTGACTTTTTTTTCTTTAGCATCATTATTCCCTGAGCAACAGGAACTGTTTAGCTTTATGGAGGGGTTTAAAAGATGTTGGTTTGTCAGTAGCATTAACCAATACAACTATTATGACTCCTATTTATGTTAAATAATTCAGTTTTGATTTGTCATCTTCTAATTGTTCCAATTTCAGATGGACCTTGTATTTCATGATAAGAATAATAATCACTGTTCCTCTCTTTTTCTCATATGGGTTGTCCACGATCACAACCCTGAGATTACACAGTCAACTGCGGTCTAAATTTTATGTTCGATATTTTAAATTTAGAAAGAAAAAAAAATCTGAATGTGCATTGAAATTTGAATCTTCTAATCTTGACTGGATTAGACGGTCCAAATGTAACTGACAATGTCCAATCTTAATGTGTGTTTGAATTAACGGTAAGATTGAATAATAACGGTAAGCCACGGTGATTTGGTGAAGCTATAAAATGTAGCTTTTGTCAAAATATCTGTGATTTTGACAATCTAACCACTCAGCCAAACATGCACTTGTCAATAAGTGACTTAGTGAAGTGAGTCACACTACACAGATTCCAATTTTTTTTTTGGGTGATATCTCTAGTCTCTACCACTCCCCTGGCTTTCCTGACACACACATAAATAAACACATTTCCAGGATGTTTCCCTAAAGAGAATGTTGCCACATTGTTCCTGTATGGTCTCAGTTAGTCACATCTTGAACTAATAAACTCTTTTTTCGTCACTGTTGTGTAAATGACTCAACAAATGTTAGCACACTAGGACTCCCCACCAGCCTATGACTTTCTTTCTCTCATTTCACACTAAAAACATAACAAAACCCCAACAATTGAAATGCCATGTCCCATTTGTGTCATTCTCATTGGTGTGTAGCTAACCCTCTATAAGTGATTGAAATTTCATCTTGCCAATTTATCTAGGACCCATTATATAGCTACAAGCTGTATATTCACTAGACTAATTCCACAGGTCCACAAAGATTAGCTATGTATGAGAAGAATCTTATCTTCAATATACTTTCTACTTAATGATAAGATGTTACTGTTTTAAAGCCAATCTTTCATATTTTCTAAACAGTGAGTGTGAGACATTAATTATTTGACATGCTTGTAAGTTGTAATGTGTTTTGAACTGGTCAGGGTCCATATGAATCGGACCTTCGTGCCGTAAGCCCGTCTCTACAAAATAGATGAGAGATCAAATTACACCAAAAAAGTTATATTAACTATTATGCTCATCCAATAATATTCTACGGAATAAATAGTTTTAAAGATCAACGATTGGATTGAAACTTACTATCATATGCTAGTTCATAGCTATAAATTTTGACATTAATCTATAATCATTTTTTACATGTGATCAATCAGATGATGATCTGGACAATACATCGAAAATCATAAGTTTTTGTTAACGCTTTTTACGGATTTTTCCGCCATGTCAACTCAACAGTCCCATTGTATAACAAGATTGTATCCAAAGCAAGATACACATTCTTTATTACCTCACTCTCCAACTCAAATCACTCAATGACTTGAGTTTCAGAGTGCTTACAGGTATACTGCCCCGTTAGAGACCTCACGCCACTTTTAATAATAATGTATGTCACATGCTTGAGCTTGACATATTTTGAAATAGAACAAATTAATCTCTTTAAAGTGGCCCAGGTGATTTTGAGGTTCTAGTTTATTTTATTGGTTTCTTTTCATCCCTAAAGGCTTTGAACGAATATCAAGGGCTCAAATGTGTCTCTGATTTGAAGCAATTAATTATCAATAAAGTTAAATAGGACCCTCTCTTTGATGATAGGATAAGATGTTAGCTTTAGCTACTGTTTAAGATAAGTGTGGTGTTTTTGTACTTGCTAATCGTTTTCAAAGAAGGGACAATCACTAATGGTCGACAAAATTTAATTTAACTAGAAAAAGTTCAAAGCTTTTGAGTTTGATTTTTGTAAAGAGAAGACATGTGCTATTGATGTGAAATTCAAGTACAAGTGGAGCCTTAAGTCAAGTAAAATGCAAGAATACACGTGGATCAAGTTACAATATTAATCTCTTGCCATGTAGGATTTTATCTTCAATCTTCAATTCAATATAAATTGTGGCCAAAGTGAAGCTACTAAACATCCAAGTGCAACAATTAGCTTAGCTAGAGACTTAAAATGGGAGGGAGAATGTCTAAGTTGAGGAGAATTGTAAGGCAACAAAAGGGGAAACTTTATATTATGAGAGTGTGTATCTCTATGCTTCTTAATTGGCATAAGTACTCTTAGCCACTAGAAGCACTTATTTTGAAGGATTTTCAACATATTGAGGTCCATCAGCATTCAATGAGCTTGTATAGTTATAGTTATTAGTTAACATCTAGGAAGTGCAATACTAATATGTGGTTGCAAAATGAGTAAAGATCAATTTTCTTCTTTATACTTATACTCTCTCATACTTTGTCTTTCACAAATAAATGAAAATAACAAGTAACTTCTAGCTTTATATTCCATTAGTCTATAGTGTGCTGTCACATTCATCTTGTTAGTACCTAACATTTTATCAATGTATAATGATCTATAGGAACTTATTAGATGGATGTGACAAAATATTCAGATTATTAATAAAATGTTAAGAGACTATTTATTATTATTATTATCATTTATATGAATATTAAATAATAAGTTGAAGGAGGAAATTGGTGGTTGAAAAATATATGTGCTAGTAATGTAAAATTACTCTCCCCACCACCTGAGGGCACGATATCTATCTATTATTTAAAAGCTGATAATCACAATGTACAGTTCAATGAAAGCCATTTCATTGTTTGATTCAATAATATGAAATACTTTTAGTTAGTACTAATTAAAAGAACCTACCATTGATTCTCCACCACAGTGTAAAAATAATTAATAAAATATCATAGCTGGAATACATATATAGGTGTTTGTTGATATGATACTTTATCAACATGGAAATAACATAATGGAATCCATACAAAGAAGCCTTAAAATGAGGCAGAAAATGGTATATATATTTATATAGTATATAGTATTGAGCATTAGATTGTAGAGAGTAGAGACAGACAGGGTTGGGCAATCCTACAAGGATGAGCTGTTGAAGCAAAGTCTATTTGGGAGAGAGACAATGTGACGAAGACTGCTTTGTCGTTTTCATATCCATTAGGTTAGGGGCCACCCTTGTCGGTTCCTACGTGTTCTCACACATTTTTCACTAATCAATCATAATTCATCACTACCTTCTTCTTCTATATATAAATTTGTGTGTATTATCAATATCATTAGTTCTTGTGTTCTACATAAGAGTTATAGCTATAATATCATATCTAAACAAGTGCATTTTGTATAATACTTCTTACTATATATAGCAAGCTAATCATTATCAATGAGAATAGGAAAGTCTCAATTAATGCGACGGTGTTCAAGGCAGTTCCGGGAACAGAAAACTAGACTGTATATAATGTGGAGGTGCACTGTTTTGCTTCTAATGTGGGATGATAAACTTGAATATTAAGGCTATAGTGTTGCTGAATATTAAGGCTTCACTTGCTTAGGTTTCATTTCATGTTTTCTTCTCTTTTTGTGTAAAGGTTGAGTGCGAAAAATGTAAGTAAAGGGTATCCTCCAACATATAAATACAAATATATTTTCAGTTTTTATCTCTTTTAAGATTGGATTTGAGCTTTCTTAGAATAACTTAAGCATGATCTTTGTCAACATGCATGGTAACAAATCTCAGCATTTTCTCTTTTCTTGTGGCATGTAATCTTCTTCAGCCATTTTTTTACAAGTTCTTGAGTCATTTCATGAAGTTTATTTTCTTTTTGCTTTAGTGTGTTTTGCTAAAAAATTCAACACGCTAATGCACAGTACAACTCACTAAAAGCTGTTGAATTAAGTGAGAGATAATGAATTTTCTCTTTCTTAATGCAATGGTTCTACACAGGCACTGCTGATGATTCATACAAGCCTTTCCATTGCAACCGAGGAATCTTACTGGTTGCCAGACACAATCTATTGAATTATTGAAATTGGTCTAGATTATATAATCATCAACATGAATTATCAGGTAGTGGTGGACCTTGTTAACCATTCAAGAGTATATGTTTGAGCTAGTAAGGCTCGCTCTATCATAAGAGTGTCATAATTTTCTTTAATGAAAAATTAAATTAATATTCAAATTGGTGGTCTTTTAAATTATAGGAATGTATCAATCTTTTTTGGTGTTGACTTCCGGTTTCTCGGGGAATGGGCCTTAGTAATCCGAAGTTGAGGCGAAAGTTAAGTAATGTCTGACAATAAATTGTTTCCACCATGAGTCGAACTTGGACTCTTCCGAACGATTCATCTTAATGGACGCTCATTAACCACTTAAGTTCAATCATTTAGTTGGAATGTATCAATCTAATCCCTCAAAAGAAAAATTAAAAAATCTAATCCCACACATTATTGATATTCTAAAAGGATCCTGAAATTGCAACATTTTAGTCAAACTTGTCCATGTGTTATTTTAATCAAACTTGTCCATGTTGCTATATCGAGGATGAATTTGAAAGTAGGTTAATAATGTTGGTGATGCATTTGAATTTGATTAGCATATTGTTATATCGAGGATGAATTTGAACGTAAGTTAATAATGTTTTTTGTTTACAATTGTAAGTTAATAATGTTGGTGATGCATTTGATTAACATATTGTTATATCAAGGATGAATTTGAAAGTAAGTTGATAATGTTGGTGGTGCATTTGATTAACATATCTTCTAACAGAATACGAATTTAATCATAATATTTTGCAATATCATTTTACAATATCAATAGTGGTGGATTACGTCAATACAATCCTACAATTTCAAGCACCAACTCGGATATTTACACTCAAAATTGCATTGATACATAAATAGGTATTGACATCCATATAAAACACATATGGCAACATGAATACGCAGCGACCTTCAAAACATGTTTATTTACAGAGAAATAATATTTGTGTAAGGGAGAACTAATATTTGTGTAGGGGAGAACTTTTGGAACAACTCTATCTCATTATGTGTGTTCTTACTTTCTCTATTTTCTATTGTTCTTTACCTTCACCTCTTTCTCCCTCTTTCTCTATTGTTTTTATCCCAAAACAGAGGGAAGAAAAAGTTGTCCCAAAATGATTGTAAAAGTATTATTTCTCTTATTTAAATTATCATGTGCTGCATACGCACTGCACTCGACATAACTGCTTCTCCTTAGCTTGAATTTCTTTGCTCTACTTTGAAAGTAATTTCATCTAGTGAATCATCAAATTCGTCCTTGAATTTTCACGGATCGGCCAAATTCATCCCTTAATTATGCGAAATATCAATTTAATTCCTGAATTTGAAAGACGTCCATCAAAAAAGTCCCTCCGTCCAAGTGCTCCATTAGCCATGCTGATTTGTCACCCTGCATGTTGTGTTGTCTTGTACACGTGGCAACAAGGAAGTCACGTGTTCAAGGACCAATTTGATGGAAATGGAAAAATTCCAGTTTTAACTTTTCAGTTTAATTTTTTTCTGCTTTTCCCATTTTGACCCTGTATTACCCATACCTCCTTCATCACTTTTCACTCAGAAACATCAAAAACCTCCTTGACCCTTCTCCTTCCTGCTAAAACCTTCTCCATTCTCACCTCTCCAAAATCATCATCATCTCCGGCGATCCTCTAGTTTTTCAAGTTGTTGTGTTCGTCTGTGGTAAAAGGTAACACCTTTCCTCTAGTTTATCAAGTTTCTGTGCTCGTTTTCACCGCTTTTTTTGACCGTTTTTTTATTTTTTCGTTTTAAGTTTTTATCATTTTGTTTATTTTGTTTCTGTGATCGTTGATGCTTGCTTTGTTGTTTGTTGCGTTTTTGAGGCAGTTGTTTTGATTATTCGTTTTAGGGTTTTCACGTTGAGACTTAAAAAGTTGATTTTTTTTCTGGTTGGTTTCTAAAGAAGTGATGCTTCATGGAGTTTAAAATATGCTTTTGGATTTGTAATATTTAGGCTTATTTGAATTATGCCCCATAGTTGGGTTTCTTTTTGCTTATCTTTATTTAAGACTTATGACTTATGACCCATGACTTTTGCCTATGTAATGTTACAATTTGTGTGTTCTGGCTTTTTTACTTAATTTTGCACACATGACTCATGACTTTTGCCTATGTAATATTTCAGTTTCAATTTGTGTGTTCTAGCTTTTTTACTTAATTTTGTACACATATGCTTCAAGGATCAATTTGATATCTGATTAAACAATTCAGGAACTTATTTGATGGGTTTTTAATATAACGTAATTTGATAAATAGAGAAATAATTCAGGAACTAATTTGATCGTAACATTATTACAGAAAGGTTACATTCAAGCACTCTCACATCACCATTAAACTTGAAGCTTGAAGATGAAACTCGACTTTCATAATTGTTTTTTTTTCCCATATTCCCACCTCCATCATTTCGGATTCAATTTCAATAGTTTTGCTTCAAGAAATTTTGAGGTTTTTGGCTTTCAGATTCAATAAGAAAAAATTAGGGTTTCAAGTGTTTTGAATTGGGGAAGAACCGAACCACTTATTATTGAAATTTTTTTTGGTGATTTTGGAGTGTAGATTGCAGATTGTTGTAATTAGGGTTCCAATTTTATATATTTGGAGAAGAAAGAGGCGTTGGGAAGAAAAGAATCGTCGGGGGAAGAGAGCCAAAACATTTTCTGCAAATCAATCAATTTGGTCCTTTGAAATATTTGTTATTATCAGCCAAATTAGTCCCTGCCTACATGGCGTCTGACATGTGAGAGATTAACAGCCACATCGGCACCTTTAACGCTCCGGTTGAACAGAAGGACTAACTTGATTGACATTTAACAAATTTAGGGGTTAAGTTGATATTTCGCATAATTAAGGGATGAATTTGACCCATCCGTGAAAATTCAAGGACGAATGTAAATGATTCACTCTAATTTTTTTTGGCAGCTAAAAGTTTAATGAAAACGTTAAGAATTAAAGTAGGAAACGTTTCTTTTAGGCACCGATTAAAATAATTGTTCAAACATAATATTGCAGCAGGAAGCAGCATCAAGTCAAAAAGTTTCTACTACTAGAACAAAAATGAATATCAGCACTTGCAAAAAAAGAAAGTTTTAATACACAAGATTTAATTACTTAAATACACTCCATGCCTTCTTTTCCAGCATCAGATAGCCGATACAAAAAGCAACCCCTATATATAATGAAGGCATTTAACAGAGTTCCTTGTTATCTAGTAGAATTCAATCCATTTTCCTCTCCAGATAACTTAGGAGTTTGCCCTGGCTTACTTTGGCCTCCCTGGATGGTTGAAAACAAAAAAAAGAAATACAAAAACAATTAGCATCCATGCTGGAGAATTCAGTATAACAGCCTTTTCAAGCAACAAAAGCTATCAAAGTCGAGAAAGTTTCTGCATTTAGAAACTTCAGTTGAGATATCCATAAAAGATAGATAAACTAACTTTAAATTAATAAATTATTTTGAAGGGTTTGGGAGGTGGAATCTGCAACTAAATGCTAATCATAGTCACACACAGGTGATACAAAATGGGATTCACCCATCTAGGGGAGCCATTAGATCTCTGAAGTCTGAGGTATGAAATTGTCTAGCCATCCAAAGGTTTAATAGGATCAAGCTCCACTAAAACGATCAAAATACTTTGGAAGGTAAAGTGAGTAATATTAAAACACAAACTAATACTTTAGAGGGTAAACTGAAAATAATTCACTTGTCCCTATCACTCAGATAAATTAATTGTGAATGAATGCATCTTTTTTGTGTTGAAGTGGTAAAATTAAAAATATCCAGAGTCAGTACAAAAGATATCGAGGCATGGATCACTAATAATTATCCTTCGCTAAACCATATAATTAAAAGTTAATGCTTGAATAAATTTATTGTTGAGTGAAATATGACTAGGACAAGCAATACCTTTCTAGAATATAATGCTGGAATTATCATAGTAGGGTTTGAATATATAGTTTTAAATTTTCAAAAACTGTTCATACTTGAAGCTTTTAATGGAAGAAGAGATACTTAGTCTAAGATATTAATCTCTTCAATTCATGTCCTTCATACAATGCCATGCAGATCATCTTAGAATTATATGAGAAATAAACCATACAACAGAGAAACATGAAAAATACAAGACCCGAACCTTAAAAAGGAATCATTTTCTCAGCTCAATAGGAAAGAAAAAGATTGATTTCACTTGGGAACTATAGCAGAGAAACAAATATTAAAATCATAAAAGATGTGTAATGTTAAACCACTTACCGCTCCCTTTTGGCCAGTCATCCTTCGGACTGATGGAGCTCGTGCCATTGAGGAAGCAGCGGCAGCTGCTGCAACACGTATTCTGCAGAATACAGTTGATATAAAATCAAAATTCAGATTTGCAGCAGTTTAGTCCATACCAGCAGCTTAATTTTTTATTATGATACTCTCTAGTCTCTATTACCTTTTATGAACGTCAACATATTCATCTGTCTCATCTACAATTTCTTCCTGCATTCAAGAAGCAATTCAAATCAATTTAACGTGCGGAAAAAAATTAAAAAATTGTGGGATGCACATATTTCGGAAGACAAAAATTTACTTGTAGAAGTTCTTCAAATACATCTTCCAAAGTGATAATACCAATCACTTCACCATCTTCAAAATTTTCGGAAGGAGCGTTTAACATGCCATCACTACGCTGCAAACCAGTTTGCTTATTAATGATGGGAAGCTTTGAAGGCTCGTCAATGTCAACAACAACATTTTCTGATTTTACATCCTGCTTTTGTAGCAATGGAGTAGTCAACTGTGATTCCTCACCAGCACTTTTCTTTGCATCAAATTTCTCTTCATCAATTATTTGTGGAGTTTCTTTGCCTTTTCCCTTAGCCTTAACAACAGCAGCCATATGACTGCTTCCCTTTTGGAACTCATTCAGTATATCATAGAGAGGCATATCGGATGGAACCCTGTAAATATATACCATAACAAAAAATTGGGATTTTTTGCAGTTTGTTTGAAAGACTGTGACAAGAGAATAAATTTATAAAAACACACCGTGGAATTCTCCGGATAGATACAGCGCTAACAGGGGTCTCAGTTTCAGGTCGTACAGTAAGGAGATTTTTGACCTAATTATAAAATGAAAAAACAAACATGTGAGGAAGAAAGAACCTAAAAGTAATGAGATAATACAAAGTTAAAATATGGAAAAATACATACAAGTAGAAGCCCAATAACATTCTTGTGATTTCCAGAATAGACAGGAACTCGGCTGTGCCCACGAGCAAGAATTTTTCCCATTGCCTCCCTAATTTGAGATTGGCAGGATAATAGAAGTTTTAAGGAAAGGGTGGAAAAAGCATGATTCTAAACTATGCATATGTCTTGCATATACCTTGAAAGCTAATATAGATCCTACTAGTTTGTGGGAAGCAACAATAAACATTCCACATGGTCCAGTAAATGGTATAGTTGAAAAAATCTTCAGCGACAATAATTCATAAAGATGAAGCAAATGTAAACTTTGTCCAAGAGAGAAGTCGTTTTCAAAACAAAGTCAGTCACTTATGGGCAACATACTGAAGAATAATGACAAAGAAACTAAGAAAGCTTACCAGTCCAATTTTGAATTAACATCTAAAGAAAATGTTGATTCAATAGGAGTCATAGCCTCCTCAGCAGTCTGCTCAAAAACACGAATGAACAAGCAAAAGGAAATTTAAATAACAAGATGGAAAAATAATGCATTGCATATGCTCTTTATACAAGTATGCATTGAGAGAATAACAAAGCAAAATATTGAAAGAACACAAGTATGCATGATAATGTATTACTAAATGGAACGCAAGAACACACGAAGTAGATGGTGAGTGTTGGAATAACTTGGCGTGGCACATTGTTAAATATTTAATAAACCCCAATTCTCTATTCTATTCCTACACCGTTGATGCTTCCTAATGTCCCGGAATAACAAAAACTAGTTAAATGTTTCCAGATAAATAAAGCAACATTCGCATGTTTCCACTTTCCACCATCATCAATGTATATTACAACTCAGCACAGGTAAGATACATATTCTTCTGCATTGAATATCATAATTGACAAACAGTGTAGTATTGACATGAAATGGAACACTGACAAACAGGTTTCATTGAATGTAGAAGGTGACCTGCAGCACTTACCTTTTCGGTCAAATCAAGTGCTCCACTGATAATTGTCGTCTCATCATGTGTAAGCTCACCCCCTTTCCCGGCCTAAAAAACAAGAAAGTTCAACATTTATAAATCAAATACCTAAACAAATTATTGAGTAGCTTCACCAAAGTTAACAATAGTTATTCTGTTTACTGAGAAACAGTTACTGATTTATACCTCCTTTCCATGAATGGAGACAAGTGCTTTTAACTGAGCACGCCTGAATAAAGCCTCATCATGCCCCAATAGGTAATCCAAAACCTGGAACAAATATTCGTTAGGAAAAGAAATACTTGGGAGCAACGTGATTAAAACAAAAACAAATTATGCGCCCGAGGTAAAGAGCATAGAGCTTTTGTCTCCATTTCTTACGAGACTGACCATGGTTTCAGCCAGTAAGGTAATAATTATACTTTTATATCGCTTTTGCACAAGGACATTCTTTTAAGCAAGACAGGACACGTATAATAGTCTCCACAAAACAACTTTTAAAAGGCCTTCATGTGTATGTGTATCATCATATCATAATCAGCATAACATCTTTTCATATTGATGTGTCATGAAAATAATACATCATAAGATGATAGCCTATTAATTTTAATTTTTTTTCTCTCTTGTCAATTGCATTATATTGGTTACCAGAGAATACCATGGAACAACTTTGGAAGAATAGTAGAATATACCTTTCCAACCGGGTAGGAAACTGGATAACATATAACCATTAAGATCCGCACAAGCCATGCAAAGTTAGCACCTACGGCAAGACCATATCTGCTACAAATTGCTTGTGGAATAACCTGAAATCAGATAAACAAGTTAATTATTAGTTAAATAAAAAGACTTAACAAACCAATTAAGGTACTAAACCGGTGAACAACAATGATAGTAAAAAAAATGGCATACCTCACCGAAAAAGAGTACGAAAGTAACAGAGAGAATGATAGCAAGAAATTGATTGAAGAGTTTATCTAGGTATATAGGAAGAGCCTGCAGATTGGAAGTTTGAAAGCCAACGGCTGTCAAAAAGTTAGGCAGGGTTTAGGAATGAGTGCAAACAAAATCAATACTAAGCAGCTTAATTAAAGGATTGTAGAATAAGTGCTTATCATACATGTATAAGCTATTTCTATAACGAAAATGTAAAATAAAAGTCATATTATTTTCATTTAAGGCTCGTTTGGATTAGCTTATTTTATAGTTTATGAAAATAAACAAGCTTTAATGTTAATTCATAAGTTCTCAACAAGGAAAATTGTATTTTCATAAGCTGTTTTTTCATAAACTAGCTTGTCAAACTTATGAATAATAATAGATAAAAACTTATTTATTGACGTAAGTTTAAAAACAAGTGAATCGAAACGGTACCATAATCTATAGGTTGTTTTCATAAGCAGCTTAGCTAGTAGTTTATAGACAAGTCAAAAATAGTTTGTATAAGCTATTTGAAACAGAATTGAATTACCTCCATAGCAACGGCATTACAGAGAAGCAGAGTAACAAGAAGCTGGTGTTGCTTTTTAACGACGGGAAGTATGATTGCTGCATAATTAAAATAAAAAAAATGAATCAATAAGTAAAATTGAGAAATGCAATGATTTAGATATAGATATAGATAGGTACCGACCGGCTTGTTTTTTCTCAGAAGGAGAACCACTACGTTCAAGAATTTCAAGGTCGACAAGACTGAGAGACATGAGGCCGAGAGTGAGACCGGACATGATACCAGCAAAGCATACGAGAAAACAACAGATGCCGGCGTAAGCGATCCATGTTACCGATCCAAAAGGTATGCCTTCGTTGGCGAGAGATAAGTGGTCGCGAGTTAATATCCGACTCACCGTCAATGCATTCACCACGTTCATCATCGTCATCATGATGGTGTTCTTTCTTCGTTGTATTGTATGTATCTGGTGAGGTCACGTGCTATGGAAATGGATGGGTTCCACGGTCATGATCAATCCACGTCATGTATTCATTATCATAACCGAACCGCAACTACCAAACAAACAAACAATCGCATCCCGCGTTACTTCTTACTTCTTTCCCTGCGTGCTTACGTCTCTTCCTATACTTTTTATATATATATTTTTTTTTTGTTTTATGATTCTTTCGGTTGATATTTTACAGCTTAGTTGGGTAGATCCGTACAAGTAAGAAACTGGATAAAAAAATTGTCATCTACTAAGTGGTCGAGATTAGAGAATATACTGTCGGTACATACGCCTACGCGAGAAGCATCAGAATCTGTCAAAAACAAGTACTAGCATAAAAAAACTTACGTGTCACATGTGATTTGTGTTTGATGATAAATGTCAATGAAGTAAGTAACAAGACATTGATTTTCACATGTACTAATGGTTCATGTCTTTGGTCTGTTAATTTGGTCACGTTAGCAATGTTACATTGACTATACTCAATGCTAACTCGGCTTTACATTACTTCAAACGTTAAAAATTGGATGTTAAAGGATTTTCTTTAACCGATTGGAAGATAAAAACAAAACAAAGAAATTAAGACATTTGTGGCATGTTAACCCCAAAAACATCTTCGCATTATATATACACACCAAATTTGTCCAACTAGTTGGCCTTCTCCGAAAATGTGGTTGAAGGCCACCTACTAAGGGAGTCTCACAAGAGAAAGTCATATGAAAAATGATATTTAAACAATTACTTTATGCCAATTTTTGTACAACTCTAACTCTCATACTCACATTATGTTCTTATTTTCTCTCTTCATTTCTCTCTCTTTATTATTTTTGATTAATAAAAAAGATAAAAGAAAAGTTATCGCAAAAGTAATCATCAAATGGTTATACAAATACTATTACCAAGTAATTATTATTACTAAATACTAAGTCATATTGCATGGGATGAAAATCATGTTGAAATCCGTATCAGGTTGTGTGTAAGCGTATTCGTGATTACCACCTTGCCATGCAGGCTAATAAGGTGATCTTGGAGATGCCTCAGAGTGTGGTGCTAGTTGGTTGGAAGCCTCCGGTGGAGGGGTGGGTTAAATTGAATACCGACGGGGCTTGTAGCAGCAATGGTGCAGCAGGTTGTGGCGGTATTATTAGAGGTTCTGATAGTGAATGGTTAGGGGAATTCGCAAAAAGTATTGGGACATGTTGCGCTTATATAGCGGAATTATGGGGAGTTTTTGAAGGCTTGAATTAGGCTAGAAATTTGGGTTTTCGGGCCGTTGAAGTGAATGTGGACTCTTTAGAAGTTGCTAATTGTATTAATGGAAATGGGCATGGTAGCCCAAGGTTTGTTATTGAGATTCAGAGGTTAATTAATCTAGATTAGGAGATTGTGGTGAAGTATTCTTATAGGGAAGCTAACCAATGTGCAGATGCTTTAGCAAATTTTGGATGCTCTCTAACGGGTGAAATAACCTTTTTTGAGTCATGTCCAGCTCAATTTAGTCATGTGCTCGCAGCTAATGTAATAGGGATTTATATCCCTCATTTGATTCCTACTTAGTTCTCTTTTCCTTCCGGTCTTCGGCCATCTTTGTAATAAAAAAAAATATAAAATCATGTTGACATCTACTTAAAACCAAATATCCCAAGATCCATAATATTAACCTTAAATATTAAATCTAGTTTCTCAAATATCACTCTGTCCCGTACTCAATTAAGGTATATATCTCTTATTTCTAAATGTTAACCAGTGACGCAATATTAATCCTAGATTTCACCTAATTTTTCGCGTGACTTTACTACATTAACCCTAAATTTAATTTATGCAAAATGTCATCTCTTATTTATAAATGTTAATCCGTGATGCAATATTAACCCTAGATTTAACCTAATCTCTTATTTCTAAATGTTAACCCGTGACGCAATTTAACCCTAGATTTAACCTAATTTTTCATGTGACTGTACTATATTAACCCTACATTTAATTTATGCAAAATGTCATCTCTTATTTCTAAATGTTAACCCGTGACGCAATATTAAGATAAATAATACATACGACTAATTACAGAATAATTCGTTTTCATTAAAGAACAAATGTCTTTCACATCGAACTATAGTAATAAAAATAACTATCCTAATTGTACGGCAGTTCTAAGAAAGCGCACTTCTATATCAAAAAAAAATATTCGTAAAATTTTTTGGAAAAAAAGGGATATTGGACAGCATTGAAAGTCTTTTCATTAGCTCAATCCAATTTTACAGGTAAATCAAAAAGTTTTTTTTTAACAAATAAAAATGTTAGATTGGAATAATATAAATTAGCTCGATTCAAAGAGTATTCTTTAATACAAATTAGTCTTTTCATTAACCTAATTTTTCGCGTGACTATACTATATTAACCCTAGATTTAATTTATGCAAAATGTCATCTCTTATCTCTTATTTCTAAATGTTAACCCGTGACGCAATATTAACCCTAGATTTAACCAAATTTTTTCACGTAACTTTACTATATTAACCCTAGATTTAATTTATGCAAAATGTCATCTCTAATTTTAACCTAATTTTTCCCTCCACACTTTTACATTTAATGTTTATCTAAAGTAAAATAAAATTATGTTCCTAATTATAAGCTGTTTTTTGGAAAGGAATAATCGTTAACCCGTCTCGCTATACTTAACCTAATCTCTTACTTATAAATGTTAATCTGTCTCGCTATACTTAACCTATTATGTTACGTTACTTATAAATGTTAATCCGTCTCGCGATACTTAACCTAATTTTTCCTTCACACTTTTGCATTTAATGTTTATCTAAAGTAAAATAAAATTATGTTCCTAATTATATGCTATTTATTTGAAAATCTCTTACTTATAAATGTTAACCCGTCTCGCTATATTTAACCTAATTTTTCCCTCCACACTTTTGCATTTAATGTTTATCTAAAGTAAAATAAAACTAGATTTTTGACCCGTGTGTTGCACGGGTCTTCTCGACTATAATAGATCCCAATAAATAATCTTTAACCCGTAAGATCATGAGTCGATCAATAAACGAAAATTAGATTATTAGAAATACAATATTACAATCAAATGATAATAAAAAAATTATAAAGAAAAAAGATAAAAAGAATACAAAATTATATTGTTGCATAAGTCAATTTTATTTATTACTTTTATAGTTAAACATCAAAAATTAATGCAGTTCATGGTTCCTAACAAATTATTTAGGGTAGCTGAGTTTGCGTGGAAATTAGGGTATTCTGTTTGTAAACGTATTAAATAAGTGTACAACAATTTGTCAAAAAAAAAAATCACCAGAAACAATAGGTTAAGTTGCTGCAGACCTAATAAAATTAATAAATAATAAGGATAAGGATTAAGATATCTATTAAATTTCTGCTTTGAAAAATATTCACAGTTATTAGAGAGAGAAATGAAAAACATATATGATGCAAATTTAGAGTCAAAATTTTAGGATAGAGTTGTTGCAAACCTAATAAGGGATTAGTGGAGAGAAAAAATTAGGTTAAGTTGTTGCAGACCTAATAAAATTAATAAATAAGGATAAAGATTTTATTTATTACTTTTATAGTTAAACATAAAAAATTAATGCACTTCATGGTTCCTAACAAATTATCTAGGGTAGCCGAGTTTGCATGGAAATTAAGGTATTATGTTTGTAAATGTATTAAATAAGTGTACAACAACTTGTCAAAAAAAAATAATCTACAGAAACAGTAGGTTAAGTTGCTGCAAACCTAATAAAATTAATAAATAATAAGGATAAGGATTAAAATATTTATTAAATTTTTGCTTTGAAAGATATTCACGTTATTAGAGAGAAATGAAAAATATGATGCAAATTTAGAGCCAAAATTTTAGGATAGAGTTGTTTGCAAACCAAATTTAGGATAGAGTTGTTGCAAACCTTATTTTCGGACCCTACCTATTCTAAATTTCTTCATGGGGGGTGGGAGGGTAATCAACTAACTTAGTGTTGAGAAACCCTAATGGCTTTGAAAGTTGTCTTGATAATGAAGGCACCATCAGAGCCTATGGTTCCAACAAGGAAAATCCATAACTTCAGCAATTGGAGGTTTAATGGCAACAATTTTATGTCCCCTGTAAAAATTATGAGAGCCGGTTTGCTCTATCGCAATGAAATACGACTTTTGGTCTTTGACAAACAAATGAGAACACTTTACTCCCTAATTGAACCTCCATCGAAACATTTGGTTTTTTGGCTGTTATATAATGTTTTTGTCCATGCTGTCAAAATGTCAATCCACCGTGTCACCATATTTCTTTCGTGTTATGTGATCGAATTAAGGGACAATATGATCTCTGACAATAATGGAAAAGATACAATTTAATCCCTATACCTAATTATATCCCTAAATTGTATCTTCTTTCTATAAAACATATGAACCTCCATTGAAGCACCTTGAACACGAGCAATGGAAAGAATGGTGGTTGTAATGGCAAGAAAGCTTAAGAAAAATTTAAGAGAAAATTTGGAACAATTGGTGGAATTCACCACTTCGATCTTGTTAAGGTATATGGATTTTGTTTTGAAAGAAACTTGATAACACTTGCTTATGAATAAAAGGTGGATCACTTGATAAGTTTTTGTTTCATGGAACAAAAAAAAGGTCTTGGGATATGAAAAGCATCATGAGATTTCAATCCCAAATTGGCTATTTTTGTTTGACCAAACTTTGCAACACATAAAATACTCACAAAGTTGGAACAACTTATATGCAACATAGAGTTCAATATCAGGTGTTGATTACGTTAGGCTATATATAAAGTGGAATATGGAAGCCAAAAGTAATAAATTTGTGAGGGATATACATGTCATGGAACAAGTTGTACTAAAGGTGCTTTAACTGAGGTTCATGGAGTTCTGATGAAGAAGATATGATTTATGGGTTTAAATCATGTATAAGGACTTATTTTAGAAATCATGTATAAGAACTAAATGTCTCTTTTCAATTATTATCAAAGACCATATTGTCCATTAATTTGATCACATCACATGTAGGCAACATTGTGACACACTGGACTGACAACGTGAATGAAAACATTACATATCAGCAAAAAGAATCAAAATTTGTTATGGAGGTTTTGTTAGGGACTAAAGGGTCTCAGTTTATTTTTGAGAGGGACTAAAAGTTGTATTTTTTATTGTGAGAGACCAAACCGAGTCTCAGTTTTTTAAGGACTATAAAGAGTCTTCACTCTAGTAGTAAGTCATAAGTTTAAAAGCTACATAAAGTATCTTATCAAGAAATGTTACATGCAACTTAAATAAACTCTGATATCAAATACATCTAAACATACTTATAAGCTAGTCAAATAAGCTAAAACTTTCCTATTTACCTAGGCAATCATAGTCTTGTTCATAGAGCCTTTTGTCTGCGCTCTTCCTATAAAATATTTGACAAAAGCTAGTTAGCTACACATTCTAGTTTGCTTCTAGATTGTTATATTTTTCAGCTGAAATATTAGAAATGTTCTAAAATATTTCTGAACACAAATCCCCTATATTGGCACAAATCAGCACCCTTAGGCCTTGAGGGCTTAACAAACTAGACAGTTATAGTAAACACATTGAGACAGACAGAGTCAATGGTGGTTATAAAAGATAGAAGGAGGAGAGGTGAAGTTTCGAATGGATTTCAAAGTGGCAACCTTAATACACTGTTCAATATAGATCACAAATCATCTAATAGTGCTTGCATTGCATATTATCACCTGTCACCGTCAGTGATTGGCACTTTTAGATCAAAAGGTAGTATATTAGTATTATTACTGCTGTTGTTAGTGCATACAAAACTATTATTTACCAAAACGAACCCCCAAGGCACAATGCTAGAAATTCATAATTAAGCTGCACTTTACATGTATTGTATCATTGTATGCTTACTAGAGTGGTTGATAAGACAGAGTTCATGTCAGTCAAAATTTGTAGGCTTTTCTCTTCAAACTTTTTGATGATCCAGGCTTTGCAATTGTAACATAAATAAACCTGCCATAGAAAAACTGCACCACAAAAACCAGCTCCCATGTCATCAATATTTTATAGTATGGTCATGATACCACTTACAAGTCACTGCATGCATACCTTTCCATTCATCTCTTTTGCAGCTGATTGTGCAGACTCTTCCTCGACAAACCAAATATATGCAAATCCTAGAGACTGCCCAGTTTTTTTATCTATCAAAAGCCTGACTGCCATGAAATAAAGCAATACAAATTGAAGATCCTTAGAGACTCAAGATTTCCAAAACTTGAAGTTCCATTAATTCAAAACAAATATGATCAAGCAAGCACCTCTCTGAAAACACCCAAAATATATTTATAATTACCTTGAGTAACTTCACCGAACATTGAAAACACTTTTGTTAAATGCAATTCAGTGGTTGAAAGAGGAAGCCCTGCATAGGACAACCATGAAGACTTCGGTACAATTATTCAACGCTAAATGGAAATGGATAATTTCTTTATTATGACAAACATTGCAGGAAACAGATCAATAGATATGAGCTTAACACCTGCTAACATATATGCAATACAACAGTTTTTGTGTGTGCATGTGAGACAATACAAGAGTGGCAGAATGGGTCCAACGACTTTTCATATTTCACTCATAAATATCATTCATTAAATTATATGGTAGGTCAAATCTAGAAACAGTGACATTATACCTAAAACAACAGGGCTTTGTCATCAAACATGATTTACGATAAGCGATTATGAAATGATCCATATAGAAATGATCCATATATGATATACCAGACCCATTATGATAAGAGATTATGAACTGATCCATATAGCAGACCCATTTAAAAACAACAAAAACAACCAAGCTTTATCCCACTAAGTGGGGTTGGCTACATGAATCAAACGACGCCATAGTGTTCTAACAAAAATCATGTCTTTCTCCAACTCATTTATCTCTAGATCCTTCCACATAGTTTCTCTTGTAGATTTTCTGGGTCTACCCCTACCTCTAATGACCTGACTACCCTCCATTTGATCTATTCTCCTAACTACAGTATCCACAAGTTTTCTTTCTACATGCCCAAACCACCTAAGTCTAATTTCTACCACCTTTTCTACTATAGGTGCTACCCCCACTCTCTCTAATGTTGTCGTTTCTAATTCTATCACATCTAGTCTTATCACACATTCAACGCAACATTCTCATTTCTGCTACGCTTACTTTATGTTGGTGTTGGTTTTCACTGCCCAACACTCTGTCTCATACAACATGTTTTTCGATAGATTTTTCCCTTCAACTTAAGTGGTACTTTCGCATCACATAAAACACCTACGACACTCCTCCATTTCAACCACCCAACTTGGATTTGATGGTTTACATCTTCTATTTCTCAGTCATAAGACCCTGGTAATTAACAAGGGAGCAATTTTACTCACCCGCCCACTTTTTTAAATAAGCACGCGTATGAACAGCATAAAAACTGTGTTTTTTTCTTCCAAATGTTATTTTATCTTGTAATGTAAATACTAAAATAAATACCAAAAAGCTAGCACTTTGATATGTTATCATAGTCCCAAACTTGTAATTCAATTTGATATACACATTCTAATCACGTAAGAGCATTCTCTTCTCTATCTCTAATGAGAAAGTGAAAGTAAAGCAAAATTTGCATGCAGACAGTTAACAAACAAGTAAAGCAATTAATAGAATTTGGTGGATTTCAACAAAATTGAAAGAGACCCATTATTAATTAAAGGGCTAAGGACAAAATAAAGTTACCTTTGATGAAGATTTTGGATTCGACAGAAGATTCAGAGGAGGTGGAGCAAAACCGTAGAGGTGCATAGAGAAGAAGAGAGGTGGAGGTAGAAACTGAAAGTGAAAGAGTGTGTGCAAATGCAAATTTTGTTGGAGTTGGAAATGTGATTTTCGAAACTGTTTGTTTCTTCAAATTCCCAGACAGATGAAGAAGGAATACAATTTGGGGTTTGCATATAGTAATAATACTACCACCACCAAGAAGTGCCATTAGATTTTGAAACACAACACGTTTACTATGTCAAATGATAAAGGAGAACGTGCAAGTAGTGAAAACTGAAGTACTAAATTCTTACAAATAGAAATAGTTTAGGGGACTATCAGAAATAGAAAACGCTAATAAGTGCATATGTAACACTTGTTAAGAAACTAAATTCGGTAAAATCATCTTTTAATTTTTTCAAATCACCATCTTAAAGTGTAAAAAAATGCTAGTATTTCCAAAACATTTTTTTTAATGGCTCAAAATTTACTTTTTTTCTTTCCTTTAAAAGGGTATCGGGGTGTCTAGAAGTCTTAGTTCAACTGACAAATGACGAAATTGCAAGGCGTACATCGTGACCCGGGTTCGAACCCGGGACCTCACAGTTGTGTGTGAGTTTAGTTTCAGTGGATTACCACTTCATCTAAGACAAAAAAAAAAAGGATAGCGGGGTATTGGTTAACAATAACATTACCGTTATACATTTTTAAAGTTTATGAACTAGATAAGTGAGAAATAATAGTCTATAGATGAAATTGATGTTTTGTTTTGGGGTCTGGTGTCTTGTTGATGAAGGTTAGTTGAACTTAAGGTTGGAAATGAATCGAGTTAAACTTGACTCAACACGATAAAAAATGGTTTAACTTGAAACTCGACTAGAGTTCAACACAAACTCTTTTTTTAACTTGTGTTAGACTTGTTTAAAGTTCATGAATAGTTCAGTTTAGCACGTTGGGTTCAATTGTTCACTCGAATCACATATTTAAAAAGTCAATTATTTTGTTAAAAAAAGTAAAATCTTTTTATATTTGACCTTTTAATTTATTTATTTAAAAAAAACAAAGATTGAAATAAAAGCTATCATTGGCATAATGTGTTTAAATAATGGACCCAAATATAAAGTTTACACTTGCATAAATATGCAAATAAATATAGAAAACTAAAAACTTATTCAATTACAAACATCCTAAAACAAAAATGCACATAACAGAGACATAAACCAATAAAATCCTACAACACCAATTAAGAATATTCTCAAAATGTTCCCGTGAGCATAGCTCAAGGGACATGCATTATTATATGCAGGGGTCAGCGTTCGAACCTCGGACACCTAACTTATTCACCTTGAAAAAGGTGAATTGTAGCCACTAGACTACTTGACAAAAAAAAAAAAAAAAAAAAAATTTCCAAAAAAATTCCACCTCGAACCTCCAATTATTCGTGTGTATGTGTACATGCGCGCACGTGTATATTATCGAGTCAATTCATGAATCAAACAACATGAACTATATATACCTCAAATTCAACTCATTTAGTTAACAAACTTAATTTTCAATTGAAATTCAACTTATTTAGTTCATGAATCAATTTCAACGAGTTAATTGTCGAGTCAAGAACCAAACTATTTTTGAGTTGACTCAGTTCATTATCAACCCTCAGTTCAAGTGATTTGATCATTATCTGGGTCGAAAACCATCATTACTTCAAGTCTTTATTGTTCAGACACTCCCCCCCACCCCCCATATTACTAACAAGTCACCAAACATTGTCTACTATATATCTAAAACAATCGACAAGAAAATTTAGACAAAAATCTTCATTCAAGCATTTTCTCAAACACAGACCATAAATCCTACATTCACATTCCTAAACAAAATTTAAATAGAATATTCCACAAATTACAAACAACAAGTAGATCTCTATATAAATGATACTTAAATAGATATGATTATCCTATTCTTCTAAGCAAAAGCCAAACAAGTTATATTTGCTCGACAACCCTAAAGTTCAACAAACACAAAATAAAAATGAAAAAAATTGACACTTACTTTTTGGACTTGAGAAGAAATGTGACAAGATGTGATTTCTTTGACGCTGGTTTGATGAAGATCAATGGTTGAAGAAAGAATACGGTTTTTTTGCCTATAGTGCATTTTTTTAAGTTTCAAAATCAATAATAATGCATATGAGAAATTGAATTTTGTTTTGTTGTTATGATATGACCTATCGGAACGTATCTTCTGATACATAGAAATCGAAGTATAACTTCTGAAAGCATCGAAGTGCAACTTCGGATAGGTTTCCAAGAGGCATATTCAATAATTAGTGAGGCTTGTGATCAATATTGGAGGCCTAAACAGCAAAATTTCAAGGCTTGAATTTAAAAACTAATAACAGGACAAAAGATAGTCCATTAAGTGTAATGGGCTGTAACCTAACATAAAAGATTAGACTGATTTTTACACCCAATACCTAACTCTTGCACTCCCAAAGTTTATAAAAAATTTCATTTTACACATTTTCAAATTTAACTATTTTCATTTATCAAGGGTTTTTTCATTTTTCAGAACACAAATAATAATGATATTCTTGAATCCTTAAAAAAAAATTGAAAAATTATGGCACTGAAAATATTTGGTCTGGAATATAAAAAAATCAGTGTAATTTTTTAGTAAAATTTTCAATTGAGCTTTTTATCGCTATGAGTTAATAACTATACATTGACTTTCTTAATTTTTTTTAATAAAAATGCTTATGATTAATATATGTTTTCTTTTGTCTTAATTGACCATCTGGGTTACTAAAAAATTTGTAGCTCAACCAAAAGATGAATATAGTATAAACAATGATTGTTCCAACAAGGATTCGAACTTGTGCTATATATCTTAAACAAGAATAATGGTAGCGACACATTCTTTAACAAGTACTTTCCGAGACACACTCTTGGTTAAATTTTAATGAACTCTATCAAATTTATATAGAACTCATATAATTTAATTTAGTGTAACTTATGTAAGTTTGAACCAATTAAAAAGATACGTTAAAAAATGTGGGTTGTGGCCACTCATCCCCAATGATAAACAATCATGACTACTATCTTATATGATATCATACTATATTCAAATGTTTGTTTACATGAAAGCATGTGACGTATGTGTGGGAAAAAGATGATGAATGTTGTTTGAACAACTAAAATTTGACGACATATTTAAAAATTATATAAAAATACATTATTTATAACTATTGATTTGGTGTAGAGAGAGAGAAAAAAAGCTAATAAAAATAATTGTATTTATATCGTATATAAGTACGTTGTAGGATAACTAAATGGTTGTCCAAATAACATTTTTTTTAAAAAAAAAATACTCTTTGTGTAAATTTTCTCCATTTAATTCTCAACAAAATTTTGTCAAAAAAAAAATAAAAATTCTCAACAAAATATTGGGTACATTTTCTCTTAAATAGTTGGAGTAGCGAAAATGAAAATATTACACATGAAAAGTATATATGTTCTTAAATTTTTATAAATGTTTTTTTTTTTTAAGGAAATTTTTTATAAATGTTTAAGGTATAAGTAGTATGGGAAATTATATAGTAGTTAATGCATTTAAATTGTATAATTAATTAATTTATAAAAAGTCAAAAACAATTTCCTTTTATGATAATAATTTCTTTTTTTTTGTATGCTTAACTAGTGTGCACGGGTTAGCATGACCCAAGTATTATTAATTTTTTTCCTTAAAAAAAGTATTATTTATTTTTTCTCTCTAAGTTGTTTCCTTTTTTTCTTGGCTGATCAGGAACTATCGTTCCAAAGAACGTGACTGAATTCAACGTGATTATAGTTCACATGCGTATCTAACTACGGCTGGACTATAGATAGAATGATGGCAAAATTAATGAATTTAATTCATCAAATCTTTCCCGAATCATATCTAAAGGGTGGTTATTAGATCGACAAAGATTCATGACTAATCTCACAACTCAGTTTAATAAAAGTTATAAAAGGAATGTCATAATGCATGTGTGTCATCTTTTAAAAGCTTCACATAGATTCTTAATATCTGTGAAGATTATATCAAGATTGAAAAACATATTATATATTAATATTATAGCCGGCAAAAACGGGGAAATACTAGTTAGCATCTTCTTCATCGTTATATACACAAATGCAAATCTAAGGTAACCCTATCTATGGAGATAAGATGACGGTTCATGACATGATATTAGCAACTAAGCAAAGAAATGATGCAATCTCCAAAATATCATAAATAACTAAAAATTCTCAGTGAATGTCATACAAAGGAATAATACGGGTTATATGTAGTTAAGATAACATGACGAGTAGTTTGAGGAAAATCGTGTGATCGAACTTCGGTTAGAATTTGAATTCAAATTCTCTCGAATGATTTGTCTTTATTTTAGGTTATTGATCATTTGAGTTTGATCACGATTATTATATGACTAAAATTTTTTTGGGATAGTATATGACTAAAATTTTTAAAGTGAATAGTGTGTTATAATAAGATAATAACAATAAAGTTATAAAATGATATAATTGGTTAAATGATTCGAATGCTCAACCCCCAAAACCGTGTCACTCTTTTCTCGTTGAATCTACAGCTTGCTAGCTAGCTACGCGTTTCTTAGTTGTAAGATAGCTAACGTGGATGGTAGTATAGGACACTCACCCACTTCTGTTAAGGACAAGAAAGAAACATCAACATGCTACAAATTAAATTCACTTGACCAAAACAAAATAGGAGCTACGAACAGACAAAACTGATGATGGACTAAAAGCAAAATTAACAAGTTCCATGAAGGTACGAATTTGGTAAACTTACGTATCCTAAAAGTGGGCAAGGGAGATAGGAAGGAAACAAACACTTCAATTTGGAACCTAAAAAATGTGGGGATATTGAGTTGACCAAGACCAAAAAGTTTTTTTAAAAATATTTTTTGAGTAGTTATGTTATTGATGCAAAATATTCAAATCTTCCTTGAATATAAATCTCCAAACAAAATTTGCCGATCATTATAAGCGGATTACTTCTCCCTATCACATTTTTCCTAAACTTAAAGATTCGATTTTGAAATATCTCTTAAGAAATTTGAATTTAGTTATACTCAAACTAATGTAATTTTGTTGACCAAAACAATTTTGCAACATTAATTTGCTATAACTTATTGGAATCTTGTTTTATAGAGTATACATATTATTTTTTTCTTTTATCCATCACGTCACTTATTTTATATTTTCTACCATTTTTTTGACAATTTATTTTCTATCATTCTTTTAAATATATATAAATTACTCTACTAAAATAGTTTATAGTACTATCTCTCTAATTTCTTTATCATGGTCAACATGCACACGTGCACTTATGATTGGTATTCGGTGAATCGTTAGATGGGTAGTCATGTCATTATCAAAGTGTATGTATGCATTGTCATTAAGCTACGAATTGACGGCACCGTCGCCATTTCAGCCCTAGAAGCTCTTTATCGCGATAAGATCAAATTTTTTATGGCCAAAAATATTGCACTATGAGAATTGTATGGATTAGGAGATTGAAAATGTTAAAAACATCATAATTCTACTTAATTTAAATATTCTAATTGAATTATAATTATATGCATTATTAACTTTGTTTGTATGGACTGGACTAAAAGTCTTCGTAATTTGTAAAAAAAAAGTCTTGTTAAATTTTTTTGGGTCTATTTTTCTAACTTTGAACACTTTTTGAATAAATGTATAAATAAATATATAAAGAATTTTAAATTTGTTGGATAAAGATGAATATTCAAAAAGTTCAAGCACCGATCTACAAAATATGAAAAAATAGAGATTAATCTGTATTTTTTTTATAAATTCAAGGACAGATTTTTAAAAGAGTTGAACTTTTTTAAAGGATAACTTGTAAACATTTAAAAATATAGCAATCTTTTAGGCTATATTTAGATTAATAGAACAAAACGGAGCAGAGCGGAATAATACATGATAAATGAAGTAGAATGAAATAGAGATTACATTCCACTATTTTGTTATTTTATAATGAAATGGGTTAAAATTCTCATTCTTGAGAAGTGGAGAGAATGGAACGGATTATAACTTATTTATTCTATGGAAAATTCTATGGTGAAGTCGTGAAAATGATTTTTCTGATGAAGTTAACCCTATAACATCAAAAGTGTAGTGAGTAACACCCCACTGTTTGTACAGTGGCATCAAAAGTTCAGTCCTCATAGTATCATCAATTCATCAGATTAACAAGACTACATTTAATCTAATTTTATCCTACCTTGTTTTAAGTGCAATACCTCACAAAGTGTAACACTTAAGACTATGACATAATATCATCAAATCTGTTTGCATGTTAAAGATGTCAACGATAAAATAGTACCTGTAAGTCCAAGATGTTGCAAGCATTACTAGATGAATTACTATTGATCATTAATCAGTAATCAACAATTTAAAAATGAATCAAACATTAAAATCAAAATTAACTTTTTCGAAAAAAGTCAGTTTCCTGACTGCACCGTAGAAGCTCCCTTATTATAAAACGAATGACATGTATAGTCGGGCCCCGTTTAAGCACCCAAACGGAGTGCTGCATTGTGGATGGTCTTATATTGTCGTAAATATTAGCATTTATGTCGATACTTAACTTTTTTTTCTTTCTCTCTGACATCTCTCTAAGCAAACTGCCACACAACACTTCCTTTCCTCCAAAATCCAAAACCGTTGCTGCTATGTAGCCTCTTTCAATGGTGGTGCGACGAGGGTCTCGTTCCTCCGCACCACCGTTCCTTTTCCGACGCGATTTCTCTCTCTTTCCTTTCGGTAGTGGTAGATCCACATGTTTAACCCTTTTCCGTCGTCGTTCCTCCAACTTGCCGTCGTTAAAAGGGACGTGTTGGTTTGGTCGGATTATTGAGACGTTTCTGGTTCTGTTGGTTTGCAGCGAAGCCAGATCCAGTTGTTGGACCGATTGCTCTGTTTGTCTGTTTCCTTTCGTTCCGGTGGTGAAGGAGCTTGATTTCAACGTTGTAAAGGTTATGTGGTTTCTTGTTTTTGTGTTTTCAGGTTTGGGTTGGAGCGCACTCTTTTGGTGCTGGTTCGCGCCGAAGGTTGGTCGGTAGGTGGATTTGCCGTGACTGGTGGTTGCTGTTTGTTTTGGCTGATGGTGGTGTGTGGTACCGGATGTTGGCGTCTGGTATGTTTTTCGTTTTGTTCGTGCTGTTCGTGGTCTGAGACTGGGGTGGTTGTAGACTTTTGGCTCTTTTTGATGTGGTTTGGTTTCTAAAAAACCCCCACAAGAGTATGGTTCTGTTAAAACCCGAAAGGGTCTGGTTACTAACGTATTGGACTCATCCCTTGATCTGAGTTCTTACGCGTCTGTTTGAATCTGGTTGTGTTTGGTGACATGATTGTTTTGATTCTCTGATGTTTCCGGGTCTGTTGAGATCTGCAGGTTTCAATTCGTCTTGTTCGCTACACACTGGTATTTAGTGCTCAAAAGAGCTTTTATGCTTGCTGCTTAGTTCAGGGAGCTGTTGGCACTTGGATTTTGTTACCGTGTTGACGGTCGATCCATTTGCCTTTTTATACCCTAGCTGTTATTGACACAGGTTTACTTCTCATATTTTTTGTAACCTGGTTTCGCGCCCGTACACGGGTTCGCTGGGTTGCGCCCGTGATTAGTAGATTTTTGTTATGATTGATTAAGGTTGATCCACTAGGTCTGTTTTATATCAATGTATCCCCTTTTAGGTTGTACCTGGATCAGGTTTTATGTCCCCCAGTCTTTGTATCTCTCTTTTTATTTATTATATTTTCCTCTTGACTAAAAAAAAATAATAATAATATTTTTGTACTGAATTTATGTCTTTCACAACTCCATACTTGCATTGTATATCATCATGACAAAAGCCAAATTTTAGGCTATCATTCAAGCATTGTCATACTTCTTCGTGCTTACATCCTTCTTACCCTTAATTTATTTGAGACTTGCAGATAAATGACTAGGGATTTTTTCCAATTAGTAGTATACTATGCAAACAACTTTCATCCCCATGACTAGGGATTTTTTTCAATCAAACTCTTAGTCGGCTCTCAGCATTTCCCGTTCACTTACAACTTTATTTGTCAAATTGATGACAGAAATACAAAATTTATCTTCTCATAACCCTTGAGAGGTTGTAAATAAGGGAAGGTAAAATGAAAAAGAACAAAAAGTTTGTACCAAGAAAAATGAAAATAGATACTGAATTCCAGTGAGGCAGTGACGAATGGAAAAATTGATGTGATAAAAAATGATGAAAAGTTGGTGGCTTTCATTGCAGACCAACCTCTTGTATGGTGGGACGTTTCAATTATTTTTATATTTTTATTTTTCAATTCTAACATTATTTATAGGAATCACTTTTAAGAATTGTCAATGATTTACCAAATTTCTCAAACTCTAGCACAGTCCAAAGTCCAAACCACGAGGCTGTGGAATCACATGCCCACAAAAAAAACAAAAGAGTAAATTACATTCCCCTCCCCTCAAAAATGCTTGAATTACACTCCCCTTCCTTTTTATGTTAAAATATACACTCTCCTCCCTTGAAAAGTAAAATTTATACTCCCCTTCCTTATAAGATGCTTGAATTACAACTCACTCCCTTAATAACTAAATATGCATTACACTTTAATCTATTTTAACATAAATAAATATTTTTATGATATATATTAATTTTGAACCACCATTTAAGAAAAATTAAGTAATTTCTTTATAATTTAATTGTCAATGATAATTAAATTTAAAATATTTTGCTATTGATTTTATAATTTAGAGTATAAAATTAACTTTTAAATAACCATGCTTTATTGTCTTTAATAATTTTTCCCATATTTTAATTTTATTTTGGGTTGTTTCGTATTTTATAATAAGGTTTAAAACTACATGTTAATGAAATTATGAATAAAAAAATAGCGAAAAATATGTATTCAATTTTTTATTATATTAAAATAGACCCGTACTACTATATTTTTTCCGAAGTGTGTTAGATTATTATTTTTCGGTAGATTATTAAAAATAAAATAAAAATATTGAGGGAGTAAAGTGTAGATTTTAACATAAGAAGGTAGGGGAATGTAATTCAAGCTTTTCTTAGGGGAGGGGAGTAAAAAAATTTCTAATATGTTTTGAATAAGAGGGGAGAGGAATGTATATTTTAACACAAGAGGGGAGGATAGTGTAATTCAAGGGGAGTGTAATTTACTCAAAACAAAAATCTAATCTCTAACAGAAGAAGACAAAAAATTTGTGACTAAATTATCTTTCCTTTATTACACCAGCATCATGATTGTCGTCATTGCGACAAATATGAAATTCATTGAACTACTCCATAAACAAAACAGGATCATGAATTCAGCAAACTCCATCTCCAATTTATTACCAGAATCAACAATAAAATTACATAATGACCCTCCTCAAATCAAACAAGAAAAGAAGCAATACGTTTGACCATATCAATAGAATTCTGAGTTTCAGGATGATAAATCTGAAAACAATGTTCTTCACCTTCAACATGAACAAGTTCCACATCACCTTTCCAACCACTTTTCTTAACAGCATCATAGTACCAAATCCCTCTGTCTCTTAAATCATCATTCCCCGCAACAAAAATCAACATCTTAGGACAACCAATAATATCCAAACTTGGAGCATCAATAGCCAAAGGATTAATCAAAGGGTTATCAATTCCACCAGGTGCATCAGGATACACAAAATTCCAAACTTTCATAGGTGATCTTTGTTCATGCCCTTCAACTGATTCTGACAAAACCGGCTTCGAACTCCAAAACAAAGGAAAAGCAAGTAATACTCCTCTAATTTTCACATCACCAGGTAAAGTTTCAGCACCATCACCGACACGAAGAAGTGCATTGTGTGCAATATTTGCACCTGAAGTATCACCACCAATGTAAAAACGGTCAAAATCACCGTGTTTGATTAACCATGATTCAGCGTTGTTGATGCTGTTGTTGATGGAATGAGAAGTGATCCATTTGAGAGAAAACCAACCATCATCATATGCAGCAGGAAGAGGGTGTTCTGGTGCAAGTCTATATTCAACAGAAACAACAAGAACATTTGCTTGTGAAGCAATGATGTTAAGGTAACGTTGGTGAAGAAAAGAGAAAGCTGATTCAAGACAAAAAGCACCACCATGGTAGTAAACTAAGATTGGAAGCTTTTGAGTTTCGTTGGTGAGTTTTGGGAGATGAATACGTGCAGAGATTAATGGGTTTTGTGAAATGATTATGTCTTTTGATGAGACACCTGTTTCTGGATCAAGAGGGATTGGTGGTACGATTTTAGAGCCTAAGAAACGTTCAACTGTACCATCTTTGTAGACACGGAGAAGAGGTGGAAGTTCTCTGTCTATCTCTTTGGTTGAAGAAGCCATGGAAGAAGGGAAGTGAAGAGAGTAGAACAGTGAGTAAGCTTAATATAATAAGACACAAGACAAGATGGTTTATTTGAAAAGTCAAAGTTGGACAATATGGTCAAACTTGGTTGCTTCCTCGTGCAGGCCTACCTCCCTACCCCATAATTTTAAGTAACTGAATTCATAAAATACTTTGTATATTACATCAACCTATACATAAATGTTCGTCTTGAGCAGAGATCCCGTTATAAAATTTACCGTTTCAAAAAAAATTAAACTTTTTTTTCTAGCGAAGAAATTATATTACCAACTCGTCCAAAACACTGTATTAATAAAAAATTGTCAATCACCATACTTTGAGATATTGATAAAAGTAAAGTCTTAATTTAAAACATTATCATAATTTGAGATAGAGAGAATAAATGAGTGAAGGCAAAATAGATGGCTATAGTCCGTTTGGTTTCAAGCTTTTGGAGGAGAGGGGAGAAAGTATAATGTTTTTGTGTTTGGTTTAATTTTATAATAATACCACTTTTTGCTACGCCTAAATTAAAGTTTTTTTTGGAGGAGGGACTATTATAATTCTAACTATATTGATATAATTATCCTCACATTTAATCTAAAATGCCAAAGTTATCCTTTGTTTTCTAGTACTGCTCTTTTTATTCCTCACTGCTTCTTCGTGTTCATTTGCCTGCAGTTTTTTCTTTCATTTCATGTTAGTTTCATTCTATGAAGTCCGGGTACGAATACGGGTACAAGTACAATACAATACAGGTACAATACGATACAAGTATATGGATACATGTATTTTTTTTAAATTTAGGATACGATACGGTTGAGATATATTGACAAATTTTTTATACTAAAACTCGTATGAGTGGAAAATACTTAAAGTTTTCTTATAAACCATATTATATTTTCATATGTTGGAATATTGAGAGAAACATCATTAAAAGAACACAACACAAATTTTATCTAATGTTGATTAATTGAATCACTTCTCTCTCATTACTTTCATCCACAAGAAGTATAAATTTAAGTAGTTCATCGAGAAACAATTTTAATGATGTATATCTAAAATTGAACCATACACATCTCTAGTGAATTTTTACAACATTGTCTCACTTTTTTACCCTTCAACTTTTCTATGATATGCATCTATGAAGTATCTTATAAGTATTTTTGTGTATTTGTGGAGTATCCTATACGTATCCAATAAAATATTTTTTTTCAAATTAAAATAATTAATTCCGATACTTCGTGGGTACGTATCCACGAGTATCCATGGAGTATCGGTATCCGATAAGTATTTGATACTGATACGTATCTGTTTTGGAGTATCCGGACTTCATAGGTTTTTTTCGTTTTAGTTTATTTCGTCTGCAGTATTTTAGTTTATTTCATTTTTTGTGGTAAAAAAAATACATATAAGAAGGAACTAAAATACATATAAATATATATATATATATATATATAGCACGAACTGCTTTTTCTTTCAAAATGATAAATCAATATGTATTATTTATTTTTCATGAGATGATTAATCAAAATGATAAAAAAAAAAAAGATGCATATTTTTAAAATGTAGTTTAAGATTTAAGGGTAAAAAGGTAAAATTGTTTTAAAATTCCTCCCCTTCCCTTCCATCTTTTGAACCAAAGATAAATTTATTTAAAATATCTCTTTTCGCTTCTCTCTCCTCCATTAAAATTTCTCCCCTCCTCTCTGTTGAACGAACCAGACTCTAAAGCTCATTGCATTAGACTAGGCTGTACCGGAAATTTGACAATAAAGCCCATCGGATAGGGGGTGTATAAATAATTTTTTCTGCTTTGATAAGAATATGTATATAATTCGATCTAAAAAAATTTCTGCTTTGAAAATAAGCCTAAAATTTGATCTAGCTTTGGGGATTTTAGCCCTTCCGTTCATCAATACAATTTGATCTTGTAATAATAACAACAACATATATCCAATTTTATATCCCAAAAAAGCAGAGAGAAGATGGCAGATCTATTCCTCACTCTCTTGACATATATAATTTAAAGCAGCATATTTGTTGTCAAATTTTTTGGGGTTATAGAAAGAATTGAGGGTAGATAATTTCCTACTCATATGACAAGTTATAGAAAGAATTGAGGTTAGATAATTTCCCACTCATTAAATAACGTATGTTGTTTATTATAAAGACCATATATATCATTAATTAAATAAATTTAAAATGTAGATTTTTGTTTATAATAATAACCAATATTACTAGCATTTTTTGAAAGAATAAAAATAAAAAACCAAAAGATAGATACATACTTATATTCATGTTCGATCCATTGAATCCTCCCTCACTTATCTTCTTTGGAGCACATACTTATATTCATGCTCAAAAATTTATTTATTTTTTGACAAAATGCTCAAAATTTATTATCGAAGAAATTTGTGATTTTTTTTTTTAGCCCTTTGTTCATTATCATGTGTCACTACTATTAAAAATATCGATGATATTTATTATCCAAGAAATTGAGATAATTTTCATAACAAAACAAATTCTATTTTAGTTAAAAATATCGCATGTGTTATTATTCTCTAATCTACGGTATTTTATTTTGTTTTGGTGTCTATAGAGTATTTGATTTATTTTCAGATGTTGTCTAAAAAAACATTTATTTGGCAGTGAAAAGCAAAATTTAAAAACGAAATGAAGAGCTAATAAAAACACAACAATGAACTAAAAAAGTTATGATGTATTATTTAGGAGACCATTTTCTCATATTATGCCTAAGACCTGTAAAACTTTAGGAACAAACTCATTACGTATATTTTTGGTTGGGAGATTTAACTAAAACCAGAGAATCAAAGTTATTCAAAAGTAAATAAATTAGAGTATAAATTTGTAATCAAATTAATTGTTTTTAAAAAGCTTTTGTCAATTGAATCGTAAAAGAAAGAAAAAAAGCTTTCACCAATTGGTTTTATGAGTCTCATATTTGAACGATATGACTTGAATATATGTTTATAAGTGGGATAGTCCACATCTTATAAATTGTTTTTGTGAGATTATGTTAGACTCAACTACAAATTAAGTCTAAGATGATATCAGAGTCTATCTGATATTTGTTAGGCCATTTGAATCACGCTTCAGATGTTAAGTTTCGGGCGTGACTAATGCGTGTTAAAGAATCTCATATTGGAGTGTTTATAAGTGAGAATAGTCCTCACATTATAACCTAATTTTGTATGTTTGTGATATCATAGTCTATACAAGATTCGATGGATCATCTGCTATCAAATTTTTGCTATCGGTCACGCTCCAAGTGTTCACTTTTGAACAGGGGCAACAATTTTTTTTAGGGGAAGTGGGAGCAATCTTTGAACCTGATTTTATAAGATTGAGTAGTTAGATCAAACCCAAAATTTTATTAGTGTTTATTGATTTAGTATCTCGTCTTATTAAATAAAAGTCTTGCTAACTGGTGCCCAAGAAACATTAGTTAAGGAATCCAAAAGTAAAATATAATCTTTTACTTTTGCTCAAAAAATAATTACATTACTTTTTAATAAAAACCTCACTTCTTTTGGTTGTTTAGCCGATGGCCCTTTGACACCGTTTAACATTCTTACAAAAATAATACCATTCACATTAGTAGGTGACTGAGCGGATACCAATTTTTTTTTTTTTTTTTTTTTTTTTTTTTTTTTTTTATAATAATTATT
>Ga0228711_1000288_pt1 | contig 55301 bp, 35 predicted proteins | sample MedpolnodulmetaG_2_FD_177996 | JGI IMG/M metagenome (GOLD analysis project Ga0228711, IMG submission 177996) | Root nodule microbial communities from Medicago polymorpha collected in Santa Monica, California, United States - brown nodules | ecosystem: Host-associated > Plants > Roots > Nodule... | reverse complement strand
AAATTCTAGACATGGAATTGATGTTTAGATAACCACTCTTTGTATCTGAACTTAATGCTTTCCTATCATTTAAGAGATTGAGAAATCATCGATTGAATGATAGGAACGACTCTTGGATCGTTTAATAGTGCGAGACATCGACGATTAAACGATACAATTGAAGTCACAATATTATTTGGACACGAATGATATTGACGAGGGATACGTGGTAAGGAAAGCTAGAATCCATGCATGATCTTTAGGTTACGTGTGATGCTTGATTAAGGAACTCTAATCCTAACAAGTTTTACGCCCTATTAATCTCAAGTTTTAATCTTATAACATAGATACCTAGATTTTAAACAAACAAATAAATCACTCATTCAACTTAGAATGATAATTGATGTCGAATAGTCCATGATATCGCACTAGTCCCTGAGGAGACGTTATATAAATATTTACCTTTGATATACGTAAATATACTACATCACTGGACCCACAACCTTGCAACGGGAGTCAACTTTTCTTGGCATGTCCCGACAAACTTTTCCGTAACACACAGAAAAATTGAAAAATATATTTTATTTATTAGAATTAAGGATAATTTAAGAAGTTCAAATAATTAGTGGAGGTAGAGTTATAATTTGAGGGGTATGAGATATACAATTGATTTTCATTGCGAGAGAGCAATATTGGGCTTTGCAGAAAAGGCCAAGAAGTTTGATGTGATTTTAGGAGCGCGTGACGCAGCGACGAATGACACACAGAGAGAGAAGCCAAGAGAAGTTTGAAAATGGAATTGAAGAAAGTGATGAAGGATAAGAAATTCTGGTTTGCATCTTTCCTTATCACCTGGGCTGCTGCTCTCCAGGTACTATGACCTATTTTCTTCTCTTTTCCTGAATGAATCTGTTGATTGATTGATTGATGCTATTTGATTTGCATTGAATTAAAGGGACACATGATGTGGTTACAGCGTCAAGATTCATTCAAGCAAAAATTCCCTGATCTTGAAAATGATGATAGGGTTACTCCTCCTCAATCTTCATAACTCACTCCAATCTTGTATTCTATGTTTTCATTCATTTCTTCATTCATTCCAATATGTAAATTCACAATTTTGACTGATTTACTTGCTTCTGCCAAACTTGTATAACTAATTGCATAGCATAACATATTTCTTATTTTGTTATTATAACTCACAGACCCTTGTTACTAAAATGCTATTACCATCAACCTAGACTAGGGGCTGTTTGGATTAACTTATTTCAGCTTATTTTCTGACATTATAAAAACAACTTATGAACATATCAGCTTATTTCCATAAACTCCTTACAATATAGTTTATGAAAACAACTTACAGATTATAAAAAACATATTGACTTTATTTTGTCTTGTGTTATAGAAATAACTTATTCACAAGCGCTTACTAGCATATGTTATTTATCCAAACAAGCGTCCCTCTTCATTCGCCCTACTTCACTGCTTAGAAGCACACCACAACTTATTTCATACTTCCTAAAGCGACTAGTGATTAGTGCTTTTGAAATTTAACACATTTGTTCAATCCAATTCAACATAAACTTTATATTTTCTTCTTGTTATATTACATTAGGCAGCCACATTCCTTTTGTGGCCATTATTACTGTTGAAATTTAACTCATTTGTTTAACCCAATTCAACATATACTATCTGTTGGAAATTTTTCAGTAAACCATTCTCACAGTATGGTTCTTAGTTCTCACCCTTAGAATGGATGATTAATGGTTTTACATCTCTTTGGTCATTATTACTGTTGTTGGAGTGAAGTGTGTGTGAGTAACAGCTAGGAATGACAGAATATGTTCCTTTTGTCTATCAAATTAGATTTCCCCTATTTGGTTGCTTGCTATGAGTTCAGATTTACTCCTAAGATAGTTATAAATTAGTTATAAGTCATGGCAAATCAACTGTACCATATTATTTTAACAAAAAAAATATAGATAATAGTTATGTCAAAGCAAATGAGGATTACAAGAAAATAAAAAACAGATATAACTTCCACTGTATTTTGCAGGAAATTCAGCTTAATGTTAGGAATATCAATCTATTTGGTGTACTATTATACTATATATTTGTCTTGTGTCACTCACCAAGAAAACAATTGCTAGCCTTCTAGGAAATATCGAGTGTGTTTAGATTTGCTCATGCATGACGTACATACATACACCTCAAACCACGTTCATATTCATATCATGGTGATGGAAAACTGATTAATTACTTAGGAAGAGACCAGTTGAAAATAGATGCGGTTTTAAATGTTAACGAGTAAATAGTACCATTTCTGCTGTAGATATTTTTATTGTCTAGATTAATATATATAGTTTATATAATCTGTGTAGAATTACATTACTAGTGTCGATAATGCAATTTTTTTTTAAGAGGTTAACTTGCTTTTTATATATATAAACCAATATTTACACTTGAATAGAGGCTAAATATTACCCAATCAAAACGTCCTTCTTGATAACAGACTAAGACACATTTTTTTTTTAGCAAACAGACCAAAACAAAGTGAATAGTGTCGATAATGCAATTGCAATGCTAGGGATCATTTTGAAATATTAATATTATGAAAGACTAGATACAGCCCTACAGCTTCAGAGATCAAATTGGATATTTGCTTTGTATATAATAATAATGTCACCCTATATGTTGTTCATCCTGTTTAGCTTAGAGGGCATACATTTTTAAAACAAGAATGATAAACATAATATTTACTTACCAAATAAAATTATCATTAAAGCCCTTATAAAAATATTATCGTTAAGGTTTACTAGGAAGTTTCTGAAGGACGATAAACATTATATTTATTAAAAGGGTTTTTCTATCATATGCAAATTTGCACATGTTAAGAAGTTTTAAATAGTAACTTTGCATTGGAACTTATATATTTTATATTAAATACATAACTTTTTAATAAATAATTTTTTATTTTCAATAAAAATTTACTATTTTTAGTAACTTTAACATTGTAACAAACCCTTATTAAAAAATTCCTCAAATATTGGATAGAAATTTGTCACGCAAGATACGTGACTTTTCCTTAGCATAGTAATAGTATAATACGGAACGTGGATGAGCCTAATGCCTGAAAAAGCTATATACAGGTAAGCATAAAAGAATAAATTAACAAGTCCCGATTTTAATTTGCAAAGGCAATCAGCCAAAGCTGGTCATATTCAATTTGGGAGACCCTACCCAATCATAAAAACTGGTCAAGTGGTTTGTGTGTGTGAGAAACATGTGAGGGGGTTACTCTCTTCTAGTTTTGACTGAGGAAGAATCAAGTTGCAGTTTTTAGACCAAACCAAACTACTCAATCAATATTACTAGTTGGTCTGACACTACTATTTCTAGAAACCGTTTATTTATATATTTAGTATTTTTACCTCAAAAACTCGTTTCAGTGACGTACACATAACGGTCACCCCTTGGAGAGCAGTACCATTCAAAATATTTAACTTTTTTTAACGCTTGTTTGTCAAAATATACATCTAATGATCAATGTTGTGCCAATAAACAATGCCTCTAGAACAAAACCAAGTAGAAATTTGCTTCTTAAAAAATTGTAAATTTTGGTAAAAGATCATGTGCTTAAAAAAAATCAAATAATTAATCACATAACTTTAGTCCATTCTAGGATATTATATAATATATTATATCAACAAATTCTCGTAAATACAACAACATTCATGAATTTAGTAGACATATAATCTTGTTATGCATCACATTGATATCACAAAGTTATTTCAGGAAAATAATATTACTTTGTATGTATTAGGGATTATTACAATAAAGATAAAAACAATCAAGTTCAATCCATCACCAATCATCATCACCATCCAAGTAACAAACTAATGCAACTCATCCACCAACAACTTTTAATGGGTAAATATTAAGTTTTTTCTTTATACTGGTCTAACTCATTTTTATAAAAATCAACTTATAAGGTGAAGAGTGTTGTTTTATGTGAACTCATTTTAGGTTTTATATGTATGTATTTTAAGTGAGACTTGACTTTATCAAATACACTCCTAACCCCCATTACCATTGGGTTTAGTGTGTGATATAAATGGTGGGCATCCATGAATGAATCAACTCTAATATTATATTAGATTTTTATACTTGAATTAATCGTTAATTCATCCTTATAACACCGACTTGTAAGATGATAATTGTCCTTTTTTACAAACTCATTTCAAGTTTTATCTCTATTCTATATACGCCTTGTGTAAAAATAAAAAATGACAAATTTTAATGAGTTTAATTTTACATTGTCAGGAAAGTCAATAAATCACTTAATTGCATGACTAAAATTGTGGTGTCGATGTAAAGTCTAATGTGACCAGACTAAACAAAATGAAGGAAATTGCTATTGAGAAGGAAGCTTAGACGATTACTAGGTGGCCAACGATGTGACGATAATGACGATGACAGTGAAGTATATACTATTAATATCATATTCTCACACTCCATTGCATATAATCACTCTTCCACGTTTAAGATTAAAGAACAGATTTTTCTAGTTTTAGATATATAACGTCGTACAGCCACCACCAATAAGCTGATATTTAACTTGTACTATTATCTAAATTGTCACAATCTCATGTAGGGTACTTATCTACTCAAATTCTAACTCTGTGGACAACCTCTATTACCTAGACTAATTTTTTTTTTGTTGTCATTAACACTTGTGGGGATTATATTTAATCCTAATTAACTGGTGGTTAAGTTCATGCTTAAATTACTCCGCTTACTCTAACTAACTAGGTACCAATATTTAAAATTGTCAAGATCCTTGATCACAAACTTTGAAATAAGATTGTGCTAATGAAACAATTTAATCACAGTGAAATGGCTTTTAGATAGTGTTTTCATCACTTAATTCAACTGCACGGCATTTTTACTTGGAAAGTAACTCCCTTCTAGATTGGTTGACTAACTAACTAGGGGAAAACAGGAAATGGAAAATCAATGATCAACATTTTACTCCAACAAATATATTTTTAAACTTTACTATAACAGTATTAATTAAAAATTGAGATTCTAATACAAGGATCTGTTCTCTGTTAAGTGAGTAGTGGCAGAGTTAAAAGAAATAAACCAACTATCTAAGCTTAGATGATTACATGAATATGAAGTTCAATACATGTTAATGTTTCAATATATTTGACCCTAGGTGATTTTGCCAAACTTTGTTTGGGAGAATTTATGAAAATAACTTATGACATATTCGTAAACTGTGTTTTTTCGGTTTGTTTGCATAAACTCTCCAGACTACCTTATACTATAGGTTGTAAAATAAGTTGTTTATCCAATTCCAAACTACAAACACAACATTGTCTGATTTATATATCAAAATATATGACAAAATAATAACAGCTTTTACATACGTATAGAGGATTAAGCAATGAGGTAATACCATAACTAATAAGCAAAAACAATCCCTGATTAGACACCAATTTCTCATTTCAAATTTATTGGATGGGTTTAAGGTTTTCATGAATCTTTAACATGAACATGTCTTTACAATTGAACCAAGGAAAAAATTGATATATAAATAATCAGACAATTTTACATGTTTTTACTAATACTAATAATAACATGAATTTATTATGTATATTCAATAACAGAAAAATTTATTTACATACAATAAATTAAAATACAAAATGGGAGGAAAAAGTACTCATCCACCTATATATGTATGGTACAGTATATAACTAGACCTTCCAAAAGTTTATTACTATAAAATTAATGAACTGAATTGAAACAATCTACCAAATTAGGAGTTGGTTGTCCAACCTTTAAAAACTTCAAATCATTCTCTAAAGGTGTCAAATTCAAATCCAGAAACAAAAATCTGTTGCTGTTCCTCTTTGCTGAATCAGTATTAGTACTATTATCAATAGTACTGCAACCACTATTGCTACTACTAGTAGTTGTAGTAGTCATAAAATTATGCATGTTTCCATTTGAATTATTAGCTTTGAGTTTTGATGATTCTGTTCTTCTGTGTCGCCTCATGTGACCACCCAAAGCTTGTCCTATTCCAAATTCTAATCCACAAATGGAACATGCATGTGTTTTAGTCTTCGTCGTTGGTGTAAGTATTGAACCATGATGATCATCACTAGTCATCTCCATCAACCTCGGTTTCTTGTGACTTGCACGGTGTCCTCCCAACGCTTGAAACGATGAAAATTGTCTTTTACATGTCTTGCACTCAAACACACGGTTGTTGAAATTTGAAGAGTAATTCACTTGATCAAATATTTGATCACCTCCACCAGAAAGTAACATCAAGTATTTAGCCATGGCTATGTTATTATCAACTTCTCTTTCTCTCTTCATCACTATTAAAAATATTCAACAAGTTTATATTTGGAATTTATATTTGGAGGGTATGAAAAGAAAGGAAAGGTGTGCAATATTGGAACTCTATGAGACTTGAAATTAAGGGTGTGTCATATTTATACTAAAAGACGGTTTTAAGTTTGTTAGGAGTTAAGAATTTGAGACACTTGTAATTGTTGACAATGTAGGTATGAGCGTGTAATGTGTGAACAAATTGTTACACACTTAACTTGTGAGTTGTGTTTGTGACTTTGATTTGGTATGACGCAAGCAAATACGAAGAATTGGAGGCACTATATAAGACTATTAGATATATATGATCCATAATTTGGTGTATTCGTTGAACTTGCTTTTCCTTTGACTAGACTAGATGCTGTTTGGTGTGAAAGGAGCCACACATGCATGTATTAATTGTAAGCATGACTGTTAGCTAGGGTAATTGGTGATCCACGCATATATTTATTATTTAGTTAACTTATTAATTAATTCAAGATACTAACGATTTTATCATATTTAAAATTGTTGTACAATCACAATGAGTTTGAAAATAGTTAAGTTCCAAATTCAATCAAATAATTGTTTATGGTAAAAGGGCTTCTAGATAGCAGCCGGTGCTGTAAGATTCAATTCAATTCAAGTGTATGTTCATGAGAAGCTGGTATATGATTTGAAAAACTAATTCTCTTCTAGACTTTATATGACCAAGCAAAATAGATAGAAACTTAGTAGTCTTCTTGGTTAAGGGAATATAAGGCAGATTTGGTGGCTTGATAAACGAGTTAAAGAATGACGTAATAAAGAGGTTAAAAAGTTCGATTTTCTCATCCTCAATAAAATAATTATTATAACATTTGACGTAAAAAAAGGTTTTTTTTTTGGTTCAAACCAACCTATTTATTTATTTTACTATTTAATTGATCTATCTCTAACTTTGTTTCGATTCAAAGAGAAAATAATTTGATACGGTAATTTTATGTTTTTTTTTTCACGGTTTGATATCGATCATATACATACTTATGTGAACGGTAACTAATTATAAGAATAAAAGTGAAAGAATTTGATAGGGGTAAATTATCTTTCTATTCATCAAGGAATAATGTAAAAAAAACCATAAAAACCGATAGTGAGTAAAAATAAATAAACCAATCAATTTAATCCTCGAACTATAACTTTTTATCAAATTTAGTTTCTAAACTAACTAAAAATACTAAATAGTACTTAAACTAGTATTATAAATCCATCAAAATAGTCCATGAGTCATCATTCTCTCTTTTTTTTTTAAAGAAATCAAATTGGATTAATAACACCAAGAGTGATTCATCTCGCATAAGGTGTGCAAAAGATAATCACTCAACAAGTTACAAGGGTAAGGTCTCATACCAAAACAAAAACAAAAACACTAAGCAAAAAAAGAGAAGAAAGCTACTCTATAACACTCATACAAAATAAAAGGTGCCGCCACCCGTCAGTATAACTGAAAGCACTAGTAAGCTTTTTAGCTTTCAACCAAAATCATCATTCTCTCTTGTTTTTAAGGAAATTGAGGGACTAACTTGATGGGTTAATTACTTAATATATATAAGGTAGTGATACATTGACCACCCAATGTAGTAAATCCTTCATTTTATACTCTTATGTGACATGTTTGATAGAAGAGAGGGAAAAAGAACGATAAAAGAGAAGAAAATAAAAAATATAAGATGTCACGTGAGGTGGTATAGAAAAAGAAAAAGAAAGGTGTCAACACATAATTATCCATATTCTATAATCCACGAATTAAATTGGAGAGAATAAATTGGAGAGAATGTGACGGTGTATGACTAAATTAATAGTTTATTCGAGTAATTACATTTTGTTTTTTACAACAGATAAGTTACAGTTAAAAGATTATATTTCTTCTTTGATTAATTGGGTATTTACCTTTAAAGAATACTTGGGTGTCACGTAATTTCGTTAAAGTAACGAGTAGTATAAAAGCTTAGCAAAGCCACTTGCAAAGTTGCAAGTCTGAAAACAACTTGCAAGTCTAAGTTAGACTGTCTAAGTCTAACACAGTAGTATCGATTATTTTATTAAGTGAGATAATCACTTTTTTAAATTAAAAAGTTGATGGATGAGTTATTAGCTGATTGCATGAACACGATGGTCAATGCCATAAAAATAACGCAAGTGACAGCCACGCCATCTTTTCCGTCAAACCTTATCATAGTATGCATTACAGACTATATTTTTCAAGTTACTCTCTCAGTTTCTTTTTCTTTCTTAATTGTCTTGTTGTTTTTGTAAAGCAAATTAAATTGTTTATATTAGTTAATCGTTTTCAATTTTAATATATTAAATATTAATTTCTCAATAAATAATTAATGATATTATAGAAACAAAAAAAAAACGAAAGAAAAGAAAAGACGAATTAATTTATCAATAGTACCAAAATTATTAATTTTCTTAAGGTGTATAAATAACATTAATTTGATACCTAAAAAAGAACATGACAATATTTCTCTTCAAAAAAGAAAATGAACAAGATAAGTAATTATTTTTAGAGGAGAGTGATGAACATTCTCTCTAACAGTAACACCCACTTTTTTATTGAATAAAATTCATATCAATACCACATATTAAAAATGGATCGATCCCACGTATCATAATATATATATATATATATATATATTTTTGAAATAAGCTTATACCAATGGAGATGATAATAAATCTTTAATAGTAAGTGGATGAGAGCTTCGTGTGCAGAGGTGAGGGTAATTAACAAATAACAAGTATCTTTACATTATTAATGAGTAGGCCCTTTGTCTGTGGATATGCAAATTTCATTTCAATGGGTCGGTGTCAAGGGGCATGCGGATTTTTATATCAACGAGTCCAACCTATAGGCTATAGTAAATCAGGACAAAAATTCATAACTATGGCGGCTTCCTATAACAAGGGAGCAGACCATGTAGGTCCGACATATGATAAGGTCGATTCAAACATTGCACCAACCAACACCTCCTTCATACTACGAGGGTGAGGGAAGTATTATATCTTTTTTTGAGGTTTTCATGATGGCTAGTATCTGTTTAGTGTTTATTATTAGACAAAAAAAAAAATAGGTCCAAGATTTATAAACCAATCTCCTTTGCAGCATACATTTAGTTTGTTATTAATTACACTTCACAATTAATAATCTCTGTTTAATATATTAGGGCTTGTTTGGTATCAAAAACCTTTTTAGAAATGACATGTTAGAATTTAGAATAATGAAAATGATAATAAAGGACAAACGATTTATTGGAGATTCCCTAAAAATTATATAGTACAAAAAATTAGAATTATTAGCTACCCTCCAATTATTGCTCAATGGATGGACAAATCAAGTTACTTCTCAGAGGAAATAATGTACATGCAGAGACTTAGTAAGGGAAATTAATTGGTTCACTTTGAAGGGCTTTCTCAACTAGCTCAGTCTGCTCCTTGTGGTGAACCTTGAGGAAACCAGTAGCTGTGGCTGCAGAGGGAGCGCGACCGACATATTTAACATCCTCATAACCTCCCCTACCTAAAGACTTCATGGAAGTTATAAGCCGCGGTAAAACGTATGTGTATCCACCCATGTTCATTGGCTCTTCTTGACACCAAACAACTTCTGCATCTATAGCACAAAAATGGTAAAATGTTTAGCACAGAAGACTTAAAATGATTAATATCCTGCAATTCAATATTTATAATGATTAACCCAAAATTTAATGATGATTAAGTCATGTTCTACTAACTAGTTCATACATTCACACACATCAAAGTCCAAAGCTTTCCTAAATTTAGAGGAATGTGAACATCGATTCAATAATGCTCTAAAGAAATACTGACTTTGGCTTTTGTCCACATTTTTTGATATCTAGAAATCTATTGCCGTAAGAATTCAAAGTAATTTCAATAACATTTCTTCTGGTAGTGGTAGGAGCTAAAAAAATCTTTTTATCGAAGAGAAAACTAGATGCTTTCGATTCCTCCCAACTAACAAGCAGAGATTAGAACTCCAAATTATTACTCTTGCTTTGATAGCAAAAAAAAAAACTATCAGTGTCGATATGGCTGATCTTCTTACTTAATTGCTAATGCTAGGTAAAAGATGCAACAATATCATAGGGTAAAAATTGAAATTAAATGTCAAGCAGAGAAGACACAAACAGGAACTCGTTTCCACACTCTTAACGACAACAGGCATACAATATGTCATAATCAAACCTCAACATGCAATAAAAAAATCAGAATCCATTGCCAAAGAGAATTTTGAACAGACATACTTGGATATCGTTTAAGCTCTCGTTGGACAAGGTCATAAGGGAAAGGACAAAGTTGTTCCACCCTACATATTGCAACATCCTTTGCATCTACCTTTGTTCGTTGATCATCAAGTTCGTAATAAACCTATAAGACATTGACAATCATAAAAAGCGTATTTAGAAAACAGTCAAAGCAATGAGTAATGTTCGGAAATATGGTTAAGATGAAAACCACTAGATGAACAGACAGTTTGAATGAGGGGTCACAAACCTTTCCAGAACATAGTATTAGACGCCTCATACCCTCCTCAACATTTGAGTGATTATTTTGGTCTTTTATGAGGCGCTTAAATCTGGTTCCTTGTTTGTCAAAACCAGGGTGTCCTTGGACGTCATCAAGCTCAGATAAATTTGATCTGCAAGCCTTACTACGAAGCAGGTTCTTAGGAGACATTACGATGAGAGGTTTACGGAATTCTCTATGTATCTGCGATAAAACAAAAAACAACAATAAGAAAATTAGATAATATAACTTCAAGTGACAAAGCTAACATTTATCAATTATTGTAACAACTACGAACCTGTCGCCGTAAAACATGGAAAAAATTTGCTGGAGTTGTAACATTCACAATCTGCCAATTACATTCCTGAATTTGTTTCCGAAGAGTAGGATCCATCTCAGGAATAATATAAGGATGGTCATCAGCCATCTGTAAATAATTCAGTAGACACACAGTTCAATTTATCTAATGAATAGAATTGAAAGATGAAGGATGTACATGCAGAAAGACAAAATACCTTCCAAAGGAAGCAACAAGAGACAATTATTTAAATTAATTTTGTGTGCACTAAAAACACCACCATCCTAAATCTGACCCCCAAAAAAACTGTTTTAGTTCAAGGCTGTATGTCGATCACAAAGTAGACCATAATTGGCAACCAGATCAGATTCATGCAGAAAGAATAAATGCTTCAGAGAAGTTTCAAGGAAATAAGAACATAGATTCACAAATAGAGAACCTGAAGAAAGCGTTCCAATCTCCCACTTGAATGCTCTGGGCCCTGGCCATCATAACCATGTGGAAGTAACACAACGAGCCCGGCCTGACGCAGCCACTTAGACTCACCACAGCTCAGGAAATTGTCAAATATGACTTGAGCACCATTCGCAAAATCACCAAATTGTGCCTCCCATATCACCAATGAATTAGGATTTTCCATTGAGTACCCCAATTCAAATCCAAGAACACCAAACTCAGAAAGTGAGCTGCATAGCGTATCAATTATTAATTAGTTATGAGACAAAAAAAAAAATCTATCATTACTTCAACATAAGTATCAAGTCTTAAAAATATATTATATGAGAAATGGAATCCAGCAGTAATCAAGATAAAGGCACATATCATAATTCATAGCAATGATACTTAGTATGTAAATGGATCATATATCTTGAACAGGGTACTACAAACATTACATTTCACTACAAATCATGCGAAAAATTTAAATTTAGCTAGACTTAAAAAAAGTAGCAACATTGACGATCACTTAAGCCAGATATGAATTCTAAGTTTCAGGAGCTTAAGCTGCATGACTAAAAAAATTAGAAAAATAACCATGTGAACCTGGTTTATTTTCTCAATACCATTACATACACATGTGGAAGAAAATTACCTATTGCTAACAGTAAACATCTCTTCGTTCTGGTTCATTATCACATGGTCAAGGGGGCAATATTTCTTCCCATTTGTCTGATCATGAACTACAGCATGGCGGTGACTAAACGTTCCTCTTTCAACGTCCTGGCCACTTAAACGAACATGGTTACCTTCAACTATCAATGTGGCGAAAGCAAGTTCCTCTGCAAAACCCCAGTCAATATCTTCCCCTGTCTCGATCATTTGGGCACGCTGTTCATAAATCCTCTTCACTGCTTTGTGAGGAGTAAAGTTTTCAGGTAAGACTGTGATTGCCTTCCCAACATTTTTCAAAATCTCCGGCTTCACCCTGCACAAGATTGATCATAGATTTCAGCTGTTTTACAAACAACAGAAAGACTAATGCAAAGTTAACATCAATTTACTATACCCAGTGTTACGGATACGTGAAAGCTGCTCAGGTGACTTAAAACCAGACCAATATGCTGAAAGCCAATCTCTTCTGTCTGGAAGATAATCTTTGCTGGCCAAAAATTCATCATTTAGAATTGATGTGACCTTCTTGTGTATCTTCTCAATGTCTTCTTTAATTAACTCCCCTAATTCCAAAAGTTTCTTCTGATAAATCTCAAGAGCTGATGGATGGTTTCGGATGACCTATACATAGCCAAGAAAGTTTAAAATCTGATTAACTTGTCAAAAAGAAATATCCATATTTAAAGAATAAGAGAAAAATAAACAAAAGGGCCAACCTTATACATTTTAGGCTGTGTGAAAGAAGGTTCATCAATCTCATTATGGCCAAATCGACGGTAACATACTAAGTCGACAACCACATCTGAATGGAAAGTCTGACGCCACTCAGCAGCAAGTTCACATACGCGGACAACTGCTTCCACATCATCACCATTGACATGAAATATGGGAGCGTTTAAGGCTTTGGCAACATCAGTGGAATATTGCGAAGATCTTCCTGACTTGGGATCAGTTGTAAACGCAACTTGATTGTTGAACACAATGTGTATAGTCCCACCTGTAGTATAATTTGGAAGAGCACTAAGATGAAGAGTTTCATAAACTACGCCTTGTCCGGCAAAACTACCATCTCCGTGAATCAAAACACCCATGTTTTTCATTCTTTCCGCATCATTTGAATAATACTGCTTCGCTCGAGTTTTACCAACAACAAGTGGGTTTACTGCTTCCAAGTGACTAGGATTTGCCACCAAAGACAAATGTATTCTCCTCCCGCCCCTGGTTGGTCGATCATAAGAAGTTCCCAAGTGATATTTAACATCACCAGTTCCTGTATAGAGCCTGACTTCATCCACTGGTAGACCACCACCACTAAACTCACAAAATATCTGACGAATCGGCTTCCGAACTACATTACCCAAAACATTCAATCTTCCTCTATGTGCCATTCCCATTACTATGTTCTCGACCCCAAGATCAGATGCTCGGTCAAACATTTCTTTCATTCCAGGAATAAGAGTCTCTCCCCCTTCAAGCCCAAACCTCTTTGCTGATGTCCACTTGGTGGCCAAGAAGTTTTCAAAAAGTGTACTCCAAGCAAGCCTATCAAAAATAACCTCCCGACGCTCCCGACTGAATTGTGTGGCCGCAGGGGTTTCAATCTTCTCCCTTAGCCAATTACATTTGTCACGGTCAGGTATATGCATGTACTCGTACCCAATGCTTCCACAATAAGCTTGCTCAAGCCGTGTCAAAATAGACCCAAGGGTCTGCACCGGACGATTCTCTGACAAAAATCCAGACATATTCCACACCCCTAAAAAGAATTCTCTATCCAGATCAGCCTCAGTGAACCCATAAAGGGCCAGGTTTAACTCATCAGGGATTTTACGTTCTTCGAGACCTAAAGGATCTAACTTGGCTTTCATGTGACCATTAACCTGATATGCTCTAACCAATAACAGCAATCGCATACTCTCCTGAATTGTTTGACCTGAAATTCCTGGGGAGGTGGAACCCTGACCCACAAAGTTCCTGAAGAAATTGTCCCAAGACTCGTCTACACTGTTTGGATCAGCTTCCCATGCTCTTTGAAGCTCTTCCAAATAGACACTGCTTGTCCCATCTAAGAAATTGTCGGTAAGCCTAGAAAGGGGAACAGGGCGAGGTACAGGTGCAGCCTGTGCTTTGGATTTGAAAACTGTTGTCTGAAAGTTTCTACTTGTTGATGGAACGATTGTGGTCCTTGTCGCATAACATGACGATCCAGTTCGATAGAGGTTTCTCTTAATTGAATGCTTCGCTATGCCGGAAACAGCCCTATACCATCCCATGGCTCTCACTCAGGAGATTAGACAATCAAGAATATCACCAATGTATGCCTTCAAATTCAATCAATGTCTTTATTCACTACACATCACTCTTTCCCTATCAATAACCAAACGATAACAAGAAAGTGATGAGAATTTCATCAAAAGGCTAAAACAAAACAGATATATCTCATAAATCTACTAAGAATTTATGCATCAAATGAAAAAGCCAGCACAGTAGAAAGGAAATTGATATCAAAGTGGCATCAACATATCTTCTATAAGACGCAACGCAACACTAATGAAAGAGTTATATGGAAATGCTATCAACATATAATAAGTTCACGCACTAACTTGTGATTCACTCTAAAGTAATAAGATAGTCAAAAAGGTCAACAAAAATTCCATAAAATCTAAAAAACTAATAATATATAACTCCAGAATAATTGGAAGCGATGAAAATGTTATTGATTGATTAACTTGAATGAATGATGGATGCAAAGAGGAGGAAGAAAAACAGAGAAGTTAGAGGATAGAAGAAATAAAGAAGAACCTGATACGATGTGATTGTTGAGTTGAATGGTGATAGTGTTGTGTTTCAACTTTTTCAATGGAACTGCCAGATGGATCATTTGTTTCCAGAAAACACTGAATCATGAATGCTTTTGTCTTGTGTTTGTCCATGCATCCTTTCTCTTTTTGGTGGGTCCCAAATCCATTTTCTAGAACTCACTTTTTCGATTCTGCTTCTGTCTATGTTTTTCATGGGTCTCATAATAATATTTTCATGTTTATAGAAAAAAATTATTCTAAAATAAATACTCTCTCTGTTGTATATTAAGTGAGTATTTTGTTCATTTTACACGTATTAAAAAAATGTATAAGTGAATGATAGAGAAATATGATTTTGAGTGTCTTATCAAATATTGATGCATTTACTAAACTACGGGCACCAAGCGTTATCCTAAAATTGTTACCTTAATACTAATTATAAGATTGTCATAGTAAAATAATCAAGTTTTTTTACATATCCCTCAAAATTATATGTAATTAAGAAAGAAAATTACAAAACATTACACATTGTGATCACCAAAAACATAGCAAAATATCATCATCACTAATAGCTTAAGAATCTACTTCAGATCTACATATCGGTCTCCATATCCCCATATGTAACAGAAAAAAATAAATGCGAATCAAGTTATTAAAAAATATAAATAAACAATTGTGTGAATATGAATATTAATTATGAATTATGAATATGAGAGAGACAAATTTCGTTATCGACAATTTGTTAATGTTAAAAAATAAACAATAAATAACATAATGTTTTTTTTACAAAAAATAAAAAGCATAATGTTATAGTGTTTGTTGTTTAAATAATTGATATAAGGCCCTGTTTAATTTGAGCTTATGAAAAATAGTTTATGTAAATAAATATGCTTTTATTTTAATTTATAAACTCTCACTAATGAAAATTGTATCTTCATAAACAGGTTTTTCATAAACTACCTTAAAAACTTATAAATAATACATAAAAACTTATTTATTTGCATAAGCTGTTTTATATAAACTCTAAAATAAGTTAATCCAAACGGGCCCTAAGTACCGAAAGAACGGCTCTGGTGAGCACCCCTATGTTTGATTGGCAAATTGAGAAATCATCCTTAAGCCCCGTGTATTTTTTTTTACTAAAATAATTTCGCTAAAGTTCTTGACTAATAAAATAGTGAACACATACCAGAAGTAAAAATCAAAAAGATATAAAAAGGTAACAAAAGAGACAATGTTGCAAAGCATAATAAGAATTGCAGTTAAAGATTCTTCATTCAAGCACATATTGCAAGGGACAATTAGAAAACATAAGATGTATAGAGATGTTTAAATATATTATGCATGAGAATGACATTTCCAATTAGACCCAAGTGCTCAAGGAAAGTTCGCATACATTTATCTAAAACATATTCATGTTAGATAGGAAACCTTTTGTCATAAAAGACTTGTATAACTAAAGATTATGAATGCCATATACATAAAAAACTACACTCTAGTAAACCAAATATCACTCACTACCCAAAGGCATAAAATGATGTAAGAACAACAATGTCTCATAAAATTTAGTGGAAAGGATAGTTCTAGAAGTTCAAATAAGTTGTAGCAATTAATAATCTTTTCTAATTACTGTAAAAAAAAAAATTGATTCAAGGCCTTCAATGTTGTCTTAGAAGGCCTTCATATGATTCCGGATTAGGCCTTGAAGGAAAACATATGCTCTCCCATATTCATTATTTTTTTCTTAACATCACAAAAAAAATAATTAAGTATCATATCATTCTAGTAATTGATTTCTTAGAACATCTATATGTATCATATCTTTTGTTCATATCTTTAAACATCTAAGAACTTAAACATCGTTGAGTGTCATGTAAGGTATTGATACATTTACTAAATGCAAGTAGAATATATTAAATTAAGAATGATGAAAAAATATTAATTAAAATTATAATTGAAAAAAGTAATTAATATTGCATTAAAAAGTAAAACGAGTCAATTATTTTGGGACAATTTTTTTTATAAATGCATCCGTTATTTTAGAACGGAGGGAGTATTAATTTTGTTATAATGTAATACTCCCTCCGGTCTCATTTATAAACAAATTTTGACTTTTTAGATTTATTGAATAAATTATGTATGTGGTTTATGAGTCCGGGTATGCTCCATTTACCATCAGCTTCATTTACCCCATTTAGGGTCTTGGATAAATGACATGTGGCAAAAAAGAATTCAATGGTTCAAATTAAAAATAAACAAACCATCAGTTTTTTTAATTTAAAAAAAAAAAAAAATGAAACACGCGCTTCTCTTCTCTTCTCTCCTATCACAGTTCATCTTCCTCAATCCCCTCACCACCACACCTCCCTCCCGCCGTCATCCTCGCCACCATGCCTTCCGACACCGCCGTCTATATGTGTCAACATATCTTCCCTTTCTGTCGATAACTTTGTAAATTGTAATGTTTAGAAGCAAATTTCCATTCTCAAATTTGATCTCTACAATTATGTTCCATCTTATGCTTTTCATTCGTCAACTTTTTAGTTTCTAACTCCATGGCTTCCAATGATAAATTTTTTTGAATAAAAAGCTTCCAATGATATTTGAAATCGTTTCGCTTCGTGTTTTAAATGGGAATATGATTCTTCAGTCTGTGTCAATTTCTCAAGCAAACTTTTAATTTCCAATTCCGATTTAATTATTCTTGTGTTCGATAGACGGCGGCGCTGGGAGGAATGGCGGCAAGGGTGACGGCAGGAGGGAGGCATGGCGGTGAGGGGGATTGAGGAAGATGAAATGTGATAGGAAAGTAGAAGAGAAGAGCGTGTCTCATTTCCTTTTTTTTTTTAAATTAAAAAATTGATCTTTTGTTTATTTTTAATTTGAATCAATGAATCTATTTTTGCCACATGTCATTTATCCAAGGCCCTAAATGGGGTAAATGGAGTTGATGGTAAATGGTAAAAACTCGAGTCCGGGTATGCTCCATTTACCATCAGCTCCATTTACCCCATTTAGGGTCTTGGATAAATGTCATGTGGCAAAAAAGGATTCAATGGTTCAAATTAAAAATAAACAAAACATTAGTTTTATTAATTTAAAAAAAAAAGAAAAGAAATGAAACACACGCTTCTCTTCTCTTCTTCTCTCCTATCACAGTTCATCTTCCTCAATCCCCTCACCACCACCCCTCCCTCCCGCTGTCACCCTCGCCACCATGCCTCCCGACGCCGCCATCTATATTTGCCAACATATCTTCCCTTTCTGTCGATAACTTTGTAAGCTGTGATGTCTAGAAGCAAATTTCCATTCTCAAACTTGATCTCTGCAATTATGTTCCATCTTATGCTTTTCATTCGTCAACTTTTTAGTTTCTAACTCCATGGCTTCCAATGATAAATTTTTTTGAATAAAAAGCTTCCAATGATATTTGAAATCGTTTCGCTTCGTGTTTTAAATGGGAATATGATTCTTCAGTCTGTGTCAATTTCTCAAGCAAACTTTTAATTTCCAATTCCGATTTAATTATTCTTGTGTTCGATAGACGGCGGCGCTGGGAGGAATGGCGGCAAGGGTGACGGCAGGAGGGAGGCATGGCGGTGAGGGGGATTGAGGAAGATGAAATGTGATAGGAAAGTAGAAGAGAAGAGCGTGTCTCATTTCCTTTTTTTTTTTAAATTAAAAAATTGATCTTTTGTTTATTTTTAATTTGAATCAATGAATCTATTTTTGCCACATGTCATTTATCCAAGGCCCTAAATGGGGTAAATGGAGTTGATGGTAAATGGTAAAAACTCGAGTCCGGGTATGCTCCATTTACCATCAGCTCCATTTACCCCATTTAGGGTCTTGGATAAATGTCATGTGGCAAAAAAGGATTCAATGGTTCAAATTAAAAATAAACAAAACATTAGTTTTATTAATTTAAAAAAAAAAGAAAAGAAATGAAACACACGCTTCTCTTCTCTTCTTCTCTCCTATCACAGTTCATCTTCCTCAATCCCCTCACCACCACCCCTCCCTCCCGCTGTCACCCTCGCCACCATGCCTCCCGACGCCGCCATCTATATTTGCCAACATATCTTCCCTTTCTGTCGATAACTTTGTAAGCTGTGATGTCTAGAAGCAAATTTCCATTCTCAAACTTGATCTCTGCAATTATGTTCCATCTTATGCTTTTCATTCGTCAACTTTTTAGTTTCTAACTCCATGGCTTCCAATGATAATTTTTTTTTGAATAAAAAGCTTTCAATGATAATTGAAACTGCTTCGCTTCGTGTTTTAAATGGGAATATGATTCTTCAGTCTGTGTCAATTTCTCAAGCAAACTTTTAATTTCCAATTCCGATTTAATTATTCTTGTGTTCGATAGAGGGTGGCGCCGGGAGGAATGGCGGCGAGGGCGACGGCAGGAGGGAGGCATGGCGGTGAGGGGGGATTGAGGAAGATGAAATGTGATAGGAGAGGAGAAGAGAAGAGCGTGTCCCATTTCCTCTTTTTTTTTTTTAATTAAAAAAACTGATATTTTGTTTATTTTTAATCTGAATCAATGAATTTTTTTTTGCCACATGTCATTTATTCAAAATCCTAAATGAGGTAAATGGAGCTGATGGTAAATGGAGCATACCCGAGCTCGACATTTTGGGGACTACAAGATGAGCAATTCTTACATGGTCACAAGCCCAAATCAAATTTATTTGGTCACACACACAAATGTAATAAATTTAAAGAAAAATTATTTAGTCACATCATTCAAAGTCATTCTTTTTTAATTTTTCTCCATTTATGAGTTTGTGTCCAAATAAAATTAATTTGGGGTTGTGTCCAAGTTAGAATTTCTCCTACAAGATAAAGAAAATTTGTATAGCTTTTAAAAATATAATTTAAAATCTTATAAGGGAGAGAAAATATAGTTAACCCAAAAACAATTTATAAGTCGTAATTTTCATATTATTCTTTAATACTAAAAGGGCCTCAAATTAAAATCGATTTTTTCCTTAAAAAAAAGTTGAAATCGATTTTAGGCCTCTAAAACTATTGAGTGATTCCTATACAAATAAAACAATTATAATGTAAATTAAATGAAATAACAAAATATAATAATTTGTTCCAATTACCGGATAATCAATTTTAAATGACATAAAATCAAAATCCAAACCAGTCGTGATCAAATTTTCTTTTTTGGTTGGGTTGATTTATACGCAAAAATAAAGAAGAAGAAGAAGAAGAAAACTGAACTAATTTAATTGGTTAGAACTATATATTCGAATTCAAGTCATTGGTTTAATTCTTATAGCACTAACTAGCTAATCAAAACAAATATGAAATGTCCTCGTGAGCTTATCTCAATTGGTTGGGATAATATATAATATATGCAAGGTTTATGGTTTAAACTTTAGCCACCACAAAAAAAAAAATGAAATGGTATTAGTAAAAGTAAGGTTCTAACCGAGGCGCGTCTATTGCTGGTTGAATTAATAGCTGCTACTACAAGAGGGGACAGTTACTTGAGCAGACTTTTACATACAAATTTACATTCAGCGAGATATTAGAATTGAGTAGTAACTGATACCGATTAAAGTTATTTATTCTGGTGCAAAAATAATGACCACATTGAAGCTAAAAGCACATTATTGTCCTACTTGTTAGGAGCCACGTAACGACAATAGATTATCAGGAAATAATTGAACATGCATACCTAAACTTCTCATATGCTTCCTGAGAATAGCCTCTTATGAGACGGATAGCACTTGTGTACCATAATGGTATATACCATTGTCCAATTAGAATGTGCCACGTGGCACACCCTTTAAAAAAATATATCAAATAAAACATTTATAAAGTAACATTGATAAGTGGCACACTCTAATTGGCCAAAGGTATATACCATTGGTACCTCAATGGTACACAAGTGGAATCCCTTATGAGACACCTATGGATTTCAACAAATTTCTACCTTAACCATATTTGAAATTATCTACTTCCCATATTTCTAGAGTAGGCCTTGGTACAAGGGGGCCTATGAGAAAGGTTATAAAATTCTTCCTGCACCCCCGAGCCTCAAAACTTCCAAATAGTTTCAACCTTAAGTCCTGCCCACCCTGCTCTCAAAATTTATCACACTCCTCTATATTGAATTCATTCCCACTTACTACCATGCACGTAAGCATTCCATTATGCTGCAGTTGAATTAATAACCAGTTACTGCCCAGTTGAATTCTTAAACAACACTGTGGCGAACCATCACCGCTTCAGCAGAAATAAAAACTATTAAAAATGCAGTCCAAAAATTCCAAAACCATCCTGCTGGCCATTTAATCTTCAATAAATGAGTCAAACAATCTTCAACTTTCTTTACTATTCCTCAATAATGTTAATAAATGAGCTAAACAATCTAGATGATTTTCATTGTTATCGATAATTCAAATTAATGAAAACAAAACCAAGCATCAATTGTTGGAGGAATTGATTTCAATTAGTTATTCAAGTGGATGCATGTAATTAAACAAAAAAAATTCAAGTTAATAGTCATACTGCCCATTTTCCATCGAAAGAACGCTTGCTTACAACTTTCCGCAGGTCCACAATAAACATTTTCATGTTACAAGGTACATACACATGCATCAACTGCAAACAATCCAATGCTACTATTATATATCTAATCAAAACATCCATTTGAAAATATATGACATAGAGGACCTAATGAATAGACTTCATATATTTCAAACCATGCAATGCATATTGCATATCAAGTGAGAGTTTACATATCTATAACTATTATAACAGAAGCAAGTAGAAACTAGTAGGAACTAGGAAGTGGAAAACAATGTAGACACTAGACATCCACTAACCTTCCACAAGAAATAAAATTTCACATGTAGGAGAGTGCGTTTTACACCACAATAAGTTCAACACCATTTCGTCTTTTATGTATAAATCCCCCTTTGAGCCTTTAATCGTCATAGTGTGCAGTAATTTTGCATTTTTCAAAATATACATTAAAAATTTAATCCCAGCATATGTGCCTTATAGCCTATAAGAGAGCCTGTTTTTAGTTGAGATGAAAGGCATTCGGAACAAATACATTCAGTGGTGTCATGCAATTGTCATCACCAATTCCATGTCCATCAAACTGACAAAATCCAACATAGATAAATTAGGAAAATAATATCTAAATTAGTTTCAAAGTAGAATTTATAAAATTTATCAACATTGACATTAGTAAAAACCTCATGAATGGTAACATTCTTAAGCTTCGGACAATCTTGCAGCACTTGTATCAAACAACTCAAATTGAAATATTTGCCAATTGGATGCAAATATAAGCCCAAGCTCAAGGTGAGTTATTTTATGAAAATCTTGACATTGTTGCTTGGACATCTGCATTAGGTACAAAGACAAACATTAGAAATCAATTTCAACTTTTTGTAACTTTAACAAAATAGCAATATACTCTGTCCTACCTCAAACCCTCTTTCCAACAATCAACTTCCTCTCTGCAAATTCAAAACATTAGCTTTGACGAAATTGGATAAGATTTTAAACTCTCCATTACTTTTATTGGTTGACACAAGTAATTAATCAGTTATTTGCAAATCCTCTAGAACAGGACACCCCTCGAGAAGCTTATTAAAATCGCCAAAAAAGACAATGTTATTCAAATGCAGAGTTTTGAGTAGCGGAAAATGAAATTGAGGAACAACATCCACACCCTCTCTTAGTAGAAGCGCCTTCAATTGAAAACACCCAAGTCATGTGATTCCTGGGTCGTTAAGAAATTCAGGTCAAAAACTCGGTGACTATGTTTGTCTCTAAGAGAGGGTCGTTGAAAACACCCTCTCTTAGTGATTTCATTGAAACACTTTTTTTCTTTCAATATTGGTCTGTCTCTTTTTCGTCGGTTTTTATGTTTGTAGGTATCGGACACCGAACACGTCTTCGATCAGAATGTCGGTGCTACTGAACCCTACCTCGAGTAATTTTTTAGTTTTCTTTTGTAACTTAAATTTTTTCTGTTACACAAGGAAGAATGGTGGAAAGTAAGCATTACAAGAATGTGGGCAATCCTTTCAGTGAGTTTGCGTATAAGTGAGATCATTTTAGAAAGAGTGAAGTTGATGAGGATTCTTGTCGTACTAGGAAGGTCTCGAAATATTTTCAGAAAGTCGAACAAGAGTGTAAAGTGGAGCATCGAAAGAGGGTCCTATCTCCTTATTTTCTGAACAAACAGGGTAGGAAGGATTATGATGATGTTTCAGGAGATCTTTTATGTCAGCACGGAACATTTGAAGAAAACTTGAAAGTGGAAGAGAATTCTTGTCGTATTATGAAGGTTTCGAAATATTCTCAAAAAGATGAACAAGAATTCTCGAAAGAGGGTGGTATCTCCTTGTTTTAAAAACTAGTCTACGAAGAGCTTTGAAGAATTTTTAAGTCAGTTTAAATATCATAGTGAAAGTGTATCAAGACTCAGAGAGTGTGCTAAGAAGAGTGAACATGAATGAACTGTAAGAGGATTCATCTCCTCTTCCTCCTAAGATTTCCAAAGACTCTCAAAAAAAGTTGAAAAGCCTAGGAAATCCAAAAGAAAAACTAAACCTTTTCTCAAGGCTGAGAGAAGGTTTAGGTTTTCTTTCGAATTTTCCAAGCTTTTCAACTTTTAGTCTTTTTAAGAGTCTTTGGAAATCTTAGCAGGAAGAGGAGATGAATCTTCTTCAACGGTTCCTTCATGTTGACTCTTCTTAGCACACTCTCTCAGACTTGGCACACTTTCAGTATGATATTTAAACTGGCTTAAAAATTCTTCAGAGTTCTACGTAGAAGAGTTTTGAAAACAAGGAGATACCACCCTCTATTGATGCTCCATTATAGACTCTTGTTCGTCAGTTTCGAAACCTTTCTGATACGACAAGAATCCTCTTCCATTTTCAAGTTTTTTCAAATGTTCCGAGCTAACCTAAAAAATCTCTAGAAACGTCGTCAGAATCCTTCCGTTTGTTCTGAAAACAAGGAGATAGGACCCTCCTTAGATGCTCCACTCTACACTCTTGTTCGACTTTCTGAAAATATCTGGAGACCTTCCAACTACGACCAAGAATCCTCCTCAACTTCACTCTTTCTAAGATGATCTCCCGTGTTTACAAACTCACTAAAAGGATTGTCCACATTCTTGTGATGCTTACTTTCCATTCTTCCATGTGTAAGAGAAAAAATTTAAAAAGAAAACTAAATAGAGGTCGGGTTTAGTAGCACCAACGCTTCTTTATAATCTAAGGAGTGTTCGGGGTCGACACCTACAAACATAATAATTGACGAAGACTAAAAAAAGAGACAAAACAATGTAGAAAAAACAGTGTTTCAATGAAATCACTACCTTGGCACACCGGAATATTCTTGTCACCACCTGTCCCTGAGATTTTGACCCGAATTGCTTAACATCTACAATTGAAAATACTTTCAAGTGTAAGACCTAAGCTGACTTGATATTAAAAGCGAATGGTGGAGGACAAGTCTAGACGAAACTGTAAGTCCTCGTTGAACAGCAACAGGAAGAAATGGATTGATTGTTTGTGGCAGCAGATGTTTTGGTTGGAAGAAAAGAGAGATGTGGCAGATAATGGAGTCCGGTAAATCACTGATTCTGTCAAAAGATATTGGAATCGAACGCTCAGAAGTCATGGGATTCAAATCTAGGGTTCCAGCGTTGAGGACTAAGAAAGGAATAGGGTTTCTGTGTTTGATTTTGGGATTGACCGACTATAGCGAGATGGTTTGGGAAGTGAGGGGAGTGTAACAAAAATTGTATTATCACAGCAAAACTCATTTCTGCCCAAACAAACCCCGATTTGAGGGTTTTCCTACTTTGACTGAGTTGGGGGGATTTAGGGATCAAAAATGGGATATAGACCAATCCAAAATTTTATTACAAATGTACAATTAATATTTAAATGAGCAATCAATTCATTTGGTCAAAAGAAATGTTAAACTGATCATATCGTTGACGGGGCCGGAACTTTGGGGTGTACAAAGTGTTCAATGGAGCCGGGCCTGTATGAGCCTCAAAATAAAATTTATAGCCGAGTAGTACTATTAACTACTACCCCATTAAAAAAAATTAATTTCTTATGAGAATTCTGATACCAGCGTGTTTCTTTCCTTATTCTCTTTCTCTCTTTTGATACTTATACGACGCATTACATCACCACCACTTCTCCATCGGACTTCCCTTTTCTTCTTCCCCAATTCGATTTCCGACCAGTCTGCCACAGGTTCTCAATACATATTCAATAGGGACTTGTATTTATCTTTAAAAACTTTAAATAGAACATTGTTCTTTAAAAAAATACATTTTTATTTTATTACGGGTCTCTTTTCACTTACAGAGTCGAGCCTCCAGATTCGTAAGAACAACCCTGATCATTGAATAATGAATTACAACATTGTCCTTGAGGCTAAACAAAACTTATTTTTTTTACTAAAGAAATGATTAAGTGCGGAGACAGGATGAGGTGGGGATGCCCAAACTGGTAGGGACAGTGATGAGGTTCAATTTCTCATCCCCATTGAATATGGGAAGGATATTAGATAAATATAAGGGAGTCAGGGATGGGGACAATATTCAAAGTGAAAGGGCCTTTGTTTCTAATTATTATAGTCATGTCTTGAATCTTTTTATAGTAATCATAATGTAACTATAGTAATTTACAATATTCAAAGTGAAATGGCCTTTGTTTCTTTTTGAATCAGCAAAAATATATCAGAATAACATTAGTTCTTACAAGCATAAACCTCACACTTATATAATGCTTCCACCCCCCATCCTAATACCCCTTTAATCATAACCATGCGCTCTCCCTTCCCTGCAATATAACATATAGATTAAGTTATCTTTATTATGCATAAAAAATATAATTAAAACTGAGCTTTGGCCCTCAGCTGCTTGCATCATGTGTGAAACACATCTGTAATAAGCTAAGTGTGGAGAAAGGAGAAGTATATGGCCTTTATCATGTTATGCTTTGGTTGAAAGATCAAAATGTGGACAATGTTATATTTGAGCTTGATTCTGAAAATGTGGTAGATTGTTTCAATAGCATAAATGATGATGTATTTGAGCTAGGCTGCTAAACTAATGGGAGCGGCTCATAGTTTAGCAAGAGTGACTGCATATTCAACTAATCCTCAAATTTTTAGACATTACCAAGTTGTATTAATGATATTATTGTTAATGAAATGACACAAGTTTGTTTGCCAAAATAAAATAGTATTTGTGCTAATTTTGTGCTAAAAAAAGACTATCGAAAACATATGGTAGTGGTCTCCATTTGAATTGGACAGTGTCGGCGTACAATGTAAAGACTATCTTCTGCTAATCCGAGCATTTTTATCGTCATATGAACCAATGTTTCACATTATGAACCGAAATCTCTTTGGATGAAAGCTGCAATATTCAATGCATTGTAATTTGTAAAACTGGACCTGTGAACGGTTTCAGCACCAACAGAATTTCACCTTGTAGACAAAGGATAATGATCCTCTGCTGTTAAAAATAAAATGCAGAAGCCCTTATTGTATTTATAAAATACTAAAAAATGTTTCCATTACAAGCTTTATACCCATGGATCAATACTGGCACCAAATGCAGCTCTATAATTCAAGGCATCCCGTTTCGTTTCACATTAAAGCATTCTTATGGTTGTTCCTATATTCTTAAGCAAACAATTTTTGGACTAATATACACAACAGCTTGCAAGTGGAATGTTGTGATAATGTTCACTGCACATATATTTCAAACCATCCAATACTACTATTGCATATCAAATGAAAGTTTACATATCTAGAATTCTAATATAATAGCAGCAAGTAGCAACCAAAGTAGACATCCCTAACCTTCCTCAATCAAATAAATGTCAACATGTAGAAGAGCCCCTTCGACAAGAACCTCATGTCATCAAAATGTAGTGTTTTATATTTAAATCCATTGGTGAGGTATTAATTGCCCAGCCTTTGTCCTTATAGCCTATATGAGACAATGTTCTTTGTTAAGAGGAAAGGCATTCCGGAACAATTTGTGGTTCCCTCCAGTCATCCTCACCCATTCCATGTCCATCAAACTTTCAAAATCCAACATAAATAAATTAGGAAAATAATACCTAAGTAAGTTGAAAGTAGAAGTTATAAAATTTATCAACATTGACCTCATGAAGGGTAGGATTCTGAAGCTTCGGACAATGTTCGAGCACTTCTACCAACCACTTCCATTTGGTATGCCAATTTGGCTCAAATATAAGCTCAAGCTCTAGGTGTGTTAGGTTATGAAAAGTGTGGCATTGTTGCCTGTACATCTGCGTCAATTATAAAGACAAACATTATAAATCAAGTTCAACTTATTGCAACTTTAGCTAAAGAGCAATTATACTCTTACCGGTTGTAAATGCATAAACTTTTCATGATAAACCGAAGCACAAGGAATATTCCTTCTTAAATTAGAAACATTATCTCTGACGAAATTGGATAAGCATTTAAGTTCTCCGATACTTTCATTCTTCGACCCAAGTAGTAAATCAGTTATTTGCAAATCCTCTAGAATGGACACCCCTCAATAAGCTTATTAAAATCTCCAAAAAAGACGATGCTGGCCAAATGGACGGTTTTGAGTAAAGGAAAATGAAATTTAGGAACAACATTATCTCTTATTAGTAGTGCCTTCAACTTAAGAACCACAAGGTTTCTACAACTGAAAACACTTTCTAGTGTAGGACCTAATCTGATTTGAAAGTTACAATAAGTGTTGGACAAGTCTAAGACAAGACTTTCAAGTCCTTGTTGCACAGCAACACGAATAAATCGATTGATATCATGAGGATCACATTCCGGAGAGACATCACATTTGAGGCGGAAGGATTGGATGGGCAAGGTGGTGTCACGCGTGAGCATGGCGGAGTGGACAAAATGTTGGAAAGAGTTTTGGTCGTGGAAGTCGAGAGTGAGAACGGAGAGCCACAATGGATTCCATATCTTTTTGTGCAACCCTTCCATTAGAAAATTCGAGATACTGTCTCCTTTAATAACTCCCAAAAAAAAATATTTATTAACCTTCACCGTAGTGAACGGTCGTTCTGTAATAACTACAAGATTGAGTCCTTTTAAAATAATGTTCTAGTCACAAATAAATCAACAATCTCTTGTAGTCTGGTTCGTCAGGATACTTGGTTCTAACTTGAGAGATCCAGATTCAAGTCCTCGCAATAGAATCTTTTGAAATTTTTTATTATAAACAACTTTTTATTTATTTACCACCAAAGAAAGATTTATTTTTCTCAAGGGAATAGGATTTTTTATTTACTAACAAAAAGTGTGCACTCGTAAGTAAGGGATTAAAGAAGTTAAAGGTCCAAGGTTTGAATCCTTTCAACAAAAATAAAAATTAACATGCTGACATTTGTCATTCAAAAACACTTTTCTTTGAAAAAAAATTCCTATGAAATTAACAATAAGCAAAGCAAAACAAAGTATTTGTTTTGTCAAATGAACAAACAATTCGCATTATCAACCAAAATCGCTTTGGATGAAAACTACAATATTGCATGCACTGTAATTTGTGAATCTGAACCCGTGAGTGGTTTCAGCACCAACAAAATTCCACCTTGTAGATTGAGGATTATGATCCTTTGCTGTTAAATAAAATGCAGAAGCGCCCTTAATGTAATTATAAAATACTGAAAAATGTTTGCTTTAAACCCATGGATCAATACCGGCACCAAGTGCAGCTTTTTATACAAGGCATTCCGTTTCGTTCCATGTAAAAGCATTCTTATGGTTGTTCCTATAGCCTTAAAGCAAACAGAACTTTTGGACTTACATACATTGCAACTTACAACTGGAGTGTTGCCATAATTTATTTGTCAAGATATATTTTTAAGTTAGAGACTACAAATGAAAGAAGTCGAAAGCAATTAAATAAGACAGCACAATTCCACCAACTAATTGAGTAAAAAAAAGTTTAAAATATAAATTTTATAACAACATCTTCAGTTGGGAGACAGTCCGACAAATTCAAGCTTCCATTTATTAACCATGGATACTAATTCTTTTCATCAACCACAGAAAGCCGACTTTTATGCAACTTAACCACCATTAGCTGCCTGATCTTGTAGGTTAATCTCAATAGTCTGGAGCTGAACCACCATAGAAGAAAATATCACCAGTGAGAAACAAGCCAACAAAAAAGAAACAACACAGTATGTACTTTATTATGCAAGTTAACAGAATAAGTACTTGTACAGGAAAGAAGGGGAACAGAACATGGAAGACAAACTGGACCCTTCTTTAATTTCATATTTGAAAGTTGAAAATACTATGAATTATGGACCCTTCTTTTGAGCAGATTTTTACATACATATTTACTTTTAGAGAGATATTAGAGTTGAGTAGTAACTGTCTAACTGAAATACTAACTAAAACTATTTATTCTGATCCAAAAATAATTACTACATCAAAGCTAAGAGCACAATACTGTCTACTTGTTAGGAACTAAAACTATTTGTAAATAAATGTTTACAAATACACATCTAACCTAATAATAGCAACTAGCAAGTATAAACTATGAGGAAGTCGAAACCAAAGTAGACATACACTAACCTTCCTCAACAAATAAAATTTGACATGTAGGAGAGCGCCTTGGACACGACAACAATTGCATCAGAGTTTGTTTCTTTATGTTTAGATCCCCTTGTGAGGCTTATCGTCACAGTGTTCAGTAACTTTGCATTCTTCAAAATATACTTTATAAATTGAATCCCAGCGTACGTGCCTTTATAACCTATAAGAGAGCATGTTTTTAGTTGAGAGGAAATGCATGCTGGAGCAAATGCATGTTGTGGTTTCATGCAATCGCCGTCTTCAATTCCATGTCCATCAAACTGACAAAATAACAAAAGTAAATTAGGAAAATAACATCTAAATTAGTTTGAAAGTAGAATTTATAAAATGTATCAAAATTGACACAAGTAAAAACCTCATGAAGGGTAAGATTCTGAAGCATCGGACAATTTTGCAGCACTTCTATCAAACATTGTTACTCAGTCAAACCTCAAACCCTCTCTCCAACAATCGGCTTCCTCTCTGCAAATTCAAAACATTGGCTTTGACGAAATGGGATAAGATTTTAAACTCTCCATTACTTTTATTGGTTGACGCGAGTAATAAATCACTTATTTGCAAATCCTCTACAGCGGGACAACCCTTGATAAGCATATTAAAATCGCCAAAAAATACAATGTTATTCAAATGGAGAGTTTTGAGTATCGGAAAATGAAATTGAGTAACAAAATCCACGCCCTCTCTTAGTAGTAGTGCCTTCTACAACTGAAAACACTTGCCAGCGTAGGACGAAAGCTGATTTGAAATTCAAAGCAAATGTAAGACAAGTCTAAGACGAAACTCTCAAGCCCTCGTTGAACAATAAATGGATTGATATCACCATATGTTGGAAAGTGTCAAAGTTTGTAAAGTCGAGAGTGAGAACGGAGAGCCACAATGGATACCATCTCTTGGAATCGAACGCTTAGAAGACATGAGAATCAAATCTAGGGTTCGAGGGAGGGTTTGAGCATTGAGGAAGAAGAGAGGAATAGGGTTTCTGAGTTTGATTTTGAGAAGAAGGCTTGAGAAAGTGTGACTAGGTGTTATTTGGTTAGACCGCCCAACATGATACTCACCAAGTCCAGTCTCGTTCGTTTAATAAAAAGGTTAGATTCAATCTTTTTATAAATCTATTAAATTAATTAGGTCATTCTAACACTTACAAGTTTTTTTTAGGGATTTCCTTAAAATAAAAAAACTTTTGAGTTTGTGAGATCGGCCTATTTATATCTAATACATTTTCTATTATTGCTACTCTTGAAGTTTTTTTTTTTTATAAAATTATACGTTCATATGATTTGTTTGATTATTTAGTAATATGTTTATTGGTGTGATTAGGCCTTCGTATATTTGTGCACAACTTTATGTCAAAAAACAAAAATCGTGCACAACTCAAATGACTAGTATTAAAATGAGAAAGAGGGAGTAACGTAATACATTTTAATTTGTTTCGTTTTTTTGCTAGCACATTTTAATTTTACTTGAAAAATGAATAACACGACATGTTATTTTATTCAATCCGCATGATAATCACTGCCTGTTTTTGCACCTTAGTTCCAATACTTCCTTAATGTAAAGGATCAGCAATATATAGAGATATGTAGCAAGTCTTAGTGTAACTCTAGTTTAGCAGTAGAAACACGCAAAATAAACAGATGCTTGTTGGCGTCCATTTGAAACCGACAGTGTTGTCCTACGATGTAAAGACTATCATGTGCTAATCCTAACATTTTTATGCTTTGATTAGCTTTTTCAAAAAAAGAAAAAAAAAAACTTTCTTAGAAGAAAAAAAATTGTTATTATCTTAAAAATAAGTAAAACAAAGCATTTCACATTATGAATCGCTTAGGATGAAAACTACAATATTTCATGCACTATGATTTGTATATCTGAACTCATGAACGGTTTCAGCACCAACCAAATTTCACTGTAGATTAAGGATTATGATCCTCTGCTGTTAAATAAAATGCAGAAGCCCTTATTGTAATTATAAAATACGATAAATGTTTGTTCAACGTAAAAGCATTCCTATGGTTGTTCCTACAGTCTTCAGCAAACAGAATTTTTGGACTGATATACATTGCAACTTGCAAAAAGGACTGTTGCCATAATCTATTGTCAAGATATATTTTTAAGAGTTAGAGACTACATATGAAAGAATAAATCGAAGCAATTAAACGAGACAGCACAATTCCACCAACTAAATGAGTTAAAGAAAAAAAGTTTAAAACAACATCTGCAATTGGGAGACAATCGGACAAATTCAAACTCCCGTTTATTAACCATAGATAATACTTCTGCACCCTCTTACTGCAGGAACTAATTCTTTTCATCAACCACCAAGCCTGTTTTTGTGCAGCTTGACCACCATAGGCTGCCTGATCTTGTAGGATAATCTTGATAGTCTGGACATGAACCACCATAGAAGAAAATATCACCAGTGAGAAACAAGCCAACAAGAAAGAAACAACACAGTATGTACTTTATTATTCAAGTTAAAAGAATAAGTACTTGAACAAGAAAGAAGGGGAACAGAACAGGGGAAGACAAACTGGACCCTTCTTTAAATTCATATTTGAAAGTTGAAACTGTGAATTAATTTGACTCTTCTTTGGAGCAGACTTTTACATAGATATTTACATTTAGAAAGATATTAGAATTGAGTAGTAACTGAAATACCAACTCAACTTAATTATTCTGCTTCAAAAATAATTACCACATCAAAGCTAAAAGCACAATACTGTCCTAATTACATAAACTTCCCATATGCTTCCAGAGAATAGCCTCGTTTTGAGACACCTGCAGATTTGACAAATTTCTACCTTACTCATACAGTCATAATTGCCAATTATCTACTTCCCATATTTCTAGAGTACGCCTGGGTAGGGGGCTATAAGAAAGGTTATAAATTTTGGCTACAAAACCACAACCCCTACCCAAAGAGCCTCAAATCTTCCACATTGTTTCCACCTTAACACCTACCCACCCTGCTCTCAAAATCTATCATACTCCCCCAGTTGAATTAATTGCCCATCACTACCAATTTGTGTTGATTCACATCCCATACCCTAAACTTAGTTGCATAGACCTCCTTGTTTGAAGGCATGTGCAAAAAAGGTACAGGTCTTCCCTAGCAGATACGGCAAAAAAACTTCCTAATATATGACACAATCGAACAATAAATGCACACTGCCACAAACACCTACCAAACTTGAACTAAAATTGGTTAAGTAAATAAACAAACCAGCAGAATAAATACCCAGTCTTGATAAGCTAATAAAGCCAAAAGAACCAAAAACAAACACAAGCAACAAACTACATCAGTTCCACAACTAAGAGGTTCAATAGCAAAAAAGCCCTGCAGATCAGCAATTATGTGCACCAAACCTAAAAACTACCAATTACCAAACAACACAAAGCACAAGCTTCTTAAACAGTAATGTGGCAGAGCCATTATCCCTTCAGCAGAAGAAGAAAAAAACTGCTAAAAATGCAGTTCAAAAATACCAAAAACCGTCCTGCTAACTACCAACCATTTAATCTTAAATGAATAAGTCAAACAATCTTAAATGAACTAACATACATAAACTTCCCATATCCTTCCTGAGAATAGCCTCGTGTATGAGACACCTATGGATTTCAACAAAGTACTACATTACTCATATTTGCAAATTATCTACTTCCCATGATTCTAGAGTAGGCCTGGTACAAAGGAGCCTATGAGAAAGGCTATAAATTTTGCCTACACCCCCTATCCAAAGAGCCTCAAATCTTCCATATTGTTTCTACCTTAACACCTGCACATGCTGCTCTCAAAATTTATCACACTCCTCGATATTGAATTAATTCCAACTCACTGCAGTGGATGTAGGCATTCCATTCTGCTGCAAATGAATTAATTCCCAGTTACTACCCCTTTCTGTTCATTCACATCCCTCCCTAAACTTAGTTGCATAGACCTTAGAACAAGTAGGTCTATCAAAAAGACTATAAAATTGGGCCACTTACTCACATAATTAAACAAAAAGTCAATATAAGAAGCAAGGTCATATATCACAGTAATGAAACAAAAGCCCAGTGAAAAGTGTGTCATTAATCTTCAATAAATGAGCCAAACCATCTTCAACTTTCTTTACTTTTACTCAGTAATGTTAATAAATGAGTTAAACAATCTAGATGGTTTTCATTGTTGCTCAATATTCAAATTAGTGAAAACAAAACCAAGCATCAATTGTCATATGAATTCATTCAATTAGTTTATCAAGTTGATGCATATAGTTCAACAAAATTTGACAAGTTACTAGTCATAAAATTCTAAAACTACTACAGTTAGAGCCATACTAAACATGATTCTCATACTTAAATTTCACAAAGGTTGGGAGGAGCTAGGATCAAAATATTTACTAGTCTAGAAAATATATGACATAGATGGCCTAAGAAAATATATGACATAATTTTTACAAAGGTTGGGAGGAGCTAGGATAAAAAAATATCAAATAAAAGTTTACACATCTAAATCTAATATTAAGTAGCAACTAGCCAGTAGAAACTAGTAGGTGGTGGAAACCAAAGTAGACATCCACTAACCTTCCTCAACAAATAAAATTCGACATGTAAGAGAGCGCCTTGGACACCACAATAGTCGAATCACAATTTTGTTCTTTATGTTAAAATCCCCTTGTGATGCTTTGATCGTCACAGTGTTCAGTAATTTCGCATTCTTTAAAATATAGGCTATAAAATAAATCCCAGAGTACGTGCCTTTAAAACCTATAAGAGTGCATGTTTTTAGTTGAGAGGAAAGACATTCCGGAACAAATACATTCCGTGGTTTTATGCACATGTCATCACCAATTCCATGTCCATCAAACTGACAAAATAACATAAACAAATCAGGAAAATAACATCTAAATTAGTTAGCTCTGTAAATGTGTAGAGCCGAGTGTAGTGTGGTGTAGTAGTTGGCATTTCTAGGCCCCTTCCCGGCTACTGGACCACTCCAGTTCTTTGGGTACTACGGACCCTCTGCCATCCAAATTTAAAAGTAGAATTTATAAAATTTAGGGTTTATAGGTCTTTCGCCCCTGTAATATAAGTCATTTCTGGTTTTCCCCTGTAAAATATTTTTTTTGATTTACCCCCTGTAAAATATTTTTGTTTTGATTTACCCTTTGATAGGCCAAACAAAAACCAATTTTATTATTTTACAGGGGGTAAATCAAAAAAATATTTTACAGGAAAAAACCAAAAAAACCAGAAATGACCTATATTACAGGGGGTAAAGACCTATTAACCCTAAAATTTATCAACATTGGCATAAGTAAAAACCTCATGAAGGGTAAGATTTTGAAGCTTGGGACAATGTTGGAGCACTTCTATCAAGCAGTTCAAATTGGTATGCCAATTGGACGCAAAGATAAGCCCAAGCTCGAGGTGAGTTAAGTTACGAAAAGTGTGACATTGTTGCTCGTGCATCTGCGTTATGTACAAAGACAAAAATAAAAAATCAAGTTCAACACATTGTAACTTTAACTAAATTGAAGTGATACTGAGTCATAAACTCTCTGAAAATTCAAAACATTAACTTTGACCAAATTGGATAAGCGTTTAAACTCTCCATTAATTTCGTTCCCTGACCCAAGTAGTAATAAATCAGTGATTTGCAAATCCTCAACAATTATTAAAATAGCCAAAAAAAAGACGATTTGATTCAAATGGAGAGTTTTGAGTAGCGGAAAATGAAATCGAGGAACAACATCCTCTCTTATTATCAGTGCCTTCAACTTAAGAACAACAAGGTTTCTACAATTGAAAACAGATTCAAGTCTACGACGAAACTCTCAAGTCCTCGTTGAACAGCAACAGGAACAAATCGATTATAATGACATCCGGTGCATTTGATACGGAATGATCGGATGGGCAAGGTGGGGTCACGCCTGAGCATGACAGAGTTGACAAATTGTTGGAAACAGGGTTGACCGTTGTAGTCAGAGAGAGAACGGAGAGCCATAATGGATTCCGATGCTTGTGGTGACAAATGTTTTGGTTGGGAGAAAAGAGAGAATGTGGCCGGTAAATCACTGATTCTATCAACATTTGGAATCGAACGCTGCTGAGAAGACATCTCATATGTGATTGAGTATCAAAACAAAAAAAAAACATTACGAAAGAAAAAGAAGAAAGTCACATGTGACATTGTGGTTGGTCAATGTCACCAACCACAATGTCACCCAAGTGCGGCACGGTTTGATATTTGGGAGGTAATCGATTAGGCCGACCTAGGCTTTTTATGTCCCGAAGGAATAGGATTTGTAAAAGAGGCTTGTTATATGATACGAGAGAATCTATGCACATGAACTGCACGACATGTTGATCTACATGTGAGATTCTTTTTTGGGTTAAATATGTTTTTGCTCTTTATAAATATGTCAATTTTTCGTTTTAATCTCTCTAAAATTTTATTTCAACTTTTAGTCCCTATAAAATTTTCAATCACTACTTTTGCCCCTACTTTTAATTTAATTTTTGTATTTTTTAATGAAATTGTCCAGAAATGTGTAAAATATTCTAAAAAAAAATCCTAAAAAATATTAGAATTTTTTTAACAAAACAGAAAATAAATATGAATTTTTAAGCATAAAAAAATAAAAGTTCATATTAAATTCATGTTTTGTTAAAAAAAATCTAAATTTTTTTTGGAGTGATTCTTATAATATTTTGAATTTTTCTGAAAATTTTTATTAAAAAACATGAATTCTAAATATAAATTTACTTTAAAAGAGGGACCAAAAGTGAAGATTGAAAATTTTATAGGGACGAAAACTAAAATTTTAGAGGATTAAAATGAAAAGTTGACATATTTATAGGGACCAAAAACTTATTTAACCCTAATTTTTTCAATATAAAAGACAAAAGAAGATAAAATAAACACTTAGAAGTGGAAACATCCTTGAATTGTGTACTCCAATATATATCAACTTTTTGACACAACATTGGAGAGGTAACTCAGAAGTTAGAGTGATATATATGAAAAAGCACTGCTACAGAAAAAAGGTGCATGTAATGTCTCAAATTCATATAAACAAACATATATGTGATACTAACATGGAGTCAAATGACAATAAAAACTCAAATGACAATAAAAAAGTCATTCGTGCGTTTGCGACGAAAATACTATCGTGCACTTAAGCTTTTCCCTCTGTAAAAAGAAGAAATTGCTTAAATTACAATAGGTTTTTAAAAATTATTTAATCGTAATAAATTAACTTTTATGTCCTTCTTCAAGGCCCCACACCACAGGTATAAGTTCTTCTATCGAATCTTTATTTTAAAAAAAATTAGGTGGTGAGGATATTAGAAAAATTGTTTGGGTTGACTGAAATTTTGTCTGTTTAACGAAGGAGGAGAGTGGGTTAGGTGGCAGGAGGTTGGGGGAATTTAATGTTGCTTTGCTAGGGAAGTGGTGTTGGGCGTATGTTAGTTGATAAAGAGGGGTTATGGTATCGAGTCCTAAAGGTGAGGTATGGGGAGGAGGGAGGGTGGTTGAAGGAAAGGGGGATAGTTCGGTGTGGTGAAGGATGTTGTCGGGCATCTGTAGTGGTATCGGGGTGGGGGTGGGTAACTGGTTTGATGATAATGTTTGTAGGGTGGTTGGTGGAGGGAGTAGCACCTACTTTTCGTTGGATAACTGGGTGGGGGGAGCACCTCTACAAGTGTGATTTCCCCGCTTATTTGATATGGCTGAAAACAAAGGGGTGACGGGAAGGGAGATGGAAAAGAGAGGGTGGGTGGATGAAGGTGGTGTTTTGGAGTGGAGGAGGCGCCTTTTGGTGTAGGAAGAGAAGACCATTACAGAGTGTTCATCCTTTTTGTGTCATATTGTTTTGCAGGATAATGTTCTTGACAGGTGGCGGTAGGTTCTTGATCCTATTAACGGTTGCTCCGTTAAGGGGACTTATTAGTATCTTAAGCTGTCTGAAACACCTTTGGAGCGCAGCCTTTATGATGCAACGTGGTTGAAGCAAGTTCCATTAAAGGTTTTGGTATTTGTTTGGCGACTCCTCCGTAACAGACTTCCAGCCAAAGACAGTCTTCTTTGTAGGAGAGTTCTTCATCATGACAACATCTATTGCATCGGTTGCCATGAGACGATGATTCATCTTCTTTTTCGCTGCGACATCTTTGGTAGTGTATGTCACTGTATATTTCAGTGGCTCGGTATTTCATTCATCTCTCCAGACTCCATTCGCGACCATCTTCATCGGTTTGGTTACATGACGGGGTTACCACGTTTTACATATCATTTCCTCAAAGTGATATGGCATGCTTGTGTTTGGATTGTTTGGAAGGAAAGAAACAACAGGATTTTTAAAAGCAAAACTTAGGATTTGGTCCAATTATTAGACAATGTAAAATTTTTGCCGTTTTCATGGTTAAAGGTTAATATCCTCACTTCCGCTTTCAATTATAATGACTGGTGGCCGCACCCTTTACTTTGTATGCGTGTTATGGAGTAGCTTTCGTTTTACTTTTTTAGTTGTGTATTTTTTGGCAACAGATACTTGACTTTGTATTTTTTATGGAGTGATTCTCTCTGCACACCTTGTGCGAGATATACAAGACTTAAAAACGTAAGTGTTTCAAAAAATACTTTTTTTTTTTGAAAGAGGTGTTTTAAAAAAATACTTAAAGACTTATGTTACATATTTAACCCATTTACCTAATGCTTAATTTAGTCCATTTAAGCTATGGATGCATGACATGTGGCACAAAAAGAATCTGAAGGTTGAGATTAAAATAAAAAAACATAACTATTTATTAAACAAATAAGGAACAAAATAACATGTTCCCTCTTTTTTATGTTCCTTCCTTTGTCATCTCCTTCATCGCCGTCAGCCTCCGTGGACCGTCGCCCCTCTCCACTGATCGCCGTCAGCCTCCATGGACCGCCGCCCCTCTCTCACCGTCCTTTCATTGCCTCTCTTCCTCTTATTGTGGTCTCGCCGCCACAGTTGAATACCGTTGTTTTAAGATTTCCTGCCCACATCTCTATCACTCTGTTCTGTTTGGCTTAAGCTTGTTGGATGATTTTCTCCATGAATCATTCAACTGTCAACACAATAACATCATAGAAATCAAATCAGACTTGGAATAGGTAAAAATTACAGTTTTAAAAAGGTAGCAAAAGCCAAAGTAGGAAAGCAATAGTATTTGACCTATAGCAGTAATGGTGGTTTGAAACAACGGTGGTGAGAGATAGAGGGGAGAGGGCCATGAAAGGAAAATGAGAGAAGAGCGGAGATCGGCAGTGATGGATGGTGGTGGGTGGAGGTCGATGACGATAAAAGAGAGGAAGAGGAAGCAACACAGAAGAGGGGAAGATGGAGTAGATTTTTCATTAAACAAATATTTGTTTTTTTTTATTATTTTAAATTTCAACCCTTAGATTTTTTTTTGCCACATGTCATGCATCTATAACATAAATGTACTAAATGGAGTATTAAGTAAATGAAACATACCTGAACTCAACATATTTAACCCAAAAATTAAAATTAATCTCTTCCAGATTTATGTCTATTAATTAATTTTTGTTAAAAAAAAAAAAACTGAAACTAAGTTCGTAGAACTTTACCCCAAAGGGAGTCCTTCCAGAAATTCTCGAAGGCCTAAGCAAAACTTAGGCCTAAGAGGGGGTTTGGAAATAGTTTTCAACCAGCAATAGACGCGCCTCGGTTAGAACCTCATTAGCTGCGTCATTGCCCCAAGCGCAAAGATGCTTTAATCATTGTCTGACACTTCTTTAAATAACAGCTTCCATCAGGTTTAGTTATAGATTTAGACGATGTGGGACTTTATTGTTCAATACATTAGCTAACACCACTGGGAAAGTTGCTGCGGATTTCTGAGACTTCCTTCCAAACATTGAGGACATGAATGAATTGGGAGGATGTCCTCTGTGTGATCAATTTCCGCATTATGATAACTTTCAAAAACCATAATCACTAGCTAGGAAAAAATCCATCTTCTCCAAGCAATAGAGTGATGTATGAACCACACTAGTAGATACCATGGCTAGCTAGCACCTGTTTATATCCAGAAGAAATGAGTTGCTAATAGTGATAGTCAAGTTGAAGTGTAGAGCTAGATACACATCCTGATAGCTTTTATCTCTCAGCTACTAGTGGTTCATATCATTCACCACGAATAAAGTCATTAACCCAGGCAAAGCAATGTTCATACGAAAAATAAATGTGAATAAAATTGGAGACAGAAGCGTAACAAGGTTGCCTTGAATCTCTTGATAGTAATATTGCTACTATAATATTGAAAGTGAAATGGTCTCTGTTTCCTTTCCTTGACAATGATATAACCTTCAGAAAGATTGATGAGGCCATGCTCAATAAACAACAAGTGTGATGAAATGTTTTTGTCAAAAAAAGTGTGATGGAATGTTGGTCTTGTTCTCCGGGATGAATAAGTCCCTTTTCTCATCGCAAAAATGCAAAGTTTTAGTTGATAATTTGTTCAAGAAACACATCAACGATTTTTAAGATAATTTCGCATAGTTGTTCACACTCCTGATTATAGGATTAAGTTCATTTTGGAAGGAAAATCGATGATATGGTTTCTCATTCCTTAGCATTTAGCAAGCTCATTTACATTACATCCTAGCCCCTTTTTCTATTATGTTACCCCTACTTTTCTTGTACTTTGATTATAAATAAAATGAAGAGAAAAAAAATCAAAACTCAAGTGACATTTGTTTTATACAAGAGCGACATTTTTTATTGTTTTTTTTGGGTAAAGAGCGACATTTTTTATTGTTGTCAATCGACTTTTTGGCTAAAAATTTATCCGATGTAATCTCGACTCTTGCATATATTACGTAATCTCCTTAGCAACTGAGTTAAGATCATGAGGATCAAGAGTGACGTTTTTAATAGGCTAAAAAAATACTCTAACATATAAATGTTATGTTTAAATTAAAATTGGACATAAACATTCTCTTCTATCAAAATAAATAAATAAAAATACTACAATTCTCTTTTTATGGTGAAGTAGGTTAGCAATTCTCCTTTAAGGTGAATAAGTAAAAAATCTGAACCTCAAATCCTACATAACCCGATGATTCATTTTATTTTTTTTATTTATTGATTTTTGACAAATTTATTTGTTTATTTATTGAAAAATGCATGTTATTTTAAATACATAACCCGACATTTTATTTTATCCATCTCAACATTAACCAAAGTACATAAGTATTCCCTGGTAACGTATACAACACATCAACTTTGAGCACAACAAATTAAAACGAGACACATGTCATTTAATTTAAAGAGTTAATTATGTTTAAGATCCCTATAAATAAATAGGTGTGTTTTCAACAATAATCCCTATTTAAATTTTTGGTCCCCAATGTTTCTACCATTTGCAGGATTGACCCCTGCCGTTAAATGAGTGTTGACTGGACTAAGAGAACGCGGATTTGTACATGTGACGTGAACCTCATTAAATGAGGTGGCTGCTGTGTGGCAAGTCACATGTCAAATTTGTTATTGAACATTTTTTTTAAGGCAAATTTATTATTAAACATATTTTTCTCATTAATTGAAATTGAAATCTTATCAGAACCTTCTCATTTAATTGAAATTGATGTCTTATCAAAACCTATTAAATCATAAACATGTGACTGATGCAGAGAACCCATCCGCACCTCACACTTCTTCCCTCAGTCATAATCGATAGCCATAGCCAACTACTACAGACTAGAATGAAAAAAGTGAGAGGATGAACAAAGGAAGAAGAGTGAAAAAAGGAAGAAGAAAAAACCAGAATAGAAAAATGAGACGATGAATAACTTCCCAAACCATTTCCCACCCACAACAACCACCATCCATCTACACCGCATCACCATCATTTTGAACAAGTCGAAAAGCTTTGTGACCAGATCTTCGGTCTCGCTCTCGGACAAGGTTGTGAACCGGAGGAAGGAGAAGCAAGGGAAAGGTGTTTAGGTTGATGGATGTCTTGTGTTTGATTATGTTCAAATTTTGCAGAAATCCAATCAATCCCCAAATTTGTAGATCTGAGTTTTACTTTTTATTTTGAGTGTTGTTGTTATTGAGTCTATTTTTTTTCTTTTGTTTTTGGTGTTGTTAGTGACTTGACTGGTGTTGGTAGTGAGGAGATGGAAGAATGATAAAGATATGGTGGTGTTGCATGAAGAGATGATGAACAAGATGAGGAGAACAAGATGAGGAGAAGAAGATTCGTGGTGGTGTAGTGTTTACAACATTTTTTTATTTTTGATTAATAAGTAAAATAAATATTAAAATTTTAAATTAAATAATATTAGTTTTTATAAAAAATTATTCACATGTGGCATGCCATGTCATTCCAACGAGTCTAAGTGGCATCCACGTATTCATCACCATTAGCCCAATCAGCAAAAATTGACGGCAGGGACCAAATACACTAACGGAAAAAAACGTCGGAGACCAAAAATTTAATAAAATTTAAGTAGAGACCAATGTTGAAAATACGCCTATTTATAGGGACCTTAAACATAATTAACCCTAAATTAAAAGATAGAAAAATCTGAGCCAATGAACTTTTTGAGCTCCAACTGCATTTCATTTCATAAATAAAGGTGTCTTTGGATTAATGGTATAAAATGTACCAACATCTAACTATCTTTTAAAATCTAATTAGTTCAGTACATTTCATTCACATGCATTCCATCTTAAACCACAAATCTAAACATATATTAAGTATTATGATCCTCTGCTGCTAGAAATAAACCGGAAGCCTTGAAATTTACTTATTGTGATTATAAGATACTTGAAATGTTTTCTTTACGGGATTTAAACCCAGGATTTTATCCAAGGCTCCATTCATAAAGGAAAGAAGCAACCAAACTATGTACTTAATTCTGCATTCCATCTTCATAGTTTTTCTTTACCAAATGCCAGCTCTTTATGCAAGGCTTCTCGTTTCTATCATGTAAAAACATTCTTATAGTTGTTTCTATATTCTTAAGCAAATAGAATTTTGGGACTGGTATACTTTGCAAGTGGAGTGTTGCCATATTCTATTTGTCAAGATATCTTTTTAAGAGTTAGAGACTACATATAAAAGACGAAATTGAAGCAACTAAACAAGTCAGCACAAATTCCACCAATTACATGAGAGAAAAACTTTAAAATATAAATTTTAAAACACGACATGTGAAGTTGGAAGATAAAGAGGAAACAAATACATGCTCTCCCACCAATATTGTCATTAGAATAACATTAGCACCCAAATGAGCGCTACTGGGAACCTGCACCCTCTTACTGCAGATACTGGTTCTTTTCATTAACCGCAGCAAGCCGATTTTTGTGCAGCCTGACCACCATTGGCTGCCTGATCTTGTTGGTTAATCTTGATACTCTGGGGCTGAACCACCATAGAAGAAAATATCATCATTGAGAAACAAGCCAAACAAGAAAGAAGCAAAACTATGCACTTATTCTGCAAGTTAGCAGAATAAGTAGATGTTGGCAAATTCTTACTTATAGAAGAAAAAGAAATAATAGAGAGGAGAGAAGGCTCCATTCATGCATAAACTTCCACTTCTCAAGACTACAAAAATGAAGATAGGAAAGAGTCAAACAAGGTACCTCAGTACTAGAAACGGTGTCTGCAAGCCTTTGCTTGATATCTCTTGCTATTGAAAAGAAAACTTCCTCCACATTCATGTTTGTTTTTGCACTCTGCATGTGTTCTTCAAAATAAGTATATAGAAATCATAAAATGTAAACAAAATGTGAATATCAAGCATATTGCAACTCACAGTTTCAAAGAACTTGATACCATACTCATCAGCAAGAGCTTGACCTTTGGAGGTAGGTACAGCCTAGAGAAAAACGAACACCTTATGTTTGTATTGAAGGAAAATATAACACAAAAACAGCACAAAGCAGACAGATATTACTAAATCTCAGATCCGTAAGTAAATATGGTATGGGCAGAGTCAATCATACAACAATTGCTTTGTCAACTAACCACATACCCCAAACAGCTAAGATAACAAGTAAAAGTTGAAAGGGCCCCGAGATGGACATACCCGTTTACTTTCATCCATATCGGCCTTGTTTCCCACAAGTATCTTGTTTACATTGTCAGAAGCATGTTGTTCAATATTGCGAATCCAATTCCTAATATCTGAACAGAAAGAAGTGAGCTACATCAAAAGGCAGGCAGAATAAACAATGGAAGCTTAATTGTAAAAATAAAAAAAATAAAAAATAAATAAATAAAACAGATCATTTGATTGTCTGGCTAGTTAAATGTGAATCAGAGAGTATTAGAGGTCAAAAGAAACAAGAATGGATGGGGAAATAAGAAGGAAATACAATTTACTAAGAGAAATGAAGCCTGCAATTTTCAGACATTAGTGCATAATAAATACATCAATGAATTGTCTTTTAAGCAGAAAATAAGACCAGGGAAAGGAGGGTACTATTGAAAGAAGCTTCATCAGTAACATCATAAACCAGCAAGATACCCATGGCTCCACGGTAATAAGCTGCAACAGAATATAACATTTTAAGACATGTTCCTTTCATCAAATAAATTGAGCAAGCAATAGAAGTAGGAAACCAGGTGGGCAAAAATTGATGATAATGCTTATATAACTAATTCTGTTTAAAGGCACATTGTTAAATAATCACATCTATAATACTTCAATTAACTTCTACAGGAATGTTGCTAAACATGTAAGCCTATTAATTATGAGCTCCCAGTGTATGGGACCAAGTGGACAGCTATCAATTTTTAATTCATGAACAAGTTGGCACAAGACAAAACACATACCTGTAGTAATAGTTCGGAATCTCTCCTGACCAGCTGTATCCCAAATTTGCAACTTAATGCGTTTGCCATCAAGTTCGATGGTTCTTATCTTGAAATCAATGCTGCCATACATTTTTATAATAAGATTTTATTTTCAGAAAAAATATAGATATATGTCGGGTTGAGTACAATTATTTATGTGTATAAGATGAAGGAAATTTGGTACCCAACGTTGAGAAAGTGTTTATATTTAAATATGAGATTTAATAAGTATATTGAAAGAGAAAGAAACTCTAATAACATTATTACAAGGGATAAAAAAAAGTGTACAGATACTAACCCAATGGTGGTGATAAAACTGGTTGTGAAGGAGCCATCAGAAAATCTCAAAAGCAAACAACTCTTCCCCACACCTACAAATAGTTAGAGTCGTCATAAAAGTACGAAAATACATAAAAATAAAAGGACAAATGTTTTTAAACTATAAGAAAAATTAAAGCAAACAAGATACAAGGCCATCAAATTGGCACAAATAGTTAGACTTTCCGCTCACACCAACTGTGACATGAGTTCTATTCTATCTTTTCCAGCAACATCTCCTCTTTGTTATCACTAAAATAGTAATATATCATCTACATTCTCAAAAAAAATGTATGAACATTTTCAAGTAATATCTATCTAAATGCCATTTTATTAACTTAGTATATTATTCTTAACAAATTTTGGTCTTCAATTTGATGTGTGGACTATAAGTATTAACATTAATTAAAATTATGTAAAATTGGGTGTGCGTGATGGTAAAGATAATTAATATTCTGGAAATGAATTAATAAAAAGTGGATAACATGAAGATCTGGAAAATAATGAAATGAAATAACGAACCACTGTCGCCGATAAGAAGAAGCTTGATGAGGTAATCGTAATCGGCACGAGCTCTTGCAGGTGCTGCTGCCATCGCTTAAAATTCAACACTCAAAGCACAGCACAGAGATCAGAATCGGAATCCGTATAGTTAGAAGCTATTCGTTGTTGGCGACATGGAATGGAATTCAAAGAAAGAGATCACAATCTGAACGTAACGACGAATCGCTTTTTGTTTGAGTTTTGAGTTTTCTTCCTCTCTCTCTCTCTCTCTGCTCAATGTGATTATTGTAACGTTACGCCAACACTTTCATACTCCTGCACACACCAGATTCGGCCCCACCCTCTTCAATATACTACCTGTGTCTCTTTTATTGGACCATTTAGCATCCATAATTGTAATAAACTGTAAAAACAATCTAAAATAGATTTTTTTGGTAAAGTCATTTATTTATAATTTTATTTTTAAATAAGTTAATATATGTTTTAATATTCGTGAGTTTAGCTCAGTTGGTTGGGACAATGCATAAAATATGCAAAGTCGGGATTCAAACCCCGACCACTACCAAAAAAAGATCAAGTGATTAACAAAAATTGAAAAAAGAAAAAATCACATGAACTTGAGACCAAATTTTGATCTACTTTATTTTCTATTTTAATCATGAAACTCGTTAGTTTTTTATTTGTTGAAGAGAAGAAGTCCTTATATAGTTGTTAATAAGTAATAGCTACCCACTTTTTTCTTCCTCCAATGGAGGTCATTAATAGGTTGATGTCCTTATTAGATAAATGACTCCCCATTAGATATGCTCTTAGTACTCCATCTGTCTCTTAATATAAAAGTGTGTTTGATTTGCTAAACAGTATGTACCGGACAGAGTAGTACATGACAAAACAACACAGTACAAGACAAACACATCACATGACAAACTTTTATGGTATTGAATAATTTTTTGTTTTATACGATTTTTGGTAGACAAAAAACTATTTTTGTATTTTAGATAACTTGTACGTGAGACAAAAGTTGTGTTGTAGTTTTGTGATAGACAAAATATTTTGTTTTTTTCATGTCCCTTGCATTCAAGCTACCGATTCACCCACTTGGTCCTCCCATTATTCATATTAAAAATGCGCTCAAAGACGGTTTCTCTTGGCGTGCGGGTTTCTGAGGTTCTTCCTTTTGTCCTTGGAGTACTCTTGGTTTCATAGGATTGTTACCTTCATTCGTGATGTACATTTAACTGTTAAAGATCTGCTCTCCTCAAATGAGCTCCATACTAAGTTTTTGAACTCACATCTCCCTTTTATGGCATCTAAACTCATCAATAATACGCATATCAAGTTTAATGCCTCCATAGATGACACATTCAATTGGACAGCAAACAAAAAGGGAACCTACACTACCAAAAGTGGGTATACATACCATTTGAGTTGACCTGGTGGTAGTGACTTGAGACCTAGGAATGTGCTCATTCTCAAGGTCTCAGGTTCGGTTCTCTCCCAGTGTCAATTTAGGTGGGTTAATTTACCTTTTTCAAAAAAAAAAAAAAAAAAGTGGGTATACATGGATGTTGTCCCGCTCTAGCTCTCTACCTCTTTCTAATCAAAATGGCTCTTGGACTGAATTTGGAAATTAAACCTTCCGCAAAAGCTTAAGTTTATGTTTTGGTTAGTTTGCCACAACTCTGTCCCCACCCTCTCTTTGCTCGACCATAGGAATATCTCCCCGTCAATTGTTTTCACTTGTTGTGGTCTTGCTGAAAAGACCTTTCTTCATTGTGTGCGAGATTGCACTTTCTCTAGAGGTACTTGGCAGCTTGTTGGTTTTAATGATCCGAAATTTTTCTCCAACATAGATGTGAGTGATTGGCTCAAGGTTAATTTTATGGGTTCCCAAACCTTCCTATTCGCGACTTGCACTTAGTGGGCATGCGTCATCGTAATCTTATGTGTCTAAACAATGAAACTTGGTCTCTTAATCACCTCTCTTTCAATATTCATAGTATGGTAGAGAATTTCAAAATTTGCTTTTCTGTTAATTCCAATACTATGCTAGGTGATAGACATATTAAGTGGAAGAATAGTAACCATTCTTGCATCATTCTTAACACTGATGGTAGTTGCCTAGGCTTGCCCATTAGAGCTGGCTATGGGGGGATTATTAGAAACAGTGTTGGTTTTTATTTATCAGGTTTCTCAAGCTACATTTAAGGATCATTCGATATACTCCATGTTGAACTATATGATATTTACCAGGGTCTCTTATTGGCTAAAAATATGGGGATCGAAAAGCTCGTCTGCTATTAACTTCATCAAAGACCCAACTTTCAAACTTCATGTTTACGCCGTTTTAATACAAGACGTGAAGGATATGATTGAGCAGAGTAACATTATAGTCTATCACACTCTTAGAGAGGAAAATCAATGTGCGGATTTTTTTGCAAGGCTTGGAGCATCTTCAGATAGTGATCTTTTTTACCATGTCTCTCCTCCATATGATCTATTGTATCTTCTGAAGATGGATGCAGCTGAAACTTTCTTTTTTATAGTGTAGTTTGTTTTTGTTGTTTAACATTGTAAAAAAAAAGTGCAACAAGATTGTTAATAATTTTGAAATTTGCAATGAAATATTAAGATGGTTTTGCATTAATTAAGTTAAACGAATCCCGACTAATTTTGTTAAACTCACAAAAACTGGATGAGAATATTGGCAATTGATATCACTAACATTTTGGCCATATTTTTGTAAGAACACAAGTTCATGGTATTTTACTCATGAGCAGAACAACAAATACAGGATTCCATCATTATTTTGTCTTTGCACAAAACTTACTTTAATTAAAGTTTTATTATTGAACTTACTCGAAGTTTGAATAAAAAGATAGAAAATCAATGCAAAAACAGCCAAATATGTATATCCCTTTGAGATGAATTATATTCGCATTCGTAATTTTTTTTCTATTTGTGCATTCTCAATCGTCATTTGATCGTCTACTTCAAAAACTTCTCAAGTTATTACACCCATCATTGATATATTCTAGAGGACTCTGCTCAAATTAACAAGTTGTATTCTCAGTCGCAATATTGCCAAAACACTCAAGTGATTACACCCATCATTGATATAATTCATGATTCAAACTTCTCACTCTAGATTTAAGCCAATTCTGACTCAAAAGTTTAATGTTCTAGAGGACTATGCTCAAATAGACAAATTGTATTATTGTTGAGCTTTTGTTCAACGGGATTTAAACTCGGATTCTTTCAAACAATTCCTTCTTAGTTGAAGTTCATTAATCACTTTAAGTTCAACCATTTAGTTATAAGATGACAACTTCATAATTTTTATTTTTATTTTGAATTTAATATATAGGCTTAAATGCACTTTTGCCCCCCTATGTTTGTCGTCGTAGCGATTTTGGCCTCATAACAAAAAAAAAATGCAATTTTGACCCTCTAATTTTCGGAACTATACTGAGAAGCTGCCACGTGTCCCAAAAAAGGGGCCAAAATCGCAACTTTTTTGTAAAGATAAGGGGCCAAAAGAGCATATTTCCCTAAACATTGCAAAATTAGGGGGTTAAAATTGCATTTTTTTTGTTAGGGGGCCAAAATCACTACGATGGTAAACATAGGGGGCCAAAAGTGCATTTAAGCCTAATATATATAAACCATTATTTACACTTGAATAGAAGGCAAGCAAACAACAAGCTGCGCCGCTAGACCTTTTTGGATGGCAAAACCAATCCTCGTGAACACAACATTCATGGACCTAAGAGACATAACATTGCTATGCATGACGTTTTGAACTCTATGTAGAAGGTCAACAGTCTCTGGTGCTAGAAAATCGAAAGTGTCAAAAACAAACGGTATAAAAGCATGTTGATTGTCAGAACACGCTTTCTTATGTTTGGCCACTTTGCTTGACGCAGCTTTTAGGGCTGTCTGTCCTACGATAAAAGGTCCGACTCCTAATCTCACAAGTGGTGAATCCCCAGTCAAGTCTACACAAGCATGTTTTCCACCTACCCATCCGTACACCATAACGTCCACAGGCCTGAGTGTTGATCTTCTATCTAGTGGGCCAGTCAGGAAGTTCACATGCGCCTCTTTCTTCACTGATATTCCCGCCCGTCTGAAAATATCAAAAAGTACATCCCTAACAAAGTCATGTCTGTACTTAAAGCCGGAAAGCTCCTTACAATGAACGGCATGCTCCCCAAAAGTATCCAGACATGCCTTACGACAAACAGGGCACACCTCTTCAATAGGAAACAGTGGAATCATAACACAATATCTAAGGATAGTACGATACTCTACGGGTGACATATGTTGATCTAATCCATCAATCGGGATAGCTAGAAGAAAATCTTGAGCATGTGCTGCTTGCAAACATCCAAAAATTGTCATTTGTCTCGTGGTCATGTCAAACTTAACTTCCATATCCTGAACACTTTTACTAAAAAGAGCACTCGCCAAAACATGTTGTGCTTTAGGAGGGACAATGTCTTTGCTAGTAAAACTGCTAACATCAAAATTTGGAATCGCACCACGTAGACCATCCAAAGCATTATCAAAATCCAAATCCATGCTACATAACCCACCGTCTCTCAAAATATGATCTTGTAGCACCCAATATTGTGCCCTAGAAGCCACAAAAGCGTACAAAGAAACCTCTAATGTTGAGTACAAACCCAACCCTCCAAACCTAATAGGTAAAGAAGTCATCATCCATTAAAGGTCCCCAAAGAAAGGATCTCCACCAACCACAATGTCCTCAACCGCTTCACGCAGCTCTTTATCAAACAACATAGCCGCCTCCTCCATGTGAATCGGTTGACACATCCTTAAGCCAAAGAAAAGTTTGGCACCCATGCGCGATCGAAGTAGAAGAAGCTGACTCTGAGGATCCCGTAACTGAGGAAGAAGATGCATTAACTCAGCAGCCCTGGAAGCTCTCTTCATGGCCAACTCCTCAATAAAACCTTTATCTCGGCTAACAGCCCCTCCGAGCAATTTCACCCCTAACATCGGCCTCCCAATCTCCGCAGGGAACAACCCCCACGATGCTTATTACCATCACATGAAGGCCAAAAGATCTGTCTTACGAATATTCAATTCAAGGCCCAATTCTGGCCCAACAACTCGAATGATGTCTAAAGCTTTAGCCACCTCCTCTGAATCCCCTACAAGAGTCCCATCATCGAGGTACCAATCATGAAGAAGCTTGAAACTATCTCTAACCTGATGAATAAGAGGGTGCAATACAAGAGCAAAAAGGAGTGGTCCTAATGGATCGCCTTGTTGCACTCCAGTAGCAGACATAATATGACCATCACCAAGGTATAATCTCACTGCCTGTCCATAAAGAAACTCAACCCATAAAGAAATAGATGGGCATCTCAATCTCACCTCACGTAGCAGTGCTGACCTGTCTACCAAGTTGAAAGCATTCGAAAAATCTACTGTAAGCATAGTCAAGGAACCATCTTCATGTCGCAGGTTCAACAACTTGTTGACACTGTGCAAAATGGCCTCCGCCCACTTGAGACTCCAACACCAAACTGAAAGTCATTGAAATATTTAGCCATATCTTTACCAACTCCTTTCATAGCAACTTTGGATACCAAACGCCTCAAAATAGTACCAACTGCAATAGGGTATATCCCACCATCAGGCTTTAACAATGGTGTCAAAGGTGCAGAAGCTACAAACTCTGCCAAACTCAAGGGACATCTTCCTCCTAATCATAGGTTAACCACTAAAGTGATAGCACATAAGAGATCTCTAGCCACAGCCGAACCTTCTCTACACAATGCATCTAATAGGTGTTGGGCTCGCAGACCGTCTCTACCTCAAGATGTCCCTTTAGGAAACGACTTAATGCATTTGAGAACGGTGTTAACTTCAACCACAAGGAGGGCTTCAGAAAACAAGGTGGTCGACATAGAGGGAGGTGGCCTGTATGGGTGTTTGACCCCCAAAATTTCCATAGTATCTTCATTATATGGGGCTACTCCAGATGACCCCAACACTTTCATTGTTGCTGTGAAGTGTCCATCAGAAACCTTACGAAGGTATTGTTTGATGTTAGGACCCATCTTTTTGTCTTTTTCCTCAAAATCCTCTCCTCCATTACTTGTACCATCTTGTCCAAATTCGCTCAACACACCACCAACCAACTCAGCAAAACCATCAGTTTCTCTCCACTTAGCCAAACAACCCAGGATATGACGTTGTTGCAAGGACTTCCTATTTCCAGATCTACGATCTTGCCTAGTCTAAGGCTTGAACACTTGTAAAGTGCAACGAGGAAGCAACAACAAACGAACCCAAGGGCCTACAGAACCTGGATCATCAACCACCTGATAAAGAGCATCTTTTAATGCCTGAGAGAATGCAAGACGACAACTATGAGGAATACTCTTCACAATGAAGATAGGAACTTGGAGGACTTCATCCAACAACCTTGCATCCACAACCATCCCCTCCTTTGCAGCAATAGCAACAGAGCCTTTCCTAGATGGTTTTACAATATGCATAATGTGACTCCCAACCTCCCACATCTCATCAGTAACACGAACCATAAAAGTAGAAACAAAACATAGAAATATATAGGCATTACATAATTCCTTCTGAACTGGAAAGTAAAATAATCGTGGGCATTAAGTTCCTCAATATATTTTCTTGCAGGAAGAAAATAGTAAAAATATGCAACCAAGAAACAAGCTCCAAAATATGATGTAACAACATTTATATGCCAATCACTGGAAATATTTCCAGTAACTATCTTAAGAGGTGGCTATTATATTAATAGCTTTGATTGATTCAATTTGATATCACACGAACATAAGCCCAAGCAACACACTCGAAGTTATTCACAGCTAGTCATAATTGATAGAAGTTGCACCAAAATATCAACCTGCCAAATTGTAGTCCTCTGCTTGCTGGTATATATTGTAACTCCCTGATACTTCCATTTTTCCTAGATAGTCATTCCCTGAAAAATAAAAGGAAAAGAATATGGCAATACCAGTCTTGATTGTCAGCCCAAAAGCTACAATGGTGAGAGGCTAATGTGAGAAATAGAAAAATGCTAGTAAAACATTTTTTTCGACAAACTCTCAAGACATTCTTTGTGAGTTTCTTTACTAAAATGTTAAACACAATTTTTTTTTTGAAGAAATTACAAGTAAAATAAATCAAATTTTGTTTCAAAGAATATGTTCAAAGGTGTTTCTAAAAGAGTGTGTAATTAGTATTCTCATTGACTATAATCCTAATCAAATCTTCAAATTAGTATTCCAAGGTTAATGTCCATTTGTCATATAATATCAAGATATCCAAAATAAACCCCTAAATTTGTACCCTTCTGACTTCTCGGTAGTACTAGTTTAAGATTTTGCCGAATTTCTAACGTCAATTTAAGTACAATATAAGATCATACGAAAAATATGGCCAATGAAAAGACAAATGAAGGAAAAAGGCAGAAGATGTTACATACTTGAGTTTGATAGCACTTCATCATAAAGAGACACGCCACTCAAATTTCTTGTGGATCTTATACCGCCATCCGATGGAAACACGGAATATGTTTTGTTAGAATCATGATTCAAGTACTGTAATTCAGAGCATTTTTCTTGGTTCTGGAAGCACAAATTTTCATCCCCTATAGCAGCATTTTGTTGAGAATGAAATTCCTCTGGTTTTGTCTTCTTATCCTTGGAGTCAACCTCAGTCTCTACCTCTGATTCAGTGTTACTAGTTCCCCCATTTTGCATTTTTCTTTTCGATCTTGCACGCCTATTTTGGAACCAATTATAAACATTTGTTTCAGAAATTTGACCATGCTGGCTGAGTTCAGTAGCAATCTCCTTGATTTTTTCTTTGCTTGGAGTTCCATTTCCCTGATCGAATATACGCTCAAGAATCTGGAGCTGAACCGGTGTAGGAGTCCACCTCTGTCTGGATGTGATTTTGTGACCAGCTGTCATCAATGAGTCGCAGTATAAATTCCCCAGCCTAACCCCTGATGAAAGGAAAAAATAACATTTAGCATTTCTTTGGAAAATGCTGGATCTTAAACAACAAAAGTGACAATTTTTATATACCAATTGCCAAAAGAAACAAATTCCTGCCATTTTTTTTGTGGGGGTAAGAGAAATATAGGGTTCTATAATAATCTATACAATCTCAAGAGTACTACTGATTCTAAGAGATTCAAAAATGTTTGTTATTCAATCAAGCGATATTTTCCATAATCGTTTATCCAAAAATGTATGTTTAAACAAATTGGGGGATAAGGAAATTATTATTGGTTGCAGTGACAATGTGGTCATTTTACAACCATCTCCAGGGGGTTTAAACTCCATCCCTTGAGGAACCTCAAGTTTAGACTCTTACAACTAAGTTAACATCTCGTGGACTTAGTTTAAAATTCACTTGACAAGTTGAAAGCTTTGGATATAGCTAACACCTCATGTACTTATAGTTATGCTGCACAAGATAGCAGTCAAAGCAAAGTACAAGATAAAAAAGCAACCAGGTTTGATTTTTCTATGTAAGGGAAATGAAGTAATAATGCAGATATTTTGCAGTGTCATTGTCATTTTCTACAAATCAGGATGCCTTAAATAATAGGGAAGTGCTTTGATTATCACACACATTCATTCCCTCTTTAGGAAGTAGTCCTGCTGTTGTTTGTACCAATCTACCCTTCCCTAAATGATTTTGTTTTCTGTGCCACTTACATTTAACTTTACACATTAAACATGATACAGACAAATCTAACTGACACAAAAGAACAGATATGAATGAATAAATGGGAATTTGCAGAGGAGATAAATTGCACTGACAAAGAACTACTAAATATTTGGAATCTTTGGCGAAATCAAGGTGAAAAGTATTTTAGTGTATATTCGGTATCACGGTGAATTTGAGTCATCATGGTTTTGCAGAGGTATAACATCTCTACAAAATCACCATGGTGACTCGCGGGTAATACCGTTAAATTTACTATGATACCAAACATACACATCTATGACAAAAACACATTAGTGTGATTCCAAACATGCCCTAAAAAAGTTACCTTATTTGCAATTAAAAATGTAAAGAAATACACAGAAACTGATTTTTTTTCTCTTTCAAACTTAAGCTAATTACTAAAACTAAAATTGAAGGGCCAACAAGTCAAAGCACAAGGATGAAGGTGGTTTTGTGCATATATATAGAAATTTCCCAATTTTGAAAAGCAATTCAAAAGCAAAATAATATAAAAATTTAAGGGAATTTATGATCAGGTAATAATTACTAAAAAGAAAAAAACATATGGTACCTGCAAGATCTTGTTGAGCAGAGAGTGTTTTATGCATCTCAACAAGTTGTTCACAAATGGTGGCATAAACAGCAATTTGTTTCCTCAGAGTTTCCAATTGTTCATCAGTCATCACCTTAACATACATCGCTTCGACATTCCCATTCTGTACTTGTTGTTTCTGCCATTCCATCATGTTCACCATCTTCTCTCTCTTACTCACAGACACACGCAAATGATTTTTATCAGAGAGAGAGAAAGAGAAAGAGAGTGTGTGCAACGCAAAAGTCAGCAAAAAAAAACAAAGTAAGAAAGAGACAAAAGACACAAAACATATATTTAGGAAAAAATTTCGTCCGAATTATGCGGTGACACCGCCAATGACCAAAGTCGACAGTAGATTAGATTAGATTTATTCCTAACTTAAAATATTCATATTACTGTTAATTAGTTTTGGTTAATTTTATGCTTTGTTTTTTACTAAGTTAATTTGTGCTTTTGGTCCTTGTAG
>Ga0228711_1000286_pt1 | contig 55393 bp, 25 predicted proteins | sample MedpolnodulmetaG_2_FD_177996 | JGI IMG/M metagenome (GOLD analysis project Ga0228711, IMG submission 177996) | Root nodule microbial communities from Medicago polymorpha collected in Santa Monica, California, United States - brown nodules | ecosystem: Host-associated > Plants > Roots > Nodule... | reverse complement strand
GAGTGGGGGAAATTGTTAGAACAAAGAATGTTTAACATATGTCACCCTTAAGGTTTTGATGATAACAAGGTATTAAAAATTGTCAATTGGATATGCTAATATTTGTTCAAGTGTACAGGACCATAGATAAAATTTTATATCTTCAAAGGGTTCTGAAAGAACAAAAGAGAGCAAAAGAATCAACAAAAAGGAAGCTTGAAGCGTCTGAAGAATAGTGCTCCTGAAGTTCAAAGCGCTCCTGAAGTGATGACGTCATCAGAAGCACCTCATCAGAAGCAAGATCACCAGAAGCTGAAGTTCATCAAGAGCTGAAGAACTAAAAGCTTTAAAAGCTGGAATCTCATTTAATCTTGCCTAAGAGTTGCTAAAGATGTAAAGAAGTGTAACAACGACCTTGAGATGAATTTTGAAAGCTTTGGATGCTTACTCCACCAAGAGCGTTGAAAAAGGACAAATGTACGAACTGTACAACCACATTCTCCACTATTTTGGTCGTGCTTTGCAACAAGACAAGGATAACAGCTATGCCTGCAGAAATGTTCCTTCATACAAGGAATGGATTTGAAATTGATCTTTCATAGGACAATAACCATATCAGGCAAAAGATCATTGGTGATCAACAAGCTTCAAACGACTCTTTTATGCATGTGTGCTGGCAATTCTCCAACGTCTCTTTCACACCACTATATAAAGGAGTGAAGATCTTCTAGTTGGATAAAAATAGATACATAATACAACATACAGGCAAGAAAGCAATACACACGCATTCAAAAGCTAGACTCTCTAAACATTTCAAAGTTCATACTCTGTTTTGTTTGCATTTCAAAGTTACTTAGAATTTCTTAGCAAAGTCCACATTTTAGAAATTCTATAGTCTCAAGACTCTAAAGAGTCTGTAATTGATTTGTATTGTGAACACCACTGATTGTATATCAAGTGTTCAAACTCAAACAATTTTCTGTGTAAATCTGTTTGTTTGTAAGTCTCTAGCTTGTGTGCTTGAGCATAGGAAATCTCTTGCTTGTGTGCTTGAGTACTTGTAATTTGAGATTACATTGTTAGTGAAATCTCCTTGGAAGTGCAAGGGGGACAAGACTACTTCTGGTTTGTGGAAGGGACCTGTATAATTGCTTTGTGTCTTCCTTCTCTCTCTCTCTTACTCTGTTTTTATCCGCTGCACATTTAGTCTCTGATCACTACTTCAGAAGCTGATTGTAATCTGCTTCTGAACTGTGACATCGGTAGGAGAAACGAAGAAAAAGCTAACACAATTCAACCCCCTTCTTGTGTTTTTCTCACCTTCAGGTTGCTCCGCCTATATATTGCACAAGTCGTCTTATTAGAGGATACTACTCAATCTAGTTGACAACCGGTTATTATAACCACTTACATTTAAGTCATAGATGATAGAAAGTTAGTTATAACGATTACTTGTGTTACAAGTAACCTAGCTTTATACATTTGTGTGTGTACGAATCTTGTAATTAACTTTCAGTTCATATCATTCATCTCAATATATGAGATTTCTTTGTTTACCTCTCTGATTTTGATCTCCTCACAGTGTGCAATGAATTGAAAGAAAGATTAGTGCAAGGAAACTCAGCGTGCTTTTGTAAAACTTCAACAAAAATTCTATATTTTCAACCAAAGCACAATGTGATTTGTGCTCGTGGAAGGGATCTGTTCAATTTACATCCCCTTAAAATTTGTTTTTGGAGTAAAAAAATTTTAAAATTTTTTTTGTCACCAAATATATTATTGGGTTGAGTCACGTATACTTTCCTTAAAGCATTTCGCTACACTACCCAACATTATGCAAGCAAACTATCAACCATATTAGACTCCTACTGCAATATATGATCATTTCTAAAATAATACCCTCAAATATGGTACCATATATGATCACTTGAACTTACGAAGGGGCAAAAATATTTTGAAGGGACAAAATCCAAAAGACACAAATTTTGAACAGGAGAAGTGGCTTGAAAGTGCGTCGAGCATGAGAGAGTAAAAAGAGAAAGCTTGGAAGGGCATTGAAATCGAAAGTTTTCAACAACAATAATAAGGTTTTAGTTTCTTAAAAATTAATACACTGTAAATCCGAAGCACAAGTGAGCCAGACAAACGGTGACAAGCGTGCCTGGTCAAATTGAATGTTTGAATATGGTTATATCGGCACTCAAACTTCCAAAGGGACAATATCCAAAAGGAACAATTCTTCTAAAGGAACAAATTGCGAAGGGGGAGTGGTTTGGAAGTGTGTCGAGCAAAAGAGGATAAATGAAAAGCTTGGAAGGGCATTGAAGCCGAAATTTTAAAAAAAAATAAAGTTAAGGTTTCAATTTCTTAAAAAAGTTAATGCACCACAAGACCTAAACCTAGCCGAGTAAATCGAACATACGACAACACGCATACGTGGTGGTCAAGTTGAATGTGTTCTCTCTCATTCACAAAATTGAATACATAAAGCCCAAGTCAAACGAGCCGGTCAGACGGCGACGCACATGTGTGATGCTTAAGTTGAGTGTGTTCTCTCTCATTTACAAAATTGGGTATCCCTAGAGGTACTCCCCAAGTATCCTGCCTTCACCTTACATACATTAGTATTACTATTAGTCTATTAGTATTGTGTGAACTCTCTTCTAGTTGAGACTTCCTGCATTTTTCAATTCAACTAATAGTAGTATAATACTTTATTGTTCCAACATATTCTCCCTCCTCCGAATTTGACTGATTAATAGGCAAGTAAAATATCATTCTAATGAGAACTGGATTTGTTTATGTTGGTCTCTTCATAAGTGGAAGTTTGATCACCGACCCTTTTTATCTTTTCACCTAATCTGTAACAAACGAGTGGAAGGTTTATTTGACTTTTCTCCTCTAACTTTATTTCATTTTCAATATTCATATTGGATGTTGGACTTCTTGTGCAAATGGCAGGGCCATACCTCTATCATGAATTCCTTATTTTAATTCTCTACTTGTGTAACGCTCAAGACAAGGAATCGATTGTTCTCAATGTGGAAATCTTCGCCATAGTATTATATGTTTTCTCTGTTTTTATGTTTCCTACAAATACAACCTCTCATGGATCTTCATCCTATCTATTAGTGGGGCCAAACATTTCATAAATATAATTCTCAATTTACTATTTAAGATTTTGAATTTTTTAAATTGCATATGTAGTTTGATTTTTATTTTTATTAAAGCATGATCTTTTTATAGCATAATAAGATTACTTACTTTTATTTTGTTGGTGATCAACAACTCTCTTCAACATGTTATTTTTTATACGGATTCTTTAGAAGTCTTTTATTTTCTTCAACATTATGTCACTTGCATATGCATGTATATTTTTCTTTATTGGTGAAGATTTTTTTTATTTGAAGGAGCATATTTCTAACACTTTTTTCCAACATGTACTTAGAGAGAGTAACTGTTGCGTGGAGTTTATTTACCAAGCTTGAACGTTTTTCAAGGTTAGGTGTCATCATTTGACAGATACCCCATCAAAATTAGAGTATGTGTTGAGACTTGATGCCCCAAACTAAGCTCTGTTCTTAGGTTTTATTTTTTGTTATTCTACCAAAACAAGATTACTTATTTTTATAGCCACGTAAATATATCTCCATTGATAGCTAAGGTAACATTTGATATTCAAGAATGAGTTTTCGAGTATAGGTTTCTCCGCTTCTCAAACCTTAATGTATATGAGTTTCACTCTCAGGACAAAAAAAATGTTTACTTTTACACAACTACGTCACAAAGCTGAGCTATTACAACACTTTCTCTAAGAAGGGTTGCGAAAAATATACCAATGATAGATTAATATTATTTCTCAAGTGCTATGATAGATTGAAAGTCATAAATAGAGAGGATCCTATCTCAGTGTATTGTGTAAAAAAGTGCTGACCATAGTTTTTTTAAATTTTTGTTTAGTGCTTTATAAAGACTGGTTCAATACACCACCAAAAAAAAGACTGGTTCAATACACCACCAAAAAAAAGACTGGTTCAATCACGATTCACAACCACTTTTATCCTAAAAATGCCACTTTATTTCATCTTAAGGGTAGAGCCCACATTTATAAAAAGTTCAATTTTTAAGGATTAATAGAGTAATGTTTAATAATACACTATGAACTAATTTCAACAAGAAGTTTCACGAATGATCTTGACTATAACAAATAAATCCTACAAATAACATTTCTAAAATGAAAAGAAAAAAAATATACAAATGAAAATCATTTGTATTTGCATTTGTCAAAAAGGATTGATATCGATTCAAAAATAAATATTTTATACTACTATAGTACTATTTAGAATATTAAGTGTTACCTTAAAAAAAAATATTAAGTGTTGAATATGTCTCATGTTCCAATAAAATTTCAAAATTTAGTTTCTAATCCTATAAAATATCTCTTCAATTTTTAATGCCCACAATATTTTCTGTCAGCACTTTTGATCTTAAAAAAACAAAATAAACCAAAGCCTTATCAAAATGCTATCAAACTTTGCAACTGCACACTATATATTAAAAATGTTGACAAAAATCTTGTGGAACTAAAACTCAAAGAATTTTTTGTATAAAACCTAAAAAATTTAAACTGTTACCGAGACTAAAAATATATTCAAACAAATTAAGATAAATATTTTTTAATTAAAAAATTACCAAATAAAAAATCAAAGTGTACTTCTTCAAAAAAATAAAATCAAAGTGTACTGAATAAGTTGTTGGTTGTTTGTTGCAGGCCATTTACGCGTGCAGTGCTTGGCGTTGGCAACAAGTGGTTAAAAACCCAAAAAAAGTGTGTATCAAAAGTCACCTTTTTCTATTTGCATTTTAAGACATTCCTGTTTGGGGTTACAAATTTCCATAAATCATAATAATGTAGGGTACTTGTACGTATTCTTTTTAAGGTCAGTGAAAGTAAGGTTCAGTCACCCTCATTAAATTTTGCATGTAGATTGTTGAAATACCATGCATTAGTATGTTACTCTGATTGTTAGGTTCTTGTAATTTTGCTTGCGGATGCACACACTCTACCCATATTTTCTCATTGTACAATTTACATTGATTACTATGGCTATGTTAATGGATCACCATCTTCTACATGCCATACAATGTCTTGTCTAGCTTTTATTTGAGGTTATGCTAATGGAGTGGCATTTTTTACTTTACTATGAACTATGAAGTTTGAAGTGTTGTAAAACATGAAAACATTGCTAGTTCCTTTTTTTTTACCCAACATTTCTAGTTCCTATATATGTAGGAGATGGGTAAACGCTCCATAAAAGAATTTATGCATTGTTTGGTTACACGTTTGAGTCACTTTTCTCGCGTCCCAATGCTCTACTATCGTGATAATTGTGAAGCTTGAAATTGTGGAATTAGATAAAGGCACGGTGGGAGGCAAATTCAACGTGGTAACAAAAACACGCTTAGACTCATAAAATAAGCACTCCATGATTTAATCTAAGAATGCAATTATTTTACTTTATTAAATAGTTTAATAATGTTTATATACACTTTTTTTTTAAAATAATAAATTTTTATTTATGTACTAATAAATCATTTTTAACAAATATCAAATCATATACATCATCTTACAAAATATTTATGCAAATATTTTTCAAATTAAATGACATTTTGCAACTTCCACCACGGTAAAAATTCTAAAATTTAATGTTATTTCCTTTTGAAAAGTGACTTGTTTTCATTATTTAATTTTAAAATATATCATTATTGATTTCTAAAATTTGATTTCAGTCCCTATTTGATGTCTCTCATTAGGATCATAAATAACATATTTTAAAAGGCTCAACAAACCATAAACGACATATTTCAAATGTGTTTTTTAAATGGGGTAAAGAAAAATTACTATTAATTAAAGTAATATTAATTATATTTTACAACTATGTTTAAGATGATTTGATTTGAACTTCGCTCACCTCTTCTCTTCATATTACAAAGTCAAGTTTTAATTTTACAACTATATAATTTTTGTTACTACCACATGAAAAAATAATTAATGTTCTTTAAAGGCAAAATAAAACACATTTAATCAAAATCATTTTTACAATACAAAGTATACATATATTTATATTTACTATTTAATTTAATTACAAATGAACAATAGTACAAAAACCACACTTGCTTTGAGCCTACTACAAGGGGGAAATGTCTTGCTAACTTTTAAAAGTAACTGCAGTTGTGATGCTCATTTGCAATTACCTTTGCCTTATTTTACAATCCACACACTTTTACATGTTGTAGGACAAGTACCCGTGGATGAAGGGTAGTGACTAATGACCCACACTCAGCAAAAAGAACAGAGCCTGAACCAAAGATTTGTACTGTTAAGCATGTAAAGGGTGAAACAAACTAATCCAATATTTACCTTTCTTTTTGCCCTTTTTTCTTTATTTGGACAATAGCATTAATTTGTTCAGAATTAGATGTCACCATTTGCCTATTTTTAGTTTCCGTTTTCACCCTTTTTATATATCAAACCCTTAAAACAGTAAAAAAAAGGTAATTCTTGTTTACCTATTGATTGATCTAATTATTTTCACAAAAATACAAATACAAAAACTTCGAAGAATTTTAACAATGTCAGAATTTCAGGCACACACGTTATTGTTTTTAAGCTAAAAAAAGGAATTGCACTGAACTTGTTGGTGGTCTCAATTAAAGCCAAAGAGAGAGTGTGATGTAAGTAAGATCGTACTTAATTTGTCGTTCTCCAATGAAACGGACATTAGTAGTTTTAATGTTTGAAGCTAATAATTTTAATACTAATAATGGTATTTTTTTATGAAAGAGTATTTTAGTTAAGCTATGATTAGTGATAGTTGCTTGTAAAACAAGTGGAGTATAGTCAAACATAGAACTCTACTCATATTTGTTAATTACTTGATTGATTCACAAATTTGGTGATCCTGCCTTGGATTCTTCAATTTCAGTACATAAGATTCCTAAATTATTCAAAGGTTTTAATATTGTTGCTTAATATTTTAAATGACCAAGTAATTTGATGCGTATGAACACTTTTCAGGTTTTTACTTTTTATCACGTTTTAGCTGCTGCGTTGTTATCAAATATGGAATAGAAAAATTATATTGAGAGTAGTGTTCAATTTTTTTTTTTGTTGAGAGGAGCGGTTTTCAATTCTTTAAAAGTTGTTATTTTCAAAACGTAACTTTTATTTTTTATTTATTTACAAATGTCTTAATAGGAGTTTTTTTTTTTTTTATAAATAAAAATGTCATATACTTTAATGTGATTCACGCACAATTGATTTCCTTTTTCTTATATATTTTATTTATATTTTTGTTTTTTCGAAAATTCTTTTTTGAAAAATTTGGGTTTGTCTAATTAACTTTATGTAGAAGCCAAAGCTGAATAATCTAAATTGACCACATGATTTTTATCTAATAGTCGAGATTTATGACTACACCAGTTTATTACACGAAATATAATCATGAAATATTTGAGTCAAGTATGACAGATGTTTATGAATTATATCGGCCAAAATGATTGAAAATCTAAATTGGTCATATGATTTGAGTTTAACAATTGAGTTTTTTTTATTACATTAATAATTGCAAGAAACCTAATCATGAAATACATCAGTCAAGTATGACAAATTATTGCGTGACTTTTGAATGTAAGTTATCTCACAATAACTTATATTGACCAACATCGGTCAAGAAATCTAATCATGAAATACATCTATTCATAAAATTTGGTGATTCTTCAATTTCATGAGCACAAATCATGTAGAGTTACACGATTATTTAATAACTTACATTCAAAAATCACGCATAGTCACACAAATATTGAATAACTTTTATTCAAAAATCACGGAAAGTTACGTTATAATATATAAGTAACCTCCATTTGAAAATCACAAATATCATACCATCATTGAATAACCTTAGTTTGTTCATGTGTTTGATTATAGTTTTTGGTAAAAAATAAAAACATTTTAGCCTAATAGTTGAGGTTTACACAAAATTTAATCATGAAATATATGAGTCAAATATGACAGATAATTGTTATATACCAGCCAAAATGACAGCAACATAAATCAACCATATGATCTAAATCAAACAACTAAGTTTTTTGATTATGTCAATTCATAATTGCAAAGGAATCTTAATCATGAATTACACCGGTCAAATATAACAAATCATCGTGAGTTATACCATCCAAAAATGTTAGATCAATCAAGAACCAAAATCATGTAGAGTCACACTACCAATTAAAAACTTTAGTTCGAAAATCTCGCATAGTCACACATTTATCAAGCAACCTTTATTCCAAAATCAAGCAAAGTCACACCATTTTTGAGTGACCTTCATTCTAAAATCACACAATATCATGCTATCATTGAGTAACCTTAGTCCGTTCACGTCTTTGATTACATTTTTTTTTCTGCTAAAAAATCATCATAATCACGATCTTTGGTACATAAATATTGTTTCACAAAGTATCCCCTCTAGATTCATTCATTTTCAACGTCTATGAGAATACGAAGAAATGGTACATAATTAGACTTGATGTTAATAGTCTCTCATGAATTTTATAAAAAAAAAAATAATAATAAATTAATCGAGTTAAAAAATGACAAAACTTACCAACAGTTTTAACTGTTTTAAAGTCTTTTTTTCATTTAAATATTATATTATTATATGCACTGTATATTTTAGTAGATAACAGTAGATATAATTTAAGTGATTGATGACATTTGATTGAATAATATATCTTGGTCAAAAATAAAATCTTAAAATTTTCACACAACAGTGTACCTTGTCGGGTGGAAAATCAATTTAAACTTTATCTCTCTCTCTAGAAATGCAATGCAATGCATGCTTTTGTCTATGTCTAGGTTCTCACCACCAACCTATCACTTTCGGTGTTTTTTACGGACTTAGGAAAAAAACTACTTACATTACATTAACCCTTGTTTTTTTTTCTTGTTCCGACTCTTCTTTGACACACAACACAATATAACAAAGAAGAATAACAAGATAATCTTAATATTAATATTAATAGAAGCAAAGATCACAAACAAGAATATGCCAACAAAACACACCCCACCACCATCACACAAAACAAACTATTAACTATAATTATATATATATATAGAGAGAGAGAGAGAGTAGAAAAATTAGTTCAGATCAGAAACATGAGAGCAGAAAGAGCAGGTAGAGTGAGATAGATAGTACTAATAAAGAAGAGTTAAGTGTGAAGAGGTTGTTTTGTTGGGAACTGTGAATTTTGTTTTGTGTATAAAACAAAAAAACTAACAAGTTTTTAACAAATGTCAAAAGAGTCTGAAGAAATAAAAACTACTGAGCAATGGAAATGGTCTGAAATGCAAGGACTTGAGCTTATGAGTGATGATATCAATTCTTCTTCTGACCCTTTTAAAGGGAACTTGCCAACAGTAACAGAAGAAGTTGTTACTGCTACTGTTTCTGATTCTCAGAATCAAGTTCAAGTTTCAAAGGAAATGGAAGAACATAAGAAAGATGGTGGTAGTAAGGAGAAGGTTAAGAGTGCTCCTTCTGTTGGGTTTGGAGAGTTATTCAGATTTGCTGATGGGTTGGATTATATTTTAATGACAATTGGAACTGTTGGAGCAATTGTTCATGGTTGTTCTTTGCCTCTTTTTCTTAGATTCTTTGCTGATCTTGTTAACTCTTTTGGTTCCAATGCTAATAATTTGGATAAGATGACACAAGAAGTTGTTAAGGTAAAATAGTAATAATAATTGATAGCACAATTCAAAGTTGTATGATTTTTATTTATTTTTTGATTGGATTCTTTTTGTGGAAAGTGGGTGTGAATTGTTTGAGGTAATGTTGTTTTTTGCAGTATGCATTTTACTTCCTTGTGGTGGGTGCTGCTATTTGGGCTTCTTCTTGGGCAGGTTAGTTGGTTTCCAATGGAAGAACATGTTTCTGTTTTTTTATAGATTTTTTTCTTTTGAATTTTTGATGTTTTGATTTTCAAATGTTTAATGGATGATTGAAAGAGGGTTGGATTTGTTGCAGAGATTTCTTGTTGGATGTGGACTGGAGAGCGACAGTCGACCAAGATGAGGATCAAGTATCTAGAAGCTGCATTGAAACAAGATATTGAATTCTTTGACACCGAGGTTCGAACTTCGGATGTTGTTTTTGCAATCAACACTGATGCTGTTATGGTTCAGGATGCCATTAGTGAGAAGGTTAGATGATTGGACAAGTGTTAATGTTTTTTCTTTCTTTTCTTTTGTGACAGTGTCATTAGATTGGAATTGGACTAGTTTTTGAGTTCTGTGTTTGGTGTGTCCTGCAGCTTGGAAATTTCATTCACTACATGGCTACTTTTGTTTCTGGTTTTGTTGTTGGATTCACTGCTGTTTGGCAATTGGCTTTGGTTACCCTTGCTGTTGTTCCTATGATAGCTGTAATTGGAGGCATTCACACAACTACTTTGGCTAAACTCTCTAGTAAGAGCCAAGAAGCTCTTTCTCAAGCTGGCAACATTGTAGAACAGGTAAAGAGTAATAGTAACACATATTGTTTCTTTTCAAAGTTAATAGCATTTGATTTTGTATGAATTTTGTCAGTTTTTCTGCACCTGAGGTGATTTTATTGTTGATATTGCAGACGGTTGTGCAAATCCGAGTAGTGCTTGCATTCGTTGGGGAGTCGCGAGCACTTCAAGGCTACTCATCGGCCTTGAAGGTCGCTCAGAAGCTTGGCTACAAAACTGGATTAGCAAAAGGAATGGGGTTAGGTGCAACTTACTTTGTTGTTTTCTGCTGTTACGCGCTTCTTCTGTGGTACGGAGGCTATCTTGTAAGGCATCACGAAACCAATGGAGGACTTGCCATCGCAACCATGTTTGCCGTCATGATTGGTGGAATGTGAGTACTGGAGCATTTTGTGTTTTAGCAAACAAAATCATAGTGATTGAATTTGAGTTTCCTAATGTTAAATACGTTTTAACGATTTGATTTGATTTACGTAGAGGTTTGGGGCAATCTGCACCGAGCATGGCTGCATTTACAAAGGCTAGAGTTGCGGCTGCTAAGATTTTCCGGATAATTGATCACCAGCCTGGTATAGATAGAAACAGTGAATCTGGATTGGAATTAGAGACAGTTACTGGACTTGTTGAACTGAAAAATGTGGACTTCTCCTATCCATCAAGACCTGAAGTTCTGATCCTCAATGATTTCTCCTTGAGTGTTCCTGCCGGAAAGACCATAGCTTTAGTTGGTAGCAGCGGTTCTGGCAAGAGCACCGTTGTTTCTCTTATTGAGAGATTCTATGATCCAACTTCAGGTAAATTTTTAAAATTACAGTTTAGTTTGAACGATTGAATTTTAATTTTTGAAGTTTTATGTTAGTAGTGGTTGTTAAATTACATTGTTTCGAAAATTTGGTGCAGGACAAGTAATGCTAGATGGGCATGACATTAAAACTTTGAAGCTTAAATGGTTGAGGCAACAAATAGGACTGGTGAGTCAAGAACCTGCTTTGTTTGCCACCACGATTCGAGAAAACATACTCTTGGGAAGGCCTGATGCAAACCAGGTTGAGATTGAAGAAGCTGCTAGGGTTGCTAATGCTCATTCCTTCATCATCAAACTTCCTGAAGGCTATGAAACTCAGGTTAGTCAGCTCTGGCTCCAGAAAATACATCTTGTTAATGAAATGATGTTTTTTAAATTAATCACATTATTGGATTTAAATTTTTAGGATGGAACCATAGAAGCATTTTTTTTAAAAAGTTATTGAATAAACCATCAATTTTGTCCCTCACGTATCACCCTCTCTCCAATTTAGTCCCTGAAGTATATAAAAATAATAACTAGTCTTTAAAGTATGCGAAATCTGTTATTTTTCGTCTCTAAAATATGTAAAACTCCGCCATTTTATTCCTTGACATCTTAATAGCAAGGACCGAAGTGGCAGTTTTCATATACTCTTAGGGGTTGGGTTACTTATTATTTTTATATATTTTAGAGATTAAATTGGAGAGAGTGGTATTCTAAGGACTAAATTGATAGTTTATTATAAAAAAGTACAGGATGCTAAATAAAAAATAAAACTTGTGTAACAGAAAAGAGAAATATTTTATTCCACAACTGTTACTATTCTGTTATTATCAATGTATACAGAAACGTGGTGATGTCTTGACTATTAATTTGGTCAAACCTGAAGCAGGAAGTGTTTTTTATGCATTGCATCTGAAAAAAGACCAAGAGGGTAACATGCTTCAGTCAACTTGTGCTTGTGATGAACAATAAGGACCACAAAAAAGTTATTCATCAATCATAAAACCTCTAATCTATAGGAATAAATAATTTCTACGCAGAACTCTAAATAAACTAAGAATCACATGTGGAATCATACAATATATGATAATTTAATTGAAAATGGTACAAAATGATAAAGAAAAAATAACAATTTTTTAATGGCAGGTAGGAGAAAGAGGACTACAACTTTCTGGAGGGCAAAAACAAAGAATAGCAATAGCAAGGGCAATGCTAAAAAATCCAGCAATTCTTCTCCTAGATGAGGCAACAAGTGCATTGGACTCTGAATCCGAAAAGTTGGTGCAAGAAGCACTTGACCGGTTCATGATTGGCAGGACAACTCTTGTAATTGCTCATCGCCTCTCCACAATTCGCAAAGCTGATCTCGTAGCCGTGATTCAGCAAGGAAGTGTTTTTGAAATTGGAACTCATGATGAGCTCTTCTCCAAAGGTGAAAATGGAGTCTATGCCAAGCTTATTAAGATGCAGGAGGTTGCCCATGAAACTGCTATGAATAATGCTAGAAAGAGTAGTGCAAGGTAGTAGATTTCACCAATGTTGAACATTTCTTTAAGTAATTTCATTTTCATTGTTCATGAAAGAGTAGTGCTTGGCCAAGGATTATTCCACCCGAGTTCGAATCCTAGCGGGAAATCGGGAATAATCCTTAGTTACACTTTATTTACCTCCTGGCTGAACTCCAAATTTTCAGGACCGCTTTCCCTTAGGAACCGGAGGGTCAATACAAAAAAAAAATATTACTATTTTCACCAATGTTTCAAGTTCATCTTATAACTGTTGCTAGTAGATTTTCCGAGCTGAACATACATGACATTTTTATATGCAGGCCTTCAAGTGCAAGAAACTCGGTTAGCTCCCCGATAATTGCTAGGAATTCTTCTTATGGCCGGTCACCATATTCGCGTAGATTGTCTGATTTCTCTACATCAGATTTTAGTTTGTCAGTTGATGCATCTCATCCAAATTACAAGCATGAAAAGCTTGCCTTCAAAGATCAAGCCGGTTCCTTCTGGAGACTAGTTAAAATGAACTCTCCTGAATGGCTCTATGCTTTACTTGGCTCAATCGGTTCAATTGTTTGTGGATCGCTTAGTGCTTTCTTTGCTTATGTTCTTAGTGCTGTCCTCAGTGTCTACTACAATCCAGACCACAAACACATGATCCGAGAAATAGATAAGTATTGCTACTTGTTGATTGGTCTTTCATCAACTGCACTTATCTTCAATACATTGCAACATTTTTTCTGGGATATTGTCGGGGAAAATCTTACGAAACGTGTGAGGGAGAAAATGCTGACGGCAGTGCTTAAGAATGAAATGGCATGGTTTGATCAGGAGGAAAATGAGAGTGCTAGAATTTCTGCAAGGCTTGCTCTTGATGCCAACAATGTCAGATCAGCCATTGGAGATCGAATTTCGGTAATTGTGCAGAATACTGCACTTATGCTTGTTGCTTGTACTGCAGGCTTTGTGTTGCAGTGGCGTCTTGCCCTTGTCCTCATTGCTGTATTTCCTGTTGTTGTTGCAGCCACTGTTTTGCAGGTTTGTTTTATAACATCTTTCAGGCATTCTTTGTATTCAACTCTGTTTCACTTAGGGCCTGTTTGGATTGGTTTAGTTGAGCATAATTAAGTTATTTATCCAATTGTTTTGTGTTTTGTACAGAAAATGTTCATGACTGGTTTCTCTGGTGACCTAGAAGCTGCTCATGCCAAGGCCACACAACTAGCTGGGGAGGCTATAGCCAATGTAAGAACTGTTGCAGCCTTCAATTCAGAATCGAAAATTGTTCGCCTTTTCGCCTCCAACCTTGAAACTCCACTACAAAGGTGCTTTTGGAAGGGACAGATTTCCGGAAGCGGATATGGAATAGCTCAGTTTGCACTTTATGCTTCTTATGCACTCGGTCTTTGGTACGCTTCTTGGCTAGTGAAACATGGAATATCTGACTTCTCTAAAACAATCCGAGTTTTCATGGTCCTCATGGTCTCTGCCAATGGCGCTGCTGAGACTTTAACATTGGCTCCTGATTTCATCAAGGGAGGTAGAGCCATGAGATCAGTCTTCGATCTCCTCGACCGTCAAACCGAAATTGAACCAGATGATCAAGATGCTACTCCTGTTCCTGACCGTCTTCGCGGTGAAGTTGAACTTAAGCATGTGGATTTCTCGTATCCCACTAGACCAGATATGCCGGTTTTTCGTGACCTTAATCTTCGTATCCGAGCTGGCAAAACTCTTGCCCTTGTTGGACCTAGTGGCTGCGGTAAGAGCTCGGTGATTGCACTTATACAGAGATTCTATGATCCAACGTCTGGCCGGATAATGATTGATGGAAAAGACATCAGAAAATATAACCTCAAGTCCTTAAGAAGACACATTTCTGTGGTACCTCAAGAGCCATGCCTATTTGCTACTACTATTTATGAAAACATTGCATATGGTCATGACTCAGCAACTGAAGCTGAAATAATCGAAGCAGCAACACTTGCTAATGCTCACAAGTTCATATCTTCTCTACCGGACGGATACAAAACATTTGTAGGGGAGAGAGGCGTTCAACTCTCCGGGGGACAAAAACAAAGAATAGCAGTTGCTCGCGCTTTTTTGAGGAAAGCCGAGCTTATGCTTCTTGATGAGGCAACAAGTGCACTTGATGCTGAATCAGAGAGATCAGTTCAAGAGGCGCTAGACCGCGCTTCAACGGGAAAAACAACCATAATTGTTGCACATAGGCTATCAACTATCAGGAATGCCAATGTGATTGCTGTGATTGATGATGGTAAAGTAGCTGAGCAAGGTTCACATTCACAGTTGATGAAAAATCATCAGGATGGGATATATGCGCGCATGATTCAATTACAAAGGTTTACACACAACAAGGTAATTGGTATGGCATCTGGTTCAAGTTCTTCAACATGACCAAGAGACGAAGAAAAATCTAATGAAAATACCAGCTACAGGAATATATGCCATATATATACACATTTATAACTATTGGCATTTTTTGTCTTGAAAATAGTAGAGTTTGTGCATTAGTCCTACTCTTTCTTTTTATGTCCTATTAAAGAATGTATGTATGTATGTTCTTGTCTTTGTGAATGTTACTGAGAAACTTAATGACAAATGAATTGATGCTCATCCTTATTAATTTATTGAAGGGTGATGGAACAACGTATAAAGATTGAATGAAACCAACACTTAAAACTGTGTTCAATTGAAGAAGATGTAATTGGGATTCTAGGGTTTCTATGGTTTTTGAGAGAGAGAGAGAGATATGAATAAAAGACTTGTATAATTTTATTGAATGAATTGAACTAATTATTATTTACAAGAGTGATGAAGTATATATACATCAAATGATGTATCAAAATTGAAACAAACTCCTAACAAACTTATTACTTCACATGCAAGTAACTTGAGTTAGTTACTTCAAGTGCAAGTTTCTAAGCAAACTACTAAACAAAGATAAGACTAATTCTAACTAAACTAAATTACTAAACGAATAAAGGGTTCTTCTTTTTTGCATTTTATTAGTCACGAACTTTGCTCTAGAGAATCAATAACTTCAATAAGCCAAGCTTCCTCATTCTCTTACACACAACTCAATGTCTATTGTATGGTAGCATAAACAAGTGGTAAATAAAATGAAATTTATTATAATTTGTAATACATTTATCACCATGAATACTTCTTATACCATTAAATATCTACATCAGAATAATAATAATAATAATAATAAATTCCATCTTGTCTAATACAAATTAGTATAGTAAATTTCATCCATTTGAAATTGTGCCAAAAATACTGGGTACGAATGAACATTTTTAGACTTGCCCATGATAATTTGACCATCATTGTGAACTATATGAATAACCAAACATCGTGAACTATGTATTGATCCATCATGGTGAACTAAAAAATAATCATTGATTAATAATAAATAATGCAATTTTTACCATTGTATTATTTGATTATAAAATTAATTGTTATTTTTGAGTTCGCCATGATGGACTAATAAATGTAAGTCCATGTTAACCTTCACCGTTATTATAATCTAACATACTCTCCATGCTTTGCTTTTTAAATTTGTCTCTCATTCAACTCTAATTTACCACAGCTATTCGATGCATTTTATTCTTATCTATCTACTCTCTATTCTGATTTGCAAGACATCTGTATCATAGCGTAATAGACTTAGACCTATGTAATGACACTAGAAGTTATAAAGGAAAATAATATTGTTTTATTGATAAGCTTTGAATAGATCAACTTCTGCTACCACGAGAACAGAAATTGTAGAGAAGATAAGAAAGAAACATAGAAGAAGAAATCCAGAGAGAAGAGAATTGATCCAAATATTCCACACCACTCTTAGTCACACACATTCACTTATATACCCACTCTAATTTCTTAATGTGCACCTCTTTTACTCCCTTGTGTCTACGTGTCACATTGTTATACAAACTTGCTCACTTGGATTCTTCAATTGATATCATTATAACCTATTCCATGCATTTCACTTCTTTTTTTGGCGTTGTAGTTTGACGTGAATTTTCAATTTAAGTTATTATATGCACTCCATTGTTTTATGCATCATTTTCCATCACTTTGTTTTACTCTTTACCGAAATTTACATCTCAGTTTCCATTTTTAACTCTCCCATCCAACAAGACCTAGTAGGCCACGCCAATCTCTCACCACCACTCTGCATTTCACCAACAATAACACTACCTGTTCAATCTCAAGTTCAACCACCATGTCTTCGCACCGCCGGCCAAGATCGGAAGGTAGATTTTCCAGCGAAATTAACCTCTGGTGGACCAGGTTTAGTGGCCATTGATGGCAAACGGTTGTTACTTAGCTAATAACTTTTTTATTTTAGCAAGAACTAAAGTTTTATCAAAATTGTTTTAGAAAGTAAATTAAGTATACAAAAAGAATACAGTTCGTGAAATTGGCGATGCACATGCTTCGCGATATATAGTAGAACGGCTCTTAGATCATTCTTAATAGTAGTCTCATATTTGAAGACTTGGTACTTATTAGCCCATCAGGGAGAAATTTGGTTGGGTGCTTATAAAACTCAAAGTCTCGAACAAGACCCAATCTTAAGTAGGTTACACGTATTTTTAATATTAAAAATTAAAATGTAATGATATAAAGTTATTGATAATTGGTTAGTATGTCTCATTTAAGAAATTTTTGTAAGATGTTACGTTGAAGACATTGAGTTTTGTTAGGTACTGCTATTAAATAATTAGCAAAATTGCATAAATAGTCATTTAACTTAATTTCAAGTAACATTTTAGTCCTTTATCTTTTTATTTTTTTCGTTTTCATCCTTTAACTTTTTAAAATATTTTCATTGTTACCCTTTAAGTGGAATCTGTTACACATTTCGTTAAAAAAAGAAATCTCACATTATATTCTTCATTCTCCAACATTATTTTAACATGCCTTCTTCTCCAATGGTAATTATGATGCAGCTCCAACATAAACCCTAAAAACTTTAGAAACAAATGCACGAAACAATGCACAAATACCTTGTTTCATATTCTAGGTCGCAAATCGTATTGGGTGCCATCTGGTTATGGGTTTGTGCGTGCGTTTTCCTCTTTTTCTTCTTCAGCCTGCGTTTTTCTCTTCTTCTTATGGGTTTTCCAGAAATAGTTGCTTCTTTTGTGGGAGGAAAGGAAAGTGTTAAAGCAAAAGAAACTATTGAAATAAAAGGATAATTTAAATCATGTTTTTTTAACGGGAAGGGTAACATTAAAGCTGCTTAAAAAGATAAAAGGACGGAAACAGAAAAATAAAAAGATAAAGGACTAAAATATTGCCTAAAATTAAGTTGAGGGACTATTTGCATAATTTTGCTTAAAAAAATATTTAAGTGATGTTACACGTGCAACAAATTTAAGTACCTAAAAATGAGTATCTTATGCTCGAAAGCAATTTATGCGGACGGAACCCAAAAATCTTGGAAAATCCTTGTTAGAAAATCGGTGTGTATTATTTTTTATTTTATTTTTAGGTGTTTCTAGATGTTTCCAACTATTTCCTTTTCTTTAGTTTGTACTCCTTTCGTATTTTATTATATCACTTTCAAAAAAGATTGTGTTTATGTTACTTTATAATATAAATGGATTAATAATGATTTGTTTTCAATCATACATTTTACCATTTATTACTCTCTTATTTCTATTTTTTTTATCTTTTTCCCATGTCATAAATAAGGATAATTTTGTAAAATCACTTAGAATTTCTTTTTTCAATACAACATTAACTACATTTCTTAATATATGTAAAAATGACAAAACTACTTGTATTAAAAATATCAAGTAATTGTCCTCGTGAGCTTAGTTCAGTCGTTAGATACAATGCATAATATATGCAAGGTCAGAGGTTCAAACCCCGATCACCATAAAATTAAAAAAAATACCAAGTAATTGTTTTCTCCATGATCCATAGAGAGAATTTATTGTACTCACTATTTAAATCAACATCTGGTTGAGGAATAAAAACATTATCGCAATCAGTAGCTCTAGGCTGTCATGGCTGATTCCAATAGATAGTTGCAAGCCTTCACCAGATTAACCAACAACGATGACTCCACAATGGGAGGTGGAGCAGGCTGCAAAACGGTGTTGCTGACTGCATCAATGGTAGAATGGGCCATGCTAATAATGATGGCATTTGTCGCGGTAATGGTGGTAATGGTAATGGTGTAGCCGTCAGCAACACAAGGTAACTATGCTTCTCTTAGTGTCAGTCTCTCCATAAATAGATTTTTTTCCAGCCGTTGCAGATAAAGGCTCAATTGTTGTCTCCAATATAGACTCGTAAAGATGTCTTTCATATTCCAAAAATCCAGACTTATTCACATGACAAATAAATCTACTTGTAAAAGGATTTATTTTTTTCAACCATTGCGTAAAGGCTCAATTGTGTTGTTTTAACCTTTTTGATATTAATGATCTCATAGCCGTTAGAAAATCTTATAGATCTTTCACTAAACACACCATGTAGAATTTTATATCATACTCAAACTTGTCTTCATCTTTTTCTAGTTTCACCATACAGTTTTCTAGTGTATATATCCCAAAAGGTGCACAAGATGCTCTACAAGTTGCCGGGTGGAGGGAAGTTGTACTTGAGAAGATGAAAACTCTTGAAAAGAACAAAACTTGGAGTGGTATGACACTACAAATGGCAATAAAATCGTGGGATGCAAATGGATGTTTACTGTGAAGTATAATTCATATGGGCTGATTGAAAGGTATAAGGCTCACTTGGTGGCTAAGAGCTTCACTTAGACCTATGGCATAGACCATTGAGAGACATTTGTTCAAGTTGCAAAGTTGGAACATTGTCAGAATACTCTTACCTCTTGATGTAACCAAGATTGCCCCCTACATATGTTGGATGTTAAGAATGTCTTTCTCAACGATGATCTTGAAGAATAAGTATATATGCACATTCCTCCTGGCTTTAAAGACAAGTTAGGATGAAATGCATGCAAAATGAAGAAGTTTTTGTATGGGTTAAAACAATCTCCTAAAGCTTGGTTTGAAAACTTCACAGTCCATGAAGAAACAAGGGTAGTTGACCACACCTTGTTCACATAGTTTTCCATGATTGTTTATGTTTATGATATCATCTTTACCGGCGATGATACAGTTTGGAATGGCAAGAGTAAAAGAGAAACTAGCTGCTAACTTTGAAAAATAAGGACTTAGGATCCTTGAGATATTTTCTTGGTATGGAGGTTGCTTGCAAAAAAAGCAATTGTGGTTTCATAACTAGGGGTGGGAATATGCTAGGCTGAACTAGGCATTCCAAGACTTTAGCCCGGTTTGTCAGAAATTTTAAGGCATAAGTATGACCTACAGCCTGCTGTATGCCTATTTCTTAGGCATGAACCTGACCTTTTGAAAGCATGATACGACATGTCAGCCTGTTTAAAAGCATATTTCATATGAAAATCTTTAAATAAGTAATATGATCTAAGTTTAAATAGACTACTGAACTAATAGATCAACGAGATTAAACTCTTTCTTGATATTTAACATGAATTTTAAGAGAATTTGATTATAAATTACATCATATTTCATTTCTAGTTTAATCCATTTGGGTTGGCCTAGTGGGATTGGTTTGGGACCTGGGAGTTTGCTTCTCCTCAAGGTCTCGGGTTTGATTCTCTATAGTGCCAACTTGAGTGGGTTAATTTAGCTTCTTCAAAAAAAAAAATTCATTTCTAGTTTATTCAAAAAAAATAATACTGATAAGCTTAAATTATTGAAAAGGTTAACAAATTTATAATTTAATTCAAAGTACAAAATATAATATAATAATATAATATTAATAATAAACAATATTAAATAGGTCGGTCTGATAAGCCTAAGATGTTGTTTTTTATGGTCTATGGCCTAGTCTTTTTAGCTAAACAGGCTTTTATAAAAAATAAAAAATAAAAACTAAGCCTTCTTTATTCAAGTTTGGTCTGGCATGTCATAGCTAAATCTATTGTAAGAAACAGGAATGAGTGGTTGTCAACCAACAGATACCCCATGGACCCTAATACAAATTTTGGCAAGAAGGGGTGTTGTTGCCGATACAAAACTTTGGGGACCCTAATACAAAACTGGTTTATTTGGTACACATCAGACCTAACATCGCCTTCTCGATCAGTGTGGTAAGTGGTAAGTCAGTTTATGCTTTGTTAGATCAAAATAAGTGGACAAAATAAGATAGTGTAGAATATGATAAACTCGGGGACAAAGAATGGTAACAAACTTAGAGACATGGTAAGTAAGAAAATAATGTTTCTTTTATTACGTAATCAAGGAGACAATCCTCCTACAAAGGTCTCCCTCATGCACTGTCTATTAATCAACATTCCCCCAACTATCCCTACTAAATGCCAAGCTTCCTGTCTAACTCTATTTTTATATCTTCTGGTGTAAACTCCATATTTTCCTTCCCCTCATTATTTTCGTAACAGTAAACCCAATATGGACAGGCAGAACCAACTCATATAACAGATTTAAGAAGCCCTCAGTTTTGTAGTTCTACCATAATTATTAAGACTTGAATATATGATGTGCAAAGAAATTTCTTTGATTAATTAATCACTACAACAGCAATTCCCACTCTAATGAAGTTAGCATATCAAGGGAACATACCAAGGCAGTACGTCCCATAGACCATAGTCTTGAACATAATTCACTTAAACACATGAAACAAACACTTCCTATATATTTATTGCACCGCAAGTACCATTCCACATTTACCAAAAATACAAACTTATCTAACCTATCCTATAGACTCGAAAAAACATCAGACGTCTAATTACTTTTATTCTACCTGAAATAAATATTACTGCGTAATCTTTTTTTCTCGTCCATTACAAACTCTAATGGCTGAAACCAAATAATCAGAACAGTATGAAGGCATGATCAAGGCAGACATAATAAAATTTCCTGAAGTTCGTAATATTGTACTCAGGGTAACAAAAATTAATCAAGATTGATGAGCAACAATAGAAGAGATTTAATTTATTGGTTACTCCTTAAAACAATAACTCACATGCTAATGAAGTTTGAGTAAGAGAATGTGTTAAGGCTGCACCAGACTCCCAACACAACAGCATAGTTATTAAATAATGACAGACCAATAACATGCTACCTATATTTATCACAGCCACCATTTCACATATACCGCAGATATATACAAGAGTTAAATATATACTATTGCAAACCAAAACATTTAGAAGCCTCACTACTTTTGTAACTAACACAAAACATTAACTTGGTAATTGATATTTTATTACCCTCTAATTGCAGAAGTCAAAAGATTTTAGCACAATGAAGGAAGAATCCACGCAAAGGTACATTCCTCCTATTCCCATCATAACTTGTTATAGACATTTTATTGTTACGGAAGCGACAGTATAGCTGAACTGCAAAATATTGTCGATACTAAGCTTGAGTGCACGCATAATTTAGAGAGTTAATATTTTGATATATCCAAATGACTACGTGTTGCAAAATAAATACACCTTATCTGAGTCAGACATCAATAGATGTCATTTTTCATCAATATTGTCAATTTTCCAGAGTGGTCATTTCTTAGTATAACCTGCCTCATATCGAATAAGAAATTTATTGCAGAAAGGAAGGTGGGTGTTTCTTTCTTTACCTGCCAAATGTTTCAAAAGGAAATTTTATGCTTTCTATTTTCAATTATACCTTTATTAGAGACTTTACCATCAAGAAATCCTAAATTTTCAACATAAAATACTAATATACAGTTATACACGCTATTCTCTTTTAAAGCCATCCCACTTTTCAACAACTGTGTCAAACTTTTCCAACAAGGGATCACCCTTGTCATTCCTCTACTTCACTCTCAAGCCTCTTCTAACCTCTTGTTTGCCAAAGTGGTTATTTTAAATAAAAATAAATTATAGAGAAGAAATGGAGCAAAGTATAAAAGGGGAACAAGATATCTTCCCAAGTACAAAAATGAAAAAGAAAAAACCCGGCCTAATGCATCAAAAAGTTTTCGCATAAATAAAATTCTACAGCTTTATGACTACTTTATGACTATGTGCAAACATGCTATCTACAGAAGGGAAGAAATATCCATTTTTTTCAATAAAAAGATTCTTCTCTTAACAATATTAACTTTATTAATAATAGTAATTAAGAAACTTCATTAATATCACTACTACCACGTAAACCTAGGAAATGCAGGAATCCTATAGATTTTCATGATGCAGTAATAAAACTATATAATAACAACCACATTTACCTCACTAGGATTAGAAATTGGAAGCATGGCTGCATGATTTACAAACAACAAATTCCATCACAAACTAAAATTGTAGTAAAACCATAATAATTATATCTAGGATTTCATTAATTTTCTTTTGTGGATAGAAAATAAAAGATCCATTAAAAAATTTAATGTACTATATGGTGAACTATGAAGTACTTTAATTTCCTTTACCAACATTTCTAAAGAAAATTTACCATAAAAGAATATTGATGACATTTTCATGAATGAATATGCTCCTAAACACTTAATCAATCTTGTGTAAAAACATCAATATTTTTTTACCAAAAAATTGCATCCAGGCATTAGTAAGGCACAAAAAATGCCACATTTATCACGTTGGCATTTATCCAATATTTACTAGCAATATAACAGAATCTCATAAGTTTGATCAAATGATAGAAGCAGTTATTACTCCGATCAAAATCATTGACAGTATAACTCTGGATCAAATTGTCGGCAAAAAAGACATATCAAGCTATCAAGTAGCTACGTAGCAACACCATTGTTTGCATGAATAACGTGTGTCTCTAAAAAAAATAAGGATAGATCTCTCCTTAATAGCTCACTCAACACACTTCGTTCTTCCACCTAAACTTGAATGCATGTCCTCATCTTCCTAACACGCATGTCCTTCCTATTTAAAGCGAAGGCTTCATCTCCTACCAGATCACACCCATCTGATCACTGCCTGCAACAAATCATTGTCCCACCCTACAATTGCCTCAGCCCGAAAGTGGCTTTATCTTGAGGCTCTTCTTCAGGCTCTGTGTACCCTAATAACTACAACCCCAAACACCATGAAAAACCTAATATTTGAGGAGCCTGAAGTAGATATTCCAGGATATGCCTCGAGCGGTTTACGCTATGCCTGGCAATCCATACGAGCCCCGGTGATAATACCGCTCCTAAAACTAGCAGTCATAATATGCTCAATTATGTCAGTCATGCTATTTATTGAACGAGTAGGCATGGCACTCGTAATTTTGGTGGTCAAGGTGCTGAGGATTAAAAAATACACCAAGTACAAGTTGGACGCCATGAAACAGAACATAGAGAGAAACAAAAGATACCCAATGGTGCTGATCCAAATACCTATGTTTAACGAGAAAGAGGTAACTTTTCTTTGTAATTAATAAGTATGGCACATAAATAAAATGTTAATATGTTATTTGGTATCTAAGCATATTTACCATTTCATATAAGATATATCAAACCCAAAATGTTATGCAAGTTGATCCATCGGTCACTATATGTTAATAATTTTAAACAACCATGCCAATTCTAAACGCATCCTTTTATCATTTATCAATAGTTGAAAATAATTAAGGCAGGCTTTAAATTGGGAAGAAAAAAAAAACTAGATATTGTGTTTTTAAACATTTCATTGTATCCTAAATATTAATTTGTTTACTCCCAATTTGGCTTTTTTTGTCAATCAATTGGGGGGTGGGATGGGTTGGTAAATTTTTGCGCTATTTAGCGTTACCAGCAAAGTCCGGCATCTTTTAGAGATCCTTCACTAAGGGTGTCCTTTTAGATTGTCATTATTCATTATTGTAATATACTCTAGCATCTATCCAATCATGCACATAATAAATCACAGCTAACTGACGAAGTAAAGGAACACAAGTTTATCAAAATAAAGATTGTCGATTAAGATTCATACAGTAATGTCAGTAAATATTAAAGAATAAAGATGAATTACCTTGGCTAAGAAAATTTAATTTCTGTTCCCAGGTTTACAAGCTTTCCATTGGAGCAGTATGCGGACTTTCTTGGCCAAGTGACAGACTCATAGTTCAGGTTCTTGATGACTCAACAAATCAAGTCTTAAGGGTATCCAACTAATCCAGTAAAGCTTCATAGCAGATCTCATATGTTTGTGTGTCCATGAGTGAGCAAAGCTATAATAACCATGTGTTTTCATTTCATGCAGGAATTAGTCGAATTGGAGTGTCACAAATGGATTGAGAAAGGTGTGAATGTCAAGTATGAAACAAGGAGCAATCGCAATGGTTACAAGGCAGGTGCCCTAAAAGAGGGGTTACAGAAGCAATATGTTGAGGATTGTGAGTTTGTGGCAATATTTGATGCAGATTTCCAACCAGATCCAGATTTTCTTTGGAAGACAATTCCTTACCTTCTTGAGAACCCAAAGTTGGGTTTGGTTCAAGCGAGATGGAAATTTGGTAAGTAACAAGTAATATCACCACCTTGTAAAATTGTGTGCAGACACATCAGTGTGATAGCATGCCTTACTAAAGAGTCCAGTAAATCAACATTTTTTAACACCATTTCCATATCTGCACAGTTAATTCAGAGGAATGTATGATGACGCGGCTTCAAGAGATGTCACTTGATTATCATTTTAGTGTTGAACAGGAAGTGGGCTCCTCAACATACTCATTCTTCGGATTTAATGGTAAGTCAAGATGCTCACCAAACTAAATTCAGACAAGCACATTTGTAGATCAGCTTATATAGCACGATTTAAAACATGCAGGGACAGCGGGAATTTGGCGGATTCAAGCAATAAAAGACGCTGGAGGATGGAAAGACCGGACCACAGTGGAAGATATGGACCTTGCAGTTAGGGCAAGCCTGAAGGGTTGGGAATTTGTTTTCGTCGGCGATGTAAAAGTAAGTCATCCATAATTGACTAATATCTTCGGTACAATAGTGTTTAAGCTTGAATATTCCATAAACCACACCTTTCTCATAACAGGAAAAATTTGTTGCTTGCTAGGTCAAAAATGAACTGCCAAGTACATTTAAAGCATACAGATATCAGCAGCACAGGTGGTCATGTGGTCCAGCTAATCTCCTTAAGAAAATGACAAAAGAAATCCTCTTCTGCCAAGTACGTAAACTCTAATTTCCTCAATAACTAAAACCAAAGTCAATCCCTTGTGGAATCAACATTTAATCTTACAAACTAATTGAAATTTATATCACATGTATTATCCAGAGAGTATCGCTTCTGAAGAGACTTCATCTTATCTATGCTTTCTTCTTTGTGAGGAAAATAATTGCACATTGGGTGACGTTCTTCTTTTACTGCATAGTAATACCAGCTTGTGTGGTTGTTCCAGAAGTAAGCCTCACAAAAAAGGTTGCCATATATATCCCAGCAACCATTACAATTCTAAATGCAGTCTCCACCCCAAGGTAATTGGTTTCCAGCTATTTAAAATTATTTAATTTCCCTCAATTATTTTGATTATTCTATACTCACTTATGCATGGGACAGATCAGTGCATCTACTAGTACTCTGGATACTCTTCGAGAATGTCATGTCACTCCATCGAACTAAAGCAGCAATTATAGGACTCTTGGAAGCAAACCGTGTCAATGAATGGGTTGTGACAGAGAAGCTTGGAAATACGATGAAACAAAGAAACAATGCTAGGCCATCAACATCAAGAAGTCCATGGTTTCGAATTACAGAAAGGTACCAGCTGCTTTGTAATCAGTCTCTCTAAATAAAGTAATTTATTCAACAAACACAACAGTTTTCGATTGAATCATTGAACAAGTAAATACATGATATATATAATTCAGGTATTTTAAAATAAACACAGAATGCAAAGAAAAAAGCAAGCAGGATACAATTAATATTTTTATTGCTCTTTTATATCAATTTGAACTTATGCATGATGTTATAGACACTAGAAAGCATATGGTAAAGAAGGCATATACAGTATTTAATTCCTTAATACTTCAGCTGATGCATACTAATGGCCTTTTATTATAATCAACAGGATCCACCCATTGGAGATTATAGTTGGGATGTATATGTTGCACTGTGCAATCTATGATCTACTCTTCGGACGCGATCATTTCTATTTGTATCTGTTATTGCAGGCAGGGGCTTTCTTTACAATGGGATTTGGGATAGTGGGAACAATTGTACCCAACTAAAGCTTAAAGGCAATGATCAATTGAACTATTAGTGTCTCAGTCTGTTGTGTATTGTGTATGCAGAACTACTGGTTTAATGTTATACCCGTGAGCATATAACGGGAAGCAGTGAGTAATTACCTACCTAGTAGAACCAAACCATATGGTGGAAGGAACTCTTCATATTCATGCATACCAAGCAGAATAAAAGTATATATACATGTTTATATATGCAGAAATGAGTGTATTGTCCGTTCAACATTGTAATATTATGAGTGTATTGTATTGTCCGTTCAATATTGTAATATTATATTTGTGAATAAATATGGGGGGAACTATCCCTTAGTTTCTTTTTTTCTGAAACCAACTCAGTCTTACGATGGAGGTGTGCATTAAACACACCAAAATATAAAACAGTAAGATAGAAGCATGTGTGAAACAAACCAAAATATTGAAATAATTAAGGTGGCATAAAATTGGAAACTAATCATCCTATTACATCATGATGCTCAAGTTCCAACACTAACTAGGAGACAAATCCTATGTTGTAATTTCCTCTTGCTCCCTTCTCTTATTTCTCAGACAAGGGAAAATGATTTGAACTTTAGGCCACATGGAGGGAAGCAATCAAGATATACATCATTAGACTACTTTCCAATTTTAGGTAAATGAACCTATAAACCTATCAAGTAAAACCATATCTAGAAAAAAGAACTTTACATACATGAGATATGACCTACTCTTTCAGTAAAGTTTCTCCAAAAAAATAAAAAATAGAAATGCATTTATAAAGAGATAAAGGGATGAAGCCCGACATATATGTGAGGTTAAAATATTGTTATTACGTAGTTAATCCAAGAAAACTATGCCGCACGAAACATGTCGATATTTTAGTATAAAGGGAATAGGAAAAGTTAGAGAAATCAGTTAATTAAACAGTTATGGAATTCTATTCATTATTTTCTTTCAGAATTTTTCTAGGTTCGAAACACAAAATACTGTTGCAAGTTTTCTGGTTCAATGACCATCAATTTTTTTGTAGTTGTAGCAAGAAAAACATTTAGACTACCATCCTCTTCTAAGAGAAGCATGCAGTAGCATTCCCCAAAGGCTACCTTAAAAAACTTCAACATGTTTAATAATTTGTCCCAATTAATGAAACATCGAAGCTTCGATCATCCGTTTTGTCAAAAGAAAAAAGCTTCAATCATCATACTTCATTAACATGGAATATTATATGTGCGCTAGCATTCTAAGTTAATACAGACTCATGCCAAGACTTGTTAATTTGTACCGAACACAACTTACAGCATTATGCTCCTTTCCTCATATCACATTTACTACTCCCTCCGTCACTAATTATAACATCCTTTACAAAAAATTGTTTGTCCCTAAATATAAGACCCTATACAAATTTCTAGATGCATTTATTACTCTTTTCCCAAATATATCCCTTATTAATACTACCAACTTGTCTTGGAATATGAAAAGTTAAGACTGAATGTATTTATACATAAAGGATAATGATAATCTAGTAATAGTCACAATCGCATTTTAGACAAATTTATTAGTCGAACAACTTTCCTTAATACCCGTGATTTATGTTAGAGGTTCCTATAATAAGGGCTAGAGGGAGTAATTTGAAAGGAAAAACATTAAATACAGAGATGGAATTCACCAGGTAATGGGAAGCACGATAAGATTCTAACCAAATAATTTTTAAATTATCTGGAAAAATAAAATGCATAACCAAATCATTAGCATTTCAACTTTTCTAAATAAAACTAATCATATAGCATAGTGTTAGGATAAAAGAATAAATGTGAATAAAAGTAGTTCAGATTACTTAGAGTAGCTGATTATTAGTTAGAAGGGATATCAATTAGATAAATAGGACAGATAGGGATAAAATGGATTCATAATTAAATTTGATAGTTGCAATGGATTCATAATTAAATTTGATAGTTGCATGTGAAAGGGGAGGTCCTTTTTAAAGAGAATACCCTTGAAGAAGAGACCTATGTCCTATTCACTTTCATTCATTTAATATATAGAATGCCTTTCTAAAATTCGGAAGAGATAATACCAACTCGTCAAAACTTGTTTAAGGCCACAAATAATGATAAAATGGAAAGATCATCATATGGATGACCAAGGTTGAATGCAGCAATCTAGAGCTGAAAGAAAATTGATTTTACCAACCGTAAACCTCCAACTTTAATCGTCTTTAGTATAATAGATTATGGAGAAAAGCTTTCAATCGAAAGTTTGAAAGGATCTATATTACAAAATGAAATATTCAAATCATTATTTCTAGCTAAAAAATATCCTTATTGAGCATAGTGCTCTATAAACATACATAGAAACACATGTGGGAGAGAGGAGAGTGGGTAAAAAGATATAAACAGAATCAGCATATTAATAAATGTATATGCATAGAAAGTTGTATATGCGCACTTGGTTGTGTGACTGTATATGTAAACGAGTCTTCGAGTACGACTAAATTAAAAAATTAAAGTGAATGAAATATCAATAATGAAACAAAATACATAAAACAAAAAATTCAAATTCTGATTGAATGAAATATCAATAATGAAACAAAATACATAAAACAAAAAATTCAAATTCTGATTTACTTTAGATCATCTAGTTTAACCTCGTATTGTTCACCAGTGGAGAGAATTTTGACACGAACCATACCCCTTTGCCACTCAGAATTTCCTACTAATACCAGACGCTCAGCATTTGTTCTAGCAGCACGTTTAAACACCCTAAAGGAGAATAAAGAGGATAAATCTTATCAGAAGACGGACGGAATTTTCAAGTATGATTTAAGTGTCATGTGCCATAGTTAGCACGATTCAACTCTCTTTACTACTGTACAAATTTGTTTCTATAGTTTCCTGTAGTTAGGATAAATTTGATTTGTATAAATTTTATTGTATATTATTTCCTCATAGTTTCTTAACCAGACAGATTTGATATATTGCATATTGTCAACACCCTCTGTACTTTATAATAAAAAAAAAAAAACATATTATGGCCTTTATCCTCTCTTTTCAATTAAAAGGAGAAGAAAACTATAACACCCAAAGTGTTTTCCTGCTAGGTGTTGTCAGCTACACCAATCAAATGATGGCACGATACCTTAAAGCCCTAACATATACCGTGTAAAAAAATAGATCAAAAATTAAACAAAAATGACAAAAGGATTTCATACCATTTAAGTGGTTTGCTTTCCAAAACTAAGTCAACACTCTGTCCTTTTTCTCTGAGAATGTTAGCAGCCATAGCAGCACACCCTTGAAGTTCTTCATCCAAGGCACAAACAATGTTATGTACTTGCAAGCTGAGCTCTGGTAGAAGACCCTTCTCTTTGAGCAACTGTTGCATAAAACAAAGTTGGACATAGTTGAAAAAGGAGGCAAACAAAGTCTACTTACAAGTATTAAAAATAAAGGTAAGATATCAGTTGGCAGCAAAAATCAGCATTAACAAAAAAAAAATCTGACTTTAATGCAATATGCCAAATATTACAGTGTTGCGTGCCCCGATAATCATACTGCATGTAGGTAAAGCGTTTCCAGAGTAAACCCAAAACACATTTGTAGATGAATATCACCTTTAACTAGTGATAAAAATCTCTCCTATGAAATGGAAATTATAAAAGAATCAGGAGTTCAATACATCCCACTAGAATGGTGGGTTGTGTTTCGATGGCGAATTTCATATTTTGAGGGAATTCAAAATGCAAGGGAAAATAGGAACTAAATTACATCAATTCAATTTTTTTTTTCATTTGTAAAATTACTGGTTTGGGTATTTATTTGGAGAATTAAAATTGTGCTGTCCATGCAACAATTCTTATGAATTAAAAGTTGGTGAATGCATTTTTTCATACATATAGAGAACGTCTAAAACTCTATCATTGTAATGCATTTCAAGTTGCCAAGTCCCTAATGGGCATTGCCCAAAACAATCTTTCAGCAAGTCTGTTCTTCCCAAAAGCAAAATCACATTTATACCCAGGTATCAAGATGTAATAAAATATTAAGGTCAGATATTTCATCAGACAGCATCTGAACCATAAGAGCATAAATATGTGTGGTGGCATTTCAAGTTTAAAGACACTGTACCTCAGTGGTACCCAATAATTGGTTCCACATGAGTGGCATTACTCACCTACAGTGCCAAATGCGGCACCGGTGCTTTGCTTGTTTTTTTATTTTTTGTACCATAGCTTTTTCAATGAGTGGGACCTATTTAGAGTATATTGTGAGATCAATGGGACCAATTTTAGAGTTTTGGATAGGTTATATGGATATTTAGAAAATGTAGTTGAGTTGTTTAAATAATTGGAAAGTGTGAAATAATATAATAGAGTGGGGTCCATTTATACCACCAAATTGGGTGGCATGGATGTGGGTGCTCTAAGGAAATTATCATAAGAAGAGACCATGATCATGGAAATTCTTATAAAAGCACTATATGGTTTGATATACTTGATATGGTGGCTTCCCATTACTGAGAAGTTATATAGACTTACTTCGACTATGACAGCATCACCAAATCCAAAACCACAAGCAGGAATGTCATCAGCACCAAAAGTTGAGAACAAATGATCATATCGACCGCCACCACAGATAGCTCGGAGCTTTCCTTCACGGTCAAAACCCTACTAAAGAATTCAATCATTTGAAAGAGGGAAAGAAAAAACAACAACAAATTTATACCATAGTTACAAATTTACAGAACAATAGGAACCATTGCAATCAACAATGCCATTTGTTTTTCATATTGTGCAACTGCAATGGGAAGCATGGTGAAAATACAATTTGGTTGCGACAAAATAATGCCGGTAAAACTTTGGTATTTTGATCAAGCAATAGCAGTATAGAAAGTTGTCTGTGTAGTATGTAGTACATACTCTGTCTTTTCCTTTCTTGTTTTTTATAAAGTAAATAATTCGTTAAGGAAAAAAAATTACAGAATGAGAGGAAACGAATTCCTTTATGCATTTTATCTTCTTTCAAATCATGAAATAATGTTATCACCAAGGATCTTACATGCCAAGGCCGCTGGCTTCATCAATTTGAATGTATCATACTCTTTGCCCACATGTTACATGAGTATATATGAACTTCACAGTATCTTGCGAAAAATTACAAAGCACTTTTTTTGTCAAAATTCATTTAAACCAAGAATATGGATTATTTAATCATGAACCTCGGCCTTTATTTGCCAAACTCGGTAATCATGCATGTGTTGAGTGCAATTAAGTGTACCATAAGAATATAAATTAGAAAATACATGCCCGAAAAAATTTCTAAATATTTGAATAAACCTTTTGACACACTTGTCACAAAAGCAGGTCATGGTCCAATGAGAAATGTATCAAGTAACGCAACATAGGTAAGCCAAAAGCAAGAGTTTTGCTCAAGATGATCCAAAACTATGTATACTAGTGCAAACAATACTATCTATTTGGTATTAGCCATGATGAATGCCTGACCTCAAAGACAATGCCAGTGTAATAAGCAAGGCCACGAACAACTGATGCATCAAGTTGAAGCCATTTGGAGTAACCAAACTTTTCAGCCAGTGAGAATAGCTGTTTGAGATCAGCAATTGCCTCCCCACTCCCTCCGAGCCTCTCTAAATTCAACCAAATTGAGATTTCATGTAAGTTGTACACTTGTTTTTAACAACCTAATACAGGTAAGTTGTTTGTAACCTAATAACGGATAGAGTATATGAAATTTATGGTGCCGCAAACGGGCTTCAAGAAATAGGCAAAGAAACTGGGTTTTTTAATCTAACACGAGGGATATGATATACAACAACAATAACAACAACAACAACAACCAAGCCTTATCCCACTAAGTGGGGTCGGCTGCGAGTGATATGATTTGCCACAAAAAAAATGGAAAGAAAAAACTCAGCCAAAGCATAAATGACAGCAAGTAGCACACCCAATAATAATATGAAAGAGGTCAAACTCTGATACTCTCAAGCTAAACAAATTTCCAAAATCTTGTCCAGAATATTTTGGGAAAATGAAGCTTCCGTCAACAAGTGAAAAAAACAAAATCCTTCACTGCGGAAAGGGATAAACTCTTTCATTAGCATGCATAACTTGGGAAATGATAAATTTGCATTAGAGAGAGATCACATCTATGTTCCTACATTCATAAACCTAATCTCAAAATCTCTAACACAAAGTTACAGCCGGCTATTATTTGTGTTTTTCATGCATTGACTACGAAATATACGACTTTCAGGAAATTTGCCATACTGTTGCAAAATTTTCAGAATCAATTTAATGTACAGACCGAACCTTCTAACTCGGTCAATGACTTTACAGAAAGAACTTGCAATAGCTCCTGGACAACCTCCTGTGATAGACCAAGAGCTTTCAACTCTTTCTTTATCTCATCAACTGGAATTTTCTCAATCTGTACAAAATTGAAAATGATATTTTTTATTTTTTATTAAATACATATTTCAATCATAGCATGGCCATACCTAAATCTAAAGTAGACAAGGAAAAATGTGAGAATATGAAATTTCAGTAACTACAGAGACGGACATGAAATAATAGTGGGGTAAAAATAATATGGATCCAAAAATAACAGAATAGAGGATAATGGATGACCACCCCATATGAAAGCTTAGGACCAATAAAAATACCATTAAAAATTCACATATAAAAGTTTGGAAAAAAGACCACATGAATGGCTATCATGATCTGCTAACCATATTTAATTTTTCTAGGAACAAACAAGGATCGGGGAGTTTTAGAGCTCCATCTACAATTATTAAATATAAACCCTAATAGAACCAATATGCATAACTCACTTTATCAATAATGACGCAAACCTTGCCAAACATATTTTCAGTTATTGAATAACACTTCAATACTTCTTGTAGAACCTGCAACAAAGGTAGATATACAACAAAATGACAAGGTATCGTTAAACTAAAGCCATACCTAGAACCACATGAATAGGTTAAAATGAAAGTATTAAATGTTGTTTATTGTAGACTGTGCTAACTTACAAAATTAAAACAAACTACAAGCAAAAAATGAACAAACTGATGACACTTCACAACATGTTATAACTGCATCATTAAATGGAGAAAAACAAGCATGATGCCCAAAAGAATCCTCAATAACAACCGTAGCAAGGAATTGAAAAATGTAATGTTTTCCACAAGTATATAGGGTGTAGATCTATAGTATTCCCGAGTCCTTGCACAACTTAACCAAGCTTTGAAAACACAATATGATAGCAATAAACCTTCAGCCCTCTATTGCTGCCCTTAGCACATCTATTAAATCTACGGTCAGTAACTATTCGAATTTCAACTATTAAATCTACACACATCTAATATTTAATATTCATATTCATTAAATTTGAAGCCAGAAGCACCACATAGCAAATTACCAGCGTTTTAGGAGCATATCATGGCATGTTGTGCATCTTTAAGTAATATTAATTAGGGAAATGTTAACTTGTGCCCTTAGGGCACATGTTAAGAATTCCACTAATAGAAATTATGTATTGGAAATTGTGTTAATTTATTGTTCAAAATGTTTAATATTAATTTATTTTCAATAAATTCTTACCACTAATGGAATGACATTAATGCTTAACATGTGCCCCAAGAGCACAAGTTAACATGACCCTATTAATTAATACAAACTCCTTGATCATATAACTTGTGGAGAAGTGGAAATGCAATAAAACAGCACTGTGGAAGGAAACTTGATTCATCATTCATAAAACGAAAATAAAACCCGCACCTTTCGACTAGAAACCTTAAATCCAACATCTGATTCTGTAATTCCTATTCGTTTGAAGAAAGTAACAATGGAAGATATAAGCTCTGCTTCAGCCTACATTGATGAAAATAAGCATAGTATTAAAGTCCATATCCAATATTAGAGCCCAATACATTCAATAATATTATTACCATCATAGTACAAATTTTTTAAATAAAGCACATAATATGAACCAGCCACAAAAGTTCATACAAAGCATGCAGAAGAATAATATTTAAAAAAAAAAAAAAAAAAACTCATTTCATGACTTATTACGGGGAACATTTTCATAACCTTGAGACTCAACTACAAAAAGAAGAAACAGGTTCATCTATAGTCGGAAAAGAAGGTTGGATGAAAGATAAGAGAGCATTAACTTATCAAAAAATATCTGACCCATAACTGCTATATTAACATAATTAAAATGACATTGTCTATTAACTAATAAAACCTCGGTACAAGCTTTCTGGATCAATCATGAAACATATGACCCGTTACATAAAAAGATGTGTATACCAGGCAGCACATACATACCGTAACCCCAGGAACACCAATGATATCCATATTCCACTGGTAGTGCTCACGGCGACGCCCCCTTGTCATTCTCTCATACCGCCAACATTGTCCAACAGTGAACCACTTCAATGGTAGTGATACGGACTTCCTGAAGAAAAAAGAACAATCATGAAGAAGAGAAGTCAATATTCGCATTCGAGAAAACATGCGTAATTATATAGGTTAAACTGTAATTTTTACACATAGACATAAGATCTAAACTGCAGTGTAAGCAAACCTAAAATGGGAATATCAAAATGAATTTTACCCTTTCTGTATCACCAGCCTTGCCAAAGAAGGAGTAAGTTCAGGCCTCAATGCAACACGGCGATTACCTCGATCTTCAAAACAGTACAGCTACACAATATAAATGTATATAGTTTGATGTTCCATAAAAAATATAATAATAATAATAATAATAATAATAATAATAATAAAGTGTGTATTTCTTCTATTCACTATTAATGGAACTTATTTTTAGTAAAAATTTGCTATGTTAATGGTAACTTTTTGAAGAACAATTCAAGCATGCTGTTTGTGTGACGCAATTGCCATCAAAGCACGGGAGAACTCAATGGATTACCTCTAAATTACCTTACGGCCACATCACGACTCTGTTCTAGCAAACACTAACTCCTATTGGATTCAAATAACAAAATAATGCTAACATGACTCATTGTACATAAGATATTGTCTGGTTCTCACAATGTTATCTGTCCATAAGTAGCATGCAGAATAACAAAGACAAACCTTAACTGCAGAAACACTGAAATACCGGAGTCAATGACCAAAGTTTTTAATCAAAGCATAAATGAACTTCTCCAAAGAAATTTTTTAATTGGAAATAATAAATTGTTTCATGATGATATTTGCTGATCACCGTGATTCATGAAACCCTGCTTCATCTCCTGCCTCTACACTTACATACAAAGAGGCAAAAGACCTGCCCCAAGTTTGTTTACAACTAAAATAATGATGTGTGGAAACACGTATCTTTCAAAATCCTGAGAATAAACTTCAAATGAGATATACTATCATGTACATGATAGACATCGTTCAAGATAATGCTACACCTAGTAGTACATGATTGACATGGAACATAAAGGAACATTTGTTATTCCATTGTTTTGGGTGTTTTAAATATAGAATGAGAAAAAGATTTGTTCCATACCATTCTCACAAAATTAAAGGGAAATTAAAATTGAAGAATTTCATGGAATATGATGGAATCCATTCTATTGTATTTTGAGAAATCCAAACAATATAACCGTTTATGATTCCAATCCAAATTTAAGGAGCCTATTGGTACCGAGGAAATGGAGGGAAGAGATTACAACTTTAGTTGTTTGGTTCAATTTTTGAGAGAGGGTGGAAGAAAAATCTCTCCAGAGCCAATTTTAGCTACCATAATAAATTAGAGTTAAATAGCATTTTATTAGTGTGACATTAAATATTAAAAGAATGGAAAAATTAATATTAAAATCTCTCTCCTTCATTTGTAGGGCCTAATTCAACTGCAATGTTGAGATTGTTAGGCTGGACATTTGTGGTGGTTAGTCAGGTAACCTAGGATCTAACCTTGGCGCGTATGAATTTCCAGGTGGTGTTTGTCATTCCATCTATAGACAAAATAAAAAATCTCTCTCCCTCCTCTTTAACCATTCCACCCTAACCAAACACAACATTTAAAATCTCTATTCTCCCCCTCCCTTCCCTTGAATCCCCTCCCCTTCCCGTTGAACCAAACTAACCCTAATTCGAAAGAAGTGAAAGAGTTATTACCTGGTCCTTAATCTCCTCTCCTGCTTTCCTAACGAACAATGCCTCCGACTCAAGCACCGGAAAATCAATCTCCTCAAATCCATACAACCTTGACACCTAAAATCATCACAACAAACCATAAAAACAATCCATATCAAAACATCCAAATACCTATGAAGTACCAACACAGACATTGACACTATACTTAAACATCAATAATTATTTAAAAATGACATAATGGAATGTAATCACATATGTATGTGTGGTGTGAAAAGACCTTCGATAAGAAGTATCTGTGCTACATAGAGAAACACAGTAATCAATTATAACCATAAACTATACCTCTTTGAAATTATTAAAAAGCCAATTGCGCAATCGCATTTCTTCGGGCGGGAAATCACGCGTACCCTTAGGAGGATTCACGTCGATTTTCTTAACTTCACCGGTGACCGGAGGAGTAGGAGACAACGCACCAGACCGACCGCCGCTCGGAGAATCGGTCTCCGCCGCTTGGGAGAGTGCACAGTGGAATCTGACGGTGGAGGATTTGACATTGAATGGGAACGGTGAAGAAGAGAGTTGGGATGTGAGTGAACGGAAAATAGGGTTAATATAGTAATTGAAACGCGGTTGCGAGATGAGGAACGAACGCGAAAATGGAGTTGCAGGCATTGCTGTGTGAACGTGAGTGAAGCTAGTTTGACGATGGAAATGCAAGAGAGTTGGATAGGTACGTTTAGGGGGTTGTATTTTGGTAGGAAAAGTCTTCCGGATTTTAAAAGATCTTATACGATTGTATTGATTCTATGAGATTTTAAAAGATTTTATACGATTGTATTGATTCTATGAGATTTTAAAAGATTTTTTTTAAAAGACTTTTTATAATCAAGATTTATAATACAGATTTTAATGGATTTATAACACAGATTTTAATGGATTTCAATAGACTTTATAGATTTCAAATGAATTTTTACCAATGAAATGATTATTGCTTTTCCGTAAAGAAAGAAGAAGTGATTATTGCGTAAAAAATTAATAGCAAAGTGATTAGTTTTGACATTGAGTTGAGGAAAGATAATTCGATCTACATTTTGTTTGTCTAGCGACTCATTTTGACATTGAGTTGAGGAAGGTTAATTCCATCTAAAAGACTTTTAAGATTTTAAGGGATTTTAACTCAAAGACTTTTAAAAGATTTGAAAGTTTTTTATGAGAATTCTTAAGATTTGAAATGAATCTATCAAATTTTAGAAAAAAATTCAAAATTACAAGAGTGGATGACTTAGGAGGGTGTATTGGATTAGGATTTAAAGGACAATTTTTGTTTGAAAAAGTCTTGAGGATTTTAAAAGACTTTGCAAAATTTTGATGACTTTGAAGATTTTAAAAGACTGTTAAGGATTTCAATGGATTTAATTTATAAGATTTTAAAGGATTTGAAATGATTTTATGAATTTCAAGAGATTTCAACCGATTTTATGAATTCTAAGAAATAATTGAAAAAATATCATAACACACCCTTTCAAAATATCTCAATAAAAACTCCTATTTATTTTACTTTATTTTTTACGGGAGAGCTAGAGAGAGAGAGAGAGAGAGAGAGAGAGAGAGAGAGAAGGGAGAGGAGAGAGGGAGAGATAGTACAATTTTAAAAGAAAAAAAACAATCCTAAGAAATCTCATGCTTTCATGAAAGACTTTTTCATGCTAAAATTTCACTAGACAATCCTACAAAATCCATCAAAATCTGATTTATTAAACAATCCTTCCAAATTTGAATGATTTTGAATACCACTAGACTTTTTTTAAGTGATTAAAAGTCTTGATTAAATACCATAAGACTTTTTTTAAATGACAAACAATTTTGATTGAATAACACAAGACTTTTTTTAAATTGAAAAGAGTCTTGATTGAATAACACGTTTTAAAATCCCTTAGAATCATGATCCAATACACCCCCATAAAATCAATACAAAGAGAGTGAAAAGATAAAAAAAATCAAAGATTTATGTGATAAAAATAAAATCAATACAAAAAGTCTTAGGAAGAACTGGAAAAAAAATGCAGTAACGTGATCATGAGTAAAATAATAATAATGTGAATGTCGACAAAGAAAATAAACAACGACGAAAACCAAAAAAAAAAGAAAAGAACACAGAGTAATAATGACTCTCAAAGAAAGAAAAAAAAGAAAGTGAAATGAGGATATCAATCAACACTCCAGAGTAAGTTATGTTTTTTTGAGGGAGGAGTGAGTTACGTTGTGAAGGGACCTGGATTCTCTGCTGCCGCATGACGGTGTTGCGCGATCTGGACCATCAATTTTAGTCAACTACAGGCAATCAACAACACAATTTAATTGATGGTTGATTCAGATCAAGAGCAGGACAAAAGGCATGAGAGTGAGGCAGGAGAGGATCTGCTTCCGTTGTGAAGTGGGAGAAAAGAAAGTATAGGAATAAAAAAGTCTCAAGAAATCTATGTCTATGAGATTGTTAGTTTTAAATTTTTTAACTAAAAAGTCTCACAAAATCTATTCTATCAAGTAATCTATTGAAATCTATACATTTTTGAATACCAAAGGATAATTTTTAAGTTGAGAAAAATCTTAATTTAATACCATCGGATTTTTGTTGGACTCTTTAAAAATTCCTGAAAATCCTAATTGAATATCACCGAAATTATTTCTAATCTTTTAAAATCTTGATTGAATGCCTCAAGATTTTTTCATAACCAAAAAGTCTTTTAAAATCTTTCAAAATATCAATTCAATACACCCCCCTTAGTTTAGTTTTGATATTGATGAGGGAATTCTGCTCTTTACCCAAACGGTTTTGCTCATTCCCAAAGTAAATGTCAAAAATACCCCTACGCATGTTAACTTACGCAGCGTGAGTTAACTCACGTTGTTGTTAAATTTGAGTGAGTTAACTCACACTGCTGACTTAAGTTACGCAAAAAAAAACACACTAAAATCCAGCGTGAGTTAACCCACGCTAGTTTTGTTTCATCCATATATTAGAGCAAGATGCGGCTGTACTTTTATTTTCAAAACAAACGATCAACGAAAAAAAACACTCATTAAAAATTCGGCTGCATTATGTTTTTCCAATTGTCGGTTTCTTCCGTATAATTCACAATGGGGATCTGTTTGTATTTCTGTTACTTTGGGAGCTTTGCTTTTCTTTGGAAGAGGGGAATGGTTGATTATGTGAGTTAACATGCATAGGGGTATTTTGGTCATTTACTTTGGAAATGAGCAAAAACGTTTGGGTAAAAAGCAGAATTCTTGATGAGGTTTTATTTTGGGCCTTAAATACTCTTCCTAATGACCCAATGCTGCTTATTGTCTTCGTGCACCCTCTAAAATTTCAATTTTTAACTATACAATCTGAAACGTGTTTTGGAATTTTTAGAATATATAGAAGTTTAAATCTATCAAAACACATACGACTGCAGAATTTCCTAATAAATCACTTACATTTCACCTCCATAGCGAAAAATATGTTTTATTAGTTTGGCATATACAATCTGTATAAATATTTAACATTCATATACGTTTTGGGTGATACATTTTAATTTTTGTCAAACTCCCATGAGACTAGTTTTTGACGACAATCAAAACATTACATTCACATATTTCATATTCTATAAAGTAAACGTGTAAAATATATGTTCGCCTTGAAGAATCTGAAATATATCGCCACAAAAAAGAACACGATGTAAATATGTCCTCTGATTGATATTGGACAATGTGAGGTCCATATATGATCCATCTAAATTAGAGATTGGTATTCTGGAACGATTGTGTTGCAGTGAGCGTCATAGGTGTAGACGACACAATCATTAACTAACAATTGATTAAGGCACTCTCGGGAAAGGTATATGACAATGAAACCTTTAAACGATGTAAACTTAGAACGCGAGTGTGAGCCCTTCATGTATCCTTAAAATCCTTGGCCCAACATCCTGGAAATGTTGGAATATCCATGTCTACATCAATGTGTGTGTGCGCGCGCATGTGTGCGTAGAGACTGACATGTCATCTGGGACACTATGATATGACTCTTGATGTTGTGTCAACGCCTCCTTGTGCTCAACCTCCTCGTATTAGGGCTTATGTATTGGCTCTGTTGGCTCAAGTTCGGCCTCAAGAACATGACAAGGCTCCGACTCTTAAGACTATTCGGGTCTGTCACATCTGATCTTCCTCGCATGCTCATGTCTAGCTGAGGAAGTCATTCTCATTATGTTACCTCTAAGACGATGAAAGTGTGTGCCTCCATATGAACCATATATGAAATAAATCAAAATACAATTACAGATCAATGTGGCAAAGAAAGTTCTGAAATGAATTGAAATTCAGCATCCTTAGGCCTATTTTGGATTTTAGAACTGAAATACGGAACAACACATTTCAGGTTCTTAAATCTAAAAACAACCAATACCCATAAGAAGAAAAATCAAATAAACCACCAAAAGTTTGAGTAAATGAAAACTAACATTTTATTTAATGGTGGGAAAGGTCTCGGATTCGAACAAATTGACTTGAAATATGACACAATGTATCACAATTCATATTTTAAGGGGGACTTTAGAGTATTATAGGTCACGAAACGTAACCGAAAAAATAAGGGAAAGAAGTTGGACATGTCTCGTATATTGTTATGTTTAAGATTCTATATCCGAACGAGAAAAAATGGAAAAGAATTTTTATCTTTAGTGAACCCCCCGGTCTTATTTTAGAAGTCCTTTTGATATTATATGCCTTGTCGTTGAACGCAAACCTTGAGACTTTGAGGGAAACCAAACTAATGTTTTTATTAAGAAATCAAACTAACCTACCGAAAGTGACATTGGGGAGAATCGAGCATGTGACCTCGAGAGAAGCACACTCTAATGTATCAATCCAACAACATTAAGTCAACAAAATTGGATTTCAATAATTTAATGTTAAACAACATCGAATGCTAATTTGAGGTCAAACAATTGAAATACTCCATTTGGTCCTTATTAAAAGAAGAAAACCCAAATAACATCAAAACCAATGTATATTAATTGTTGTAACTTTTGAAATATTTTTATAGACACACCTTATAGAAAGTTGAAATGTTAAATACATAAACTAATATCAAAAGGACAACCATTACATGAGAAGTAGAAAAATATTTTAAACAATAACTATATCTTAAGAGTTACGACATTTTCTTGTATATAAAACCAATTTTTTTTTTACAAATAAAATATTCTTATAATAAAGATCGGAGAAAAATACTATATAATATTGTGGTGCATTTTAGCCAAAATCCGGGTTTTTTTGCAATAATGTTATCATCAACTTTTTTTCAGAGTAGCAAATTTTAGCCCTTGTCTAGCTAGCTGGCAGCATACATAATGATGTTGTAACTTTTATCCCTTACGATAGAAGAAATCCGCTAAGATTAAAACCGAAAGAAACTTCGACAATTCCAAGTTCTAATAATTTTATCTGAACCAAGGAAAATGATGTAAGTGGGCAGTACCATGTAGAGGAACTAAAATAGGTGTCACGCATCTAGGGCAGCTAAGAAATTAATTGAGACATATGTTACACATTTTTGGTGCAGGTAAACAGAATCCCAAAGAAAAGGATCATCATGATTGGTGCATATCACAATCACAACCAACATGAGCAACACGGTTTCCTCTAAGTGTCATTTGGTTCTCTGCCATTAGGCATTAGCGACTTAAATTATTGGGTCTCGCTATAAAAAATAGTTGGGATAAATAAATGGGTTATGCTAACAGGTGTATGGGTTATGCCAACCAGTATCCTTAGAGACTAGGGCACTAGTTAAGGAAACTAAAAATATTAAATTTGTATTGAATTCAACAATTTTTTAACTTTTAAAAAGTAAAATCTATCAATTTTTAGGGGTGTTCATGGGTTGGGTCAACTCAAAAAACCCGTCAAACCCACCCAAAAAAGTGGATTGGGTTGAGTGATTGGGTAAATATAGTTTTAAAAAACCCATAAAAAATAACGGGTTTTGGGTAAAACCAAACCCAAAAACCCATTTACTCAATAATGTTTATATTTTTATTTTCATTTTCATAGGGAGGAAGGAGAATAACAAAGGTTTTGGTTATAATCTTTTTTTTAAAAAAAAATTGGTTATAAATCAAGTCTAATTTCAAAAATTGACACAACAATCCTCTATTTTGAAAATCAAAGTCTAATTTCTAAAATTGACACAACACATCCTCTATATTGAAAATCAAAACATGTTACTATAGTTATAAATTATGATGTTGCACTTTTAGTTATTTTGATGTTAAAGCAATTTTACGTCATCCAACTTTAATTTGTTGCAAGTATTTTATGATAAAAAAATTTATTTAATATTATAACTTATTATTTTATAACGCTAAAATATAGTGAAATAGGTTACACAATTTTCTTTAAGAAAATAAAAAGTTGTGTAATTTTTATGAGAAAAAATACGAGGGCGTGTCATTTAGCCATTTAATCTTAACAAAAAAAAATTGGGTAACCCACAACCCAACCCAAACCAAACCGAAAACTAGTGGGTTTACCCAAACCCACCCATTAATATAACGGGTGGACGTTTTACCTCACCCAAACCGAAGTATTCTATATGGTTCGGGTCTTGGGTTTGGCCAAACCCACCCACGAACACCCCTATCAATTTTCACCATTTCCAAATACAACCATTCCTAAGTTTGTCCTCTTAACCAATATCCTAAGGACACTCTTTAACATTTTCCTAAATAAATCTATACTTAAAAATACATTTATGTCATTTCAACATAGACTGATTCAACAAGTTAACTCATAGTGGATTTTTGTCCTCTTTTGTAAAAAAAAAGTTGACTCATACTTGTAAAGGCATGTGTTTAACTTCCACGATTAACATTATGATCAGAAGGACAGTTTATAAGTACTTAAACACTCGATGAGTTTGGAAACATGACTCTGATCACAATGATAAGTATCAAAACCCAACTCACATAAATCTTTTAAAAAAAAGTTTTAAATACTAAGAAATATTGCATTAGCATAAGCAACATTATTTATTTACGGTTTAATAAAATAAAAATAATTGAATAACTTGACAAAAAAAATTAAAGCTGGTGCGTTTGTTGTGCACAAACAAAGCAGTCCAACACGCTTTGACAAACAAAGTACGCCATGAGTTCTCTGATCACAAAGATGAATGAACACAATTAGTTCGACAATTGGCATCTTTAGATCGGAGCCTCAAACGTGAAGGAACACATGGGTTTCTTTAATAACACATGTTTTTCTGGATTTTATGTTTGATTTATGAAATAGGTTTATTTGGTGGAAAATAAATACATGATTGTCATTTAATAATAAGGGTCGTGTTAACGTGTGCCCCAGACACTTGTTAAGGTATCTAAAAAAGAAAAAATTAAATTAAAAATTACAATTTTTTTACTTTTGAAAAATTAATTACACAATTTTCAATGAAAAACTACTATATTTACTTCTTTAACCAGTGTCCTCGGGGACATTGATTAACATTTCCCTAATAATAATCCTCTAAAAAATCATTTTATAGTAAATAAATTGTTAAAATATAAAGTTAAATCTCAATTAATTAGTGTTGCAAAAATAATAATATCAATTAATTAGTGAAAGATGAAATTGCAGTTGAGAATAAACAAAAAACACGAAAGAGAGAAAGAGAAAGCATGAAATGTTTTGGGTCCGTAAGTTATTTTATTTGATTCAATCTTGTGAATATTAAAGAGAATGTTACAAAAAGAAGGACACTAGCATTTCACCAAATTTTGTTCAATCATATATAATGAGTGTTAAAAATAAATTGCAATTATCTATAATAAAAAAAAAATGATTGCAATTTTGATAACATTTCTCTAAATATATATAATACAACAATCATAATTAAGCAAGTTCCCCTCAATACAAGCTACTACTAGATATGGACAATTAGATTTGTGTTCTTCGAGGTTTTCCTTTCTATGACTAATTAAAAGTCATAGAAGATGACTAATTTGGTAGTTGTTTACAAGTGTGATCACCTGAACCATGTCTTTCCTAATAGCTGCTATAGGAGTTTGGAGGCTAAGCTAGGTATTTTATACGAGGTTGCACTAAGAATATGCCAAAACAAACAAGCTAAAGGGTGTCATTATGTTCATGTTTGCGGCAACTTGATTTAATATATTATTCTTTATAAAACAACTTGATATAATTGAGGCTTAGTAGTTTGTATGGATCAGCACGGGTGATCATTTGAAGAGTATGAATGAATTTGGTATATACACGCAGGAGGTAGGTCAGAAATATCATGCTGATATATATGGGGACCAAGAAATTGGGGTTCATGAATACATACACGATTGTTTTTTAAGTCCCCCATTCATATTGTAGGCTGGGAAGGTTTCAAGTCTCCCATGAGATAGTGATGCGAACAACTAATATATTCTCATAACATATTGGTTCCACTTCATAAGATATTTAAATAGGCAATTGTAATTTGGAGGGGAAAAAATACCCAAAAATAAGATTATATACGTTTCAATCTGTTGTAAAACAATTGCAAGGACTAATTGAAATACAAATTACGACTACACAGAAAGAATAGCCCTTTCCAATTTTAACTAAAACTTGAGTAGTTTTATTACCCAAAGAAGCTGAAGCAAAATCAAAACAGAAGAAGACATTGCGTTTCTTAAGAAAGGTGAAACAAAATAGAAAAGTAAATGGGAAAAACTAGAAATGCAGGATTAGATCAAAGTTACAAGCAAGAAAGCCAACTCCACTTGCTTTACAAAAAGAAAGCACCACTGCTAGTAAAAAAAAATGAAATTGAACATAAACCAAGATAATTCTAAAACCAAAACTTTCACATCTTTCAAACTTAAAACATCAACGATTCTTACAAGATCTTAGAAATTATAGTTTGACCGAACACAATTCCACAAAATCGGCTTGTGAGGTGATGATTGCTCTCACTTATAAACATTTTGTTAAACCATCTTCTATGCGCCGTGGGACTCTTAACACACCCCGCACGACGAACACTATTGGGTGCCCCCATTTTGTTAAATTTAAAGGCTTTAATACATGAATCATCTTTATTGTATATATTTACTCCCTCTGGTCACATTTATAAACAAAAAACAAGTTTTTAGGTTCATTGAATAATTAATGTATCTGGTTATAATTATAGGTCAATTATTCAATGTATCGAAAAAATCGTTTTTTGTTTATAAATGTTATCGGAGAGAGTATCTAATATATTCTCAATTTCAAACGGAGGTAAGACTAATCAATCACACAGCACCATTCAATTCTAAAATGAAAGTCATGTTGCTTCTACATAGAAAAGGGACAGTACAGCAATCCCATGCCATGGGAATCCCAAACCCATAGCCGAAGGGGTGGAATGTGTCTGACTTGTGAGAATTGGGTGGATGTTGGATATCTCACCAGCTAGTCCCGCTGCTTTCAAAATCTTCATCCCATCCATCCTCATCACAATTTCAACATCAAATCCAACGGATACTATTTCTTCATTCCCTTTCAGTTTTCCATTTCACGCCTTACCCTACGGATGCTCAAAGGTCATTGACTCTCTGCAAATACTTCATCAACCCAAGGGCATACCAGTCAATTCACCTTCAAGTGGGTCCACTCTAAATTAAAACGATTGTCTCCATTAAAAACCGGCTATAGTTTTCATTCATCCACAAACACAAGAAATGAAAATTCAGCTAATAAGAAAATTGAATTATTTAATCCACCTCACTGATTGTGACTCATCCACACTCTCTCGACTCTTCACCTATATATACGTTGTTTCCGTTGCTTCATACTTATTTTACATCTCTCTTCAAAATTACACAACTTTTATTCATATTCATTCATCAAAAACATACACCAACAAATGGGTCAGGTTAGTTTCAATATCACTTAATTACTCTTCTTATGATTCAACAAATCAGATTAGTGTAAATTTATATCATTATCATTTTTCATTCCATCAAATAATTTTATTAATTTAATTTAGCAGAAAGATGAGATAAAAAACGACGATATCCCTTCTGTCGTTTTGAAACTGGACTTACATTGCGAAGGATGTGTCAAGAAGATCAAACGCGCCGTTCGCCATTTTGACGGTACAATTTCTATCATTTACTACGATATTCACAATTTCATTTTCCTTTTCCTTTTCAATCGAATTGAAAAAATTGACGATGATGCAGGTGTGGAAGAAGTGAAGGCAGATACGCCAAATAACAAACTAACCGTTATTGGAAAAGTAGATCCTCATAAAGTTCGTGATAAACTGGCGGAGAAAATTAAGAAGAAGGTTGAGCTTGTTTCCTCCCCTCAGCCTAAAAAAGAAGCTGCCGTCGCGGATAAACCGCAGGAGAATAAGAAACCGGACGAAGACAAAAAACCTGAGGAGAAAAAACCCGAAGAAAAATCCTCCAAACAGGTTAGAAATTTCATTACCGTTAGCAGTGACGAAATTGAAACAAATTTCATTGCAATTGATTCTGAATTGACTTCTTTTTCCGTGTTGATTAAGTTAAAGAGACTTGTTCCTCCACGCTTTGTTCTCACTAACCGTTTTAATTTTCTATTTTCAGTCGGTTCAAAACACGGTCGTTTTGAAGATTAGATTACATTGTGATGGTTGTATTCAAAAAATTGAAAAGATTATCCTCAAAATCAAAGGTTAGCTAGTCATCATTGCATTTTAGTCTTAATTAATTAACATAAGAGTTCATATCATATCCACTTGTGTATATAAAATTGTTAATTATTATTTTTTAATTGGCTAGTATTCTTTATTAAAATTGTGGTTGTAGGAGTCGAATCAGTAACAAGTGATGAAGGGAAAGATTTAGTGACTGTAAAAGGAACAGTAGACGCAAAGGAAATCGTACCATATTTGGCGGAGAAGCTAAAGCGGAACGTGGATGTAGTTCAACCAAAGAAAGAGGATGGTAAAAATAAAGAGAAAGACGAGGGGAAACAAAAATCAAAAGAAGATCAAAGTGGTGGTGAGAAGAAAGAGGAAGAAAAAACAAAGGAAGTCGGAACTAAGGTAGAGGTTAATAAAATGGAGCATCATGGTTACGGACATGGGCATCAAACTCCTATGTATTGGTACGACGGATATGAACCGGGTCAAAGTAGTGGTAGTAACTACGCGATGCAGGTTCAGCCGGGGTATTCGAATCAACAAGTGCACAATTATAATTATTTGAATCAAGAAGGGTATAATTACAATTATGCGAACCAACCCCAACAAGGGTATGATTATAATTATGTGAATCATCAAGGCCAAGGTGGGCATATGGTGGAGCCTCAATATCAATATCAGCAACCTCAATTTTACTTGCATCCAAATCAACCTCCTCCACAAATGTTTAGTGATGAAAATCCAAATGCTTGTTCCATGATGTGAGCATTTAGGAAAACATAGATAGAGACATATTTTTGTTTTTGGAGTATACACGTGCAAGTTGTAAATAACATTAACTAGTATAAGTATTAGTTTATTTTAATTAGTTTAGGATAATATTTATATATAATAAATTAGGTTAGAAAAGTATATAGTTGAACTGTGCCATTGGCGCATGGTTAGTGACGTAGAGGGGAGTTACGGCCTGCTAGATGAGAATCCAGTTTTAGGGAAAAAGACAAAGATGGAGTAGCTGTTCTTTTTGTTTGTTTGTGTGCTATTAGTTTATGCCGTATTAGTATTATAAAATTCAATACATAGAGCTACATTCGGATCATTTCTAGCAAACTTGCAACAAATTAGTCATCTATTTTATTACAAAAATACACCAATTAGTCATCTATTCTATCAAAGTTATTGTGCTTTTTTCTTTTTCTTGACGGAAAAGTTATTGTTTTTAATTACATAGCATTGCCGTCGTTAATATGTTTTGGTGTTTTTTCACCAGCAATTTTACGGTTGCAATTCTAGAGTATACTAGTAAGCTGACAAAAGGGATCAACAACTCAAAATACTAGTCAATTAACGGTAGAGTCTCATATATTGAACTTTGAGACTTATGATATTGCCGCCCTCTTTAACACTCATGGTATTGCCACTTTTTAATCGTGATATCAATATTCAATGGTGAATCTTAATTAAGTTTATATCATCATAGGTAGTTATTTTCATAGTTCACCTCTCAACAACAGTATTCAATTGTTTTAAGTCCACAAAAGACCCCAACTCCAAGTAACACATTAATACAATCAACCATAAGAGTCCTATTGGCCTTTTGCACATCTTCTGCAAGGCATTTAATGAAATATACTGTTTAAAAATAAAATAAAAAAGATAAATAAGAAGAGTACATACTTATGATTGCATTTCATAATGCATGAGAGTTTAATGACTTAAGTATCACAATAACAAACCACTTTATTGTAGACTAATATTTGAAAACTATACTCTAATAATTACTCCCTCCGTCCTTGATTAACTAAGTCATTTGCTCATTTCACACATATTAAGAAAAATGTATAAATAAAGGAGATAGAAAAATGGTTTTAAGTGCTTTTGTTTAGTATTTGTGTATTCTCTACTATCATAAATGCAAAGTGAAGTCATTGTGAGCTTAGCTAAGTTGGTATAGACAATGCATAAAATATGCAAGGTTCGAGGTTCAAACCCCGACCACCACCAAAAAAATGCAAAGAGGAAAAAAAATTATTTTATTATTGTATTGAAAAGTTAAAAGACTTAGTTATTTTGGGAACTTTTTTTTTTAAATAGCTAAATTATGATGGGACGGACGGAGTAATAGTTATCCTTGCCTCAAAACAGAATTTATGTTTGTTTTCTCTTTTATTTTTTTGGAAGTAATGTTTGTTTTCTCTTATTTTGTCAAATTATTATTGATTAAATCAGAGGGGGCCATAAATTTTTACTTTCAAAGAATGTCATGGATCGTCTTAGATTTTCAAGACAGGGCAAAGCAGAACAAACCAAATAAAACAGGTGGAGATATGTGTATTGACTATTGATCTTCAACAGTAACTACACTAGTGAGGAAGTGGATTTAAATGCAAGTAGGTAGTGTTAAATCTTGTAGTGAGTCCAGTGACACCCAATAGCTCCACTGTGCCTTCAAATGATCCGGATCCAAAGTACCCCACCAACGAACATCAACATTCAAAAGATTTTATGACATCTTATATGTAAATAATAGAGTTAAATACATATCTACCAATAAAATTTTTTGAATACATTCTTAATTTTGAGTTTCAAAACAATTTATTTAATTTTAGTGTCTATTTTACCTTTACAAAGACGGTTTTTCTTGTCCCTAAACTAAATAGTTCATGAAATGAAGACCAAAATTGTACGAAAATTTTATATTTTGTACTAAAAGCTAACACTATATCTTAAAGTAAATGGAGTTGTGTGATTTTGAGACAAAATTTGATGGTAAACTCTGTTCAAATATATGGTTAATCATATAAATTCATGGTTAATAAATTACCATAACTCATTAACTATCTTACGAATGAGCCAACCTTACTTGGTCACAACTCCAAATAAAAAATATTTGAACACATAAAAATAAGAAAAATTAAAAGAGAAAAAAATGATAAAAAAAATGTGACTAACTTATTTGTTTATTAATTTTTTCACTTGTGTCCTTGCTCAAATATTTTTCGTTTGTGATTGTGATCATGCAAGAGTTGATCCTAATGAACACAATCAACCACGGTTTTTAATATTGTTAAATACAATTTTTTTTGTTAACCCTCTAGTTCATAGATGAAGGAAATCCTAGTCATCCGAAATTCGGAGGAGGGCTAAGTAAAGTCTAACAAATAATTGTTTCTTGACAAAAAAGAATTTACGCTTTTAACCACTTGAGCCTAATCCATTGTTTATCATTAACTAAAATTTTAAGTATCAAACGTACTCTTATGTTTATAATCATTTAAATCATATTCAGGTTTCATATAAATAATGTTTATTTGAGGAATGTTATTTGAATAATCAAAATTTGACAACTGTGTAAAAATACCATCATTTATAACTTGATTTGATTTGAAACCAAAAAAAACTAAAAAATACAAAATCATATTTATACAGTAAAGTAAATTTGTTGGAGAATTAAATGGTTGTCCAACTCTATTTATCAAGCATACTTTGTATTCAACTACCTATTTATTATGGAATTCAAATGTCCAAATTGTGTCAAAATCATAAAGTAAATAATGATACCACAAACTTGACACCTCCAAAGGAGCAGGCAGAGGTGCATTTTCTGGATCTTTGGGGTAGGAAAATGACACATTCTCACCTGCAAAGTAGTGGTCTGCATGAAAGATCTATAAAGCTACGTGTAACCACAAAAGACCTTCTTCTCAAACCCACCGCACACACATACACAGTTAGTAAACTTTCAACATTTTGAACTGGACATGAAAATAAAACGACAATGACAACATTCCAATTCCACCGACGGCTTTTTGATTAGCTGAGTCATGCTAATAAGCAACCAATGATGTGTTTATGTTCCTCGTCAGCTCCCATGTCTTGGTTCCCAAATGCTTGCGTGGAGTGGGCCTATAAAATCCATGCCCATTCAACTAAACCCACTTATTTTCAATTTTATAACAATATTTACCATTTCTTTTATTGGATCCCATTAAAACCAAAATACCTTATGGAGGATGTCTCATAAAGTTTAGTGTCAGCATGGACGGATCTAGGAATACATTTTAAGTGTGGATAAATACGTATCAACCGAAAAAATGACCGATTTTTAATATTTTATACCTTAGTGCTGAATTTACGGTCGCTAATTCTGTTGCTTAGTGATTTAGAGAGCGATTTTTACTCCAGTGACTGAATAGACCTGTTAGCGATCGATTTTCATTACTTAGAGACTGAAAATTCGGTCGCTAAATAAAAAATTTCTAATTTTTTTTAAAATCCATGTGTGGCTGATATAGCCACACATGGCCATGAGGTGGATCCGCCCCTGAGTGTCAGCACCTTTAATCATTAACCTAATTAATTAGGTGAAATATATAGATATATATTTTATATATAAATCAAGTGTTTATGTTGTATAGATTAATTTTTCGAGTCAGAGAAAATTACAATCGACGACATAGTTCTTAAGAGATTTGACACAAACAAACTTTAATTAAGCTGAAATACAAACTCTCTCATCTACATGCGAAAATATGAATATCTGTTTCGATATCCTAGATGCCATTTTTGGGATCCACCAGGTCTACTTAAGAGCATTTTTAGTGAAGATATCTTGGAGGTTGCTTTAAACACAAGAAATCATAACTTAAACGTTTTTTTTGCCTTTGTAGGAGAATTACATGGCAGAGTGGGCTGCATAAACTTGTGCAGAGTATTTTAAATAATGTACCGTTCATTAGCAATTAAAAATAAAACATTATATTAGGCTAAATAAAAACTATTAAAGTGTTGGTACCTACAACAATTGGTCCAAGTGGTAAAGGACTTGGACCCCTTAAAAATATGGTTAGCTGTTTGATTTTTGGCTCTTGCGTATGTAAAAATAGAGAGAACCTACTATGTGTACCTCACATAATTTTCGACAGAGATTAGCCACTATTATGCGACAATAAAAACTTTGTACGAATATTATGGTAAAAAAAAGGTGTGGTTACTTAAATGTTGCTTAATATTTTACTATTGAACTAAAATATGTTTTGAGTTATTTAAGAGAAACGTGACAGTGCGGGAATAACCTATAAAACCAACTTTGAGTTATTTATTGTTCCTTCATTGGAGACGTTGCTCTAATTAATTGAACACGAAGTCATAAAGTTCTTTTATGAACATGACTTGTATCATAATGTGTCCAACAAATTATTTTACGGAGATTAATCAAAAAAAATTGACAGACATAAATTATTGTTGATCAACTGTAGAGATTTTATATCTGCAACATGATAAATAAGAATATATAGATTTGAAACTAAAACCTTATTATATGCTACTCAAATGGGAAAACCTTTGACCAATAGACCAATGTCATTAGTGGCTTCATTTTATTACATTCCAATAACATACTATAATTGGCTACATTTTTCAAATTTTGCGGTTGCAACTCCAAATCTACTACTGCTGAAACATCATCAAGCAAATAATTTTGGTGTTAACCGTGTAGTTCTCATATGTCGCGATAATTTGGAGTTCGGTATAATTAAGAATTGTTTCAACAAGAAACCGAACTCAGATTCTTTCAAATGAATTATCTTTTAGTGGAACTTATTAGCTCATCAAACAAATAAAGTATTTTTTGTTATTATTATTATTTAAATAGCTCTTTCAAGAGTATTTGAAAAATATTCGATATTAATTCAAGCAAATAATGTACCACATGTGGTGAACTTCATAGATTTTGGTTGATGGGATGATGACCATTTTGAAACACATTAAATAACTCAGATACTAAATTATAGGAAAAAACCTTTAAATGGTAAAATACTCCATTCAAGAGTTAAATTTTTAGAATTAAGTAAGATTAAACTGCATACATTGTTTATAGGGATACGCATATTACCACATATTTTTCAACGATATTGTATTTTAATTCCTTTTTTTTTGGGACGTATTTTAATTCCTTATTTCGTCTTTTAGGTATAGTCTGTTTTTTCTGCGCAGCCATGTTAATAAACTACCTCATCATTACCATTTATTCGTTTAATATATAAATTGTCTGTGTTTTTCTTTAAAATAATATATAACGGTACGAGTGATAGCTATTTATTTTTTTATTAAAGGAAAAGAAAGACAATAAACAAGTAAACTAGTCAACTTGTTGCCTCAAAACTTGAGAAGAGTCGGTCGATAAGGTGAGAACTAATTGCAGGGGAGGAGAACTCCACATCTTCAAAGTGTCGACATTAATTATCCTAAATTTATAGCTAACCAGTCAACACACTCGTTGTCTTCCATCAATGTGTGAGTAAACTTAATTGTTCAAGGAATAGATGGTAACATCTTAATGAAAGAAAGAATAGTCGCATGAGAATGAAAATCAATGCTACGACCTCTATAATATAATCCAATCCAGAGCCATCTTGGAGTTAGTTTTCAAAATCACCTATGAGTTAATGACCAAGGTCCCATGTTAGATGAAGATCTCTCCAAATTGCTAAGAGTTCAACAAACAAATTTGACGCTCTCCCACACAAACTTGAGAAACCATGAATCCAAATACCATTAACATATATCAAGAGGCCACCAAAACTTGCCTTACCTAGGTTTCCAAAAGAAGAACCATCAAACTTGACGAAGGACGAGACAATAACCGAAACAACCAAGAGCATGAGCCATCGAAGCGTGATATGAGAAAATGCTAACAAATCTATAATTTCCATTTAGAAGTATTTAATATGAAAACCAAAGTTTACCTTAAAAAAACTCTAAAAAGAGTTTCTTTGTCTAGTTGTTCTATGATTAATTTTTTTACGGATTAAGAAGTGTTTTATTGCCATTGTAATTAAGCAATTTACAAACCACAACAGTTACCATAAGTAGAGTTGTCAAAATGGATCGGGCAAAGTGATTGTCCAACTATATTTTGTGAGCTGGGCTGTAAAAATCAAATGTAAAGGGGGTTAGTTAGATCAACTGATCTCAGTTAAAGGCTAAAGGAGTAGGAGATTATGATTTTAAACTCATACGAAGGAGAAAAATGTTAATGTAATAACTAAATAACCAGTACCAAATATCGATCGTTAAAAAAAATTGCAAGCTCAAAGACAATCATATATTTTTTGCGCATACCCAGTTAGCCTATATAAAATTGAGAATTTCTTTTTCCACCCTATCAGCTTCTCACGTGCCTCCCAAAATTTTCATTTTGCACCCTTTCAAAATATATAATTCGAACAAAAAAAACACAGCTCACATTATATAATCTGAAACATGTCTATATGTAAACAACAATCATAACCTCCTCCCATTTCAGCAGTTGTGATTTTTGCCCTAAAAACCACAAAAAAAAAAAACCTATAAAATAAAATATATAAAAAGTACCACTAAAAAATTATAAAAATAAAACAAAGCTAATGCAAATTTTATTTTTATAATTTTTCTAAATATAGGTCTAAATGATGAAATTT
>Ga0228711_1000284_pt1 | contig 55475 bp, 40 predicted proteins | sample MedpolnodulmetaG_2_FD_177996 | JGI IMG/M metagenome (GOLD analysis project Ga0228711, IMG submission 177996) | Root nodule microbial communities from Medicago polymorpha collected in Santa Monica, California, United States - brown nodules | ecosystem: Host-associated > Plants > Roots > Nodule... | reverse complement strand
ACATCTTTTTCATGTATAATAGAAATAAAAAATATTTTAACATAGACATTTTGTCTTACTAACTGCTATAGTATTTTTAGAACAGTCTCTGCACTTTTTTATTACATATGTTGCCTCTTGTAAAGCTCATGAACTCTCTAAGAAGTTGAGTACATAAAATACTGGGCCAACCCACATAAAATACGGGGTGCAAAATCACTCAAAAAAAAGAGGGGGTGCAAAATCGCACAATTAGCAAAAGACACGGGGAAAAGTGCAATTTAGCCTATGGTAAAGAGTTTTTTTTATTAAATATTGGAGTATATAACAAATTGTAGTGTACTTAGATATGCTAACATGAAAATAGTCTAGAGCAAGATTGTATTGGAAAGTGATTACGTTTAAAACAAAAAATTATGGAAAAGTGAGATCAAAGAGTCGGTTGTCGGCTGTTTTGAGATAAAAGACCCAAGAAAAGGTTTTACAAATTACAAGCTTAATGTTCCTTTCCTTATGCCATTCCTTGCTAAATAGAATATGCAACACATGTTTTGTATTACGGTAGATTTTCCAATTACGTTAAGTCATCAAGATTTTACAGAAGCTACTATTTCTGCAGAATCGCAATAGTTCACTGTAATTCTGTCGACTTATAGTTCATCGTAAATTGCTAACATTTTTTATTAAAAAGTCTTTAAAAACTTTAAAATAGAATTATCAATTTAATGCATGACTGATATCAGAGTGAGTTTATCAAAATCATAGTATTTCATCGTAATTTTGTAAAAAACTACAAAGTGTAACTTTTATAAAATCGTGTTATTTCAGTTTTTGAATTTACGGGGTGTTGACAAAGACAGTTTTCAAAATTGTTAATATTTCAAAATCTAGAAAATAAAAGGAGCGCTCTAAACTATTTTTATTTATCCATTGAAATTGTCTCACGCAAACTAATGTGATTGGTTTTTGTGTACCCTACAATTTATTGGACTAATTATTTCTCAAAAAAATTATTGGACTAATTTCAATGTCTCTTTCATCGTCTTAAACAAGATAATATTTTGTGTTAACTTTGGATTCTTACAAGGAATCAAAATTGAATGATATAGAGTTCGATTATGAGATAAATATAACGTGATTAAGAATTGTGTTATCTAAAAAGCTAACTTAAATTCTTTCAAATGGTTCGTTTTGGAATGATGTTTATTAACTCTTTGAGCCAAATTACTTTGTTATCAGACCGCTATATGTTGAGAAATAACAAAGCTGAAGAAGAAAATAAGCTCAATCACAACACAAGAATATAACGTGGAAATTTCAACAATGGAGAAAAAACCACAACTGCTGTCTAAACCGACAAGCAGAGAATTATTACTATGTGAAATTTTTAACAACACATAGACTTCTTTCGCTCTCACGCCAATGCCTCACTACAACAACACTCTCACAAACCAAATATTTAAACTAAGTCAGATATAAGCTTAAAGTGCTATTGACAGGTGCGTCTAAAACTAAAGAACATAGGTCCAATATATAGCTTTGGTCTTCCCCTTGTTTCACCACACAAGGCGATATGGAACTTCTCCAATAGCTAATATTTTTTAATCTCTATCTTTATTTAAGAAATTTGACAATCAAACCCAACAATAGAAATGTTGGATATATAAGAGAGGATACCCATATACGCGATGCCTTAAAATTTTGGATGTGTCTAAGTCTTTTAGTGGTCCTTGACGTTTAACCCATTACCGCTCTTGGCGCTCCATGGACTCTCCAACAAGTGGTACCAGAGCCATGGTTAGGCTCGGTGGGGGAGTGGGAGCGGGATCCTAATGTGGACCAGGCTAGTGACGTGGGCGACTCACTCTTGAGGGGGAGATTGTTGAAAATCAAATGTGAGTGATTATGTCCCACATAAAATGGAGGAAATGTTGGATATATAAGGGAGAAAACCAATGTATCTGATGCCTTAAAATTTTGGGTGGAAATATAGTGTCTAAGTCTCTTAATGATCTTGAGCGTTTCATTACCGCTTCCGACGCTCTCAGGATTCCCCCAACACTATATAATAATGTAAAAAATGCAAATAGAGAAAATATAATGTATAGAAAAATAGTTGAAAAGATACATCCCCAATCATGCTGATGGAGTGAATATATTATTATTTTATATACCACGAGAGGTAGTGTTTAGCACGTGGTGTATAATGAGTGACTCAAAAAGAAAGTTCTAAATTAAAATTCATTATTCAAATATCTTGTATAGTCCTATAAATAGTGAACACTTCCATAGAAGTGAGCAAGCCACAAGCATTTCTCTCATTGTCCAAATTAAAAAGTAGCAAAAATGTTTTCAGGAATTACAGGTATCATCAACAGGGGTGAAAAGCTGAAGGGAACTGTGGTGTTGATGCAAAAGAATGTGTTGGATGTCAATGAACTCACTTCAATTAAAAGTAACCCAGTTGGTGGTATAATTGGTGGTGCCATTGGTGGTGCCTTTGGTGCAGTTGGAACTATTCTTGACACTGCTACTGCCTTCTTAGGCCGTAATGTGGCTCTGAAATTGATTAGTGCTACAAGTGCTGATGGTAACAATAACCTCTCTCTCACTATATAGATATAATGTTTTTTTTTGAGGGATACATAGATATAATGTTAAATACTTGATCTTCATAATATATCTATAGTGATGAGTTTAATGAACTAAAATAGTAAGAGTTTGATTTTCATACACATATTCAAGAATAAATTGTTACATTTTAACTTTTAAGTTAACTATCATAAAATAAAACAACAAAATACATTTTTTATGCTAAAATGAACGTCATTTTAAATAACATTATTAGTTACTTTTTTTTTTTTAACTTTTTGTTAAAAAAAATACATTTTTTTCTTTTTAATTCTACCATCTAATTAGTAGAACTATGTTGTAACCCAAAATAATTAGTAGCACTATGTAGATCACTCTCAAATCATTATATTTTTATTAATAACGATGAACAAAGATGCAAGTCAAAAAAATAAAATAAAACTTTTGGTAAAATTAGTATTTTTTTTTAATCAAATAACCTAATAGTTAGAAATAAGACTATTGTATGTAATTTGTCTTATATTCATAAAGGAATTAATTTCCTAGTCCCCAGCTTATGAGCTCTAACTATGTCCTCCATCAGCATCAAACAACCCTTTAATTGATAATCAATTAACAATTATTAGAAAAAAATCCAAATTATTTCACTTATATCAGTACAACTCAGACTCAAGCCGGATCAATGAAAATAAATTTAGATTGAGTAGGGAAAAAATGAGCTATAAAAAACTTTAGATTTACAATAGCTATAACTAAGTTGTTAAATTGAGAATCATGATTTCAGTATTCATTTTGAATTTTGTGTAGGAAGTGGAAAAGGAAAAGTGGGAAAGCAAACATTCTTGGAAGGTGTTATTACCTCCATACCAACATTAGGAGACAAGCAAAATGCTTACAGTATTCATTTTGAATGGGGCAGTGACATGGGAATTCCAGGAGCATTCTATATTGAGAATTTTTTGCAACACGAGTTCTTCCTTGTCAGTTTGACACTTGAAGATGTTCCAAACCATGGAACCATCAACTTTGTTTGCAACTCTTGGGTTTACAATGACAAAAAGTACAAAAGTGACCGCATTTTTTTCGCTAACAAGGTAAAGAAAAACTCGTATTTATTTGACTAGTTAAGTATAAATTATTTCTCTAAACTTGACACTAGTAAGTAAATATAAATGTAGACCTACCTTCCAAGTGAAACACCGGCTCCATTGGTGTACTATAGACAAGAAGAGTTGAAGACTTTAAGAGGAGATGGAAAAGGAGAGCGCAAGGAATGGGAAAGGATCTATGATTACGATGTGTACAATGATTTGGGTGAGCCTGACTCGAAACCTACCTTGGGTCGTCCAGTTCTTGGAGGATCGAGCACCTTGCCTTACCCTCGAAGGGGGAGAACAGGCAGAAAACCAGCTAAAAAAGGTTAAACCTTCTGTTCTAAGTAAAATATTATGTCACTTTTCAATTTTTCTACTTAGATGTTTTCAATGGTAATGTAACTTGCGAGATAGGTAATGTTTTTCGCAATAGTGTTACATTAGAGTCGTTTAATGATTCCTTGAAATCTATCTAAAACTTGGATGTAGTAGCATAGACCAAAACATTTTGAGGTAGAAAAACTGTTTTGTTTTCCCGAATATTTTCTATTTATGGTTTTAAAGATGTTTTTGTTGCTAACACATATTTATCTACAATGTATGTTTACAGACCCTAAGAGTGAGAGTCGGAGCGGCACTGTTTACCTTCCAAGAGATGAATCATTTGGACACACAAAGTCTTCCGACTTTCTTGCTTTCATACTCAAATCAGCATCTCAAAATATCATACCTTCCTTGAAATCTGTTGTTAACAAAGAGTTTAACAACTTTGAAGATGTGCGGTCGCTTTACGATGGTGGAATCAAGCTACCTACCAATTTTCTTAGCAACGTTAGTCCAATACCATTGTTCACGGAACTTTTTCGATCTGATGGTGGATCAACCCTTAAGTTTTCACCACCTAAAGTGGTTCAAGGTATATATCAGTCACACAATCCTAGTCCTATCAATATATACATATATCAGAGAAATAAAGTTCATAGATCTTTTGAAATTTTTATCTTGAGCAGTGGATCATTCTGCATGGATGACTGATGAGGAATTTGCAAGGGAGATGATAGCTGGGGTGAATCCACACATCATCAAAAAACTCACGGTAAAGTTAATAGTTTAGCATTGTTAACTATTTTGTAAACAAAATGTTATTTCTATAATTGGTGACATTATTGCTTGATACAATTAATTCAGGAGTTCCCACATAAGAGCAAGCTAGATAGCCAAAAATTTGGAGATAACACCAGCACCATAACCAAAGAACAATTGGAGCCAAACATGGGTGGAGTCACTGTAGAACAGGTAATAACACATGATATTAATGTTTTTCTAGAGAAATGGTTCATTTTTATTCAAATGAGGTACCATGACTAAATTATATTTTGTTGATTAGGCTATCCAAAACCACAAACTATACATCCTTGATCACTATGACATAGTATATCCATATTTGAGGAAAATAAATGCAACCGAGACAAAGGCCTATGCTGCTAGAACCATCCTTTTCTTGCAAAATGATGGAACTTTAAAGCCACTGGCGATTGAGCTAAGTAAGCCACATCCTGACGATGATAGTTATGGACCTGTTAGTGAAGTTTACTTGCCTGCCAGTGAAGGTGTTGAAGCTTCTATTTGGCTACTTGCTAAAGCTTATGTAGTTGTAAATGACTCTTGCCATCACCAACTTGTTAGCCATTGGTATGAATTTCGTTAATGAGGTTTATCGTAACAAGTATAATTTATCTACCTGTGAGTTATTTATTAATGTCTACATGTATGACAGGTTGAACACTCATGCTGTTGTTGAGCCGTTCATCATAGCAACAAACAGACACCTTAGTACGGTTCACCCTGTCCACAAACTTTTACTTCCTCACTACCGTGACACAATGAACATAAATTCACTTGCACGGAATGTCTTGGTCAATGCTGAGGGTATTATAGAATCAACATTCTTGTGGGGAGGATATGCTTTGGAAATGTCTGCGGTTGCATATAGGGATTGGGTTTTCACCGAGCAAGGACTACCTAATGACCTACTCAAAAGGTAATGTTAGAAAACATTATATCCTATGTTTATTCATACAGGAAAAAACTATTGATCTCACAAAAGTAATTTTTCTTTTTGCTAATGTGATATACCTTACTTGTTATGCAGAGGAGTGGCTGTTGAGGATCCAGCTTCACCACATGGCATTCGCCTTTTGATCGAGGACTATCCTTATGCTTCGGATGGACTAGAGATATGGGCTGCTATCAAGACATGGGTTGGAGAATATGTGAATTTCTACTACAAATCAGATGCTTCCATTGCACAAGATGCTGAACTCCAAGCTTTCTGGAAGGAACTTGTAGAGGTCGGTCATGGTGACTTAAAGAATGCCACTTGGTGGTTTAAGATGCAAACTCGTGCAGAGTTGATCGAAGCTTCCACCATCCTTATATGGATTGCTTCAGCACTTCATGCAGCTGTTAATTTCGGACAATACCCATATGGAGGATACATCCTTAACCGACCAACTAAGAGTAGGAGATTCATGCCTGTGAAAGGATCACCCGAGTATGCTGAGCTTGCTAAGGACTACCAGAAGGCGTATTTGAAGACAATCACACCCAAGAGTGATACCCTTACAGACCTTACCATTATAGAGGTCTTGTCAAGGCATGCTTCTGATGAGCAATACCTTGGAGAGAGAATCGAAGGCGATCTTTGGACTTCTGATGCACAGCCAAAAGAGGCCTACAAGAAGTTTGCAAGGAAGTTGGCTGAAATTGAGGAAAAACTAGTTAAAAGGAACGCCGATGAGTCATTGAGAAACCGATACGGGCCTGTGAAGATGCCATACACTCTGCTTTATCCTTCTAGTGAGGAGGGATTGACTTGCAGAGGTATTCCCAACAGTGTCTCCATCTAGAAAATGTCATGGTTTGTTGCTATGAATAAAATATGAGAAGGAATCTAATTCCCTCATCCTCCTATGTATGGTATGGTCATGTTATTAAGTATGTTTGTTTGCTGTAATGTCTTTCATCAATAAAAACTACCATGTTTGTACCTTGTAGTGTGATGGACTTACTATATCAAATGCAGACTTCATATTTTGAGAAAATGCAAATATGGTATGAAAAAACATGTTAACGTTGAAAAAGTAATAGATCATAATAATTTTATGGTTTAAATATGTGTTTAGTCCCTGCACTTTTACTCAATTTTGGTTTTGGTCCATGCACTTTTTTTTGTTTGGCATTGGTCCCTGTACTTTATAAAACTTTTGGCATTAGTCCTTCTGTTAAGTATCTGTTAAAAAAAAACCAAAATTAACGGTGTGCCACTTGGACCAATCATGGCACGTCACGTGGCACACTAAAAGACAAAAAAATCAACTTTTTAATTATTATTTTATTCTTTATTTTTTAACTTAAAAATATTATTAGTCCCTGCACTTTCAACATTTTTTGATATTAGTCCCTACACTTTGGTATTGATCCCTGATTTTATTTTTTTTGAAAAAACATTCAATGAAATTATTATGTTTTATTATTGTTTTGTTCATTATTTTTATTGAGAATAATTATAAAATAAAATAAAATCAGAAAAATCTTTTTAAAAAAATAAGAAAGTTTAATAAAACTTAACTTGAAAAATAACAATTGTATAACATTATATTTTGCTTACCGGTCACGAATTTACTTGTAATAAATAAGTTTAATAAATATAAATGTTGTTAACACAATTTGTACTCCAATAATATATTTTAGTTACAAAAATATAATTTCTAAGATAAGTAAGATATTTATTACTACACATTTGTACTCCACATTGGAATTACTACACCTTTTACTCTAAAAAAAAAGTTTATTTATTATATAACAAGTAGTAGAGATAAGTAAGATATTTATTCCCCTTTTAAAAAAACAAGCTAAGATATTTATTGTCAAATAAAAAGTATAAGTAAGATATTTTACTCTTTAAAAAGATTTTTTTAAAAAAATCTTTTTAAAATAAAATCAAAAAAAACTTTTATTAAGCTTTAATCAATTTTTTAAAAAAGATTTTTTTTTATGATTATATCAATAAAAATAATGAACAAAATAATAATAAAACATAAGAATTTCATTGAATTTTTTTTAAAAAAAATAAAAAAAATTCAGGGACCAATACCAAAGTGTAGGGACTAATTTCAAAAAATGTTGAAAGTGCAGGGACTAATGATATTTTTAAGTTAAAAAGTTAGATTTTTTGTCTTTTAGTGTGCCACGTGGCGTGCCATGATTGGTCCACGTGGGACACCGTTAGTTTTTGTTTTTTTTAACAAATACTTAACAGAAGGACTAATCCCAAAAGTTTTATAAAGTGCAGGGACCAATGCCAAACAAAAAAAAGTGCAGGGACCAAAGCCAAAATTAGATGAAACTGCAGGGACTAAACACACATTTAAACCTAATTTTATTTCCAGTAGGAATTGTTTTTCTATTATATATAGAGTTTAAGAATTATACATCGATTCATAAGGCAAAAATTGTTGATTGTTTATACGAAAGTGCTATAGTGTATAAAATTTGTTCTCAAGACATGTTGAAGAAAAAACCTGAGAATTAATTTGAGATGGGAAGCAATATTTCTGGACACAATTGCTATCTCTCATATTTAATCCCTCGCCAATTTAACTCCCCGAGCACCATCCAAACCCTAATTAACCTCATTTACGGAGACATACGTATTAGGGAGACATGCGTATTCTTAAGACTTGAATATAATGATATTTGTAGGAATAAGTACATTGTCAATTTTATGCTATTAACATGATGTCGTGAGTTTTCGGTAGATTAATTCGTTTTGTTTTTATTGATTTTGAATTTGTACCGTATCGATATACTCTATCAATTTGAATAAATGAATATCTTTTATTTTTGTAAAAAATGTATTAATTTTTTTTCTTATATTAATTATGAACACACGCAAGATTTCAGCAAAATTCTTTTGCCAACAGGAAAAAGACTAAAATTAGCCTGGGGGAACCATTGGTAAATTACGAGTCACTCGACTGCAAAGGTATGGACCGATAGACTCTCTATGGTGGCTCCCAATATTATCTCTCCCAACAAGAGAGGTTTTGTAAATGGCAAACTAACCTCTTACTGCATTTGCATCGCTTTCGAGTTTATCGATCTTCTTCAAAAAAGAGTTTTCGCCTGGGGAACCAATCTCATTTGTTTACCTTCGCTCAAACCCAATTCCGAAGTTTCATAATATTGTCTAACTAGAGTTTTACAATTTTTTTATTATAGCCCCAAGTTTTATAGAATCATGTTTTGGGTATAAAAAACTATAAATAATTCTTTTAGAATCAAACTCAAAATCGTTGGGTTCCAACCTCATGATCCCATCCTAAAACTGATAGCAAACCAAGAGCTTCACCAATATAAACATCACACATTGGACTAAATCATTCAGTGTTGACTAGGTACCTTTCTCAACTCTTTTAAAAATAATAAAATTTTAATTTATAATATATAATATGATATGTCCAATGAAGACCAAGAAAGGAATGCGGTTGTGCTTGATGCTCAGTCGTGGCGGAGGTTGATCTTTCGCGGTGGTCTTCACGACAGAGGATATTAGTCTGTAAGCACGTTACCACTGTGACGCTCAAGTAGGTAAGAGAATGAGGTGGATATGTGCAAAATAAGGTAAAAGTGAATCGTACCATCGGGGTGATGCTAAGTCACCCTTATATAGGCGTATAAGAGTACAGCTGTCTCCGTAAAATGTGGTGCCTCTTCAAAAGGCGGTTAGAAATGGCTTTGACGGCTAAAAAGTATCTGAGACGTGTTCTAGTGCGGTGCCGCGCACGAAGCTTAACATGTTCCGTCGCAATTGTGGGCTAGTCTTCATTGAACTTTGGCTTGTTGGGCCTCGTAGCCGGTCCAAAACATAATAAATATACATATTTGATGAATTTTTATTTCTTAGAAAAAAGATTAATTGTTTTTACAAAATCTAATTTTCTATTATTTTCCTTTTTTATGTTATTTTTTCTTGCACATTTTTATTTTGATGCAAAAAAATAATTTTAGATTTTAGTAAAAAATTCACTTATCATACTAGTACCACTAAGTTAAAAAAAAAAAAATACAAAATTTGTTAATGCAAATTTGGATCTCGATCGGTCATCATCTCAAACTTGATGTCGGTACTTGTATAAACGTGATTTAGAATAGATAGAGATACGACAGAAAAAGAAAAAAAAAACCCTAAAAATAGTCATTATTGCATATAATGCCAAAGCTGGCACATAGAACAAGCAAAATTAATTAGCATGGATCGGATATATACACACAGTCAAACTCGAAAAGATAGCATAAGATATTTTGAGAGAAAAGATAGGACAAGATGTGTACCCCAACTTGTATTTTCACATGTTAATCTGGGAATAAAAAAGATACAGAGTAAACCATCGAGTATCAATTTTTTTTTTTTTTTTATGTTGATAAGGAATCGAACCCCGAACTTTACATACATTATGCATTGTCCCTATCAATTGAGCTAATTTCACAAGGACACCACCGAATATCAAATTAATCTTTGACAATTAGTTTCGGTCTTTATCAAAGATTTCAATTAGGTTCTCCGTTGGTATCTGTCTCTTGTGATAAACATAAAGACAATAATCTAACTAATAAACATTTGACAAAAACGCTTTGCTAGGTTTTCCTAGCATGAGAGCCGCTCTCCTTTTCTCAATCAATTTCACTCAATTGAAATAGACACGACAAGTCCTCAAGTAGCGCACGTTGACTTGCATTCGGATGTAGTGGAACAGTCAAGTCCGGAATCACTGGAGGTGGTGGTGCTTCCATGAGTTCTCGATGCGTCTGTTTAGCTCTCATCCTCAGTTGCGCATGTAGGTGTGCATGATTTTTCACGTTGACTTGGTTTCCTCTGCTTCTGCTAGGGAGGATTCACCGGTTCAGCAATTTGTAGCACAAGATGACGTGCAATTGATAAGTGCTCAAAAGTAATATCTTTCATGTGTTAAAATAGGCTTTTTAGTGATTTGTTTTGCAAGTTATCTAAGAAAAAGCAATCATTTGTTGTAAATTTACCATTTATGCTTTACATGCCTTACTCTACTCAATTTGTGCAAGAAATGGCAAGCAAGGATCAAGAGACCACTTTTTGAGCCAAGGAGAACTCGCTTAAGTGAGATCAATTTGCTTAAGCGAGAAAGTTCCAGGGAACAACACTGAATCTCGCAACCAACTCGCTTTCATCTCGCTCGTGGAAAAAGACATTTCGCTTATACCTAGTTGTGATGTCGTTGCTTCCCCTTGATGCTTGTCCTCGCTCCTGGCTTAGAAAAAAATTGAAATAATAATAGAGACGTGGATTAATTTCAAAGTGGTTTATAAAGAAAGAGACCAATTTACTGATTTATTCAAAAGATATTACTTCTTTGTCACCATACGTATTTGTCGTATTTTATATTTTAACATAATTAATTAATAAAATATGATAAATGAAAGAAAGACAATGACGATTTTACTAAATTATCTTTATGACATTTGCTAAACAAGTTAAAAGTAGCAATTTTATATTTGAAACTACAACTTTTACGCTATTAAAAAGTATTTTTTTGACAAAAACAAAACAATATTCATTCATTTACATTGATAAAATACACCATTCAACATCATTAAAAACGTAGAAGATGAATATGCGATCACTACAAAGGCGGATAGAAGATGAATACTTATTTGCAAAATGTCTCCAAATAATAAATGATAAAATTAAAGTACCTAAAATACTTATGCATTTGGTTTTCAGCCGATCTATAGATATATGCTCAACATAGAAGATGAATATGCGAACCAAATGAACACCGCAAAGGCCACACTAAAGTTAACATTGAATATATCTATACACAAAGGACAATTTGATAATAGTTGCTTCCTCCGTCCCAAATTATAAGCAATTTTTTCCACACTTATTAAGAAAACCAAGATATAATAATTTGGAGTGCATATCTTTCAAAAAAAATAATAATTTGGAGTGTAGTTTTTTGTTTTTCTTTGGAATAAGTTTTACGAGAAGATGTAAAAATAATTTAATTTTGTTTTTATGACAAAAACAATTTTATTAGTTATGAAGAAAATGAGAGGAAGAGCAAATTAAATGCAATTTACACCTAATTTTATGAGAACAACTAAAAGTTTTTGTTGGCCAAGATGATTTTCTTAGAATAACAATATTATTAAATAAGATTAAATTTAGTATTTTTTCCTTATAATTTAGACCAAAGAAAATAATTTTTTTTTCTTATAATTTAAGACGGAGCATATATTTATGAAAAATTTACGTTTCAATCAACTTTTTTTACTCCCTTCATTTCTTTTCTTTTGATGTTTTAGGTGATTGCACAAGTATCAAAGAATTATTAAAGTATAGGAATAATTGTAAGATTTAGACTAAAATACCCTTATTTATGTTTTTTGGCTATTGTATATTCACTTCTTGATTTTTTCCTCAAAATTCTAATCTCCTTAATTATCACACTCATCACACAAATTGAAAATTTAATTGCATTTATTATTGAAACTTCCAATTAAATTGTGTGTTTTTAATCAGGGTAAAATGGAATAAAAAATATTAAAAATCCAAAAACATCAAATATTTTGAAATAAAGTTGAAGACCTAAAACATCAAAAGAAAAGAAATGGAGGGAGTAATATTTATAATTTTTGTAAGATGATGATATAAAAAGATAAGAAAGGAGTAATTGCATACTGTACACACTATTCATATAATTGGGTTTCCCAACTTGTCAGTAAAATACTAATTGGAGTCTTTCCCAATATGGCATCGTGAACAGCTGTGTATCTAGTTATAGGAAGATTCAGAATTAGATATTTAGTGAATCAAAGAATAGTTTATTTTTCTGACCTAACCTTGTAATCCCATCAACTACTATAAATACTAAGCATCCTCCATGGTTACAAGACACAAAGCTTTCTTTCATTAGCCAAATATAGTGTAATCGTTTAAGCATCAAAGATGACTTCATTGAACAGGGTCATACATCTGAAGGGAGTTGTAAATTTGAAGGAAAAGAATGTGTTAAATTCCAATGTTGTTGGTGATACCGTTAACAATGATGGTGATACCGTTAACAATGATGGTGATACCGTTCTTCCTTCCTTCTTAGACAATACTGTATCCTTCAAGCTGATTAGTGCTTCCATGGTTGATGGTAATAATTTCTTTATCTAACTATATTCACTAACGTGCAAATTGACATTTTTTTGATAAAAATAGTGAAATTTATGCAACTATGTTAAAAAAATATTAGTTATTTGATATGATAAATAATGATTAAATTGTAAAACTAATTTAAGTAAAAAAAGACTCTAAAAATTGGTTAAAATAGTCATTGATCAGATTAAACTGTCCACACAAGTTATCTGAATAATAACTAATTAGACCAATATTTCGAATTTGTGAGTATTTGATTGATATTTTTTATTTTCAAGGACCAAAAGAGGTTTCAATATTTTCTTCTCAAGAACCAACTTGAGCTTTTATATCGATGATGATTATTAATCATAACGTTGTCCATAAATATAGGAATGCGTTGACTTATAACTAAGAAAATTGGTACTAGTAATAGTGAACTAGTTGTACAATTGATACTGTTTTACATGTTTACCATTCATTTACATATCATTAATTTTATGTTTTTATCATATTATATTCATCACATGTTCTAGAAAAAAGATGTAATATAATAATATGTTGGAAAAGAAATAATTAAATTTTTAAACAATTAGTAATATGTTTTTTTGATGCAAATAATTAATAATATGTTGGAAAAAATAATAATTAATGAAGTTGAAAATTTGAAAGAAGATTAAAAAAGGACAAGAAAAATCTTAAAATGATTCTATATTTTTAGATGAGTGTAGTATTTTTTTTAAGACATAATTACACATGTGGTCTCTTAGTTTAATTTCAAATAACGATTTAATTCTTTATTTTTTCCATGTTATTTTGGTCATTTACCTATATTTGAATATGAATTTCAAGTTTCAAATCAATGATTTTCTTTCCTTGTGTGCTCTCAATCTTAAATATATGTTATGATCAAACACAAAACCATAAATTTGAATCTTGAAAATCCATATGTATGGATAAAGGACAAAAATTATTTTTTTTAAAAAAAAAAAAAATCAAATCGCTACCTGGAAATTAAGATGAGCGACCAGTGTGTGTGTATATTAAATATATTGTTTACTAGTGATCAAGAATCGTGACACAATATCTTTCCAATCTACATTTCATATCACCATATATAATTGACCTTAAGTGAAGGTCAATTAAAATTTTATCTTATATTTTAGAAGAGTTTAGGCAACAGTCAAAATGTGTTATTGTAAACTTGAAAACCGTCCCTAAAGCTATAGGCGACAGTTATGCAAAACTTATGAAAGCGTCCCATATACACCCATGGCCTATTCTAAAAGCGATGATTTTTGTGTTTTTGGCCACAGTCGCGTAAAACCGCTGTCTAAAGGACAGAAGAGCAACGGTTTTTTTCAAGACAATGAGCGAAGGTTTGACAGTCTTTAAGGACGGTCATTTAAACCTTCTAGGGACGGTTATTCAAACTTTTCTAGGGACAGTTATTTCACTGTTGTTGATTTGATCAGACAATAATTATACAGTGCCTTAATAATATACATAATTATATTCCCTATTTTTTTAAGTTGTTTCATCAAAACAAAAAATTGATTTGTAATTTATTTTTTAGAAAACTAACGGGTACTATTTGAGAATCAACATCATTAGTGAAATTGAGAAACTAAACTTTGACATTTTTATAGGAAGTGGAAAAGGAAAAGTGGGAAAGGAAACGTTTTTGGGAGACAATGCTTCTTCAGAAAACGCATTGGGGGACAGAGGTCATAGTTTCACTATTCTTTTTGAATGGGATCCCCATCACATGGGAATTCCAGGAGCTCTCTATGTTGAGAATTTTAGGCAAGATGAATTCTTCCTTCAGAGTATGCACCTTACGGATGTTGCAACCAATGAAAACATAGATTTTATGTGCAACTCATGGATTTACAATACTGAAAAGTACGATACTCCACGCATTTTCTTTACCAACAAGGTAAAGATATAAACTCTATTCATTCTTTTTGAGCTGACAAATGTTAACAATTACTCCCTTTGATCACAATCATAAGCAAAAAATCAATTTTTTTAATTTATTGAATAATTAATGCATCTAATCGATATATGCACTAGATACATTATCCATTGAATCTAAAAGTTGTTTATTAAAAATGTTCATATAGAAAGTTGAACTCGATGTCTCCCAAATCACTAACAATTTTATCATTTCCATGTAACTTTTTAAATTAGTATTCTCTTTTCCAAAAATTTGACACCTCCAATGGTTAAAATTATGTAGGCATACCTTCCAAGTGAAACACCAGCTCCATTAGTGTACTACATACAAGAAGAGTTGAAGTCTTTAAGAGGAGATGGAAAAGGAGAGCGCAAGGAATGGGAAAGAGTATATGATTACGATGTCTACAATGATTTAGGTCAGCCAGACCAAAGCCCTGATTTGTATCGTCTGATTCTTGGGGGATCAAATACCACGCCTTACCCTCGAAGGTGTAGAACTGGCAGAAAACACCTTGAGAGATGTGAGGTTCCAAACACCTGTGTCTGTTTGCAATTTTTGCTGTGATATTTATTTTGGATTAAACATGACTTTAAAGGTGCTATACTAACATGGTGCTATACGCTAAATGTTATCTCTGTTTGCGATTTTAAATATTTTGTTATTTTATATATGATCAGATCCAGGGATTGAGAGTCGAAATGGATATTTTTACATTCCAAGAGATGAATTACTTGGCCATGTGAAACCATCAGACTTTGCGGTTAAAACGCTCAAATCAGCATCTGAATATGACACACCTCAATTAAGATCCCTAGCTAGAATACAAAACGATCCACCAGAGTTTAACTCCTTTGATGAAGTGCTCTCACTTTTTGGTGAACCTCCAATGTTTTCAACACCACTAGTGATTCAAGGTATATCTTAGTTAGAAATTCCAGAATTTCTTACAAATATTTAATTATATACAAAATCATATAAAGTAAGATTATGCATCTTTTGAAAATTTCTTACTATGAGTAGAGGATCTCACTGCATGGATGACTGATGAGGAATTTACAAGGGAGATGATTGCTGGTGTGCATCCAAACATCATCAGAAAACTTTCGGTAATTAAACTTATTAGTTAATATTTTTAAGCAAGCACAAAAGAAATAAATAAATAAAAATCTATCCAACATTTCATGTTACATTTATAATTGGTAATTAACCTTCGTGCTTGCTATATCTAATGTAGGCGTTTCCACAAAAGAGCATGGTAGATATCAAACTCTTCGGTGATAATACCACCACAATAACCAAAAAACACTTGGAACCATACATGGACGGGGTCAGTGTAGAAGAGGTAACTACACTGTCGTATTTCAACGTTACTCCAAAGACTTAAATCTTTTTATTATTATTTTTCTGTTGATTTGATTTTTTTGAATCAAATTAACCAAAATGGCTAAATCTTATTCTGTCTAATAGGCTCTTGGAGACAATAGATTATACATACTTGATCACCACGATGCAATCTTTCCATATTTGAGAAGAATAAATGCAACTGGCGCAAAGGCCTATGCCACAAGGACAGTTCTCTATTTGCAAGGTGATGGAACTTTGAAGCCATTGTCCATAGAACTAAGTGTGCCACATCCTGATGGTGATAGTTTTGGTCCTGTTAGTAATGTTTACACGCCTGCAAGTCAAGGTGTTGATGCTTCAATTTGGCGCCTTGCCAAGGCTTACGTTGTTGTAAATGACGCCACATATCACCAACTTGTCAGCCATTGGTATGAATTTCTTTAATCTATTTTATACAATCAAATATTATATTAGATCTATCTGAGTAATTTCATGAATAAATATCTACATGTGTGACAGGTTGAACACTCATGCTTCTGTTGAGCCATTCATCATAGCAACAAATAGGCATCTTAGTGTGGTTCACCCTATTCATAAACTTTTACTTCCACACTATCGTAACACAATGAACATAAATGCCGGTGCGCGAGATATCTTGATCAACGCAGCAGGTATCATAGAGTCAACATACTTGTTTGGAAGTTATTCAATGGAATTGTCTTCTGATGTTTACAAGGGTTGGGTTTTCAACGAACAAGGACTACCTAATGATCTAATCAAGAGGTAACCTTGCAAAATATTACATCTTGGTCTAATCCATTTTTAAGAAGACATTGATCTCAAAAATAGTTTTTTATACTCATGAGATGCGAGTCTAGTGGAGTTTCACTTTGTATCTTTAGAGCTAGTAGAGAATGAACAAAGCAACTACCAAATTAATATGCTAACTATCTACTTACAAACTGTAGCTAATTTTTCTAACTAGGTTTTATATTTCGATTTGACGGAGCTCAGATCCTATCAAGAATAGTTGTAAAATAGCCATTAACATCACTTAGATTAATAGTATCACCCTTTCCTTTTTTATAGTATTTTTTGTATGTTAATGTCATCTTCCTTGCTTGTTATTATTTAGAGGAGTGGCTGTTGAGGATCCATCTTCCCCATATGGTGTTCGCCTTTTGATTGAGGATTATCCTTATGCTTCTGATGGACTAGAGATATGGGCTGCTATTAAGTCATGGGTTGATGAATATGTGAATTTATATTACAAGTCAGAAGTAGCTGTTAGAAATGATACCGAGCTCCAAGCATTCTGGAAAGAACTTGTAGAAGTGGGCCATGGTGACTCGGATGCAACATTGTGGTTTAAAATGCAAAATCGTACGGAGTTGATTGAAACTTGCACAACCCTCATATGGATGGCTTCAGCACTTCATGCAGCTATTAATTTTGGACAATACCCGTACGGGGGATACATTGTTAACCGACCAACTAAAAGTAGAAGATTCATGCCTGAAAAAGGAACCCCTGAGTATGAGGAGCTTGCAGAGGACTATGAGAAGGCGTATTTGAGGACAATCACACCAATGAGGGATACCATTATGAACATGACCATTATGGAGGTATTGTCAACCCATGTTTCTGATGAGGTATTCATTGGAAAGAGAGTCGAAGGTGGTCTCTGGACTTATGATATAGAGCCACACGTGGCCTACCAGAAGTTTGGAAAGAAGTTGGCTGAAATTGAGAAAAAGCTCATTGAAAGGAACAATGATGAGACATTGAAAAATAGGAATGGACCTGTGAAGATGCCATACACTGTTCTTTATCCTTCAAGTGAGCCAGGATTGACTTTCAGAGGCATTCCCAACAGTGTCTCCATCTAGAAAATGTTATGGCTGTTTTGTTGTTTGTTGCTTTGAATAAAATATAAGAAGGAATTCATTTCCCTCAACTCCCTCCGTATGGTCATGCTTTTATGTATGTTTGTTTATTTTCTACAATGTCTTTCATCAATAAAAACTATCATGTTTGGACTTATGAGAAAATGGATTATGAACATTGAGGCTTATACAAAGTTGGCTATTCAAATATGAAATATATATCGTATGACTAAAAATAAAGATAATGTTGAAAACTTAATAGTTCATACATCAACACAAAGGGTAAAAATCATTTGATTGCACAAAGTGGTATACCAAATTTGGTATTAAGACTTATTGAAGAAGAAACCGTGAAAGCTGAGACATTGAACAAAATTTCTGGTCACCAATGCTCCAATTTACTGTTGCATTCCTTTCTTCCATCTTCAATCGCTCTGCAATTTAATTATCAGAGCACCAAATTGAAACTCTAACTAACCCCATTTCCACAATTTCACTTTTGTTTATGATTGAGGAAATACAAATGGACCTCCTATGATTTCATAATTTTATAAGACTTACCAACAAAAAAAAAAACTATAGCTCTGTTTTTTTACAACAATATTGCACACATTAAAGCAACATACACCTTAATGTGTATTTATTAACTTTTTAGTTATAACCAGCTAAAACACTCCTACATATTTGTCAAAAAAAAAACACTCCCACATAAAAACTAGTGGGTATGTTCTAGCAAATCCCATTTTTAATATATGTCTTAAACACATGTTACATTCCTTAAATCTTTTACTATACTAGTAGTTTTATCTCTAAAGCTTCTCTCGTTTGAGCCTCTTGGGTTTTAACTACACATTAAAGTATTCCCAACGTGTTTCTTGTGCACTAGTAGTAAAATAATGGGAGTTTTTCTCAATATATAGGACCCGTGATTGGAAGATTTGGATCTACTACAACGTACACGTATTAATACAATTAACAATAGAGCAAAGCAGTTATTAATGACCATATTAGATTAAAAAAAGAGTAGTTAATGACCATAGCACCCGCGCAAATACATCTTTTTGGAATCTCTTACACACAAGACAACCACATATTACGTACTTATTATTTAAGTTTTCATATTTTGCCGGCCCCAATTAAAAAAAGAGAAGCCATATCTCTAAGTTTTATCTTTCTTCTTCTTCATTGATGGAAGATGATTGATTTTAGATAATTTTTTGGACATATATTATTAATTTTTTTCTCTCTTTTAATAAAAATCAATAATTTTTATGTAGATTAGATTATTTTCTGTGATTTTGTCGTTTTAGTGTGACGTTGTTTTGTTTGCCATCTTAATACGACATTTTTTTTATTTCTCGTAAGTGTGGTGGATTTTATTTTTTTAGATAGATTGTTGTGTTATTGTTTGGTTTAGATTGACACATTTCAACTTCAATCATTATAAATTTAATCAACGAGTTGCTCATCAAAGTTGTTGATATGAAGACATGAATACCCTAATCACTTAAATTTTGTTGTATCATTTGTATGTATTTTGACGTTTTATGCTATTAATTAATTTGACCGATGTGAGTTTGTTTGCAAATTCATTGTTTTATGCTATTCATTAATTTTCTTATGGTGATGTTAAATTTGGGTTTATTTCTATTATACTTTATTGAATGATTATCATATTTTAGTAAAAAACAAAACCCCAAATGATTATTTAACTGATATATTTTATATACTACGAAATAATCAACAAAAATATAAAATTAGCCTAAGATGTGCTCCAATTGCGTCACAAGTAGCAGTTAGTTAATGAATCAAAGAATTGTTTATCTTTTTTGAACTAACCTTGTGATCCATCAAGTACTATAAATACCAAGCATCCCCATGGTTACAAGACACAAGTATTTCTTTCATTTGCTAAAGATAGTGTAATACATTTAAGTATCAAACATGACTTCATTGAACATGGTCACAAAGCTGAAGGGAACTGTGGTTTTGATGAAAAAGAATGCATTGAAATTCAAAGTTATTGGTGATACTGTTGTCGAGAATGAAGGTGATACCGTTCGTCCTACCTTGTTGGACACTTCTATGGGTTTCAAGTTGATTAGTGCTTCCAAAGCTGATGGTAATAATTTCTTTATCTAACTATATACAATAACGTGCAAATGGACATCTTTTTTTGGATAAAGTTGGTGAAAGTTATAAAAAAATCTATGCAACTATTTTAAATATTTTTGTTATCTCTAAATATTGGTTAAAATAGTCATTGATCAGATTAAAATGTCCACGTCCTTGTGAGTTTAACTCAGTTGGTAGGAACAATGCATAATTTATGCAAATGTCGTGAGTTCAAACCCTGGACACCATAAAAAAAAAAGATTAAAATGTCCATGAAAGTTATCTGAAAAATTGATGACTAATTAGAACAATATTTAAAATTTGTGAATATTTGACTGATAATTTTTATTTTCAAGGACCAAAATAGGTTTCAATATTTTCTTCTCAAGTATACCAATTTGAGCTTTTATTTTGATCATGATTATATCAATTATTAATTATTAATACCTTTCTCGGTAAATACATGAATACATTGACTAAATCTATGATGTTCTTTCCTTGTGCGAAAGCTTAATCTTAAATATATGTTATAATCCAACATAAAACCATGAATTTGAACATGAAAATCATATGCATGGTGAAGGACCAAAATGACAAGAGAAAAAAAGGAAAAAGGACCAAATCAAAACCTAAAATAAGTTAAAAGGCCACATAAGTTATTTTTGTCATTTTTTAAATATATTATACACTAGTGATCAAGAATATCACCATATATAATTGACCTTAAGTTTAGGAGTAAGTTCCATATTCACTTTTAGTCTATGCAAGTAATTTTGTTTTATATTTTAAAAGAGTTTTTGATTCAGTTAATTTTTTTTTAACAGTAAATAAATTCTCTATTATATATAAAAAACCATTATTTACATTTGAATAGAAGGCAAGCGGGCAACAAGCTGCGCCGCTAGACTTTTTTGGATGGCAAAACCAATCCTCGTGAATACAACATTCATGGCCCTAGGAGACATAACATTGCTATGCATGACCTTTTGACCTCTACGTAGAAGGTCAACAACCTCTGGTGCTAGAAAACCAAAATTGATATTCCTTTACCTTTTTTTTTTTTATCATTAATAATATAATATATGTAATAGTTACTTTGATGTAGACTATTGGTTATATAAATAATCAGATATCAATTATCACAAAAATATTGAAATTATTCTCACTTTGATATACCTCATGCCACATGGATGACAATTGTATAGGCGAAAAGAAAAATTTAGTTGTAAAAAAAATAAAATTGAAAACTAATTAGTTGAGAATCATCATCATTTGTGAAACTGAGAAACTAATATTTGACATTTTTAACATAGCTACTGGAAAAGGAAAAGTAGGAAAGGAAACGTTTATGGATGGTTTTGTTACTTCCATACCAAATTTGGGAGACACACAAAATGCTTTCAGTATTCATTTTGAATGGGATCTCCATCACATGGGAATTCCAGGAGCTTTCTATGTTAAGAATAATACGCAAGATGAAATCTTCCTTGTGAGTTTGACCCTTGAAGGCAATATTCTAAGCCATGAAAATACAAACTTCGTTTGCAACTCATGGGTTTATAATGCTGAAAAGTACCAAACTGAACGCATTTTCTTTGCCAACAAGGTAATGATATCAATTCTATCCAACATGTATCTTGTTCAATATTTCTTTTGAGCGACAATTGTTAACAATTAGTTATTAAAAATGTTTGTTTAGGAAGTTGAACTCACGTACCTGAGCTCAAACCATTTTATTATTTCCATGTCACTTTTTAAATATATATTTCTCTTTTTCAAACACTTGACAGAACCAATGGTTAAAATTATGTAGGCATACCTTCCAAGTCAAACACCACAACCATTAGTGTACTACATAAAAGAAGAATTGAACACTTTAAGAGGAGATGGAACTGGAGAGCGTGTGGAATGGGACAGAATATATGATTATGATGTCTACAATGATTTGGGTCAACCAGACGAAAGTCCTTGCTTGTATCGACCAGTTCTTGGGGGATCAACCGCCTTGCCTTACCCTCGAAGGGTAAGAACTGGCAGAAAACACCTTGAGAAATGTGAGACTTCAAACACTTGTGTCTGTCTGTTTGCAATTTTTTATTGTGATATATATTTTTACTTATTTTGACAAAACATATTTTGTTACTATAATGAACAGATCCAGAGACTGAGAGTCGGAGTGGATATTTTTACATTCCAAGAGATGAATTAATCATCCCTCAGAAATCGTCAGACTTTGTTGTTAACACCCTCAAATCAATATCTCAATATGAGACACCTCAGTTAAAATCGCTAGTTAAATTACAAAATGATCCACAAGAGTTTAACTCCTTTGATGAAGTGCTATCGCTTTTCGCTGGTGAAACTCCACGGTTTCCAACACCACTAGTGATTCAAGGTATATATTAGTCAGGAATTCCTAGTCCTAACAATATAGTTAATTATATACACAATCATGTAAAGAAAGCTCATGGATCTTTTGAAAATTTCTTACTATGAGTAGAGGATCGCACTGCATGGATGACTGATGAGGAATTTGCAAGGGAGATGATTTCTGGTGTGAATCCAAATGTCATCAAAAAAGTTGGGGTAATTAAACCTAATAGTTAAATATTTTTAATCAAGTACAAAAGAAATAAATAAAAAAAAGATTATCATGCTTTCATGCTACATTTATAATTGGTAACTAACCTCATTGGTTGCTATGTCTAACGTAGAATACAACCAGAATAACCAAAAAACACTTGGAGCCATACATGGATGGGGTCAGTGTAGAACAGGTAAAGAGTGTTCATTTCAACGATACTCGAAAGAATTAATGTTTTTACTATTTGAATTCATTTTTTTCCATCCAAGGAACCATAATGGCAAACTTTTATTCTATCTAATAGGCTATCAGTGACCTTAGATTATACGTACTTGATTACCAAGATGCAATCTTACCATATTTGAGGAAAATAAATGCAACTGGCGCAAAGGCCTATGCCTCAACGACCGTTCTCTTTTTGCAAGATGATGGAACTTTGAAGCCAATATCCATTGAACTACATGTGCCAAATCCTGATGGTGATAGTTTTGATCCTGTTACTACTACTTACTCGCCTGCAAGTGAAGGTGTTGATGCTTCAATTTGGCGCCTTGCCAAGGCTTACGTTGTTGTAAATGACGCCTGCTATCACCAACTTGTCAGCCATTGGTATGAATTTCATTAATCTTTTTTATACAATCAAACACTAATATTTGATCTATCTGAGTAATTTTATGAATATATATCTACATGTGTATCAGGTTGAACACTCATGCTTCTGTTGAGCCATTCATCATAGCAACAAATAGGCATCTTAGTGTGGTTCACCCTATTCATAAACTATTATTTCCACATTATCGTAACACAATGAACATTAATGCCAATGCGCGAGATGTCTTGATCAAAGCAGGGGGTATTATAGAGTCAACATACTTGTTTGGAAGTTATTCAATGGAATTGTCTTCTGATGTTTACAAGGATTGGGTTTTCCCAGATCAAGGACTACCTAATGATCTAATCAAAAGGTAACCTTACAAATTATTACAATTTCGTCTAGTCCATTTTTTGAAAGACATTGATCTCAAAAATTACCTTTTACACCCATGAGATGTCAGTTTAGATGTAAGAGTCTTGTTTTGTATCCTTAGAGCAATAGAGAATGAACAGAGCAACTACGAAATTAATAAGCTAACTATCTATTAACAAACTCTAGCCAACCTAAATTAATAAGTTGAAAATAGTTATTATTATCACCTAAATTTTTGTATGTTAATATTATCTTCCTTGCTTGTTATCTAGAGGAGTGGCTGTTAAGGATCTAAAATCTCCACATGGTGTTCGCCTTTTGATAAAGGATTATCCTTATGCTACTGATGGACTAGAGATATGGGGTGCTATTAAGTCATGGGTTGAGGAATATGTAAATTTCTATTACAAGTTAGATGCAGATGTTGCAGATGATTCTGAGCTCCAAGCATTCTGGAAAGAACTTGTAGAAGTGGGCCATGGTGACTTTAAGGATGCAACATGGTGGTTTAAGATGAAAACTCGTGCAGAGTTGATTGAAACTTGTACCACCCTCATATGGATGGCTTCAGCACTTCATGCAGCTGTTAATTTTGGACAATATCCTTACGGTGGATACATTGTTAACCGACCAACTAAAAGCAGAAGATTCATGCCTGAGAAAGGAACCCCTGAGTATGACGAGCTTGCTCAGGACTTCGAGAAGGCGTATTTGAGAACAATCACACCATTGAAGGATACCCTTGTGAACATGTCTGTTATGGAGCGATTGTCAACACATGTTTCTGATGAGCAATACATTGGACACAGAATCGAAGGTGATCTCTGGACTTACGATTCAGAGCTGGTAGAGGCCTTCAAGAAGTTTGGAAAGAAGTTGGCTGAAATTGAGCAAAAGCTCATTGAAAGGAACAACGACGCATCATTGAGAAACAGGAACGGGCCTGTGAAGATGCCATACACAGTGCTTTATCCATCTAGTGAGCCAGGATTGACTTTCAGAGGCATTCCCAACAGTGTCTCCATCTAGAAAATGTCATGGTGGTTGTGTTGTTTGTATCTTTCAATAAAAGATGAGAAGGAATCCATTTCCCTCATATTTCCCTTTGTATGGTCATGTTTTTATGCAATGTTTGTTTGATTGTTATCATTTTCATTAATAAAAACTACTATGGTTGTGCCTTTTATTGTGATGGACTTATTTATGATATATATGAAATGCACACATCATAATTTAAGAAAATGAATTATGAACATAGAAGCTTATACAAATATGCAATATGGCATGACAAAAGAAAATGATAACGTTGAAATAGTCGTAGACCATAGTGATTATATTTCATGTACCAATTGTTTTTCGACTATAGATAAGCAGTTTAAAAATCTTACATACATCAACTCATAAGGTAAAACTTGATTATTTTTATACGAAAGTGCTATACTATAACAGAATTTGTTCTCAAGACATGTTGAAGAAAAAAACCTGAGAAGTTGAGATGGGACGCAGAATCTCTAGACAGACTGGACATCAATTCTCCATTATGTCAATTTAACTATCCGTGCAGCAAATCCAAACCCTAATTAAACTCATTTCCCCAAATTTCAATTTATCGTTCTCCTTGATTTTTTTTTCTTCAAATTTTTTTTATGGGAAAATTATAATAATCTCCCCTCATTTCTTTCTAATTGTAACAAACATCCCCTATATTTTTCTAATCATCATCAACCTCCTCTACCGTTACAATCTCTTTGTTTGCCGTTCAAGAGAAAACTTATTCTTTCTTAATCTGTTTTTCATCCTCCTTTCCTAACACACACTCAAATGGAAATCTCTTCATTCTTATTCTATACATTTTCTTGGACATTCATCACGTTCATCATTCGTATTGTGGTCTTATCTTCCGTACTTCTCATTGTTATTGTCGAAGTTTGTGTTTTTCCGCTGACATTCAATCTATGTTTTCGTCAGGTTTTTCCACCTATGTTCTCATTGTTCATGTTGTCGTTCTTTTCGTTTGCGTCTTTGTTCTTTCCGATCACATCATTGTTGTTCTTTTCGAAGTATTTCGTCACAATTTATTTTGAGTCGAGTAGTGTTGTAATAGAAAGTTGAAGCAGCAATAATATTATACTTTTGCAAGATTAATAGGTTGCAAAGCCAAGTGATATTTGGTTTTGTTAGATGTTGTTTTGTTGTCGTATAGTCTTTTTCCTGGTGTAGCTCATGAGAAACATTTTGGTTGTGGTATGTTGCTTCAGTAATCATATCAAGTAAAATTGTTAGAAGTGGTAGCATTGATTCACTACAACATATATGAGATTTAGTAACACTTCAAAATTGTAACTAAATCGACAAATGTTACTATTTATATCTTGTAACATTTGACAAATGTTAGGTAAATCCCGTGTTACTAAATGGTTTCAGTAACACTTGAGAGTATTACTTGTAACATGTAAAAAATGTTACTTATTTAGTAGCTAATTTGTAGCTAACCCGTAGATAATCTATAGCTAATAATTTAGGTGCATTAGTAGCAAAATCTGTTGCATAAATGTTACTCAATAGTGAAGACTGGGTAGATCAATCAGTAAAACATTTATATATTTGATTTCAAAGATTTTAACAAGCTAAAATTGATTGATAATGAAAAGAACAAATACATTATATATCTCTTCAAAAAAACAAATACATCGTATATCGTTGGAAATGTAAAATGAGTAGCTACCACCCCAATTTAAGCAAATCAAACAAGTTTAATTCAAATGATACACATTGTTTGTCAACTAGACTGAATCTCTGACAAGCCCTCTAGAAGAGCTCATCTCCCCTGAACTTGTAGCAACCATAGGTGTAAACTATGCCCAGCTGCGTGTACATACTGAACGGGTGATTCTGGAACGCATCCTGCAAACGACAAAGTTAGGCAAACCTTGAGTCGGTGGGGATGCCATTGTGTAACAAGGAAACAAAATTTGTCCAAAGGTTTGACATTGAGTAGTGTCAGGCAACAAAACTAATCCCAGATCTATATGTAATCAGGGATAACTCCTCGCCAAAGCAGGGAAAAATACCAGCAAATACAGCAGCAGTAAACCAAAGAAAAACAGTCAAAGACATGGTAGTTGCGGAAGATGAGAACCATTATAGACCTATCAAAAAAACAAATTCATGCCTGTAGTCGAGAAAACACGAAAATAGAGTTAACTCACCCCTGAACAGAACCGTCATCGCTGGACCAAACACCACCCACCACCAGTCCATCACCATAGATCAAAAATACCCCATAACAGTAGAAACCAGACATGTTAAGGAAAAATTAGATAGAATCAGAAGTAACTAGTGATTTTAACTCAAGAAAACTCAACTACAAGATAACTTCATGGTTACATACGTGTGGCAGCATTTCCAGCATGGGACACATAGTGACTTAATGAGTAATATATTAACCAAATTTTAAATACAAGATATGTAGAATTGTTTGTTGTGCCATGTGACATTAAGAGCATAGAAGGTAGAGAGATAAAGCTTTATGTCGACTAACCTGGAGAGCCAAAACTCTTGAAAGCTTTATGTAGAAATTTCATTTCAGGGGACAAAATCTGTCTCACAGTTTACTTTACAAAACACCGATCCTGCTGTCATGGATGTAAGAACCTATCCTTCCTTCAACAGTTGCTCTGGCTGCTTTCTTGTCTGCACTCGCTAAGCCTTTTTTCCTAAGGAACTCATGTGCTTTGATAATATGTCACCTTCACTCTCTGATAGAGCATTTTTGCAGTCCATCATTCCAGCCCCTGTTTCGTCCCGAAGTTGTTTCACAAGAGCTGGTGATATAGTTGCTGCGATCCAAAGGGCGCGGAACAGACATTTAACAAATTACAAATCTTATCTATGAATTCAAAGATAGGTAAACAAGCTACAAAACTAAGACCTTGTTTGGATAAACAACCTAATATAAGCTTATAAGCTAGAAAACTGAAATACATGTATAAATTCAAATCTGTCTGACGTATTTACTTCTGTTAGATGTTGAAAAATTATAATAGAAACATAAAGCAAATAAGATGAAATTTAAACCTTTACTCAAGCCTTCATCTGAAGCACAGTTTGTCCGTTTGATTTAGATAAGCTGTTGTTTGTTTCCGATGCAATTGCAACTTCTTCATCTTCAACTTGTGCTACTATAGGTGTCTGTTCTTGCACTTCTTCAGTGGCAGGACTCTCAGGAAAGGAAACTTGATCATTTTCTTCGGTTACATCTGTTGATAGAGGATTCAAAGTTAAAGAAAACTCCCTTGATAACAAAAGAAAGAAGAACCTCCATCTTTTAAATAAGCTAATTATATTGATGTCAAACAATTGTTTTGGTTGCATAAAGTTGATTGATTGGGATCATATAGGAAATGAAAGGGGTACAATATGTGGTATTTACATAGACAACAAATTCAGAAATATGATTTTCGCATAAACCAAAAAAATCTCATAAACTACTAGCAGAATAACAAATAAAATCGACAAAGGGAAGAAAACTAAAAAACTTAGAAATATGATTTTCGCATAAACTTTTAGCGTATACTCACAAACTTTTAGTGTTGAAATAACTAATAAACTTATAATAATTCATGTGTACAACGGCAAAGTAACTTATAAACACATAATAACTCATAAAAAGGTCAAAATAAAGCCATTAGCTACCAAAGGTCCAAAACACTATATCACATATAAATTGAAGATTACAATTATTCATACCATGAACTGCATTAAGCATTTCAGTTTCACCAATCCTAATGGAGCCAGCTTATTCAATGAACTGAACCAAAAGAATAAGCAAAGGCAATCCATTCAACAAGAATATTATTCGAATTTTATTTCAATAACACAAAATCTATAAAATTCAATCACACATCCTCACTAATATTAATTTCGATACAATATTAAGATCACTAAACACAAATTGAATCAAATTTCTAGGGAGTTACTAACGGAAGTGGCATCGTGCAAGACAGAAGTAACAGTGGCAGTTGCCAAAATCAATGATTCAGCAAACGTACAAGCATAAACAAATGAATGAAGAAAGAAGAACAAAATCGACGATTACAACATGAACAAATACACAAATTATGACTTATCCTCCAATTGAATGAAGTAGAACAAATTCACGAACCCTAGGATGTAGATTCTGCAACGAATGGGATGTTGACGATCGAAGTGATGAATCAACGTTGTGAATCAAGTAAATAATCGAAGTGATGATTTTTTGCTGCTGCATTGGCTTGCAAAATAGGAGAATCTTATCGTTTGGTGGCTTGATGATAGCAATTTACTATTATTCCATCGTTTCAAAATACATGTAGTAATTTTAAAAGGGAGATTAATTGCAAAATAGTTGTAGAGTGTAGACTCTATTAATTAATTTACTCATTGAATGCAGACTTTGTTAGTCAATTTAGTGTCTCAATGTAATTTACCAATAGAGTCTACATTAGGGACTATTTTGCAATTTCTCTGCATTCAGCGACTAAATTGACTACTTTTTTTCATTCAGGGACTAAAGTGACTAATTCCTCAATTTTAAAATGTGCACTACTCACGTATCTTATTTTGACCATATTTTTAATTAGTATATAAATACAAATGTTAACATGTAAAATGCTGTTTGATTTGTCTCGACGAATATTTTTAAAATATCTGATTTTTATAATTTTTTATTATATATACTAAAGATATTCATGGTCAAAGTTATGCATTAACATGTGTGCCAATGCATAAATAAGAGGTTAATGTATAATTTTAAATAAGAGAGGTGTTTGTATCATTTAAAGAGACCTTGGGGAAGGTCAATATAATTTTCCCTTATTTTATTGTGCTACAACCGACACAATGTGAGTCACTTTGTTTTGGGTATTGAGTTATGTGACTAACTCAAACTATCTCAAACAATACATTACGATAATTGATATTTTATACTTATTACCGTCACTATTATAAATAAAATATATATTTTTATTAATCGAATAACTGATATATTTAGTCTATAATAGTATAAACTGGTTTTTTTTATTATACTAGTGATCAAAGCGAGTAAGTGAAATGCATTACAAAATGGTAGAAAAAGTGTTAAACAATTACACAGATTTGTTTTTATTTTTTAGTAGTATCTTTCTTTATTTGTTTTTAATTATTTATTATTCTAAAATATTCTAGAATTGTTTTGTTCAAATTCTTGCCACGGATTTACTAAAGATTTTCTCGTAACCATGTGTGGTGTAGATTCAGGTACCTTCTATTTGATCCAAACATCGAAAGAACCGAAAAGGCTATTCGTAAAATTCAATGGGTTAGCTAAAGAAGAGGCGAACAAAGAAGCTACTATCTCAATTCAAGACGTCTCATCCCACAATTCAAAAATGATAGACGAAGTTTCTCGTAATACTCTAGGAGATTAGAGAAGACCAACTATGATTAAATGTCTCTCAGGTTCGAACTTGCAAACTCCGCGGTGTTTGATATTAAGAACTGTGTCCTCAATTATATGAAGGACAACTAGTTTTCAAGAAAGGAGTCTGAAGATTTCAACACACATCTCTCACACTTTGTGAAGGCCTGTAACACAAACAACCCACATGGTGTATCCAAATCCAACAAACGTATCCAGATCCAACTAACACGATCTCTACTTAGGATCAATTCAAGAGGAAATTCTTAGATCGCTTCTTCCCAAAAACGAAGTACTTGGCAAGGAAGAAGGAAATTGCTAGCTTAAAAATGCAAGATAGGGAAACAATCTACAGCGCTTGAGAAAGATTCAAATTTCTTCTAAAAAGGTGTCCAGGTCACATGTGTATGAAGATAGAGATACCATGCAGATTTTCACTACATGACTCAAACCCTAAACTCGTATGATGCATCAAATGGAGGTGTCATGAAGATTAAGACTATTTGGGAAGTCAGAGTTGATTGATAATATGTCTCTAAATGAATATCGCCCACAAAGCAATGAAGAAGCTACCCCAAAGAAGAAACCATAACCAAGAGGTTAGAAGCAAGGGATGTGGCATAGCTTTCATCAAATGGTACAATCCATGATTTTTGTGAACAAGCTCACGAAAACGGTGCATGTCTCCCAATAAGTTTGGGCTTTCTGAGGAGTAAGTCAAGTACATGGGGTCATTCAACAGTCAATAAAGGAATCCTTGTTCCATTACCTATAGTCTCAGGTGGGTTAAAGGAATCCTTGTTCCATTACCTATAGTCTCAGGTGGGTTCAACATCCAAATTTCTCATATCAATGCTGCTATGCCATTTTGAAAGTTCATTGTGGTATCTAGATGCACTCAAACTGTTTTTCTTGTTTTCTTTTACTATCCAGTTTGAAGATTGTCACAGCTGTTTTTTAATTATGAGTTTTAATGAGTACTTTGTCTTGGCAAGAGATGGCAGGCGTTCCCCTGAGAATCATGGAGCAAAGTTACTAGGGGATAATTTTTATCAACTAATTTTTATGTAGTTTTTTTGTATGATCAGCCACTCCACTAGTGTTTTGGATTTTTGAATGTTAAACTATTTTATTTATTGTTTTAATCAAGTTTATGTATGGATCAATATTTTTATTTTTGAAAGGATTATACGAATGAGATTTAATCATTAATATTATATATTTTTTTCATTTAGTATTTATTAATATTTTTTAGTTTAATTTAAGATTAATTGTTATTTAATAAATTATCAAAATCAAAATGGAAAATGTAGAAAATAAAAATAAATCACACGTCTACGGATCACATAACATTGCGATAATTATATAAAAAATAATTAGATTGTTAATATTGTAGAATGTTTATATATATTAAATGAAAATTATGAGTATTAATGTAATGTTTATATCAACTATTTTTCTCTTATATATCCAAAAATTTGTTAAATAGTTTATATATCAGAAAGTTGATATGATAAAATTTTGAAAAGTCATTACTATTTTCAAAATCAAAATTAATGTAGTGTTTCTATTAAATAACTTTTTATTTTATATGCAAAAGAATGTTCAATGTTTGCACCGCACCCGTTGCAGATTTTATGTACTTATATCTGCATAAACACATTTTTATATACATATATGAGAAAATCAATATGATACAATTTTAAAAAGTCATTACTATTTTCCAAATCAAAATTAATTTATTATTTCTATTAAATAACTCTTTATTTTATATGCAAAACATTGTTCAATGTTTGCACCACACTGGTTGCAAATTTTATGTACTTATATCGGCATAAACAATTTTTTTATTTACATATATGAGAAAGCCGATATGATAACACTTAGAAACTCATGACTATTTTAAAAATAATAACATTAATGTAGTTTGTCTATTATATAAATTTTTATTTTAGATTTTAAACAGTATTAACTATTTAACCCACAATTCTTGAATATTTTATATGCTTATATATGCAGAAGAATTTTTTATGATTGATATGTGATAGTCGATATGATAAAATTTTGAAAACTCATGACAATTTTCAAAATATCAACATTAATGCATTGTTTCTATTAATTAAATTTTTTATTTTATAAGCAAAACATTGTTCAATGTTTGCACCATTCCTATTGCTGATTCTTAAAGTTAATATCTATATAAACAAAGTTTTATATACATACATGAGAAAGTCGATATAATAAAATCTTGGAAACTCGTGGCTATTTTGAAAATATCAACATTAATTAATGTAGTCTATTAAATAAAATTTTATTTTATATTTAAAACAATGTTAAATATTTAAACTGCACTAGTTGATGATTTTATATGTTTATATATGCAGAAGAAATTTTTATGTACCAATATGCGATAATTGATATGATAAAGTTTTGAAAACTAATGACTATTATCAAAATATCAACATTAATGCAACGTTTTTATTAATTAAATTTTTATTTTATATGCAAAATATGGTTCAATGTTTGCACCATTCTCGTTGCAGATTTTAAATGTTTATAACTGTAGAAACAAATTTTATATACATATATGAGAAAGTCGATATGATAAAATATTTTAAATGTTTTGCATATAAATTTTTATTTTATATGCAATACACCATTCAATGTTTGTTGGACGATTATAAAATTAAGGAGATCATGTGTCTTAATAAGGACAATTATGAAATTTTCCGGACTTCGATTTTGTATATATTGTTAGTAGATATGACCATTATCCATAATCATTTTTGAAAAAAAAAAAAAAATTAGTTTCATAATTATCCATGGAAATTGATTACACTTGTGATAACCATTATCCATAAAAAAAAATTTAAAAAACAAATAAATTAAATTTTGCAAAATAAAATTAAGGAGATCATAAGTTTTAATAAGAACAATTATGAAATATTGTTGTACTTCGATTTTTATATATCGTTAATAGACATTGTGTTCTTTGCAATAGTTATAAACTGTCGTTGAATGCATTTAAAAGCGGTTTCCAATTGTCACAATGTCCTTTGCGACCGTAGGAACGACCATTTATTGAACCGTCGCAAAATACTCTAGTGACAAACATATCCTTGCCGGTCGGGGAGCTGTCACAGATTTCCAATTGCGATAGTTCAAACTATCGCAAATTCTCTTTTTAACCGTCACAATATGCATTTTTTGTTGTAGTTAATCAATCAAAACTTCCAAACTTTCCATCATTTATAGTTTTTAATAATAGGTTTAGTAAATTGCCGAGTAGAAAACAACGATCCCCACTAAATACAACTTAATACTTTATTACTTGAATGATTTGGTGCACTTGCCACTTTCGTCTGTCTTTCTCAGCCTAATAGTTTTTCCACAATTAACCCTACCCTGAGAAAAACCAATGGCAAATGACATATTAAGTAGTCTAATGTTCTATTTACCTAAGGTAGTAAGACAAACTGAAATGTTGCAAGTGTCATCTTATGACAATATAGTGCAAGAGAACAACATGGCTTATGCTGGAGGACCAAATCTTTTGCCCAATAGGAGGAATGCAAAGATCTATTGTAGGTTATTCGACTCAATTACGATGGATTTATTATCCACCTATATTGTCTAATCCAACAACATATCGAACAAGACCTGATGTACCAATCGTAACCCTAGTGGGTTCAAATCTACCAGGACCAGATAATGGTTATGTTGGTGAGAAGACATGGATTTCCAAATCTACGTTATCAATATAAAGCTCAAATGGTACCAAGAACTCCCATGAGAAATCATGTGGAATTGGTCCAAGAGCAGCCATGGGGGAATCCCTTCGAAACCAACAAGGTTTCATGTAATCCCATAGAAAATATGTGCTGTCTACCAACTTCGGCCAAGCTTACCACTTAGAAAGCAATTACTGAATCCCAACCACATAGAGGATATCAATAAAAGGTGTTTTAGGATATTATATAACTCATCAATAGGCCTAAGTGTATACAAAGCCTTGTCTATTATGGATGGATAAAACGGTTCCTAAAGGATACAAAACTTCTAATTTTCTCATTTTTCGGAGAAAGATGACAAATCAACAATGTCAAAAGACACTGCACAATACGAAGAGGAGAACCAAAATGAGTTCCACAAGTTGCATTTTGTTCCTTTTGTCATTAACAAGAACAACATTCAAAAGTAAAAAATACTGTGAGTGGAAATATTCATACAATCAAATTGCCATCCCTAATTGCGGAGTTTACTTAAAGATCTTTTTGGTGAATCTTAGGTTCAATTTACCCAAGACTCAGATCTTGTTTTATGATAGGATGGAGTTTTTTTTTTCCACTTAAAACGTGTACTCCATCCCATCTCAATTATAAACAACTTTTGACTTTTAGTTTTATTGAATAAATGATGTATGTGGTTTATAATTGAGACCAGAAGGAGTATTCAATTTCCAATTCATTTACATTTTTTACTACTAATAGTTGTAATAGTTTTATAAATCTAAGATAAAAATTTAAACTTTTAAAATAAAGAAATACAATTTTTAAGGTTTTATTTCTATATTAGATTTCTTAATATGTGTCTTAAGGTTACAAGTTATCATTTCCTTTTTTCTTTGGTGAATCTTAGGTTCAATTTACCCAAGACTCAGATCTTGTTTTATGATAGGGTGGAGTATTTTTTTTCACTTAAAACGTGTACTCCATCCCATCTCAATTATAAACAACTTTTCACTTTTCGTTTTATTGAATAAATGATGTATGTGGTTTATAGTTGAGACCATAAGGAGTATTCAGTTTCTAATTCATTTACATTTTTTACTACTAATAGTTGTAATAGTTTTATAAATCTAAGATAAAAATTTTAAATTTTAAGATAAAGAAACACAATTTTCAAGATTTTATTTCTATATTAGATTTCTTAATATGTGTCTTAGGGTCTGTTTGGTTGGAGAATTAGGAGGGGAGGGGAGGGAAGGGGAGGGATTTTAACGGAGGGGAGGGGAGGTGAAACATTTTAATTAAAAACGTGTTTGGTTCGCAAGGGGAGGGGAGAGGAAGAGATTTTAAAATTATTTTACCGTTTTACCATTAAACTTAATTAAATAAAATAAACTACTTGATTTTACGATTTTAGAGACCGGCGAATGACAAGCACACATCTAAGCTGCTTATTTTTATCTCAAACAGGCTCATATATATTTTGCACGACAAGACATGAATCGGTGAATTAACATTGAAAAAAAAAAGGAACAACAAACAATAATAAGTTGAATTAAAATATGATAATAATAATAATAAAAAAGTTGTTTTTAGATGTAACAAATAAAAGTGATAGATAATATAATAATAAAAGTTGTTACAAGAAAAATATAACAAAATAATAATAAAAATTGTTTCTTTCAAAAAAAAAAATTGTTACAAGAATAAGATAACCTAATAATAATAAGAGTGTTAGAAAGATAATGTAATCTAATAATAATAAAAAGTTGTTACAAAGTTAATATTGAGATTTGAAATTAATTTAAGGATAATTATGGCAATGCAATAAAATTTTAAAGAGATTTGCTCCCCTCCCATCCCCTTCTAAAAATTGAACCAAACACTTCAAATTAAAAATCTTCCCTCCCCTCTCCTCCAAAACTCTCGAACAAATGGATTAAGGTTACAAGTTATCATTTCCTTGTTTCAATTAATTAAACAATGGGAATGTTAAAGATACACTCTTTGTCTCAAATTATAAGAAGAAAAAAAATTATTTCACACTTATTAGGAAAACTAAAACATAGTAGTTTGTAGTATAGTTGTGTTATCAAATAAGTTTTCTAAAAAGATGTAAAAATAATTTTCATTGATTATTATTTATAGAGAAACTGAAAGGAAGAGAAAAATGAATACAATTTGCTTATAACTTTGAACAAACAAAGAATTTTTTTCTTGTAAATTGGGACGGAGAGTACATATTAAAAAATCTGATAGTAAAATTCTCCTATGGAAATTATGTCATTTTATTTTGTTAAAAGTTGAAAATTAATTTTTTTTTACAATAAATAACTGCTACTTATGGAATTTTTAACATATACCTTAAACACACATGTTAGTCTAACCCTTAAATCTTTTGCTACCGGTAGTTTTAACTTTTAACTCTATAGTTTCTCTCGTTTGAGCCTCTTGGGTTTTAACTACACATTAAAGTATTTCCCAACGTGTTTCTTGTGCACTGGTAGTAAAACAATGGGCGTTTTTCTCAATATAGGAGCCGTGATCGGAAGATTTGGATTTACTAGCTCGTACACGTATTAATACAATTAACAATAGAGCAAAGCACAGTTATTAATGACCATATTAGATTAAAAAAACAGTAATTAATGACCATAGCACCAATATGGTCAGTAAAAACCCGCGCATATACAGTCTTTTTGGAATCTCTCACACAAGACAACCACATACTACGTACTCCCTCGATCTCATTATAAATGAAAGAGAGAGAAAAATAGTTTTGAGTGTCTTGTTAAGTATTGTTTATTCATTTTTTTATTATAAATACAAAATAGAATATATTGAATTAGGAGTGATAAAAGTAGTATTAATTAGAGTTATAATTGAAAAAAATAATTATTATTGAATTAAAAAGTGAAATGAGTCAATTTTTATGAGACAATATTTTTTTTACAAATGACTCAATTATTATAAGACGGAGGAAGTATTTGTTATTTAAGTTTCCATAATTTTGCCGGCCCCAATTCATTGATGGAAAAGAAACCATATCTTTATTAAAGAGAAACCATATCTCTAAGTTTTATCTTTCTTCTTCTTCTTCTTCATTGATGGAAGATGATTGGTTTTAGGTATTTTTTGGATATATATTGTTAATTTGTTCTCTCTTTTAATATAAATAAATCAATAATTTTTACATAGATTAGGTTTTCTTTTGTGATTTCGTTGTTTTAGTGTGACGTTATTTTATTTGTCATCCTAGTGTAATGTTTTTTTTTATTTCCCGTAAGTGTGGTGGATTTTATTTTTTTGAGATAGATTGTTGTGGTATTGTTTCGTTTCGATTGACACATTTCAACATCGATCATTATAAATTTAATCAACGAGTTGATCGTCAAAGTTGTTAATATGAAGACATGAATACTCTAATCACTTAAATTTTGTCATATCATTTGTATGTATTTTGACGTTTTATGCTACTAATTAATTTGAGTGATGTAAGTTTGTTTGCAAATTCATTGTTTTATGCTATTATCTATTTTGAGTGATGTAAGATGTTCTCCAATTGTGTCACAAGTAGCAGTTAATTGATGAATCAAAGAATATTTTATCTTTTTTGAACTAACCTTGTGATCCCATCAAGTACTATAAATACTAAGCATCCCCCATGGTTACAAGACACAAGCATTTCTTTCATTTGCCAAAGATAGTGTAATACATTTAAGCATCAAAGATGACTTCATTGAACATGGTCCCATTGCTGAAGGGAACTGTGGTTTTGATGAAAAAGAATGCATTGAACTACAAAGTTATTGGTGATACTGTTGTCAAGAATGAAGGTGATACCATTCTTCCTACCTTGTTGGACCATTCTGTGGGTTTCAAGTTGATTAGTGCTTCCAAAGCTGATGGTAATAATTTCTTTATCTACCAATATACACTAACGTGCAAATGGACATTTTTTTTGGATAAAGTTGGTGAAAGTTATATCAAATCTATGCAACTATTTTAAATATTTTTGTTATCTCATTTAATAAATAATGATGAAATTGTAAATGAAATAATTTAAATAACAATTGACTCTAAATATTGGTTAAAATAGTAATTGATCAGATTAAAATGTCTACAAAAGTTATCTGAAAAATGATGACCAATTAGAACAATAATATTTGAAATTTGTGAATATTTGACTGATAATTTTTATTTTCAAGGACCAAAATAGGTTTCAATATTTTCTTCTCAAGTATACCAATTTGAGCTTTATTTTGATGATGATTATTAATTATTATACCTTTGTCCATAAATACATTTTTTTTTGCATAAATACATGAATGCATTTGACAAAATCATGATAACTAAGAAAATTGGCGGTAGTAGTAATAATAATATGGATTATGCTTGTTACTACGAAAAGTTAATCATCGAAAACAAAGAATAAACTTGTTGACAATTGATAACTGGTTTATTGCATGTACCAAAAAATAAAACAGCAGTATGTTGGGAAAGACTCATAATAAAAAAGTTGAAAAATTCAAAGAAGATTATAAAAATGGACAATAAAAATCTCAAAGTGATTCTACATCTATAGATGGAGGCAGTATTTTTTTTTTAAGGCAAAATTACACATGGGTCTTTTAGTCTAATTTTATACAACGATTTAATTCTTAATTTCTTTTCCACTTCATTTTAATCTTTCACCCGTTTTTAAATATAAATTTCAAGCTTTTCTTTTTGTCTAGTAGCCTAGTGGCTAAAGCTCACACAATTAATTGTGGAGAAGTGGGTTGTCTAAGGTTCGAATCCAGACCCTTGCATAAATTATACAACGTCCTTACCAACTGAGTTAAACTCACAAAGACTAAATTTCAAGCTTTATTAATCTATGATGTTATTTCCTTATGCACGCTCTTAATCTTTTTTTTTTAATATGTTGACCCAACATAAAACCATGAATTTGTTCCCTAAAAAAATAAAAATAAAACCATGAATCTGAACATGAAAATCATATGGGTGATGGACCAAAATGACATGGGAAAAAAAGGTAAAAGGACCAAATCACTACCTAAAATTAAGTTAAAAGGCAACATAAGTTATTTTTGTCATTTTTTAAATATATTATCCACTAGTGATCAAGAATCGTGCCACTACTATCCTTAAAAAAAAAAAAAAAATAACAATATATAATCGACCTTAAGTTTTGAACAGAGATTTTGATTCAGTTCATCACTTTTATCTATGCAAGTAATTTTATCTTATATTTTAAAAGAGATTTTGATTCAGTTAATCAAAATTGATATTATATATACAATAGTGATTTTGATGTAGATTATTGGTCATATAAATAATCAAATATCAGTTATCACAAAAATATTGAAGTTGTTCTCACTTTGATATACCTCATGCCACATGGATGACAAATTGTATAGGCGAAAAGAAAAATTTAGTTGTAAAAAAAAAAATTGAAAAAAAATTAGTTGAGAATAAAGGGTGATTCTAAGGTCAACTCAACAAAATCCATCACCGACGGACCATAAAAATGCAACATCAAGTCTAATCAATGATCAAGATTAGCTAGAAATAAAAATAAGAACATTTGTACATTCTCACAGACAATAATGCCCTCATATCTCCATCCATGAATGCTCCAGATGAAAGTAACCATAAGAGATCTGAAATATCACTGATTCAATAATTTTTGGACGGTGGTTCTGTAATTTTCCAACATAGAGAAAGAAAAATTACATTATGTTGCTTCTCACGACACAGTAAAACTACTCTTCATCGGACATAACCACCAAAGGAGACATTGCATTATGTTGCTTCTCACGACAATAATAACAATTGAAAAAACACAATTACAACATCATCAAGAACAAGGGAACAATACTAACAACGCATGAATGATTAAATTAGTTACTGAAAGTGGTGATTCATTAAATAAGAAAATTAATCTTAAAAATAAGCACTTGGAAAGCAAAATTTAAGAATGTCCGATATGCTGCAGAGAATTTTCTTCAAGTAAGCACTTGGTGGACATAAGAGAACATTTTTTTTTTTTAATTGAGAACACATGTTATTGGAGCATCAACAGTAGCAATTCTTACAACAAACACTGAAGTTCCAATTTTTGTGAGTTTGAAGACAGTTTGCTGGATTTAAATTTTCTGACATATTTGCAGTTGTGTTTTGGTGATGATGATAGGAGCAATATAGTGTGGGAAATATAGATAATCTCATTTTATTTCTTTTAAATTCCGATCATCGATTGAATCTTATGGTATATTTTTTCTGGTCCATTTATGAGGAACTTAATTGAGCCCTCACCCTAAAAACCACCGAAAATAAATCAATTGTGAAACTGAGAAACTAATATTTTACATTTTTAATATAGCTACTGGAAAAGGAAAAGTGGGAAAGGAAACGTTTTTGGATGGTTTTGTTACTTCCATGCCAAATTTGGGAGACAAATTACATAAGGCTTACAGTATTCATTTTGAATGGGATCCCCAACACATGGGAATTCCAGGAGCTTTTTATATTCTGAATCATACGCAAGATGAAATCTTCCTTGTGAGTTTGAACCTCGAAAATGTTCCATGCCAAGAGACCACAAACTTTGTTTGCAACTCATGGATTTACAATGCTGAAAAGTATCAAACTGAACGCATTTTCTTTGCCAACAAGGTAATGATATCAATTCTATCCAACATGTATCTTGTTCAATATTTTTTTTAGCGACAAATGTTAACAATTAGTTATAAAAAATGTTTGTTTAGGAAGTTGAACTCACGTACCTGAGCTCAAACCATTTTATTATTTCCATGTCACTTTTTAAATATATATTTCTCTTTTTCAAAAACTTGACAGCACCAATGGTTAAAATTATGTAGGCATACCTTCCAAGTCAAGCACCACAACCATTAGTGTACTACATCAAAGAAGAATTGAAGACTTTAAGAGGAGATGGAACTGGAGAGCGTAAGGAATGGGACAGAATATATGATTATGATGTCTACAATGATTTGGGTCAACCAGACGAAAGTCCTTGCTTGTATCGTCCAGTTCTTGGGGGATCAACCGCCTTGCCTTACCCTCGAAGGGGAAGAACTGGCAGAGAACGCCTCAAGAAATGTGAGACTCCAAACACTTGTCTGTTTGCAATTTTTTGTTGTGATATATATTTTTATTTATTTCGACAAAACATATTTTGTTACTATAATGAACAGATCCAGAGACTGAGAGTCGGAGTGGATAATTTTACATTCCAAGAGATGAATTAATCATCCCCGAGAAATCGTCAGACTTTGTTGTTAACACCCTCAAATCAATATCTCAATACGACACACCTCAATTAAGATCGTTAGTTGGATTACAAAACGATCAACCAGAGTTTGACTCCTTTGATGATGTGCTATTGCTTTTCGCTGGTCCAGAGTTTCCAACACCGCTAGTGATTCAAGGTATATATTAGTCAATAAATTCCTAGTCCTAACAATATATTTAATTATATACACAATCATATAAAGAAAGCTCATGGATCTTTTGAAAATTTGTTACTATGAGTAGAGGATCGCACTGCATGGATGACTGATGAGGAATTTGCAAGGGAGATGGTTGCTGGTGTGAATCCAAACGTCATCAAAAAATTTGTGGTAATTAAACTTAATAGTTAAATATTTTTAAGCAAGTAGAAAAGAAATAAATAAAAAAGACTATCATATCCAATTTTCATGCTACATTTATAATTGGCAACTAACCTCATTGCTTGCTCTGTCTAATGTAGGATACAACCACAATATCCAAAAAGCACTTGGAGCCATACATGGATGGGGTCAGTGTAGAACAGGTAAAGAGTGTTACATTTCAACGTTACTTGAAAAAATTAATATTTTTACTATTATTTTTCTGTTGAATTCATTTTTTTCAATCAAAGGAACCATAATGGCTAAATTATATTCTGTTTAACAGGCTACCAGTGACCATAGATTATACGTACTTGATTACCACGATGCAATCATTCCATATTTGAGGAAAATAAAAGCAACTGGCGCAAAGGCCTATGCCACAAGGACCTATCTCTATTTGCAAGATGATGGAACTTTGAAGCCAATGTACATTGAACTAAGTGTGCCACATCCTGATGGTGATAGTTTTGATACTAAGGTTTATTCGCCTAAAAGTGAAGGTGTTGAAGCTTCAATTTGGCGCCTTGCCAAGGCTTACGCTGTTGTAAATGACGCCTGCTATCACCAACTTGTCAGCCATTGGTATGAATTTCATTAATCTTTTTTGGTTTAAATGTGTCATTAATCCTTGCACTTTCATCAGATTTTGACATTAGTCCCTGCACTTTTTTTTGTTTGGCATTGGTCCCTGCACTTTGTAAAAATATTGGTATTGGTCCCTCTGTTAACTTTCTGTTAAAAAAAAAACACAAAACTAACGGAGTGCCACGTGGCCCAATCATTTCACGCCACGTGGCACCAATACCAATATTTTTACAAAGTGCATGAACCAATACCAATATTTTTACAAAGTGCATGGACCAATACCAATAGTTTGGTGTTTTTTTTTTAACAGAAAGTTAACAGAGGAACCAATACCAATATTTTTACAAAGTGCAGGGACCATTTCCAAACAAAAAAAAGTATAGGGACCAATGCCAAAATCTGATGAAAGTGCAGGGACTAAAGGCATATTTAAGCCATCTTTTTTTATACAATCAAACACTAATATTTGATCTATCTGAGTAACTTTATGAATATATATCTACATGTGTGACAGGTTGAACACTCATGCTTCTGTTGAGCCATTCATCATAGCAACAAATAGGAATCTTAGTGTGGTTCACCCTATTCATAAACTCCTGCTTCCACATTATCGCAACACAATGAACATTAATGCCAATGCGCGAAATATGTTGATCAACGCGGGGGGTATTATAGAGTCAACATACTTGTTCGGAAGTTATTCAATGGAATTGTCTTCTGATGTTTACAAGGATTGGGTTTTCCCAGATCAAGGACTACCTAATGATCTAATCAAAAGGTAACCTTACAAATTATTACATCTTCGTCTAGTCCATTTTTAGAAAGACATTGATCTCAAAAATAATCTTTTACACCCATGAGATGTCAGTTTAGATGTAAGAGTTTTGTTTTGTATCCTTAGAGCAATAGAGAATGAACAAAGCAACTACGAAATTAATAAGCTAACCATCTACTAACAAACTCTAGCAAACTTAATTTTAATAAGTTGTAAAATAGTTATTAATATCACTTAAATTTTTGAATGTTAATATTATCTACCTTGCTTGTTAACTAGAGGAGTGGCTGTTAAGGATCCGAAATCTCCATATGGTGTTCGCCTTTTAATAGAGGATTATCCTTATGCTACTGATGGACTAGAGATATGGGGCGCTATTAAGTCATGGGTTGAAGAATATGTAAATTTCTATTACAAGCTAGATGCAGCTGTTGCAGATGATTCCGAGCTCCAAGCATTCTGGAAAGAACTTGTAGAAGTGGGCCATGGTGACTTGAAGGATGCAACATGGTGGTTTGAGATGAAAACTCGTGCAGAGTTGATTGAAACTTGCGCCACCCTCATATGGATGGCTTCAGCACTTCATGCAGCTGTTAATTTTGGACAATATCCTTACGGTGGATACATTGTTAACCGACCAACGAAAAGCAGAAGATTCATGCCTGAGGAAGGAACCGCTGAGTATGACGAGCTTGCTCAGGACTACGAGAAGGCGTATTTGAGAACAATCACACCATTGAAGGAAACCCGTGTGAACTTGTCTGTTATGGAGCGATTGTCAAAACATGTTTCTGATGAGCAATACATTGGACAGAGAATTGAAGGTGATATTTGGACTTACGATTCAGAGCCGGTAGAGGCCTTCAAGAAGTTGGGAAAGAAGTTGGCTGAAATTGAGCAAAAGCTCATTGAAAGGAACAATGATGAGTCATTGAAAAACAGGAATGGGTCGGTGAAGATGCCATACACTGTGCTTTATCCTTCAAGTGAGCCAGGATTGACTTTCAGAGGCATTCCCAACAGTGTGTCCATCTAGAAAATGTCACGGTTGTTTTGTTGTTTGTTGCTTTCAATAAAAGATGAGAAGGAATCCATTTCTCTCATATTTCCCTTTGTATGGTCATGTTTTTATGCTTGTTTGTTTGATTGTTATCATTTTCAATAATAAAAACTACTATGGTTGTACCTTTTATTGTGATGGACTTGTTTTATGATATATATATATATATATATATATATATATATATATATATATATATGAAATGCAAACTTCATAATTTAAGATTTTTTTTTTTATCAAAGCACTAAATTGTAAAAGACAGGAGAGGCCTTAACCAATACAGCACAGTCACAAAGTGAAAAAACCTATGAAAAGAAAAATCGGATCTATCCCAAGAAGGAAAGGTCCTAAGGAAAGAGGTGTCATAGACCACCATTATACAGAAAAACTAGACAAATAATGACCATTCTTGCCAATCAACTGCTACAAGACTACCTCTCTATGAAAATTTGAACAAAAGTAGTGATATTCCCAGTTATTCTATTGCAATTGAACCAACTATTCTGTATCTGCCAAGACATCTTTGGAGGTACCCTTTTGGGCACGAGTAGGCTTCAGCACACTTTTGAGTTAAAGCTAGTAGGCTTCAATTTGTTCATCTGTTTCTTCTTCTTTCTCTCTGCCTTAGTACTCTCATATACACTTGGATAGTGCTGCTCAAAGTCGGATAAAAAGGCTTCAGCACAGTTTTCCACCTCTAGTCTCTTGTCAGGGATGTGAGTGTCCTCCATCTCCCCATCTACTTCATCCCCCCAAAATTTGGAAAGAATTTGCACACTCTTTAGGGCTGCAGCAAAATGGAGAGAGGATTTCGAAGAAGGAACCAAGGTTTGGCTTGAAGGGAGCTTGTCAGTTGTCAAACTAGCATAGATGGTAGTTATAGGTTGCGGCATAGGAGTAAGCCCATGAGTATTTGCCCAAACCTTCAACATGTCTAAATCCACAACGCTAATGGAGGTAGCATGCAAGATACTGGGCAATGAAAGCCGCCCAACATTGTCATCCTGCTGTGATGAGGTTGAAGGAGTGATGGGGAATGACCGCCTCTAATCATTCAACTTGAGCTGCTGATCAGTGGTGATTCCCACAATCTCCGAGGGTCTACCTTCCTCAAAAGAAGACACCTCTAGATTGATGGAGCTCACTAAATTCCTAGCATCTGTTTGATCTTTTTCAACCCCCAGGATATCAAAGGAGTTATGCAAGTCAAGACTTTGATCATCCAAAGCTTCTTGATTGCTAGAGAAAATAGGAGCCAAAAAAGGGGGTTCATTAACAACTGCTTTGTCCTTAGCTTGATGATTACTAACAAAATTCAAATCGGGAACCCTGAATGATACTGAAACATTTTTTCTCTTGGTACTTGGCTGCATAGTTTGGGTGAATGTAGCTCCCTGCAATGTAAAGTTTGTGGAATGATTGGTTGTAGGTGATGTATGTGTCTGAGGGGCAAATGACAGCGGGGCTTCAGAATTAGATGTGTGACCATGCTTGGCATGTAGATTTTCAGAAGTGTGGGCTGGACCCTGAGGTTGACTCACCCTTTTTTTACCTTGTGCAAAAGGTTCCTTGACCTTTCCAACACCTAGCCTCTTGCATTGCTGAATGCTATGACCCAATGTCTTGCAATGTGAACAAAAGAGGGGTTGCCTCTCATACTGAATTTCTACAGGAAATGTGTAACCTTCTCTCTCAACCAACACTGAATCAAAGAGTTTTTCTGACATGTTAACATTGACCAACACTCTAGCATACATTCCGAAAAGTCAAGTCTTCGTAGCATCATCTATCAACAAAGGGGTACCAACCCCCGATGCTATCTCAAGGAGTGTTTACTCCCTCCAATACTCCTAGGGCAAGTGCATCAGTCTAATCCAGATTTGCGTGTGCGTTTGCTGCTAAGATTGGGCATTGAAGTCTTGTGACCAACAAAATAGTCTTAGAATGCCAGCCTTAAGATTTATGGTACCTTGCGCTACAACTTGCCTCATGTCTATAATCAAATTAAACTTGAATTCGAAACAACCCCGCCCAAGAGGAGTCACATTCCAGTTGCTCAAATTCGCCCACACACTCTTCATTTTGAGTTTCAAAGCCTTCATTCTTTTGTATAGTAACTCTTCCATGTAGATGAGTGCTGCAGTCGTTAAACTCGGCTTCATACACCTTTTGGGTGATTCGAATACGAACAGTATCACCGATAACAACACGCGGAGGGAGTTGAGTCACTTCGGAATCACAATCCATCGCCACAGCTTGGGCGAAGGATTTTCTGGTTATTTCTGGCACCACCGTTTCTGCTGCTGCGAGAAACGGCCACGGACAAATCGACGAAGCCATCAAAACAGACATAGAACAACAACCAACAACAGCCACTGATAACCACACGCACAACAGTGCAGCACCACGTAACCCAGAAAATAAAACCCTAACCAAAGAGCTTCAGTGAGGGTACAAGTTAGATCTAAGGAAGGTGGCAAGAGATTAAGAGACAACTAAATAAATCCACTGAAAAGACGATGGAACAACAAGGTTCTACACCGGAAAACCAACTTAAAAGGAACAGGGGACGTAAACACCCAATCGAAGAACAAAAGGGACAAGAACAACTGGAAAATGAGTCAGGATGAAGAAAAAGGGTAGAAAACTGCATGAATCGAAGAGTAAATCGGCGAAAAAAGACGCGCCGGAGGTTCATCGGAGGTTAGGTAAGGCTACCGGATAGAGTTGGTGAGGAGAGAGAACAGAGGTTTCCGGTGGCTTCATTTTTGGTACTTTTTTGGAACTAAAAAATTAATGATGATATGATCAATTTAAGAAAATTAATTATGAACATGGAAGCTTATACCAAGCTAGCAATACAAATATGGCATGACCAAAAAAATGATAACGTTGAAAAGGTAATAGACCATAGATAAACAGTTTAAGAATCCAACACACATAAACTCATAAGGTATAAAATTGATTACTCTTATACGAAAGTGATTTATTAAAACATAATTTGTTCTCAAGAATTTGTAGAAGAAAAAACGTGAGAAGTTGAGATGGGACGCAAAATCTCTGGACAGACTTGACACTAACACTCCAATTGAAAGTCATATTGAATTCTTGAATCCAATATGCCAATTTAACTATTGTATTACCACTGACAAAATGTGAGTCATAGACTCACGGTGTTTTGGGTATTGAGTTATTTGACTAATGCAAACTATCTCAAACAATACATTTTGGTAATTGATATTTTATATTCATTACCGTCACTATTATAAGAAGAAAAAAATCCATTTGTTATTAATTGAATAATTGACGTATTTGATCTATAATACTGGATATATAAGTAATTCAATAAATCTTATAAGTGCTCGCTACAAGATACTCTCGATTTGCCTGCGGATTTTCCAACGGAATCTGGTAATAAATCCGCAGGAAACAGTTTTCCTGCCGATTTTGCCAAGGATTTTCTCTCGCAGGTAATACCTTCGTAGGTAATTATTTCCTGAGAATTTTAGAGACCGTAGGAAATTTTCTCAAGAAAAGCCAATAATATCCGTAGGAAATTTTTGGTCAGAGTGGGAGAGATTCCCCTGCCCGTTAATGTTTCCCCTTCCCATTAATGTTTCCTACGGAAATTTCCTCAGGAAAAGCTAATAATAAAAGCTCTTTTTTATTATATTAGTAATCGAAGGAAGTATGTGAAATGTTGTAACGAAAGAGTAGAAAAAGTGTTAAACAATTTCACATGTTTAGGATGTACCAAAAACATGTCAAACATTCCTTGAACAGTTCTTGACTCACCAAATAATTATACTTGAAAGCATAGTTGTTTTCTTCAAACACTTAACAATTGCTTTATTTTTGTTAACCAACTTTTGATGGTCTTTTTGTATCTTTGACGTGGATTGTAAAATTGCTTTGCAACCATTGTCTTTCCATCTATTTTTTAAAGTCGATAAAATATTTAAATGACTGACCAAAATATGACCTTCTAACTTTGACGGCATCGCATGATTATGCAATCATTAAACAACACCAAGACTCCATATTTTTTATGCACTAAAAAACCATGCAACCTGAATGGAACATCTGCATTTCTTTAAAAACGTGTCTTCTCATTTCAACTTCATATTTGTTCTTTTATGCTCATCGTCTCCTTCATAACTCAACACAAACTTAGTTTTCTACGTCTGAAACCACTATCAAATATAAGTGTTTTAATAGTAAACTCCGTCTTTCTTGTTTGAATTTGTGTTGTTTAATGTATTTCCATCTATTTGAATGAACAAATGTCTTTTTTAATAAAAAAAAAAGGTTAAACATCAACAACTAGAAACTCTCGATTTTCCTGCAGAAATTATCTGCGGACTTTGATAAAGTTTCCGCAGAAATTGAGTTTCCTGGGGATTTTGCCAACGATAAAATCCGCAGGAAGGGTGAAAAATCCGCAGGAAACAATCGGTCAGTTTTTGAGTTCTCTTGCCAGCAGCAAAAACAATAGACAAATTTGCAGGAAACGAGAAATCCGCTAGTAATACTCAAACTAAGGGCTTTTTCTCAATGACATAAACTTATCACGTGCCTCCAACATGAATTTCAAGATCAATGAACGAATAAATACAACAATTTCAACTTCAATTTTGTGATTGCAATTTCAAGAGAAAAAAACATGGAAATAAATACCCTGGATCTAACTTGTTAGTGCAATTTTAAGAGCATCACACGTTACCTATTTCCTGTGTAATGCTCCTTGCTTCAAGCTCAGGTTGCCTCTAAGTAGCATAAGAAGACACTTCTGCCCAATTCTGAGCATCTAGCAATTATAAGCATTTTTCAATGATAGCGAATGAGAACAACTTAGTACTATACGAAAATAAATTTAACTATATTCCCAAAAATATCCTATCTGTAACACCCTATTTCCTATCAATAAATTTAAAACAATAATAATATATTTAATAGCGAGGATGTTACATAACTCAATATTATACCACCATTGGGTCATAAACACTTTCATTAGATAAATTCACCGTAGTGGAATAAAGTATTCAAAGGTCACAATAATTAAACTCATGCAAGTTTTTTGATGATCATAAATAGAAAATATCAATATTTCCATAATCCAACTCAAAATGCAATAAGGATTCAATCGTCGACCCCAACCCTAGTGTTACAGGAATCAGAGCTCGTAGCGACTACATTTTATTTTCAGCTAATAATAAAAGAACTAAATGGAGGCATCTCCCGTGTCGACCTTCTAAAACGTCCCACATCTATTCTTCGTCAACCTGAGTGTCTGCACTCAAAGTACAGCCACCACAAAGGGAAACAACACAACAAACAAAGGGGTGAGAAATCCAGTCATAACATAGTAATAAAGAAACAATCGCAACATTGAAATATCATAAGAACAATGTTCCAAATTTACAAGAACATCAACAATTATCATTCTTTTTCAACATGTCATATATCACACCATCAAATTACTCTCGCATTTAAAAACATCAAGTACAAGCACGTCACTTAAATGCATACGAACTCTTCCTAAAACCTATATGAATGTGGTACCACACCTATCATCACCAAGTTGCCAGAAATATATTACTGGACTTTTCAGCACCAAATTGTCAGAGGTATGTTACTGGACTTTTCAACACCAATTCGACACCATTTTTCCTAGGCTCAATTTTATTATGCATGCATGGGAACCGACTAGTCAAGTAAATATACATCAGCACATCATCAACACATCATTTATTAATGCACGACTCTCCCTAGTTATGAACAACACCACAATAAAAACAAAAACAACACCATAGTTAAACATCACCATTTCCATCACCAAATATAAATATATCTCGCTCTTTCATCACCGTACTTTCTACCCATCACCGTTATTATCCATCACCGTTTTCATCACCAAATATTATTAAATATCACCATTTTCATCATCTTTAACATATATAAATAATATTACTTTCATCATTAATACATTTCACTTCATCATTCTCATTTTTCACTACCATCCTCTCTCTTTCACAACTCTTTCTACATCCATTGATTACCCTCTCAAACGATTTTATGTTATAGATTCACCTTTGTTTTAGGACTCATTCTTAGGACATCTTATTATACTCCTCTAGCCTAATTAATATACTTACACAACTTGATTTGATGATTATATTGAACCTATAACATTCTTAGATTGCCAAGGGATGTTAAGAACATTAAAATATGAAAAAATGGGTTTACAACATCGTGTCACGATTCTGCAAATCACGACACGATTTTATGTTCAGCAAAATATTGAGCTACTGCCTAAAAAATTGCAGTACGCCTGTAAAAATCGTTGCACGATTTCAAAATCACGACACGCCTGTAAAAATCGCGACATGATTTTGACAGCATCAGAACACGTAGGTTTTGCGATTTTCTGCCATAGGAGCTCCCCTAAGCTATGTTTTTTACCCCAACTCACCCAAATCTTCTTTAAGCATCACCCTAAGGTTAACCAAAAATTCAAACACTAAATTACCCTCAATTCATCTTATAGTAACAATCTTATATGTGTTCTAATCCTTGGTCAAAACCCTAGTTTTTCTCAATTTTTCTATTGTTGTTCATTCTCATGATTGTCACTCCTCAACATTACTCCTTACCGGTTCTTATTACTGATTTCCTACGATTATAACATATACCCTAACATCATTATTTTTCATAATTATTTGGACATGGTTACATGGAAGTTTATGAACCCTAATTTTGGTTCCTTCGATTCTTAATCTTTCAACAACATTATTAACTCTCATCACTTCTGTTCATCACCAAAAATCTCACCATAATCCTTAACATAACATCATAATTCATAAGATTAAACAGTTTCATCATTAGATTTTAAAGATACCCTAAAGATGAAAAGATTTTCCCCCTTACCTCGAATCCTTTGAGAAATTTGGGTTTTGGCTTGACCTTTTCGTACTATGGTTCCTCTTCCTCTGTTGGTATCTTCTTTTCCTTTTTACGTTCAGTAGTAACTGACTATTCTAACTTCTCAGTTCCTATTTATATTTGGGTCAATGCTTGCCACAATTATTTTCCACTGCTAATCATTGCTCTTTTACTCCGTCCCTCCCCCACTTATTAAAAACTTAGTTTTTACACCGCCAACTCTTTTAACGTCGTGCCCGAACTCCTCTCTTTGTTTTCATTTAATTCCTCAACCCACTATTCGCCCAACACTTACTACATATCCTCTTTTCAGCAACAACTCATTTTATAAAGGCAAAACAACACCCAATAATAATAATAATAATTACACTTCGCTTAATAGTTTTATTTAATAAAATAAAATGTAAAGTAGGGGTGTTACACTATCTACTCAAAATCAACAATCTACTTTGCTGGTTTCTTTATCCCTTCCCTGTTTATATAAATAAATCCCTCCCCACCCCATTTTAAAAGAAAGAAAAGCTCAATTCCATATTTCCATAGTTCACAACACCAAAAGCACAATTCCCTGTATATTCTTAGCTTCAAAGACACAAATCTTGACTCTTCCACCTAATAAGAAAAATACAAACACACTGAAAATGCTACGTAAACTGATCAAAAGAGCCTGCATCAAAGGATGAGTTTTGCATACACACTGAAAAGGCCCCTCACTTTTTCCTCATTAATATTCTCTCCCAAGTTCCCATAGGGGTATTTTGAAACAAATTTATTTTACAAGGACCGAATCCAAAACAAAAATTTAGAGGGGGCAAACCAGGAAATGACTCATATTACATGGAGTAAAATACTATTATCCCTTCTTTATATATTGTTATAGATATATATACACAGAATTTAAATATGTTTTTAATCAATAATTTAAATTTTTATTGTAGCTTTGTTGCTCCTGTTTTCAAGGAATTTAATTTTTTATCAATAATTTTAATAATAAAGTAAAAGGGATAAAATTGTAAATATAAAAATTTAAATGAAGGATATAGTTGAAAGTACAAAAACAACTCAAAAACATTTATCCCTTTATATTTATGCACATATATGTAATAATGACTTTGATGTTGAATATTGTTCTATATAAATAAGTTGTTATCAATCAATCAGAGCGCTGCCATACAACACAATAAACTCAATACACGAAAGCCACACAACATGTTGAACAACACCCAATTCATTTTATTAAAAAACAATGTTAAACAATAACTAACATACATAACCCACTTTCAATATTATATATTGAAAAACAATGTTACCAAAGCAATGGTGAGGTAAGACAAGTATAAAAAAAATGATAGTTACAAACTTGTTTGTGCAAATTACACGACAATGTACTTGTTTGTGCAAATTACACGACAAACATTGTCGTGTATTTCAGCATTTTCCTATCAATTATTATAGAGAAATTATTTCATTTTTATATCACTCGTGCCATATGGATGACAAATTATGTAGAAAAAAATAAAATTAGGAAATTTCACAGGTATTGCTGTGGATTTTCCTGCGATTTTCCATGTCTTTTCCTGCGGATTTTCCTACAGTTTGTTTATTTTGTTGAAATTTGTAAGATTTCGAATTTCTAAATTTTAGATATTGAATATAGAATCTATAGTTTTAAATTTAAGTCCAGATCAACATATATCTAAATAATTGTCAAACTTGATTGTAATTAATATATTTTGGTTTATATTCAATGTTGAAATATTTTGAGAATAAACATAACATTACAAATATTGAACCGAAAGACTTACAAATTGTATGTCGAATAGAACACATTCACATTTATTGTGTATGTGCAAAGTCAATCTAGTTATTTTCTCTCTTTTATCTAAAAATAGACAACTAGATTTTGAAATAACTAAAAAAAGACAATCAATCCCCTTACAATAATATAGACTTTGTTTGATAAAAATAACGGATAACTAATAGCTTATAATTTGATTTATAATTAGATAAAAAGAAATGCATTCTTAATTTTCATTTGTAATTTTAATCTAAAATTTGTAAAAATTGAAAACAAAACGACTTGTCTAGAATTTTTATGTGCTAAGTAACATCATCGCGCGTCTCAGATTCAGATTTCAACTTATTTGCCACTCTCACCGATCGCAACCCTCTCGAAAACTCTCGCACCTTGCATATTTATATTTGAATGCATTCTTATTATATTATATATGTTTATTTAGGGGATTATATTATATTTTTTAAAAGGGTATTTTATATGATATATGTTATTTATATAACTTTTATTATACATATATTTTTGTTAAAAACTAAACTTATGTTTTCTTTTTGAAAAAAAGAAGTAAACTTTATGTTTTTTTTTTGACAAGAAGTAAACTTTATTTTAAAAAGTAAACTTATTACCTTTCTTTTTAATTATAAATGATAATAGTTGTAAAAATTAAAACATTTTACAAAGTAAATTGATTGAAAAGTGTCACGATACTTCCTCAAAAAGCGTCGTCACTTCGATTGCAACTTCTCCGATCACTCTCGCCGTGAATCCTCTCACTCCAATCGCAACTTCGCCATCGTATCACTCACATCACCACCGTATTTCTGACTTCGCCATCGTATCACAACCTCACCATCGTATTTCTCACTCTGCCGCCGTATCAAAACAAAGTTCAGTCAAGTAGATTCCTTCACATATGCATCTAATTTGTACTATATGTGGGTGTTTGGAGAATGCAAGTTAAGTGTTTGATGAAATGTCTGTGAGGAATGTGTGTAAACTACGTATGGTGTCGACAGTGTAGTTCCTAGTTCATCATTATTGGTGTATTGGTATACAGTTAGATGTGGTCAATTTTTTCAGTTTGGACTTAGTGCTATCAATAGTAAATTCCTACTAGCCTAATCTAGTTATTTATTTGTTGAAGAAGTGTTATGTGATATGTTGTGTTGTCATGATCATGAGCTTTTCATTCAATGAGCTTTTCATTCGAGGAAATAGGTAATTCATTCATTACTTATTGAAAATTGAATTTTTGAGAAGACACATAAAGTGTTTGATGAAATGATTGTGAGGAATTTGTTTACTTGGTCTGCTATGATTGGTGGTTGTTCAAGAAACAAGAGTTGGGTAGAGGTATAATATTAATTTAGCAATGTTCACATTTCATATGCAATTTTATATTTCACTAATTAAATATATGGTTTTTGAATTAATTATTTTGCAGGATGTGGTGGATTATTCAAGCTGACCTTGAGGTAATTGATCGAATTATTGTGATAATATGCACTTATTTTTATATTCCATTATGTCATTTTGTTGAATGAAAACTAATCTTTGATGAGTTCCTATTGATGTTGTTGATGTTTTGTTCCATTTGTAATAAGAGATTTTGAAATTGATGTGTAAACATTGCTGAGTTGTTTCATGAAAGTTAGTGCTAGTGTGATTTACATGTAAAATTTGATTAACATTTTTGGATATAGATGAACTTGTTATGTATTTTTGTTCTTATTTTCATGTTCTTTATTTCTGATTCCAGGCTATTTTGGTTCCATCTATTTCTGATACTGAAGGACCTCTCTTTATTTTCAAGAAGTAATCACCACAAACACATTGTGAAATTCATTTTCAAGGTTCTTGTTCTTAGTGCTTGTATTCTTACGTAGATTTTACCTTTGATTCATTGGTAGCTTTTTGATTAGGTATAGGTAGCATCAAATTGTTCTACTTTGTTGTTTCTAGTGGGCATTCCACACCAACTGTTTATGTTCTTGGTAATTTTTGTCTTTTTTCACTAATCTTTGTTTTCCTACTTCTATTAACTGTAACATGTTCTACATGATTGTTGGGTTGGTGTACCCAACAATCAAAAAACCATATAATACACATCCAACTACAGCTACAACTACTGGCAAGTCAATCTCCTTGTTTTCTATTCTCAATTCTCTTCAATAATAATTTGTCATTACTTCTACATTAGGTGAAATTTTGTTCATTCAGATTATGTGAGAAATGTATCGATGTTGTGGTTTGATGATTTGAGTAGGACTATGAATAGGTCTTTCTTGCTATTTTTTCCTGCACTATGTGATTTTCTCTTGGAGTAGTGATGTAGTTTCATTTTAGAGACTATAGGGGCTGATGTAGTTACAATTTATGGGGCTGCTGTTTCCTGGTTTCAAAATGAGACAATTATTTGTTTCTTTTACTTGAAAAGAGGCCTTTATAGGTTTTTAGGTTTTTATCTATAGAAAAACATAGATACAATTGAACCCGATCCCTTCTCGTCGTCTATTCTCTTCTTACTAAACATTGAGCTAGTTTTTCTATTGTGGAATGTTATACTTTGTTTCGATTGAAGCTCTTAAACTGAACTAGTTATTTTAGTTGTTCTATTGTACTTCAACGTGGAGTGTTTCTAATATTATATGTGTATCTGAGATCTCAAAGCTGATCATGGTTTTGGATATGGGTGAAATTTCTGAAATAGCCTTTCATTTAG